>Ga0182021_10010667_pt1 | contig 10893 bp, 9 predicted proteins | sample 612E3MmetaG_FD_120493 | JGI IMG/M metagenome (GOLD analysis project Ga0182021, IMG submission 120493) | Permafrost microbial communities from Stordalen Mire, Sweden - 612E3M metaG (Illumina Assembly) | ecosystem: Environmental > Terrestrial > Soil > Wetlands > Permafrost | place: Sweden...
GGTAAAATTGGGCGGCGCCGAGGCCTCGACCGCCAGATCGCCAATCGCCTCCATGGGAACATTGAGTGATTCATACGCCGATTCCTCGAGAAATGAACCGGTCCCGGCGCTGCACGCTTCGTTCATCGCGTAATCCGACGGCACTCCCGCGGTAAGATAGGTGTATTTCGCGTCCTGGCCGCCTATCTCGAAAATAGTGTCCACGTCGGCGTCAAAATGCGCAGCCGCGGCGGCGTGCGCGATGATTTCATTAATGACGCATGAAGTGAGAGCGTGGAGCGCGGCAATCTGCCTTCCCGAACCGGTAACGCCCAATCCTATGATGGCAATTGAAGCGCCGTTTATTTGCTCGGCAATGGCGGCATAGCATTGTTTTGAGGCCTCAACGGGGTTCCCGTTGGTACGCAGATAGATCGAGGCGGTAATCGAATCGTCCGATTTTTTAATGAGAACCGCTTTCGTGGTGGTTGACCCGACGTCCAGACCTATAATACACTCATCGCCGTCAATAAGTTTCCCACGCGGCTGGGTCTTAAATTCAACAAGATCCCGCGCGTTCTTAAGCGACGGGTGAAGATCGAAGATCCGCCTGCCGCCGATGAATACCGAATCGATGGCTTCAGGAAACGGCGCGCATGTATGTTGGGAGGCCCAAATCGCCGCGCCGTAGGCTTCAAACGCTGCGCCCAAACGGGGAACATCGATCCCGCCGAAACGCTGACGCAGCAGCGACACCATGGCGGAATTGAGGCTGCCGCCTCCGATAATCGCCACGCGGCGGTATGGGATTGCCTTGATGAGTTCGCATAATTTATCCGCCATCATGACGCACAAACCGGCTACGATATTCTCGCGCGGTTCACCTTTGTTCAGCGCATGCGTGCAATCGCTTTTACAAAACACGCTGCAGCGCCCCGCGATTTTGTGCGGAGTTCCCTTGAGCGCCAGCTCCACGGCCTCATCAAGCGTCAGGCCCATGCGGCGGATTTGTTGCAAAAAAAACTCACCCGTGCCCGACGCGCACTTGTTGCCCGAATGTACCGAGGCGATCGTTCCCGTCGGGCCGATGGTATATACCAATTGCGTTTCACCGCCCGAACTGATAATGACGTCGGGCTTATCTTTTTCACCGTATTCGGCGGACAAACCGCATTCAATGGCCTCGGGCTCGGAAATAGAAGTGAGCGTCACGCTGTTGCGGAAATTCCTGCCGGTTACCGCAACGGCATCCAGGTCGAAGACATCGACGCCGTCGAGCATCGCTAAAAATGTTTTTTTGGGATTTCCTTCGTGGGCAAGGCGTTGAACATGCTCAACGGATACGAATTCCGGATCGCGGTAAAGCTTGACACATTGAATCGTTGTCGCTCCAAAACAAATGCCTAGTGTTTTCATACGTTAAAAATACAATCAGGAAGCCGGAAAAGCCATCTAGAGGCGGCGCAAGATCAGAATAGTGATGTCGTCGGAAGGTTCGGCCCCGCGCGTATGCTCGGAAAGCGCTGTTTCGATATGAGTCAACTTTTCCGAGGCGGAGGCGGCCTCGCGTTTCACGATTTCGAACATTCGCGCCGTGGTGAATTGATCGCCGTCAGGACTGCGCGCATCGGTAACGCCGTCGGTATAGGCAAACAGGAGCGTTTGAGGAAGTATGACGGAGGTTTCCTTTTTATATTCAACGCCGGGAATGAGCCCGAGGGCGGGCCCCGTTGTAAGCAAGTGCGTTTGTATGCTTCCCGCCGATACTACTACCGGCGGGTAATGTCCGGCATTGCAATAGTGCAGCTCTCCCCCATCCACTTCAATAAGGCCTAAAAAAAGCGTCGTATACATTTGCCGGTCCTTGGCCTGCGAATAATGGGCCAACACGTATTCATTAATGATTCCAACCGCGTTGAGGGGGTCGACGCCTTCGGCGAAAAGCCGCTCGGTAAGAATTCGTATGAGCGTGCAGATAAGCGCCATGAAGAGGGCGGCGCTCACGTCCTTGCCGCTGACATCGGCGATAGCGAACGCCAAATGCTTTTCGCCAAGCATGAACGCGTCGTAAAAATCCCCGCTCACCGCGCGCGCGGGCACGAACGAAGCGGCAATCTCCCACCCTTTCGGCTGCGGCAACGTTTGCGGCAGGAATCCTTTTTGAATTCTCCTCCCCCGGTCAAGTTCGCGGTTGATCGCTTCAAGAAACGCGTGTTCCTTTACTTGCAGCCGGGCCAACTCCTTGTTCGCTTTACCGAGAATGGTCGATTGATGCTTGACTTTTTGAACAAGGAACGTAGAGTGCAGCGCGCCGCTTATATAGCCGGTCACGATATCAAAAAGCTCCCCTCCTCCCGCGTCCGCCTCGAAAACGAGCATGCCGAAACGTTCCTTTTGAAAATAGAGGGGTTCGATAATGAGCACGGGCGGATGACCCACGGTGACCTCTCCATGCATTTTAAACATGAGGGGACCGCTCAGCCGCCTCAGCGCGGCGGCCGCCATGGGTTTTCCGTTGAAACACGCGAGTTTAAGCCGGAGGTTGGCATCCGTTTTTGAAGAACCATCGTAAAGCAAAAGGAAAAATGTCCGTATTCCCATGAGGGGAAAATGACGGACGATCGTCGTGAAGAGCACGCCGATGTCAAGGGAATTGGCGATGGTTTGTCCGAGAGACCGCACGGCTTGGTTTTCACGCATAAGGGTGATCGTCCGAAATCCCTGAAGGCGTTTTTCCAATTCCACGCGGATAGCGGCCGAAGCATGCAACAGATCTTCCGCGAACATCATTTTTGTGCGTTCGAAACGCCTCCGCGCAAAAAGCCACAGCTCCGAAAATAAGGCGTTCCAAGCCTCCGACTTCCCGGCAATAGCGTCCGGCTCGCTACCGATTTTATCCAATCCGATAAGAAATGAAACGCTTTGCAACGCATGAACGTCTTTTAAAAAGGAACGGATGATGCTACGCGCCTGCTCCCGAATGGCCGGATCGACGCGGTCAAGGATTTCCCGGACATCGTGCTCGTTTGAACCGGCGGCCTTCGTTTTGTATTTCCGCGTATCGGGCAAGGCATTCGGTTCCAGGGGCAATCGATGGTTGAAGCAACCGCATGACTGCCTGATGGTAAGCGTGGCGTCCAAAACCGTCGTTGAAGGAACTATTTCGCCTTTTAATAGTTCCGTTATTAATTCCACCGCTTTTTTCCCTAACTCAAGCATAGGTTGACGTATAGTAGTAATGGGCGGGAAGGTTACAGCGCTTTCGGGAATATCGTCAAAGCCCGCCAGGGCGACGTCGCCCGGAATTTGCATGCCTTTTTCACGCAGCCCGTGGAGCGCGCCGATGGCGATTTCATCCGCCGCCGCGATAATCGCGTCCACCTTCAACGAGCGGCTTAACAAATATTCGACGGCTTTTTTCCCGCATTCCCGCGTAAAGTCGCCTTGAATGACGGTATCCGGGTTAAAGGCGACGCCGAAATGGCGAAGAAGTTCCTTATAACTTTGAAACCGCTCCTCCGCCTCGAAATTCCCATGCGGACCGCGTATAAAGGCGAAGGACCGGTAGTGATGGTCATGAATCAAGTGGGTAAGCAGATCGCGCATTCCCTTGCGGTTGTCGACGTATACGGAGGGAATGTCTTCCATGATGGGAATAAGGGAAATGGCCGGACGTCCGCGAAACCGTTCGACGAATTTGACAAACCGGTCGCGCGCGATATACCCGCCGAGGGAGCCTGAGATTATATAACCGTCGGGTTGGTCCTTTTCAGCGAGGTCGAAAAGGGAATTCCGCTGATATTCCCACGGATTTTGCGGCGACACATCAAGCGACCCGCCGCAATAGCACAGCAGGCGAATGCCCAGCTCCCGCGCCCGTTCGACGATGCCCGGCCATATACCCGATTGATAGGGACCCGTAATCCCTTCAATTAAAAGTCCGATGGTCGGGTGATTCGTATGTATGGTTTTTGCATGCATGGTATTCCACGCCGCAGTATGAAGGCGTCGTCATCTTCCGTCCATGACATCGACTCGCTATAACCCAGCCTATCCGGGATTACACTATTTAGTGATTAATGCGCGGACATGCGTTTGTTTTTAAATCACCTTATTTTTCTCTGATATTCGCCAAACGCGTTCTGACGTTTTCCAATCCGATAAGCGCGCCGGCGCTGCCGTTTTCCCCGGCAATGCGGTAATAATACCGGGCATCTTCAAAACGTTCAAGTTTAAAGGCAATTGCCCCGGCAAGCAGGGCAATTTCGGCGAAGCGCGGAAACCGATCAACGCCTTGCTTGGATTCCTCGAAGGCAACCAGGGTATTGCCTGTTTTTTCGTCTATCGTGACCATCCGGTAATAGATCCACTGTTTCGTGGTGTCTTTTTGGAAAGCTTTTTCGCAATAGTACCGCGCCCGACTTCGGTCGTTCTCTGATTCGTAAATGTCGGCGAGGCACAGCAGGACGGCAGCCGCGCTTTTCCCGTTTTGCGGATACGCCTCGAACCATCGCAGAGACTCCTTTGGATCATCGAGGTCCCGGTACATTTGACCCAGCGCCAGAGGCGGCTCCTCGCTTTCGGGCGCAAGCAGCGCCAACCGTTCGAACGCGGTGATGGCCTCGGGATAGGCGCCCGCCTTTCGATACGCCGCCGCAAGAGTCAAGAGCGCCTTTTGACTGCCGGGTTCAAGGTCCAGAGCCTGCGTGGCGCATGCGATGCATTCCCCTAATTCGTCAAGAGCGTAATAGGCAATGGCGAGATTAAGACGCCCTCTGAAGAATTCCGGTGCGCCGACGAGGCTGGCCTTGTAAAAGACGATGGCCTGGGCGATGCTATCGAGCCGGTAATACGCGTTGGCGAGATTGAAATAGCACAATGTGGGATTTTCGCCCGACACGGCCGCTTTTTTATACAACGGCAAGGCTGCCGCGATTTTCCCGCCGCCATACAACTTGTTTGCATCGTCCAGAAGGGAGGCGTGGGTCCGATCATGAGCGAGAACAAAGAAAAATATTCCGATGAGTATTAATCTCAAAATCCATCCCGCTTTCGGCGTTAATTAAAAAATGAAACTCCGATTTCCAGCAATTTGTCCTTGCTGAAAACGGGCAAATCCGGACTTATGCCGGTATTGGGATCAGGATAGCCTTTTATCGTCGGAAAATCGTCCATGATATACTTCACGTACAAAGCCCCGCCGCGTTTCCCTTTGCGGAAAAAGCTTTCGAATCCTATGTCCTCCCGCCAATATAATCCGCCGTGATCGATCACGTTCGCGGTTTTGTCATAATGACCGAATTTGAGCTGTTCGTGAACCGTAACTATCCAGCTATGCCTTCGGTAAAAGGCATAACGTACATCCGCCCTGAGTTCCTGGGAATACGGATTAAAACCATTCAACTTTTCAGGATGCACTAACCCGAAACCGTCCTTGAGATAATCCACATAGGCGCCATACCATCCCAGCCGATTTTTCAGGGTCCATCCGTTCTCCGCCGCAAGAGGTATCCAGTATTCGTTCACGCGCATATTTTTAGAGCCTATGGCTATAAAAGGCGCATTCCAGTAAATGGTATGGTAATTTTTTCGGTCTACTTCATGAATGCATTGATGTTCCAATCCGATTACAGTATTGACATGTGGCAACCTTAGTTCTATTGTCGGACTGATGTTGAAATAAATATTCAACACGCTGAAAACGTTGTTGCCCGGAATATCGCCAAGCCCGATTTTAAACTTTGCGTCCCAAACGGAGTACAATAATTGACGGTACGATAGAAACATGAATTCAAGCCCGGTATTCGACTCCGCGAGGTACTGCTGTTTGAAATAGGCGCTCTTATGGAACGCGAACGTGCTGAGATCGAATTTCGTATAGTATTCGGGCAGAAATTCGAAATTGGAGATAAGGGAATTGTAGAGGGAATCGATGGATTTGCCACGCGATGAAATAGGCGTGAGAGCGATGCATATTAGAAATATGATTGTCGCTTTGCGATGCATGAATGCCTCCTGAACATAAAAACAATTTAACTATTCTTTCTCACTCGTTGTCCAGTTTAAATTCAATATCCTGGATTCTCCTGACCTTGACCGGAATCCCTTTTATTTTCGCGGGTTTGAACCGCCATGTCACGATCATCTTCCTTGCCTCTTCAGTGATGCTTGGGTGAGGCGATTTCACGATATCGACTTTTATCACCTTTCCGTCACGATCGATGGTAATGACCGCTTCAAGCGTACCTTGAATTCCCATTTCCTTGGCCCGTTGCGGATAGGCAATTGACGGAACAAAGAGCGGCACGACGTTTTCATCGGTCTGCCCCTCCTCAAATACCATTGCTTCGAGCTCCTGCCCCTGCATGGCAACGCCCGCTCCCCCTCCTCCTTCCACGCTTAAATCCGGGGTAATTTTAAACGTTAACCCATTTTATTCCGACAATCCCATGCCCCCCGTTGAAATCGTTGTAATCCGGCGCATGTTTTTCACGGGCGTCACATTTTTCGTTGGCGGCGTGCGGACCATTTCGGCAATTATCCGACGGTGCTCCACAATCGCCTTATGATCCGGTCGTTTAAGCCCGAAAATGCCGCGAACCAAGGGAATGGACGTGAACAATAAAAAGCTTATAATGCCGGCGGCGAGAAGTCGAGCGCTCTTTGACACCATAGTGGAAAGCACTGGAATACCGCCCCTATCTCTCGCCCTGTCGGCCGAGGCCATTGGTTATGGTATACCTCATTCTTTTTCCGCGGCAATGGACACTTTCGCCGCGCCGGCCAACACGCATTTGTCCATTACCTGGACCGCTTTTCCCACCGAAGCTTCACGGTCGGCAACGATTAAAACCGAACAATCGGGCATTTTGGAAACTTCCTGTTCGATAAGGCTTTGCAACCGCTCAAGGGTAACTTGCCTTCCATAAATATGTATGGTCCCTTCGCGCGTGATCCCGATCATCACGGCTTTTTGCCCAACACTGCGCGCGGACTGCGCCTTTGGCTTTGAAACATCAACGCCCGTTACGACGTAGAGATTGGCGGTCACTACGAAAAAAATGAGCAGGATCATGATGGTATCGACGAATGGCGCCAGATTAATTTCGGGTTTTTGCGCCTCATGGTCGATCAGTCCGTAGCGTTCAAACATGGGGTACTTCGCCTTTACCATCCGTTTCCCGCGCGCGCATGGCCCATGCGACAAGTTGTTCGCCGTCTTTCATGAGCCGTTGCACGCAAACGGATTTCTTATTAAAGAGAAAATTATGCAAAAACATCGAAGCCACGGCAACGGCAAGTCCCGTAAGGGCGGATTCCAAGGCCACGCTGATGCCGCCCGCCATGAGTCCGGGACTGCCGAGACCGACGTCGGTAATTACCGAAAACATCCGGTTCATTCCGGAAATGGTCCCTAAAAGCCCCAGAAGCGGAGCAACGGAAACGCAGGCGGCCATTGTTGAAAATCCCTGTTCCAAATCCGGAACGATTGTCGCGAGAAATTCCCTGAAAATATTCGTCATGGATGCAACGGAGATATTTTTCGCGCCTTTCATTTCATCCAAAAGCGCGTCATAGGGCTTAAACCCGGTTTTAATAGACGGTATCGTTTCACTCGATTCAACGTCAATCGCCGATTGAAACCTCTTCCTGGCGCGAGACAGTCGTTTCAAATACAACGCTTTGTCCAAACCTATATACCACGCGAGAATGGAAACGCAGAATATGATACAGCACCCAGCCGCCTTCCCGAAAGAGCGTGTAAAACATGCGCGCGAGATCCGTCATGATGCTTACTTATTCCCCGGGCCAAAGTTTGTTGACAATTCGCAAAACGTATTTTTCGATATCCGCCTGTAACCGATCCTTTTTATTTCGCAAATAATCGTGAATAAACAGAACTGGGATCGCGATGGCGAGTCCGGTTTTAGCGGTGATAAGGGCTTCCGAAATGCCTCCCGCCAAAAATTTGGGATCGCCCGTTCCATAATGCGTTACCGCGCCGAACAAATTGATCATGCCGCTTATGGTTCCCAAAAGCCCTAAAAGCGGCGCCGCGCCCGCGATAACGGCGAGCGTGTTGAGATAACGGCTGAGTTGAGGAATTTCCTCGATGAACATCTCATGCATGTTTTTCTCAATGACCGCGCGCGGCGCGGTCCGGTTCCTCAAGCACGTTTCCATCATGCGCGCCACGATGCCCTTGCCGGCGGTCGCGCAGGCGAGCGCCGCGCCGGAATCGTTCTTGTCAAGCAATGCCGTGACTTTTTTATACAGACGCCCGTATGCGCTTCGTTTTCCCCCAAATTGCAGCAGTTTGAGTATAATAAGAACAAGCGACCATAAGGGAAGCAGCAGCAGCGGAATCATAACCGCGCCTCCCGCCTTGAAGGATGCGTATATTTTTTGGTATTCGGTGATTTTTTTTCCGGCAATGAGCATTTTTGTTTGTTCGTTTTGCATAACGTCGGTCGGTATCATTCCCGAAGGCGATCCCGACGTTATCCAGCGGGGAAACGATCGGACTAATAATGCCTGCAAAGGGGCCGCGTCTATTTTATCGATCCGGTAACGGTCGGCGGCCAAACGTCCGCTTTGTCTGATAAAGTAACACTCTCCGGCATCGCTTATACCGTATCCGAAAACATTTCCGAAACGGGCGATCGTGAGCATTTTCCGGTTGCCTTCGTCGGGAAGAACCGTTTTTCGCGTAATACCCATGGAATTACCCAGAGTAAGAAAATGTTCCGCGTACGCCGCAAAATCCCTTACCGCGGCGCCGGCATCTTGATTTTTCCGATAGCTCCGCCGTACCGTTTCCAATTCATTTTGCCGTTCCTCGACATCCAGCGGGAATGCGCCCGATATCGCTTCCGCTTCCTTGACAAAAACCTCATCAAGCGCCGAGGAGGTTAAACGCCATTCGTCGCGTCCGGCCGCCAAGGCTATCCCGGCGTCCTCCGCGGTTTTTTCCTTGACAAGGCATTCCTCCTTGACGCGTTCCAAATCGTTGTATGCTTTTTCCTGCGCGTCCTTGAGCCTCGAAAGGTCTTCCTTGTCCGCTTCCCTTCGTTCCACCGAAACCTGTTTGTCGCGCCACCGGCGGGCGATGTCGTTTTGCAGGGAATCACGCGACGAATCGAGCGATTGACGCAATTGAGCCGCCTCGGCTTCCTTTACCTTCATCATTTCCTTGGCCGATGCCGCCAAGCAAGGCAATGATAACCATGCCATGGCGATCATGCATCCCGCGATCATTTGAGAAGCAATCAGGCTTGACCGGGAAAAGAGGGAAAATAAACTCATTACCGATTCCCCTTTCGTCCTTGGATCGGAGGGTACGGAAGAGCCATGAACTCGGGTAACGCTTTGCTTTCCCGTATATTTATCGCTTTCAGGATCATGGAGCAACTTTGAGCGTCGGAAAGCGGGAGCCATATCGGCTGCCCAAGAGAATCATTTCCCTTCCATAAAGCGCCTATTTTCCCGTCCTCGTCGACAACGGCCTCGAAAACGGCGCCAACCCGGAGCATGAGCGCGCCGCCGCGAAGTTGCGGAGTAACTGATGTTTCCTGGCCCGTTTGAATGGTTCCGGTATATTCCTCCATGTTTTGAATAATCTGGACAAGACGGTGCAGGCCCTCCACATTGTCGATGCTTTTGGCAATGCAATCGTTTAAAAGAAAGGAAAGTGCTCCCAAGGTTTGTTTCGCGCCCGCCGGCGGGCTTCTTTCAGCAACGCCGATAAGCGTCGTACACGCGGCGATAATCCGGTCGCGAAAATGATCCTTGAGTAGTTCATAGCGTTTTTTTTGCGATTCCAGGTCCCCGGCGTAAGCGCCAAGGGAATCCCTTTTTATTTCCAGAGAATGGGCCGTTTTTTTTATGGAATCCGTTTCGGCAACAAGCAAAGCCTTCCGGGACGCGGTACGCTCTTGATAAGAAGCAAATTCCATTCGGTCCTTCGCCGCATCCTCTTTCACTTTGAGCCGCTCTTGCCCGACTTGCATCAATTCTTTCCTTAATCGAAGGATTTCATTGTCAATATCGGCAATTTCCCCATTGGCTATTCCAGTGAGAATCCAAAACGAACATAAAAATTTTGAAAATATCGCGGTTTTATTTCTTGGCATTAATACGTGTCCTTGAATAATTTTTCCATGTCTACTCAAATAGAGTCTGAACCGTGATTCATTTGATTAATTGATTGCCTTCTATAAAATATAACAACTGCTCCAATAAGGAAAGGCGCTTGAATGGTCTGACGTTAATCCGAACTTTCAAATTAAAAATTACGATTAGGCATGCCGAAAGTTTAGTATATTTATTATGGTCTCATTTCTTCAATCAAGGACATTCAATGACCGAATTCTCAACCAGTATTAAAAGCCTTCGTTCTTCCGAAATTCGCCGGCTTATGAGTCTTGCGGCCGACCCTTCCATCATATCTTTCACCGGGGGTATGCCCAACAATGATATTTTCCCCGTTGATATCATCGGTGAGCTTTGGAACAACCTGCCGCGCGCCGTAAAACAAGCGGCATTCCAATATGGTCCGACCTCGGGATACGCGCCGCTCATTGAGTCGCTTAAAACCTACCTGCGCTCCAAGGGCCTTCCCGTTGACAATAGTCAAAAACTCATCATCACCACCGGCGCGCAACAGGCTCTGAATCTGGTCACGAAGGTCTTTATCGATCCGGGAGACAGGATCATCACCGAGTATCCCAGTTTTATAGGGGCTCTTGCGGCTTTTAAATCCTATGGCGCGATCCTTAAGGGTATCCCCATGGACAATGACGGCATCCTCATCGAGGAACTCCGCCAGGCGCTTACGGATCCCTGGCTTAAACCGAAAATGCTCTATCTAAGCCCGTATTTTCATAATCCCGCGGGCATCATTTACAGTCAAGA
>Ga0182021_10010668_pt1 | contig 10892 bp, 10 predicted proteins | sample 612E3MmetaG_FD_120493 | JGI IMG/M metagenome (GOLD analysis project Ga0182021, IMG submission 120493) | Permafrost microbial communities from Stordalen Mire, Sweden - 612E3M metaG (Illumina Assembly) | ecosystem: Environmental > Terrestrial > Soil > Wetlands > Permafrost | place: Sweden...
CAGTCAGCAGGAATCCCGAGTTGGAAGGCAAAGGGATGGACGAAAAGATGGCCGGCAAGATACAGAAGAAGGTCGGCGAGATCGAGAAGGTCGTAGGGAAGTAGAGCGGCGTATCAAGCGCCGTTACGCGCATGAGCCCAATGCCGCGGTTGCATCAAACATCCATCCCATTATTCTATAAGGCCTGAGGTTTCGGCATAAATGGAGCGGAAAGGCGGCGCCCAGGAGGAGAAGGTGCAATGAAAGCAATGTATCGTGTGGCACTGATGATGGCTGCGGTCGTTCTGATGGCGAGCGCGCCTGCGTGTGCGTCCGAGATGGACGACCGCATCGAATTCTCCGCCAGGAATTCGTATGTTTTCAAGACGTATCTTCAGGGTGACGATATTAAGATAGAGTCCAAAGATGGCGTCGTCACTTTGACGGGAGTCGTCTCCGAAGAACCCCGCAAAGCATTGGCCCAGGAGACCGTAGCGGGCCTGCCCGAGGTTAAGAGCGTGGACAACAGGCTGGGAACCAAAGGTGCGCCGCCTACCGCAAACTCGGATGCGTGGCTCACCGAAAAAGTGAAGACTGAGCTCTTGTTCCATCGGAACGTGAGCGGGAGCACAACCGAGGTTCACGTCCAAGATGGCATCGTCACCTTGCGCGGCGAAGTAGCGAGCCAGGCGCAAAAGGAGCTGACGACCGAATACGCCAAGGACGTCGAAGGCGTCAAAGACGTAAAGAATGAGATGAACATGTCGCAGACCTCGAAAACGACAACCGAATATGTGATGGAAAGTATTGACGACGCATCCATCACCGCCCAGGTCAAAATGACGTTGCTGTACCATCGCTCGACCAGTGCCCTGAGCACCAAAGTCGAGACGAGCGAAGGAGTGGTCACGTTAAATGGCAAGGCCAAGAACGCGGCCGAAAAGGAGCTGGTCACCAAACTCGTCAACGACATAAACGGCGTGAGGAGCATAAATAATCGGATGAGCATCGAGTAATCACGTCATACACCACGCGGAGATCCTCACCCTCACCTGGGAGCTGCGCTCGGGCACGTAGAGGAAGAGGGCATAATTGGAAGCGAGGAGGTACAGCGCCGGCAGGAAGCTGAGGGCGAGGGTCTTTCGGAAGGAGGATCCAGGAGGGGCAAGGATCAGTGCAGACAAAACGAGTATGTGGGGGAGAGCATACAAGAAGACGAGCGGAATGAAGAAACTTGAGATGGCTTCTGTCCGATGGTCCCCGCCGACGGTCAGAGCGAGAAACACGTCGGTGCCTGTCATGAATTGGGCTAGCATCTTCCAGTAGGAGAATTGGAGGATGGCTACAAAAACAGAAAGAAGGAGAGTGATTGCCCGGAGAGGTCTCGGAAGGAGGGCGATGAGATAGAAGAGGGCGGTCACCTGCAGGAAGACCAGCGTGAGAGCGCCCGAGAACGTCATGGTCCCGACGACCGGGAGCAAATCCAGCAGAGCACGGTAATCACTGAACCTGACAATGGAATCGATCAGGACAGCGAGCGTCGCCTCCAGCAAAGCGGTCATGGCACGGGAATAAGGTGTATGGGTGATGGCACGAAGGAGGCAGGTCGCGATCACTTGCCCTCTACCCATTTGGTGGCGGCGATGCCCAGGATGAAGACCGCGACCGCGAAACCCCTACGAGCGCAGAGTAACTCAGCGCGGTCATGTAGTCGACAATAACAGGATCTCGACCTCCTCGCCGATAGGCCCTATGGATATCCTGCCACAGGTGGGGCTGAAGCTGTTGCCTGAAGGCAAGGCTTTGCCCTTTCGAAGATGGGACAGCAAATCCACCATTGACCAACCCCTGCTTTGCAAGTTGTCGCGCCAGGCGTGGTCTCAAGCGGGCACGCTGCGGCGGGCATGCCACAGCTTGAGCAGTTCGAACCAGAGGATGCTGACGACGCCCGCGCCAACGCAGAGCGCCACGTCGGCGGCGTCCAGGGCATTGAAGTGGAACAGGATGCGCAGGAACGGGACGTACAGAATCAGGCCCATGCCCGCTGCCGCCCCACCCACAACCCACCAGAGCGCGCGGTTCGGCTCGCGGAACATCGAGAAGATCGTCCGGGTCCAGGAGCGGTTCGTCAGGATGAGGCAGAGGTTGGCGACGACCAGCGTGGTGAAGGCGAGGGCGCGCTGCGTATCGGCCTCCGGGTGCCCGAGGCGGCCGGCCACGGCGCAGACGCCGAGAATGATGGCGAGGACAACGCAACCCTGCAGTAGGCTTGTCGCGACTCCCTTCGGGCTGAAGATCCGCTCGCTCGGGTTGCGCGGGGGCCGGGTCATGACGTCCCGCTCCGCGTTCTCGGCCTCGAAGATCACCGAGCAGGCCGGATCGATGATGAGTTCCAGGAAGACGACATGCACCGGCAGCAGGAAAAGCGGCCAGTTCGTGAAGAAGACCGGGATCATCGAGAGGCCGGCGATGGGGACATGGACGGCGAAGATGTAAGAGACGGCCTTCTTGATATTGTCGAAGATCCGGCGCCCCATCTTCACGGCCTGGACAATCGAGGAGAAGTCGTCGTCCAGAAGCACGAGGGCCGACGCCTCGCGCGCCACGTCGGTGCCACGGCCGCCCATGGCGATGCCGATGTGGGCCGCTTTCAACGCCGGGGCGTCGTTCACTCCGTCCCCGGTCATGGCCACGATCTCTCGGTTGGCCTTGAGGGCATTGACGATGCGGAGCTTCTGTTCCGGCACGACGCGGGCGAACAGGTTTACGGATGGGATACGGCGCGTCAGCTCTTCGTCGCTCATCGCATCCAGCTCAGAGCCGGCGATCACCTGGTCCGGATTCGCCAAGCCGATCTGGCGCCCGATGCTCCGGGCCGTGCCGGGGTAGTCACCGGTGATCATGATGACGCGGATGCCGGCGGCGTAGCATTCGGCGATCGCGGCTGGCACCGTCGGCCGCACGGGATCGGCCAGCCCCACGAGGCCGAGGAACTCGAAGGCGAAGTCGTGCTGCGTTTGGGGCAGATCCTGCGCGCGAAAGCCGGCGCGGGCCACGCCGAGGACGCGCAGCCCCTCGTCGGCCATGGCCGCGACCTGCCGGGCCAGGTCTTCCTTCTGCTCTGCCGGGAGGTGGCAGAGGTCGGCGATCGCCTCGGGTGCCCCCTTGGCCGCGATCTCGAAGGCGCTGCCGTCCGGGGAGCGCCAGACGTGGGACAACGCCAAGAGTCCGGGCGAGAGGGGGTATTCTTGCACCAGCATCCAGTTCTCATGGAGGTGCTCGGTGCGGGCGAGGCAGCGGTCCCCGAGCTGCCGCAGCGCCTTCTCCATGGGGTCGAACGGGTCGCGCTTGCTCGCCAGGATCCCGTATTCCAGCAGGGGGTGGTACGTCTCGGGGAGCTTCGTTCCCGAGGCGCCGTCGGCGATGAAGGTTTCGCCTGCGGCCCACAAACGGCTCACCGACATCTGGTTCACAGTCAGCGTGCCGGTCTTGTCGGTGCACAGCACGGTTGCGGCGCCGAGCGTCTCAACGGCTGGCATCCGCCTCGTCAACACGCGGTTCTGGGAGATCCGCCAGGCGCCGAGCGCCAGGAAAATGGTGAGGACGACCGGGAACTCCTCCGGGAGCGTGGCCATGGCCATGGTGATGCCAACCAGGATCCCCTCTCCCCAAACCTTGGCGGTGTTCCCCCGCGTCAACCCGTAGATCACGATCACCAGGGCGCAGAGGGAGAGGCCGACGATGGCAAGATTCCGCACGAGCCGCCCCGTCTCCCGTTGCAAAGGGGTGCTCTCCGTCGCGACGCCCTGGAGCGCCTTGCCGATCTTGCCGAGTTCGGTGCGCGGTCCGGTCGCGAGGACCTCGGCCACGCCCTGCCCGCTGGTGACGAGCGAGCCGGAGAAGACGAAAGGCAGGTCGTCCCCGCCGGGCTTCCCGACCGCCCCGGCCTCCGCGGAGGCGGCCTTGCGGACCGGGACGGACTCGCCGGTGAGAAGGGACTCGTCTGCGGCGAGGTTCATGACATAGCGGAGCGCCGCGTCGGCCGGAACGCGGTCGCCCTCGGCGAGGACGATGATGTCGCCGCGCACCACCTCGCGACCGGCGATGCGCCGCTGCCGGCCGTCGCGGATCACCAGCGCCCGCGGGCTGGACAGGTCGCGCAATGCATCGAGCGTATGCTCGGTCCGCCGTTCCTGGACGATGGTGATGCCCATCACGACGAAGACGAACCCCAGGAGCAGGGCCGCGTCCATCGGCTCGCCCATGAACAGGTAGAGTAGGCCGCAGGCCACGAGCATCAGGAACATCGGCTCCCGGACGACCTCGATGGCGATGGCGAGGACGCTACGCTGGCCGCCGACGGGGAGTTCGTTGTAGCCTTCGGTCTCGAGGCGTCGCGTCGCCTCAGCCTCGGTCAAACCGGAGATCGTGCGGACATCAAAGGCGGTGGGCACGGATCCCCCCTTGTTCTATCGGCGGTTGTCTGTCGGCGCGAGGCTGAAATCGGGAGCGTCCTGCCGAACCGTCTCCTCTCATCGTCCTTTACCCGATCTGCGCTAGACTCGACTTCTGCGCTATTGGGGGTAGTTGGAGTGGGTAATATAGCTAGAGAGGGAGGGGCTCTGGTGACGCTGATGAGATTCCCACAAGAATGCGTAAGGTGTCACATGTTACGCCAGTTTGGCCCTCTCACTTGGCGACAGGCTGCACATAGTAGCCTTGCAACGGGTACAGCCCCTCCGCGTGGTACCCGCGGAGTTGCGGGCACCGCCGGGGCCCTCGCTACAGCCGATGCCCGTCCCGCGGTGTGTCGCTCGCCAACTACGGCCCCGCGCTCACGACCGCCCGACGGAGGGCGGCCGTGAGCGCGGGGCGTCGCTCTCGCGCCCTAGCGGTGCGGGAAGCCGAAGAAGAGGCTGATGCCCGGCGAGGGGGGCGGGACATAGACGACCGGCGGCGGCGCCTGATAGTAGCCATAGGGCTGATAATAGCCGTAGGGCTGCACGTAGCGCGGGGCAGGCCGATACACCGGGTGGTTGTGCTTCTGGTTCCGATCGCGCCGATCGTGATCGTCGCTGAGAGCCGGCCCCGGGGCGAGAGCCCCCAGGAGCACCGCGACGCTGAGCGCCAGCACGATCCGGCCTCCACGCGCACGGCCTGGGCGGGCGCGGACTGTCGATGGGTTCATTTTACTTCCTCCGTGTTCTGAGCGCGCGGCCCGTTTGCACGGGCGGGGGCCCTATTTGGTGGACGGGGCCGTACTCGCGCTCGGGTTGCTCGGGGCCTTAGACATCTTCTTCTTCGCCGCCGACCGGGAGTGGTGCTGGGGCCCGCGGAAAAGGGTATCCGCCTGGGCCTTCTGCGCGTCCGACATGCTGCCATAGAGCGTCTCGAAGACGGGGAGGAACTTCTTGAGGCCCTCGGCATGGGCCGTGGTGATCTCGGCATAGGATTTGAGATCGTCGATTGCGGTCGCGGTCGGGGCCTTGTCGGCCCGGGCGACCCGAAGCGCGTCCATGGTTTGCGCATTGTCCCGCATCACCTGGGTGAGGTTCTGCCAGGCGGGTTCCTGGGCGGCGGTGATGGCGAGCTTGGCGTGCAGCATGGTGATGCGGGCCTCGACCTGGTCGGGCCGCGAGTGCGCGCTCGTGGCGGCCGGCACCGGGCTGGCGAGCGCGAGCGTGGCGAGCAGCGCTACCGCCGCCACCACCGTGCGGGCCGTGGAACTCAGGAACTGCGTGAGAATCTGTTTCATCGTCGGTCTCCTTCTGTAGGGTGAAATTGACTTCGGCCGCCCCGGTCGTGCCTGGCCCGCGGCCGCTCCCCGCCCGGCTGGCAGCCGGTGTCCCCGCCTGTGCGCAGGCGGGCTGGCGCTACAACGTCAGCTTGGTCTGGAGGGTCACCCAGGAGTCCGTGACCTCCCGGGTGGCGGTCGTGCCGGCGTCCTTGACGATGCGCTCGGCGGACGCCACCGGGCCGCCGGCCAACTCCGGTGGGACGACCCCGGGGGCCATGAGCAGCCCGAGGCTCACCAGCACCACCGCAAGCTGGGTGTGCCGTGCCATGTGGTGTCGCCTTGCCCCGCACAGGGGCTCCCGCGATCTCCGGTCCGTGCCCATTCGGAGTCTTGCGGTGCTGGGGACCCTGATACGATATGGGGGATGCAAGGCCTGATCCAGCCTATACGCCTGGAAGCCATACGCGAGATAAATCCCATTGAATATAGTTGTTAGCTAATATGCCGCCCTGGCTCCCAGCGGAGGGACCGACGCGATTCGCACGAAATATCGGAGCAACTCCGACCGGTCGGATGTGGGAGTCGCCGCTCGGCGGGAAACCCGGATGACCTCTCCCTTTTCTGCGTTCGACCGGGAGCGCAGCACGCCCGTCCCCGACTCTCCTGATCGTTCCCTGGCAAATACCCTCACCTTCCAATCAGTCAGCGGGCGGTCCCCCGCTGAACACCACGGGCTATCCGAGATATTGGAGCCATTCCGAAATCTCGGGCGGGTCCGGCGGGGCCATCCATGGAGCTTGGGCCACCGTAACTTCGTCCAACCAGCTGTATTCACAGTGCGGAGGCCACAGTGAGACGGCCGGAAAGGCATGTGGATCTGTCCTTGCATCTTCCATGGCGACGAGGGGTGTGCAAGACAGGCACACCGGAAAGCCTGGTTCACACGCGGAAAGGAGAGATCCGATGTTACTGCTGATCATTCTACTGGTGCTGTTGTTCGGCGGCGGTGGCGGCTATTACGGATATTCGCAATGGGGGCCCGGCGGGGGCCTGGGGGTCTTCGGGACGGTCCTGCTCGTGGCGGTGGTCGTGTATCTGGCCGGCGGGTTGCGTCGAGCTCGCTAGGACCGCCCTGAAGCCGCGGGAATGGTGTGGGCCAATGCGCCGCCAGTCGGACACCGACACAGGCGCGATCCCCCGTCTCCTGCGGCTCATGGAGTGGCGCCCATATCACACATCGTGCGTCATGTGGTCAACCCAATGCCGTTCACGCGCCGGGAAGAATGAAGCAGCGAACCGGAGCGTGCCGGCTTAACTCCTTCTTTCAAGAAAGGGTGTCGCCATGAACTTCCACATAAGCCATGCAATTCTTTCTCCGCTGGTCTCGCTGATCGCCGGCGTGCTGATCCTTGTCATCCCGCGCTTGCTGAACTATATCGTCGCACTGTACTTGATCGTCATTGGCCTGATCGGGATATTTGGCACCGGCAATCTGCTCCGATAAATCCGGCGCTGGACGGGCGTCCGCCGGGGCATTCTTGCGTTGCGTGAACCCACCGGGAAAACACAAGCCCACATGACGCCATCATGATTCGCCGCGTGTCCTGCCGCGCGGAGCGCGTTGCGCCCACGCGATCATGGCCTCCAGTGAAGATGCGGGGGACAGCGGATACTTTTGTTGCTTTGCGCGACCCGCGGAGAGAGAATATAATGAAACCAACGGCGGTGGAGGTGCAGGCATGGCAGGTTTGCCCACTGTTTCGATATCTGCTATTGAACTGGGTCGCGGAAAGCAGCTCAAGAAATTCATCACGTTCCCGTGGAAAATCTACAGAGATGATCCCAACTGGATCCCGCCCCTGATCTTCGACCAGCTTCAATTCTTCACGCCCGGCAAGAATCCCTACCTTTCCCATTCGAAAGCGCAGCTCTTCATGGCTTTCCGGGGCGAAGAGCCGGTCGGAAGAATTTCAGCCCATGAAAATAATCAGCACGGTCAGGTCCACAAGGACGGAGCGGGATTCTTCGGCTTCTTCGAATGCATCAATGACCAGACGGTCGCGAATGCGCTGTTCGATGCAGCCTCGAGCTGGCTAAGGGGGCGCGGGCTCAAGACCATCAGGGGCCCCTTGAGTTTCTCCATGAATGATGAGGTTGGATTGCTCATCGATGCCTTCGATGAGCCGCCCTTCATCCGGATGACCTATAATCCCCCCTATTATGCCGGTCTGATCGAAGGATACGGTCTGCAGAAGATCCAGGACCTCTACGCCTACGCAATGTTTGAAAGTGAGAATTTTCCGAAGAAGTTGCGCGACATCGCCGGTTTTGTTCTTGAAGACCCCAAGCTCGTCGTCCGTACGATGGATGTGAGAGATTTCAAGAATGAAATAGGGAGGATAAAGAAGATCTACACGGAGGCCTGGTCCGAGAACTGGGGCGCCGTGCCTCTCACGGGAGAAGAGTTCGATCGTATCGTCGGCGAGTTCAAGTTGATCTTCGACAGGGATCTGTCTTTCATCGCCGAGTACGACGGCGAACCGGCCGGCTTGTCCCTGGTGCTTCCCGACATGAACCAAGCGCTGAAGAAAGCCGACGGTCGCCTGTTCCCCCTGGGTTTGCTGAAGATCCTCTGGCATAAGCGAAAGATCAACGCATGGCGAATGCCCGTCTTGGGGGTTCTGGAAGAACACCGCATGAGAGGCATCGAGGTCGTCTTCTGCTGTCGGACGTACGAGGCGGCGAAGAAGAAGAGACATTATCGAAAGTGCGAGCTGTCCTGGGTTCTCGAAAGCAATACCGCAGCCAATGCCGTACTGAAGAAATTGGGCGCCCGGAGGTCGAAAACCTACCGGATTTATGAAAAGCAGCTTTAGCGAATGGAAAGCACGAGTGAAAAAAAGGATCTTCTTCATTTGCGGCTCGATGAATCAGACCACCCAGATGCACCAGATCTCCGCCCACCTTCGCGAGTATGATCACTCCTTCTCGCCCTACTACTGCGACGGCCCTCTCGAGATACTTCGAAGACTCGGCTTGATCGAGTTCACGATCGCGGGGAACAAACTGGCGGGTCGCTGCAGGAAGTATCTGCAGGCTCAGGGCCTCTCCATCGATTACCAGGGGAAGAATCGGCCGTACGACCTGGTGGTGACCTGCTCGGACCTGATCCTTCCGAGGAACATTCGAGCCGACCGGATCGTGCTGGTTCAGGAGGGGATTACAGACCCGGAATCCCCGGTGTTTCATCTCGTCAGGCGCCTCCGGTTCCTTCCTCTCTGGCTGGCAGGCACCTCGACCACGGGTCTCAGCGATGCCTACCAAGCTTTCTGCGTTGCGAGCGAGGGGTATCGCGACTTCTTCATCCGGAAAGGCGTGCGCCCCGAGAAGATCGTGGTCACGGGGATACCCAATTTCGACGACTGCCGGCGATACTGCAACAACGATTTTCCTTACAGGAAGTATGTGCTGGCCTGCACGTCGCCGCTGAGAGAGATATTCCGGAGCGAGGACCGCAAGGCCTTCATCCGAAAAGCCGTTGAGATCGCCGGAAGCCGGCCCCTGATCTTCAAGCTTCATCCGAACGAAAATGCCGAGCGCGCCACCCGGGAAATCGGCTGGCAGGCTCCGGGAGCCATGGTGTTCACGACCGGGAGCGCGGAAGAGATGATCGCAAACTGCGAGGTCCTGATCACTCGATTCTCGTCGACGGCCTTCGTCGGTCTTGCGCTCGGCAAGGAAACCCACTCGGACTTCGACATGGGTGAATTGCGCCGCCTGATGCCGATTCAGAACGGCTCGGCGGCTTTGCAGATCGCGAATGTCTGCCGCCGGCTTCTCGATGCGGCTCCGTCGTCAAAACCACCTGGTGCCACCCCCCCATGATCGGCGCCCCTCAGCAATAACTGTTGCAAACGGATGCGGTGCGATGATAGAGAACTACTTTTTAGGGTCGCGGCGGCCCGCCCGTCGCTTCGGGTTCGTCACGCCCGCGGGAACCAGCGGGCCAGTCGGAGGGAACATGCCACGCCTCAGAGATGATTGCCAATGGACATGAATACAGGCGGTCGGTCCGATGACACGCGCCGCGTAGTCGTGACCGGTATGGGCATCGTGACCCCTCTCGGGGAGAGCCCCGCCGAGTTCAGTGCCTCGCTCCGGGCGGGACGTTCCGGCATCACGCGCTGGAAGCACATGGACGAGCGGACCCTGTCAAAAATCGGCGGCGACATGTGTGACTTCGACCTGAGCGGGCACTTCGAGCGGGTTGGGGCGCGATACCCCCCTGAACTGATCGAACGTGCGCACAGGGTCCTGCGCGCCACCCCCCTGTCCGGGCGGCTCGACTGCGCCGCGGCGTTGCAGGCCTATCTCGACGCCGGCCTGCACGAGGGCGGGCTCGATCCGGAGCGCGTGGGACACGTGGCGGGCGGCAACAACTTGAACAACAACTATTTCGTGCAGAACGTGCGGGCGTTTGACCAGGACCCCCGGCAGATCGATCCCTTCCTTGGAATGGTACTCTGGGACACCGACATGCTTGGCAAGGTCGGGGAACTGCTGACCGTCAAGGGCCCAAATTTCATGATCGGCAATGCCTGCGCGAGCGGGCACGTGGCGCTCTTGTGCGCGAGCGACCTGTTGCGCGCGGGCCGCGCGGACGCCGTGGTGGTGTCGGCCGCCACACAGGAGCTGGATCCGGTCGGGCTGCAGGGCTGGGCCCTGATGGATGCAATCGTATGGCGGTCTTTCGCTGATGATCCTGCGCGTGCCAGCCGACCCTTTGACGTACGGCGCGAGGGGTTCGTGCCCAGCGAGGGCGCCGGGGCGGTCATCCTGGAGACCCTCGCCGGCGCGCGGGCGCGCGGGGCGCGGATCCGTGCCGAGTTCCTGGGCGGCGTGTCGACCTGTGATGCCACGCGGCTGCCCAAGCCGGTCGTGGAAGGTCAGATGCGGGTCATGCGCGGCGCGCTGCGCAATGCGGGCGTCACGCCGGAGCAGGTCAACTACATCAACGCCCATGCGACCTCGACGGTCGTCGGGGATGCCGTCGAGGTCGAGGCGATCAAACGGGTCTTCGGCGAACATGCCTGCCGCACCCCGATCAATGCGACCACCTCGATGCTCGGGCACTGCCTGACGGCGGCGGGTCTCGTCGAATTGGTGGCCGTGCTCG
>Ga0182021_10010669_pt1 | contig 10892 bp, 6 predicted proteins | sample 612E3MmetaG_FD_120493 | JGI IMG/M metagenome (GOLD analysis project Ga0182021, IMG submission 120493) | Permafrost microbial communities from Stordalen Mire, Sweden - 612E3M metaG (Illumina Assembly) | ecosystem: Environmental > Terrestrial > Soil > Wetlands > Permafrost | place: Sweden...
GCCAAGGCGTATACGGAGAAGCTGCACGCGCGCACGGACGACGAGGCTGCGTCGCTGCGCAAGGCCGCCGAGGCCGATGTCAGCGCCATCCGCGACTGGTCCAAGGCCGAGATGGAGCGCATCCGGGTCGAGACCGAGCAGCGCATCTCTCGCCGCCGGGAGCTTCTGGAGCAGGAACTGCAGGAGTACAACTCCGCAATCGAGCTCGAGATCGAGCGGGTTCAGAGCCGCGTCACGGGATTCGAAGGCGAAGTCGCCAACTTCTTCGAGCAGCTCATGCAGGAGGCCGATCCCACGGTCTTCGCCAGCATGGCCGCCCAGATGCCTGATCCGCCGGCCTTCGAGGAAGGCGACCGCGGCAGCCTGGCACCGGACCTGAGGGCGCGACGCGAGCAGATCATGAAGTCCCCAAGCGACGCCGGGGCTGGTGCCAACGGCTCGCAGACTGCCGGTGAGACGGCATCGGCCGAGGCGGCGGAAGACGCCGCCAGGGATGCCGGTCGGGCCGCGGCCGCCAAGGCTCCCGTCATCGAGTCGACCCAGGTTGTCGTAGTTGGACTCGTCAGCGTCGCCAGCATCGCCACTTTCAAGCGCCAGCTGGGCCGTCTCCCGGGCGTGAAGAACGTTGGCGTGTCGTCCGGACCCGATGGCGAGTTCATCTTCACCGTCGGCCACGGTACGGACACCTCGCTCAGCACGCTCATCCCCACGCTGCCCGCATTCCAGGCGCGGGTCGTCAACGAGCGGGAAGGCGTGCTCAATGTCTCCGCACACGATCCCGAGGCGGAGGGCTAGACTTCGCAAGGCTCTAGCGCCATAGGGAGACTCCGTCACGTGCCTCGGTCCGCAGTTGCCATCTCACTTCCGCCAGCCGAGTATGCCGCGGTCAGCGACCAGCTGGCTGAAGCTGGCTATGAGCCGATCGAGGTCAAGACCGCGGACGACCTCGAGGCGCTGCTGAACCTTCGCCGTGATATCGGCGTGGCCATCCTCGACGGAGAGAATGACTTCGACAGAACGCTCGAGATGTACGCGCTCCTCCACGACGAGGATCGCAACATCCCAGCGTTGATGGTCGTTGCGGCCCGGGCCCTCGATCGCATGAGCCTGGCGGGGAAAGCCCGCGTCAACGACGAGTACTTCACGCGGCCCTACTCGGCGGAGTCTCTCCGCTGGCGGGTCGAGGCCATGCTCATCCGGGCCGAGATCCCGATCGAGGACACGCAAAGCGGAATCATCCAAGCTGATACTTCCCCGGAGTCTCCGTCGTCCGGCGGCGGCTTCCGAAGCGAAGGCGAAACCCGACGCGGTCAGATCATCATCGTCTTCAACCCGAAGGGCGGGGTCGGCAAGACGACGATCGCGGTCAACGTCGCCGCTCTACTGCAGGTCCGAAAGAACCAGCAAGTGCTGCTCGTCGACTGCGACACGGTTACCGGCCACGTCGCCTCGTCGCTGGGCATGGAGAACACCCGGACCGTTGCGGACGCCTGGACGGAGGACCTGAACGCTGGCGGCGCCGAGTCGTTCGCCGAGATCGCAGCCGTGCACCAGAACGGCGTCTCGGTCCTGGTCATGGCCGAGTCCCCACTTCACACGGAGATCCTCGATCCCAAGCGCGTCGCCGAGGCGATCACAACCGCCTGCCGCGTCTACGACTGGGTAGTCGTGGATATGCATCCGGACTACGGGCCGCTCAATCAGGTCATTTTCGAGCGAGCGGACAAGATCATCGTTCCGGTCACGCCGGACGTGCCCGCCATCAGGGCTGCGGTGCAGTTCCGTGAGGTCGCCGTTGAACTCGAGATCCGCGAGCGTCTCGCCATGGTCGTGAACCGCGCCAACAGCGGTGTCTCGGTCGCGGACATGGAGCGGACCGTTGGGATGCCGGCCCTGGCCGAGGTTCGGTCGGCCGGCATGCTCTTCGTTCGGGCGGCAAACGAGGGCCGGTCGGCTGTGGAGCGGTTCCCCAAGGAGAAGGTCATCGAGGACATCGAGACCCTGTGCGACCGACTGATGGCCACGCGCGACTCCGGCGCGGCGAAGTCCGGCCAGGGCTTCATGGGGATCTTCAGCGGCGGGCGCAACACGAACCCGTCGATGCGGGCCTCGTAGAAGGTCCCGAATCTCGTCCGGTCGGACGGCGCATTCCGTGGGCCAGCTCTGCTGGCACGCCGGCGCCCCCGCTTTCCCGCTACTCCACAGCTTCTGGCGGTGGGCTTGCGTCGCGTGCGGTGACCTGGGTCAGGACTATGCGCTGCGGCTGCGGGATTTCAATGCCGTTCTCCTGGAATGCGGCTAGCAGCCGTTTGCGCAGCTCACCGCCCACGGCCCACTGCTCCGAGGCCCGCACTGTGCCCAAGATCTTGAGCGTGATGCCTGACTCGCCGAGTGCCGACACACGCTCCACGCCAGGCGCCTCGAGGATGCGGGGGCCCCATTCGGGATCGTCGGCCAGCGCCCGCCCTACTCCGTTCACGACGTCGGTCGCCTTTTCGATGTCCGTGCCGTAGACGACCTGGACGTCCTGATTCACCCGAGCGAAGACACGGGTGAGATTCGATGCCACCGTGATCTCACCGTTGGGCACGGTGTGAACGGTCCCGTCCTGGTCCCGAAGCGTGGTCCGGCGAAGGGTGAAGTCCTCGACCTTACCCGACACTCCGGCGATGCGGACGACGTCGCCCCTGGCGTACTGGTTCTCGATCAGGATGAGGGCGCCGTTGAGGTAGTCACGGACCAGGGATTGCGTGCCCAGGCCGATGGCTATGCCGGCAATGCCGAGACCGGCGATCGCCGGCCCGATGTCGAGCCGGAAGGCCTCCTCGAGGATCATCAGGCCGGCGATGACCACGACGAAGAAGCGGATGACGTTGACCGCAAGGGTCTCGATGGTGTCCTGGCGCTTCTTCAGTTCGTAGGCTGTCAGCTCCGTCGCGGTGCCCTCGAGATTCTCGCGACTGAGTAGCGCCCAGGCGATGCCGCGGACGAAGACGTGGGCGAGACGAATGACGGCGGCGGCAACGATGAGGATTGCCAGGATTGCCAGGGCGGCCTGCGCGACGGGCGCCGGGTCGAACGTCCAGTCCGTGCCTGTCGGCAGGTGGACCGTCACGTCGGCCGAGAGGAGGATCGAACTGGGCATGGCCATAGCCTACTCGACGAGGGGGTGCCGATGGCGCTTGCCGGAGACCGGCCGATATGACGCGGCCCCTCGGGAGGGGGGCCGAGGGGCCGCGGAAATTGTCTTCGTGTTGCCGGCTGGCGGCGCCGGCTGTGTCTCAGATCGAAGCCACGACGCCGCCGATGCGGTCGGTGATGAGAGCGGCCACTTCGCGAGCGTGGTCCACCAGTTCAGGCACGCGGCTGGGCGTGATCCGGTTGCCCGAGGCTCGCACCTCGAGCGCGGCCACGACCGAGGCGCGCTGGTCGAAGACCGGCACCGCAATCGCATTTACCGTGGGTTCGTGCTCGCCGAAGGCGGTGGCGAAACCGCGCTTGCGGACGCGGGCCAGCTCCTCGAGGAGCAGATCCACTCGAACGATGGTGTGCGACGTATACGGCGTGAATCCGATCTTGGACAGGCGGATGACTTCGCGCTCGGGCTGAGTGGCCAGCAGGACCTTGCCCGGTGCCGTCGCGTGAAGCGGTGAGTTGCGGCCGGTCCGATCTCGGCCCATCCCCGAAGCATCCGAATACGCGATCGTCAGAACGCTGTCGCCCTCGATCACCTCGAGGGTCGTCGTCTCTCGAAGAGACCGAGCCAGCGATTCCAATTCCGACATCGCAATGGACCGCAGATCCAGCGACCTTTCGGCATGACCGCCGAGTCGAACGACCGCCAGTCCGAGTCTGTACTTGCCCGAGTCGTCGTCCTGCTCAACCAGGCCCCGCTTCTGGAGCGTGGCGAGCAGACGCGACGCGGTCGACTTGTGCAGTCCGAGGCGGCGTGCGAGCTCGGTAACCCCTGCCTCTCCTTGTGTTTCCCCGAGAGCGATCAGGAGTGAAGCAGCGCGGTCCACCGACCGAACTGCATTCCCGTCGAGCATCGTTTTCTCCTAATCGGGCGTCTTCGATTCTGACTTCCCCGCAGCATCGGGGCCGCTCATCGTTCCGGGCCCGAATCGGAACGACTGTGTCGAGTTGGCGCGGCTACCGCGCCGCTTGATGTCCCAGTCCCTCCAGACCTACCTGGCCGACCCGGCCAAATGGAGAGGAGCGCCTTTGCGTCTCGGGAGGCGGGACGCCTGCTGGAATGTTTACATAGTTACTCGGGATTAGTCAACCCCTTCGGAGCCTTCCTCCGCGCTCCGCGGGTATCAACTTCACGACACGTACGGTACGGTCCGCGGCAGTTGCGACGGCACATACTGCCGGCGAATGGGATGCTGCAATCGCGTCGCAAAGGCCCTGTATGTCGTTTGCGGAAGTCGCCAGGCGCCACCGGCAGGCCCCGGAACGAGTCGCGGCGTACCATCCGCTGCGACACCCTGCCCTCCGCTCCGGAGAACGCCATGACGGGCGACCACCATCTCGACTTCACATCGCGTCGCCAAACGTGCCATCGATGACCGATCCGAAGGCCCTCGGCGCAGGCCTGGCGTCCGTCCGGGCCCAGTTCCCCGCCCTCTCCCGCCAGCACGACGACCGGACCTACAGCTACCTCGATGGCCCGGGCGGTACGCAGGTTCCACGTCGGACGATCGAGGGCATGGCTCGCTACCTGGAGCGCTCGAACGCCAACCATGAGGGGGCCTTCGCGACGAGCGAGGAGAGCGACGCGATTGCGGCCGAGGCTCACGCCGCCGCGGCCGATTTCCTCGGAGCCGGGCCAGACGAGGTGGTCTTCGGCCAGAACATGACCACGCTCACTTTCGCCGTCAGCCGGGCGATCGGTCGGACCCTGCGTGCCGGTGACGAGGTCGTTGTTACGCGCCTGGACCACGACGCCAACGTGGCGCCGTGGCTTGCCCTCCAGGAGGAGCGCGGGGTCATCGTTCGCTGGGTGGGCATTCGGGACGGCGATTCCAGCCTGGACCTTGGGGACCTGGAGCGGGCCCTCGGGCCGCGTACCCGCGTCGTCGCGGTGGGCCTCGCCTCAAACGCCGTGGGGACCATCAGCCCAATCCCGCGCATCGTCGAGATGGCTCATGCCGTGGGTGCGTGGATCTATGTCGACGCCGTTCACGCGGCCCCTCACATGCCAATCGACGTGGCCGCTCTCGACGCGGACTTCGTCGTCTGCTCCACGTACAAGTTCTTCGGACCGCATCTTGGGCTGCTCTACGGCAAGCGGGAGCGCCTCGAGCAGCTGGCCGCGTACAAAGTGCGGCCCGCCCCGGACGGGCCGCCCGGTAAGTGGGAGACCGGCACGCCGCCCGGCGAATCGCTGGCCGGGCTGCTCGGCACGTTCGAGTATCTGGCCTGGCTGGGCCTCGAATTCGGCGGCGCGGGAGACGCCTCGACACGGCGCGAGACGCTGGTTGCCGCGATGCGGGCGATCCGCGCCACAGAGCGTGATCTCGCGCTGCGTGCCCTCCGGGCTCTTGCCGGGGTGCCCGGGCTGACGCTGCGCGGAATCGTGGATCCGGCTCGCATCGACGAACGCGTGCCGACATTCGCCTTCACGCTGGCCGGGTGGACCCCGCGACAGGTGGCCGCCGAGATGGGCAAGCGGGGAATCGCGGTCTGGGACGGCGACTACTATGCATACGAACTGATTCGGGCTCTCGGTCTGGCGGAGTCGGGCGGGATGGTTCGGGTTGGTTTCGTCCACTACAACGAGCCCGAGGAGATCGAGCGATTGGCCCAGGCCCTACGGGAGCTCGCCGGACCGACCGCGGCGCAGCCGCCGACTCGGTCGTGAGGGAGGGAGCATGACCGACAAGGACACGAACGCCGCCGCATTCTTCGAGGCAATCCGCAAAGGCAACGACTTGGTGGTCAACACCGCCGTCGGTGCCAATGCGGGACTGCTGCGCGCTCGCGACGAGGCCGGGCTTTCCCCGGTGCTTGTGGCCGCCTACGCCGGACACGCCAAGATGGCCATCCACCTCGCGACTCTTGCGACGAATACGCCTGAGGGCCTCGACTTCTTCAGCGCGGCGGCCACGGGCAACGTGCGTGTCGTGCGGACTCAGCTTTCGGGCGACCATGCCTCGGTCGACGACCGCGGTCCGGACGGATACACGGCTCTGCATCTCGCTGCCTACTTTGGACACCTCGAGGTGGCACGGCTGCTTCTCGGGCGTGGTGCCGACCCAAACGCCGTAGCTCTCAACGAGTCGCGTGTTACGCCGCTCCACAGCGCGGTTGCCGGTCAGCACCGCGATACGGCGAGCCTCTTGATGGCGCTCGGTGCCTCGCCGAACGCGGTTCAGCATGGGGGCTGGACGCCGCTCCACTCCGCGGCTCGCAATGGCGACGAAGCCATCGCCGACATGCTCTTGCTGCGCGGCGCCGACCCAACCCGGATGAGCGACGACGGCAAGTCCGCCATCGATCTGGCGGTAGAGAACAGCCACGCCGCCCTGGCCGGGATACTCCGCGCCAACTCCGGCAAGCGCTAGGCGAGTCGCCCCGGCCGCCTCGCCCAGACCCGTGCCGCTGAGAATTGCGGAACCTAGCCGGCGGCCAGCCAGCCCGGCAGCTCTTTGGCGAGGGTCGCGAGCGGCAGCGTGCCGTGTCCCAGGACGGCGTCGTGGAAGGCTTTGATGTCGAACCGCGCTCCGAGTGCCGATTCGGCCTCCTTCCGCAACCGCGTGATCTCGCGCTGGCCAGTCTTGTAGCACAGGGCCTGGCCCGGCCAGCAGATGTAGCGGTCGGGCTCGATATTGGCTTCGGTCTCCGACTGGCCCGCGTCGAGGAGCTGAGCGATGGACTTCTGGCGTGTCCAGCGGAAGGCGTGGATGCCGGTATCGACTACGAGCCGGGCCGCGCGGTGCGCCTGGCCGTCGAGCATACCAAACCTTTCGGCCTGGTTGAGGAATAGCCCCATCTCGTCGGCCAGACGCTCGGCGTACAGGCCCCAGCCCTCGACATAGGCCATGCCGGCCATCCGCGACCCGAGGCGGCGGAACGCATTCAGGCTTGGATGCTCGGCCTGGAGGGCGATCTGGAGATGGTGGCCCGGGACGGCTTCGTGGAAGCTCATACTGGCCAGCCCGACATAGCTTCGACTGGGCAGGTCGTAAGTGTTGACGTAGTAGATGCCGGGCCGGCTGCCGTCGATGGCCGGCGGGTAGTAGTAGGCCGCGGGCGCGTCGGCCTCCTTGTACGGCTCCACGGGCCGGACCTCGCAGCCGGCGCGTGGCAGTGTGCCGAAGTAGCCGGGCGCCCGGGCCATGGCCCGTTCGATCTGGCCGCGGGCGCGGTTCACGAGCTCCTCAACCGACTCCGGGATTGCGGCAGGATCGCGGCGCAACGCGGCCCTCGCCGCCCTCAGTTCCTCGCCCAGGCCCAGGTTTAGTGCGATCTCTCGCTGCTCGGCGTGGATCACGTCCAGTTCCTCGAGCCCGATCCGATGCAGCTCGGCGGCGTCGATGTCGAGCGAGGTCCACGCCCGAATCTGAGTCTTGTATAGCTCGTCGCCATGCGGCGCCGAGCAGAGCCCCGGCTCCTCGCGGGAGGCTTCGAGGTACCTGCCCTGGAGAGCCTCGAGGAAGTGCCGCTCGGCCGGGCGAACGTACTTGCCGATGGCGTCGATGACACGGTCGCGGTCAGTTGGCTGGGGCAGCTTGAGCGCTTCGACGATCGGCGACCGATCGTCCGGAATGGCTTGCAGGCGCTCGAGCTGCCCAATGACGCGCTCGGTAACGATCCGGGCAGCCGTCAGGCCACCGGCCAGGCCCTCGCCCACCAAGTTGGCGTTGGCGGCCATGAAGCGCGGGTAATCGGCGATGCGTGCCAGAAAGGCATCGATTTGCTGGGGCGTCTCGGTTGGCTGGAAGGCGGCCAGCTGCGGCAGCATTGTCTGCGGGCCTTCCATCTGGTCGACGACCTTGAGCCGATCGATGCGCTGGTCCTGCTGCTCGAGCTCGATTTCGCACACGACTCGAAGGATGTCGAGGGTGATGCGCTCCTCCACCGGCAGGCCCATTGTTTCGGCCGCCTGGGCCGCGATGACCTCGGCCTCGGCGAGCGTTTCGCGTAGGAGGGTTCGGGCGCGGTCTCGCCCTTCGGGCCCGGGGTCATCCAGCCGGTCCATGCCCTGCTCGTAGCCGAGCATGGTGGCGGTGATCGGCGACAGGTCGAGCAAGCCATTCCAGAAGCTGTCCGCCAGCGCATTGGTCGCGTCCGCCGCGTTCGGGACCTCGCCCGCAGGAGCCTCGCCCGCAGGAGCCTCGCCGGCAGGAGCCTCGCCGGCAGGAGCCTTGTCCGCAGGAGTTGCGTCGCCCACAGGAGCCTCCAGCGACTCTGCGGCCCCCAGACCCAAGCTCAGGCGAGCCCGACGGCGGCCGCTGCCACTAGGTTACCGCGAAGGAAGGTACGCCCCGATCGTCGGCCCGAAGCGTTGAAGGCGAATCAGCCGAACAAAGGCAATTGTTCGCCAATCGAGTCCGCAAAGGCGTCCAGGCCGAGGTACGGCTCCAGGTCCGTCAACGTCGCCTCCGGCCGCGCGGCGTATTCGGCGAGGTGATTCCACTTGAGGAAGTGCCAGTTACGCTCCTCGATCGCCTTGCGCAGCAGCGGCGAGCTGGCCAGCTTCACCTTCAACAGATCGGCCCTCTCCGGCGGGATGACCAGGAAGCGCACGACCCGTTCATCGATCGGGTAGCGCGCGTGGTGGACCAGGACAGGCTCGCCGAGCATCGCCGTCCACTCGACCTCGAACAGGAACGTCGCCTTGCGGCGGACGTACCAGACGCAATCGACGCGGTCGAGTTCGCCCTCCGGCGCCCAGGTGATCAGCGGCAGGTGGATTTCGCGCTCGGCGGCGTCCAACCTGGACCCCAGCGGCCGGCCATCGACACGCCGATCCTGCTGGCGCCGGCCGATCCAAACCCGCATACCGAGTCGATGACCCACGTCGGCAAGCATGGCGATGACTCTGTCGTGCTCGGCCGTTCGCGACTCCAGGCGTTCGAAGCCGGCGACCGCCTCAGGGGTGCTGGTCGGTGCGAGATAGCTGGCCAGGCAGGCTTCGATGAGCGCACCGTCTGGGGCGTCATGACTCTTGAACATGGCTGCGGTTCGTTCGATGGCCGCGCGCTCGGTCAGGCGCCCGGCCGACGACAGCAGCGAGAAGACGGCCCACTCCACTCTGTCTGTCAGCGGTGGAGCGGCCCCGCTGCGGTCCTCCTCGGAGCCCAGCCAGTACAGTCCGGGCTCGACCTGGCGGATGCGGCGGTTGTTGTGCCGGTCCAGTTCGCCCCGGATGATCGCGAGTAACTGATCCACGGGGCTCGATTGCGGCTCCTCCTTGGCATTGGCCCCGGCTGTGGCTCCGGCGGCGGCACCGGCACTGCCCGCCGTGGCCGGTGCGGCCGTGGCGCCCGGTACGGCGAGTGGCCCCGGCCCAACCTCATACTCTTCGACCCAGGCCGCCCAGCCGTCGTTGGCTCCCGCGGGCCGCAGGACTCGAGCCAGCCTGGCGAGCTGGCCGGATTCGTCCAGCCCGATCAGCAAGTCGCCGAGCAGCTGGTCGAGCGATGCCGGCTCGCCGCGAGCCTTGAGCAACTGGACGGCGGTTTCGGTAACAACTTGAGCCGCGACCTCGGCCTTGAACGGTCCGACGGCCACCTTCTCCGTTCCGGCGAAGATCCCCCGGCCGCGGATCGTGCCCGGATCGCCGGCCCCGCCCGCAACCGACGGCAGCGGCTGGTTGGAGCGGGTGCGTGGCCCCGACGGCATGACGCCCGTCGAGGGAACGTAGACGGCCATGCCGGCGCTGCCCTCGCCGCCTCGTCGCAGACGGGCATCGACAAGGCGACAGCCGGCAGCCGCTCCGCCAAGCGCCGCCGCGACGAGAGTCTCCGGTTCGGCATCGTCGAGCAGCAGCACTGCCCTGCCGTTCCGGGCGAGGGCGGGAGTGGCGATCGCCAGTGTCCGACCTACGGAGCGGGCCAGTTCGATGGCTTCGTCGGACGGCGTCGGCCGCGCGAGCGGGCGGAACAGCCCGTCGTACGGCAGCAGCGCGACGGCCGCGGCGCCGAAGATCCAGCCGGTGCCGTGGTACGACGCCGCGAGCCGCTCCGGGGTCCAGCGCAACGGCGTCTGTCCCAGCAAGAGTCGAACGCGCGACGGCGAATCTGCGTGGGACATTCGCTCGCCGTGAAGGCCGAGCCGCCGCAGTGCCCCCGGGGTCGTCGCGGCCACGATCACGTTGGACGTGCCACCTTCCAGTGCCGCCATGTCGGCCCCGAGGCGCGCCACCGCGGAGCGTGGCGTTCCGGCCTCGAGGTGCTGGACGAACGTCTTGACGACCTTGAGCCCCGCCTCGAAGGCCTGCCACGGGTTCAGTTCACGCCACTCGCGGGCCGCCGGCAGCTTGAGGACGCCGTTCGCGATGCGGAGCGGCGCCGGCTTGCCGCGGGCGACGTTCTGACGGCTGGCGAGAAGCACCGCGTGCAGGAGTGCGAGTCGGAGCACCCCTGTCAGCGCCCCCAACCGTTCCTCGGCATCGATCCTGGTCAGGATGGCATGCAACCCGAGGAGCTGTCGGGGCGTGTGCAGGTCGATCAACTCATCGACCAGGGGGTGAGTGGGCCGGGGAGCCGGAAATCGCCGGCGCATCTCCTCGCGGCCGTCGCCGCTGGCTGGCACGGACTCGGCCACGCGCAGGTCGCCCAGCGTGGGATCCGCGGTCCGCAGCCCGGAGCCGCCAAGCTGCTCCTGGCACTGGGCGCACCGATACTCGCGGGCGACGGCCCGCAGCGTCTCCTGTGGCCCTA
>Ga0182021_10010670_pt1 | contig 10892 bp, 7 predicted proteins | sample 612E3MmetaG_FD_120493 | JGI IMG/M metagenome (GOLD analysis project Ga0182021, IMG submission 120493) | Permafrost microbial communities from Stordalen Mire, Sweden - 612E3M metaG (Illumina Assembly) | ecosystem: Environmental > Terrestrial > Soil > Wetlands > Permafrost | place: Sweden...
AGGAATTTTCTTAATGAATTGGCAAGGCTTGAAAATATTTTTTTGGAAAAGGTATCCCGTCTGTTATATCTCCAGCCACAAACAACGTCAAAATCCTCATTTTCCATTTTTTTAATCAACGACGGAATATCATGGGGATCATTCTGGAGATCAGAATCCATCGTGATGAGAATATTTCCCGAAGCATGATCAAACCCAGCTTTGAGTGCAGCGCTTTGACCAAAATTTTTTCTGAATTGTATGAGTTTAACCGAATTATCCTGTTGGTGTACCAGTATCATCTTCTGAAATGTGTCATCTGTTGATCCATCATCAATAAAAATGATTTCATACTGGAGATTTATCCCCCGGAGCACATCTCTTAGTTCGAAATACAGGGGACCAATATTTTCTGCCTCGTTATACGCGGGGATTATAATTGAGAGTTTTGTATCCATTTTTTATAGAGCTCCAGTCCTTTATCAATGCCTTTCTTTGGTATCCAGCCAAGTTCTCTTTCTGCTTTTTTAATGTTTGCAAGGGTGTGTTCCGCATCACCTTTAACAGAATCCTGAAAATTGATTTCCGATGAACTATTGGTTATTTTAATAATTTTTTCTGCCAGTTGTCTTACCGAGATATGGTTTCCTCCGCCAATATTGTATACTCCCGAACCCTTTTTCATTGCGATAATATTTGCTTCAAGAATATCATCGATATAAGTAAAATCCCGGGTTTTTGCTCCGTCACCAAAAATTGTAATCGGGTCGTTTTTCAATGCTTTATGCATAAATATATTTATTGCCAGGTCCGGTCTCATTCGAGGTCCATAAACGGTAAAATATCTTAATGAAACTGTCTTTAAACCATAAAGTTCTTCAAATACTCTGCAATAATGCTCCGCCATCAATTTTGATACGCCATAGGGAGAAACCGGTTCTGCCGGATGTCCTTCATCGAAAGGAAGGTACTTAATTTTTCCATAGACTGAAGAAGATGAAGCATTAATTATTTTTTTCACTCGGGAATTTCTTGCATTTTCGAGAAGATTTAAGGTACCTGTGGCATTCACGTCATGCGGTTTTCTCGGTTCCTCAACAGAAATCCTTATACCTGGTTGCGCTGCATCGTGAAATATATAATCAACGTCTTCAATAATTTCTGAAACTAAAGAATTGTCTCTGATATCACCCCGGATAAGGGAAAAATTTGGATGAAATAAAAAATGAGCAATATTTCTTTCTTTAATTTCAGTACTATAATAACTGTCAAAATTATCAAGACAAAGGATTTCATAATTTTTTTGTGTTAAAAAATATTCAATAATATGAGATCCGATAAAGCCTGCACCCCCGGTTATTAATATTTTGGTCATAAAAATCCTATTAACTTTATAAAGGAAGATCAGTTTTTATATTAATAATGAAGTGGTATTAAATTAACAATACAACGAAATATAGATTTTCAATTAGCATAAAATGAATTTATCTCCTATCTGAAGATTTTTAATTTCACAATGCCATATCCTCCTAAAAGAAGATAAAATACAATAGAAATTATATGAAAACAAAATCCGGATATAATAGCCTCTTCTAATGGCATTCCGAGGGGAACAAATATTAGTGTCCAGACCGCTTCTGTAGTGCCAAAACCCCCAAGTCCCTGAATTGGGAGAACAGATGTCAATAAGATAAATGATCCCCCAAGAATTACAATTAAATATGAGATTTGGAAATTCATTGCGCTGATGAGCAGGAAGAGTAAAAGATAATTAAACCCCCAAATTAGTGTAGAAATAATCATGAGAATAAAAACATTTTTTTTAATCTTAATTTTTTCAAGACTGTCAACGGTCTCTAATCCTTTCTTTCCGATATAGAGTGCTATACGATTATTTTGAAAATGGAATTTCTCCAATGTTCTTTGGATTGAAACGACAAATTTTCTTCCTGCAAAAAGTAACGTCACGAGAATAACCGAAAGAAAAATTACAAAAAATATTATAATCCATAACGCATTCTTGATAAATCCTGGAATATCATTAACGAGAATAACCCCGAGGAAAAAAAGAGCTGAGAGAGAAATGAAATCAAAAATCCTTGCTACAATAAGGGTTGCAACGCCCTCTCCGGTAGTTCTTTTATTAATTTTTTTGAGGAGATAAATATAAGATAATTCACCAGTCCGGGCCGGCAAAAGATTGTTTATCATATTGTGCACACAGGTGATACTGAAAAGTTCTTCTATTCCAACCTCGTAATTTAGAAGGATGTTAAAGCGATATGCCCGTAAAAAAATGCTACCAGTATAGAGGATAAACCCCAAGATCAAATAAAGGGGGTTAATCTCGCTAAGTGTTTTGAAGATGTCAAGAATTGAGATTTGAGTAAGAAGAATTGAGATAAAGATAATGGTGATGAAAAAAGCACCAATATTTACCAAATGACTCTTTTTCATTGAAAATCACGTTAAAATCTATTTGCATCTATCGTTATTTAAATCGGCGGGATTCAGGTTCTGCACAAAACCTGACAAAAAAGGCTATCCCGACTATCTAAAGATCTTATACATTTTTTCTTTACCCTTATATATATCATTTCCCGAGAGAAGACAGGTAAGAAATCAAAAACCGGTATATCAAATTTGTAAAAATATCCTTCAGAATTCCAATCCTTTCATCAAATTCTCAAAATAGCTCACCATCTTGCAACAGTTGAGTATCCCATTCATCCTTATAGATAACCGGGAGAAGATTCCCGGGACACTTTTAAACTTACATTGATCATGGACTTCCCGGCAAGAAAATTTATAAATTGCGTTCGTTTTCATGTGATTTTACGTTCATTGACCGTTTTGTGATGAAGTAAGGGAATCCCTAACAAGGATCGATTCCTCCGGATTTCCCAGTCCTCCTTTTTGTACATTACTGTCGATAGCGGTTTTGAATAATTGAATGAAAATATCCTAGAGAGAAATACAGATTACCAATAAAAAACGCAGATTCATGATTCAAAATACGAAGTTTAAATTATTATTAATTTGAAGAATAAAAGAGCATTTTTTTATGGTTTCCGTGCACTTGTCCGATGAAACGATTAACCATTACAAGAAATATATATCGATTCTGTTTTTTTACACTATTTTGACAATTATCCTTACGTATCCTGTTGCCTTTATGATTGGGACTGACATCCCGAATAAAGGGGGGGATGCGTTTCAGGCTATGAATACCCTATGGTATACAAATTTTGCAATACTTCATCCCGGAATTACCAGTTTGGATTATGACAATATGATCTTTTATCCTGTTGGTATTCCGGTGATGCCTTTCCCAACCGCGTTCAATCAATTAGTAACTATAGCATTGATACCTTTTTTTCAAATACAAATTATCTATTCATTCCTATGGCTCCTTTCATTTATTATTGCCGCGTTCGGTGCGTTTCTCCTCGTCAGATATCTGACACAAAATGATTATGCCGCCTTTCTGTCAGGAATTGTTTTTGCATTTGTGCCATACCATTTTGTTCATGGATTGGGACATATCGGGGCTTTGTCGATCCAGTGGATCCCGTTTTGTGCTCTCTTTTTTATGAAAGTGTACCGGGAAGGAGGAATTAAAAATTGCGTTTTTGCAGGATTTTTTTATATCCTGGTTGCAATGAGCGATTTGCAATATCTGGTATTTATGGGAATATTTATTGCAGTTTTATTTCTTTATGAACACGTTATTAATCTTCAGATAGGTAAGAAACCAAAATTTGAAACTCACAAATCAATTTTCATTAAATATGTTATTACCGGGATTGTAGCATTCTCTGTTATACTTCCACTGACGTTGTCTGATATCCGGGTTGCATCATCAGAAAATAACTTTCTTCTGCCAAATCAGACGGACACATTACTATACTCAGCGAATCTTGAGAGTTTCTTTCTTCCCTCAATCTTCCACCCGGTTTTTGGTGATTTCGTATTTCCAATATATCGAAAATTTACAGGAAATTTTGCCGAAAGCACGGAGTATATCGGTTATTCGGTTCTCATTCTTTCATTTCTTGCCGTGTATTTTCTCCGAAAAGATCAAACCGTTCGATTCTGGGGAATTATTGCACTTCTTTTTTCCCTGTTCAGTCTCGGACCCGTATTACATATAGGTAATAGAACTGGATTTTCATTTTTCAATTTTTCCCTCCCAATGCCATATATCCTGTTAGAATACACTATTCCGTTCATCGAAAACAGTCGAACCCCCGGCAGGCTTTTTATAATTGCTATACTTGCTTTTTCCGTGCTTGCGGGGTATGCCTGCAATGAATTGTTAAAAAGATATGAAACAAAAAAAATAATTATTTTGATAGTTCTTAGCGGTCTCATAATTTTTGAATATCTGAGTGTTCCCGTCCCCATGTCGCCTGTTGATCGGCCAGCATTTTACCAGAACCTCGGTCATGATCCGGATCGATATGCATTGATGGAAATACCCATGACATCAAATTATTCTGCCGGGGTAAAAATAATTTATTATCAAACTATTCATGGAAAACCGGTTGTGGGTGGACAATATGCTCGTGCATTAGGAAACGCCGGAGATTTTGAAGGGAGCAATCCATTTATTAATGGATTGACTTTTCAAAAACCGATCTCGAAGGATATTATCGACTATAATCTTTCTGAAACCGGGAACTCAATTTTATCTCATTATGGTATTCGATATGTTATACTTCATACCGATTATCTGAATGTGGATGAGCTGAATTTTGTGAATAATACCCTTTTATCGTCATTGGGCCAGCCGGATATATATAAAAATGATTCACTTATTGTTTATCAGGTAAAAAATGAAATTGTGAACAATTTTATGGTTTTAAACGGAGGCTGGTATACCATTGAAAACTGGTCGGGCCTTCCGGGGCGTTGGATTTCTACAAATACCTCTTTGAGTATCTACTCTACTCAGGATCGTCAGGCAATATTGTCCTTGAATACAATAAGTTTGAACCGGTCAAGGATTCTTGAGGTTTTATCACCAGATCAAAACCGGACGTTATTTACCGTGGCAACAAATTTTACCATGATTTCGGTTCCTACGCAGCTCAATAAAGGAGAAAACCTTTTCCGCTTTAACACTCGGGATACTTGTGAGAAACCAAGTGATATATCAGAGTTAAACTCTTCGGATAAACGATGTTTAACGATCGCATTCCAGAATATTTCCTTATCTTAGTTCCGTGTTTTGTCCTAAGTCTGATTTCTAATAGTTCAGGAGATAGCATTGATCGAGACTATCCGGAATATTCAGACATTATATTTTTTTCAACAGGTAACCCATTCCCCTGCATAACAAATCATCTTCCGAAATTATTTTTTTAAGGTTACTGAAATTTTCGTGCGTCAGGAAAATGGGATCTGTAGTTCCTGACCATATATTAAATTCCAATTCCTTGAAAATCTGAGTTTCCCCGCGAGTAAATATATTAAAAAGTTTCACAAAATATCCTTTACTTTTTCGGTTTAATCCATATTTGAAATCGTTAATCATTTCAGGTGGACAGCTTGCTGTTTTTAGCTTTTCAACAAACATGGATTCATTATGTACCAGGTGGCCCCATGGTTCAGAAACAAAATCAAACATGTGCGATCCAGTGTCACAATAATAAAGAGGATCAAACTGTACGAACGCAAAACCTCCCGGTTTTAGTACCCTCCATATCTCCAGTAATGCATTGCTGGGATCCTGTATATGCTCGAAAGCGTTAACACAATAAACGAAATCAAATAACTCATCCTTGAAGAGGAGACATTCCGCATCCATCCGTATAAACTGGCACTTTGTACTATCGAAGGGGATCCCATTATCCTGGAAAATACCCATAAGTTTTTCTTTAAAATTCCCCCCCCATAATGTTTCATAATCAAGAAGATCTACCCCGATAACCTGAGCACCATTTCTCACAAGAAATCCCGTGTGCAAACCAGTTCCGGAGCAGAGATTCAGGGTCATTTTGTTTTCCAGTGTCGTATGAAGCCGGATGATCTCATAGGACCGGAGAAATTCTTCTTTATGATGTGAAAAATCATCAATTAATGCGTATTTTTTTAAATTGACCATTTTTTTACCTCCTTGTAAGTTTATTATAACAATTATAAACCCGATCGGCAATTTTGCCCCAGGTGTAACTTTCAACTACTTTTCGATACCCTCGTTCACCGAATTGAACTGAAGTTGATTTATCATTAAGCAGTTTTATAATCGCGTTAACCAATTCGTCTTTGTCTGAACACAATAATCCATCCCAATTATCGTCGATTAATGTTGCCACCGCCCAGCAATTTCTATTGCCGATAACGGGTTTTTTTCGTGACCACGCTTCGCAGAATACCATGCCGAAACTTTCGCTTTCTGACATCATGGCAAAAATATCGCATGCATCGTATGCATCTGCAAGGTCTTTCTCTCCCAGTTTGCCAAGATATAGGACGTGATTTGATTCAATCGGAATTTTATCTTCATCAGGTCCGATCATAACCATGATAGCTTCGGGATTACTGTGGTGAATTTCTTTTATCGCCTGTATGATATATTCATAGTGTTTAATAGGGGATTTCCTCGATACTGTCAAAATTATTTCTTTGTTCTCAAGATGGTATTTTTCCCGGAATCTGGATCCATCTACGTTTTTGTTTAAAAATAATTCCTCATCAATTCCTGCGCCTATATTTACGCAGTTTGAGCCAAGAATATCGTAAACCTGTTTTTTTGAATACGGTGTCAGGGCAAAAATGCAGTCTGCGGATTTTAGCATATCATAATAATGGCACCAGTGATAAAATTCATCATCAACATGCATAAGGGGAAGAAGAATAAGTGGTTTATGAAATTTTTTTGCAATAAATGAATATTTTATAGTGTTAAACGGAAACATCTGGGCTAATACAATATCATAGTTTGATATGTTTTTCTCCAGCCAGTGTGCCATTGCCGGAGAGGAAGGCCCCCTGAGGTAATCAAACATCCACGAATAATATTTTGGACGATTGCAGGCATTTTGCATCAGATAGGGTACATATTTATTTTGCCTGTTCAACAAGAACGTGTAATCATGCTCTAAATCAACCATTTTCTTTCCATTTGGTGTCTCATACTCAATATCAGAAATTGACACACCGAGTGATCTGAAATCTCTGATAGGATGCCATGTTTTTCTGCAGTGTATTTTTATCGTAATCAGACCGGAAATATTTTTCAGTTGAAATGATACGGTGTTTGATGGTCCTGCAGACCTTACCATCTTGTGCTCCTTGTATCCTTTTGCAGAAATTTCAATCTCTGTCAGGATTTTTTTTGGATTTATTAATAGAAAACTGATTTTGGAAATATTCGAATCATTGATGGCAAATGCAGCATCAGATTTTGTCCATCTCATTACAGAATGTCCATAACGTTCAATCTGATTCCATCCATCAGCAAGAATACTTTCGTTTTCCAAAAGCGAATCATTGATGTTTTTCCGAATCTCATAAGAAAATTCCCTTTCTTCTTTATCCCGTTGCTTTTGAATTAATTTTTCAAAACAGAATGAAAGATACCTGTTCTGAGGTATAACCGGAAATCTAAATACATTGAGGGAATTAATTGTTTCATTTCTGAGACTATTATCAAAAGCAGTTCCTGATTTTATGAATGGTGTGAGTGTATGAGTCTGTGTGGTACAGATATCAACCTCGACCCCGCGCTTTGAAAGTTCTTCTGATAGATGTCTGAAATAAAGTTCTGCCCCCCCATACACGTCTTTTCCGTATCGAAAGGTAATATGCAAAGCTTTCATTATTTCTAAATAATATCAAACGAATAGTGTATTAATGCGTGCTATTCTTGCTTTTAGTTTCCATCCTGCGTTTACTCCTCCAAAAAGTGGGGGTGAAGAAAGACTTTTTTTTATTTTAAAGGGACTTTCCCAATATTATAAAGTCACCCTCGTTTCTTTTACGCATCCTAATAAAAATAATACAATTGAAAACGTAACTCATACCGGACAGTTCAAAGAAGTCAGAATTCCAAAGACAGATATATCTCTGTTTCTTCATTATTTTGTAAATAAATTTTCTTCTATCCCGGAATGTTCAGCAGTTATTACATCAATTGAAAGCAGGTTCAATCAAAATTTTAAAATTTTTATCCGTGAGGAATTGCAAAAAACAGATATTGTCATCTTCGAATCCCCGTTTCTTTATACAATTCCGGGTCCTCTCCTGAAAGGGAAAAAAATTGTTTATAATGCATACAATAATGAATTCGATTTGATGAAACCCGTTTTTTCAAACTCTCTTATTGGCAATTTTTTTTTAAGATATGTCTATCGTATTGAAAAAAACCTTTCGAGGCAAAGTGATTTGATATTTGCCGTCTCAAAAGAGGATAGAAACAGCCTTATTAATACTTATCATATCGGCCCCAAAAAAATTTATTTTGCTCCTAATGGTATACCTGTTGCATTATATGATCCAATTTTTTTCAACCGGTCCGGCAATAAAAATCCTCCTGTTTGCTTGTTTATTGGAAGCTTTCATCCGCCAAATATTGAAGCTGTCAACCAGATCTTAAAAATATCTGCACTATTGCCGGAGGTAGTTTTTATCATCGTGGGGAATGTCTCGCACTTTTTTACCCATCAGGAAGGTGTTACAGAATGGTGTAGGGAATCAGAAAAAACATTTTTTGAAAATTTTAAGGATGTTCATCTCATCGCTGGTTTTCATATTCTTGAACACTGGGATAAAACTCCAATAATCTGGTCAAAACAGGTTTCAGAAATATCGATTTCAGAAAAAATTGAATCTCTATCAATGCGAGTATACTCCCCCCAGAACCAGACGATTAGGGTAACTGGAAAGTCGATTGATACGATCTTCTCTCTTTTTATTGGTTGGAATACCCTCACGATCCCTGTTTTAAGTCCCTGTAAAATGATCTTCTCTCTGTCCTGCGAGAAAGAATACCGGGATAACGGTAGAATTTTGGGTATTGCACTGGCCCAAATGGACTATACTAAAAAAGGGGAAAAATATATCGTTGATTTGAATATCTGTCAGAATCGGATTTCCCGGTTTATCGCATCAAAAAATGTGTTTTTACTTGGTCAGATAACGGATGAAGAAAGAAATGATATCTTAAAAATTTCCGATATTGCACTGAACCCCATGATGAGTGGCTCCGGGACTAATATCAAAGTCCTTGGATACCTCTCGGCAGGAGTCCCTACTATTACCACTCAAATGGGAGCCCGAGGCTTGGATTTAATAGATCATAAGCATGCATTAATCTGTGATATTGCAGATTTTCCTCAAAAAATCCGTGATTTACTATCAGATGAAATGCTTGCTGAATCATTAACGAAAAATGGGCATATCCTGATGGAAGAAAAATTTAACTGGGAATCAATTGTGAAAGACATGGCAGAAAAAATTGAGGGAATCTGATATGAAAAAAATTCTCGTGGTTAATGATTTTCCAATTTTTCCTATTGTTCATGGAGGAAAAGTCCGGATATTTAATATCTATAAGAATATTTCAACAAAATTTCATGTGACATATCTCTGTATGAGTGATAATTATAAAATTCAGGATAACGTGATTTCAGACAACTTCCATGAAATTTCAGTTCCAAAGACTTTTTTTTATAAAGTCATTATTTTATTAGCAAATATTCTGACACGCTGTTCAGTTGACGATTTTATTGCTCTGTTTTTTGCATCGTCAAATTTCCGACTTAAAAAAATAATCAAAAAAGAAATTGCGAAATGTGATGTAATAATTTTCTGCCATCCTTATATGTATCCTGCCGTAAAACCATTTATTCAGAACCAGATCGTAATTTATGAGGCACTTAACGTCGAATACGACCTGAAAAACTCTATCCTCCCGAAAGGGGTATTTAAACATATAATGCTCCGCAGGTTAAGAAAAGTCGGTCAGGAGCTTTTAAACCGTTGTGATCTCTGCTTTGTCATGTCTGAAGAAGATAAAAAAATTTTTTCAAAAGTATATAGTGTGAAAACTTCAAAAATCCGTGTCGCCCCAAATGGGGTTGATACAGACTACTATAAGACTCTGTACATAACCAGAACGCATAAAAGAGAGCGAATTATCTCTATTCCTTTGATAATATTTTTAGGAAGTGGACATCCTCCTAATGTCGAAGCGGCAAAACAGATAATCAAAAATATTGCTCCCGGATTACCAAATGCATATTTCCTCATTGCCGGAAGCGTATGCTGGATGGTAATGAATGAGAATCGTGGAAAAAATGTTGGTCTTGCATATTTCATTTCTGATGAAGAAAAACAAGAATTATTCCGTGTTGCAAATTTCGCTCTGAATCCTATGATAAGCGGTTCTGGCACAAATCTGAAGATGCTTGATTATTTCGCCGCAGGAATTCCTGTTATTTCAACGGATGTTGGTGCTCGCGGAATCCATATACTCAATCGTCATCATGCAATTATCTGCGATATTAATGCATTTCCCAAAGAGATTTCTTATTTGATAAACAATGTGGATATATCAGAGGCTCTTTCACGAAATGGACGCAAATTGGTTGAGGATCTCTATGACTGGAAAAACATTGCAGATTCAATGATGCATGAAATCGAAGATTCTATGGTTAAATAAAGTGCAATCTGTTTGTGACTGCAGGATGATCATTTTGTGTGTTTCAGGTTCATGATAGTTGAGATTCAACGGTCGCACATTTCAATGCCCCCTTGAAAACAATTACATCCCCATGGAGGAAAGAATATAAAGTAAGGATATTGCAAAAATATCAATCGCAGTTTGAATTAAAAAGGATATTTTTCCAATTCCCATATCCTGTTAAAATTTTATACATAAACCTTAGTAATCGAGAGAATCATGA
>Ga0182021_10010671_pt1 | contig 10892 bp, 8 predicted proteins | sample 612E3MmetaG_FD_120493 | JGI IMG/M metagenome (GOLD analysis project Ga0182021, IMG submission 120493) | Permafrost microbial communities from Stordalen Mire, Sweden - 612E3M metaG (Illumina Assembly) | ecosystem: Environmental > Terrestrial > Soil > Wetlands > Permafrost | place: Sweden...
AGCGACAAGGCCAGGCAGGGCACCTCTTCACTTGCCTCGATCACCCGGCTGACGACCGGCAAATCGACCGACGTCAGCAGGAATCGCGACGCATCGTAGATGAAAACGTTTCGGCCGAGTTCTGCGCGCTTTCGCCCTTGGGCGATCACCGTCACGCTCGGCTCGTAGGTCACTGAGCACGGAGCGGTAGGGGCGGTCCGCCGGTGGAGCGTCAGCCCGGGAATGTCCGTTGCCCGGTTCTCTGCGGAGCCAATGAACAGTGCAATCTTGCGAGCCAACTCCGTCCGCAATTCGTGCGCTGGATCTCGTGACATAGACGCCTCTCCACGGCGGTTCCTCATGCTAACGGTTTCGTTCTCCTCTTCCCGTAGGATAACCGCTGACGCTGTGCGTGGAGCAATAGTGCAAGAGGAATAGGCAATAAATCGGAAGGATCGGGATATCGCTTCCACGGCGATCGACCCTAACCTGGAGATGAGGGAAACGGTTCCCAAGGAGAAACAATGCGGAAGCGCACACTTGGAAATAGCGGCCTGGAAGTCTCGGCGCTCGGGCTCGGCTGCATGGGGATGAGCTTTTCTTACGGTCCGCCCAAAGACAAGCCGGAGATGACCTCTCTTCTCCGCGCAGCCGTGGAACGCGGCGTCACCTTCTTCGACACGGCCGAGGTCTACGGCCCGTTCACGAATGAAGAACTCCTGGGCGAGGCCCTCTCCCCCTTCCGCCGGCACGTGGTGATCGCCACCAAGTTTGGTTTCAATCTTAATCCCGACGGACGTCCGGGTTGGCAGGGTCTCAACAGCCGGCCGGAACGCATCCATCAGGTTGCGGAAGCCTCGCTCAAGCGCCTGAAGATCGATGCCATCGATCTCTTCTATCAGCACCGGGTTGACCCGGATGTGCCCATTGAGGACGTAGCTGGAGCGGTGAAGGACCTGATTCAGCAAGGCAAGGTTAAGCACTTCGGCCTTTCCGAAGCAGGAGTGAAAACCATCCGTCGCGCGCACGCGGTCCAGCCGGTCACTGCTCTCCAGAGCGAATACTCGCTGTGGACGAGGACTCCGGAGAAGGAAGTCATACCAACCCTTGAGGAACTCGGAATCGGATTCGTTCCCTACAGCCCGCTGGGTAAGGGCTTCCTCACTGGAAAGATGGACGAGAACACCAAGCTCGACAGCTCCGACTTCCGCAGCACCCTGCCTCGCTTCACGCCGGAGGCTCTCAAGGCGAATCAGACCCTGATCGATCTGCTCGCCAGCATCGGGAAACGGAAGAAGGCGACACCCGCTCAGATCTCTCTCGCCTGGCTGCTGGCCCAGAAGCCGTGGATTGTACCGATCCCAGGAACCACCAAGCTGCATCGCCTGGATGAAAATATCGGGGCAGTCTCCGTCGAACTCACGCCCGGCGACCTCCGTGACATCGAGAACGCCGCCTCAAAGATCACGGTGCAGGGCGCTCGGTACCCCGAGAAGCTGGAGCGGATGACCGGCCGCTGAGCCACCACGCGAAGGCGTTCAAGAAATGGAGATCGAACGGCTCCTGGCGCGGGAGAGACTCCACGCGGCGTGGTGGCGCGCTTTTCCGGAAATCCCTCTTCGTCAGAACCTCAGCCGCAACGACAATTGAATGTTGCGCGGGTCGTTGGCTTGCGTCAGCCCCACCTGGCCGGCCGTGGTCCCGGTGAGACCGGTGTTAGGCGCTCCCAGTTGCGGCGAATTCAACGCGTTGAAGGCTTCCGCGCGGAACTGCAACTGCCAGTTCTCGTGCAGCGTGACGGCCTTGAACAGGGAGCAATCCAAGTTCGGCACCTTGGGCGGACGGAGGCTCGGGAACCGGCTGCTCAGCGTCCGCAGCGTGTTGTTCTGCTGCTGGATAAACGCCAGCGGCTCGTCCGTGCTGGCGCAGTTCACCCGGAGGCCGTTGGTTTGCAGCGTGCAGGTGTTGAAAGCCCGTATGTCGGTCGGGTTGGACAATTTGGGGTCGATTCCCGACGAGTAGAAGCCGCTCGGCGCGCCCAGCGGGAAGCCCACCTGGCGCATAAAGATGCCGTTGGCCTGCCAGCCCTTCAAGAACACCGCCAGGATCCCGTGCGTGCTCTTGAAGAACGGAAACGCCCAGTTGCCGGCGATCACCACGCGGTGCGGCGTGTCGGTCCCGCCCAGCGTGGCCGATGGCGCCGCGTCCAGGTTGTTCAGCAGCGAAACCGCTTCCATCAGCTTCGCATAGGTATAGCTGACGTTCACGTTCAAGCCATGCGATAGGCGCTTCTCAAGGCGCGCCTGCAGCGAGTTGTACCAGGCCCGGCCGACCGGAATGTTGTTCTCGGTGATCCCGGTGAACTGCGGGTAGGGCCGCAGCAACTGATACCGGGTAGTGGTGGTGCCGTTCAGGTTGCTGGAGGGAATCAGGCCGGAGAACGGATTGGCCACGCTGTCGTTCAGGTTGGGCGTGGCGTTGCTGCCGTACTGCAGGTATTGCGCCATGGTCACGTCGTCGATATTGCGCGAGGTGTCCAGCTCCCTGCTGCGGCTGCCCACGTAGGAAACTTCCAGCATCGAGCGGAACGGCAACTCGCGCTGCACGCCCAGCGAGAACTGGTGCACCTTGGGAATTACGCGGTCCGGGTTCGGGAAGCTGACGGACTGCCCCATGTACGTCGCCAGGCCGTTCTTGCTGCCGGTGGGCGTCAGGATCCCTTGCGGATAGGGGTTGGAGAGCGTGTTGCCGTTGGAATAGATGCCGTCGTTGCTGCCCGTGTAGGGAGTCGAAATGCTGTATCCCAGGTTGGGAGCCGGGCTGAAGGTGGCTAGGTAGCTGAGCCCATAGCCCGCCAGTATCACGGTTTTGTTAAACGCGTGCCACGCGAGGCCCAAACGCGGCTGGAGATTATTCAAGTCGCGTTTGTAGGCCATCCTGTTGCCGGAGCTGGTGAACAGCAGCCCGCCTTTCATGACGAGGCCCGGCTGCAAGGGGTCCGCCACCTGCAACGGGCTATTGCTGGCGAGGTCGAAGCCCCCGTTCATCTGGTTGTTGCGCTCCGTCACCGGCGATTCGAAGTCCCAGCGCAGTCCCGCGCTCAGGGTCAGCTTGTCGGTGACACGCCAGTCGTCCTGCACGTAGGCTCCGTAGTAATGGAAGCCATACGCCAGCGCGGCATTGATGGGCGCGCTGCCGCCCGATGGCAGGCCCAGCAGCATCGACGCCACCGCGTTGCCCTGGCCGGAGACCGCCGTCAGCGCGTTGGATTGGGTGAACCCGGCGTTGAAGCTGTAGCTGCCGAAGTTGGTGGTGGGGGAATTGATGTTGTCCAGCATCGTGCGAAATTCCCCGCCGAACTTCAGCGAGTGCCGGCGGATGGTCTTGTTCACGGCTTCCGACCACGACCAACTGGCGCTCTCGGTGAACTGGTTTCCGCCGCTCCGGCCGCTCCCAAAGGACGTATAGCCGCTCGGTGCGATGGCGGGGAAGTAGGCCGGCAGCGTTTTCAGCAGGTACGCCGGGAAACCCAACGCCGTGGGGTCGAAACCGCTGGTGTACAGCGTGATCCACAAGTCGTGCCGGAAATACCCCACGCGCGAGGTCAGCACCGTGCTGGGCGATATCATGGTGGTCAGGTCGGCGTTGCCGCCCTGGTTCAGGCGCCCGTCGCTGTACTGCGGCGAGGCCTCCATCGGAAAGCCGTTGGTGCTGTTCACTTCGGTGCGGAAGCCGCGCACGAAGGTAGCCGAGAACCGCTGCCTGTCGTTGATCGTCTGGTCCACCCGCAACGTGTGGGAGTCGTAGGCGTCTGTCCGCTGATTGGGCGACGCGATCAGGTTGGCGCTCTGTAGCGGCAGGCCGTTGGAGCCAAACACGTTGGGCTTCGGGAAGTAGGCGACGAGCTTGGCGCCCACCGGGTTGAAGCGGTTCGCCGGAATGATGTTGCCGGGAAACGCCGTCCGCGTGTACGTGTTCGTCCCCGTCTGCGTGGTGGTGTTCGGGTCGTACACCGAGATCGGAGTGCCGTTCGCCTGCAGCGTGGTATTGAAGTTGCCCAGCAGCGCTTCCGGCATCGGCGTAGTTAGAGTCTGGGGATACGGAATGGAATCGCGCCACATCTCGAACGAATACATGAAGAAGGTCTTGTTGTGGCCGTTGTAGAGGTGCGGAATCACCACCGGCCCTTCAAACTGCAGCCCCGGGTTGTTCTGGTTATACGCCGTGCGCGGCTTGCCCGCCCGATTCTGGTCGAAGCTGTTGGCGCTGTCGATGGTGTTCTTATTGAGCCAGTAGACCACCCCATGGGGCTTGTTGGTTCCGGACTTGATGCTGACGGAAACCGTGCCGCCCGCCGTGCGCCCGTACTGCGCGTCGTAGTTGCTGCTCTGGATGCGGAATTCCTGTACCGACTCCGGATTTGGCACGTAGCCCATGTTGGTGGCGCTGGAACCGGTCTCCACCCCCGTATTGGGCATGCCATTCAGCAGCAGATCGCTCGCTCCCGCGCGTCCCCCGTTGATCGTCATGCTCTCCGCCACGTTGCCGCCGTCGTCGAACGGCCGCACCGCGCGGCTCAACAAGGTGCTGGAGAGATCGAACATCACGCCGGTCGCCTCAATCCCCAGCAGGAACGGGTTGCGGCCCACCGAAGGCAGGTCGCGGACGTTCTCGTCGCCGATCACCTGGCCCTTGTCGGAGGACACGGTCTGGAGCATCTCGGTTCCCGTGGAGACCGTGATCTGCTCGCTCACCGTCCCGACTTCCAACGTGAGATCCTGCTGCGCCTGGTCGCCCACGCGCAACTCCAGGTTATCGCGGACGGCTTTCTTGAAGCCCGACACCTCGGCGGTCAGCCGGTAGGTTCCGATCGGGAGCACCGGGAATGCGTACAGCCCGGCCTCGTTCGTGGTAGTGCGGGTGATATCGTTGGTGGCGAGATTCCGCGCCTCGATCGGCGCTCCAGGCACCACCGCGCCCTGGGCGTCCTTCACGATACCCCTGATGCCGGCGCGAAATTCCTGGGCGCCAAGCGGCAGGCAAGCCATTAACGCCCAAATCCACACGTGACGAAGCGGCCAATTTGACATGGCGGGTAACACCTCCTGAAACGTGGGGAATGTAACAAATGCGCCGCCTCGTTTCAAGAGATTTTTCGAAATGAACCCGTGTTCTCCATGTCGAAACGTCTGCAGGTCTGTCCAGGACGCTAACGCATGGTGCAAATTCCACATATTCAAGATTCGAATTATGGAGCACGTAGCCTTCTCCAATCCAACGTTTCGCGACACAAAACTCCATCACTTTCAGGTTCCTCACGTAGCAAGCGATCCCGTTCAGCCACAGCCACACCCCGCCCAGCGCCGCCAGAAACCAGTTCACCCCGAGGGTGAAGCGCGAAGCTGCTCCAACTGGCGTGCGGATCGTAGCGGCCGCGCCGCACCATCACGCGGATCAGGCTGCGATTGCGCCACACCGTGGATACAGGGTAGACGAACGCCCGGTCGATAGTGCGCACCGCGCAACGCGCCAGCAGGCACCCGCGGTACGATTGATTGGTGGAGTTCGAATGGGACGCCGGCAAGGCAGCCTCCTCGAAGCTGTCCAAGCATGTTATCGGCTTTGTGGAGGCGATGACGGTCTTCAACGACGCCCTCGAAGTGACGATTCCCGACCCATTGCACTCCGAGGCGGAGTCTCGTTCGTCAGTATCGGTCTGTCCGGAGCAGGCCGCTTGTTGGTGGTCGGAGACAGTATGAGTCAAGATCTGAATCCTGAAGAAGACGAGGACATGCTGCCGGAATACGACTTCTCTCACGGCGTGCGAGGCAAGCATCACGAAGCTTACCAGGCAGGAACCAACGTGATTTTTCTGGAGCCCGATCTCGCCAAGGTTTTCAAGGATTCGGACTCCGTCAACCGGGTGCTGCGGCTACTCCTGAATCTGGCAAACGAGAACGCCGCTACGAATAGGCCGGCCTGACGAATCGGGACAGCGTCGAGGACGGGACCGCGACTTCACGAGAGTGATCCGCCGGACCGCCTTCTTGGTACTCTCCGCTAACGCCACTCTTCGGCCCGATGTCCGATGGGCAAGCAGGACAACGCACTTTTGCCCGACGTTTGTGTGTGACAACCGCCAGGAGTAAGATGAAGCAATGAAGGGCCGGTCGGTTGGGTTCATTATCAAACTGATTCTGCTAGTCACCTCTTGCTTCGGTCAGAGCCCGCAACCCACCAGTCCAGCACACTACGTTGAGATCAAACTTCCGCCCGAAGTGATCTCCGACAGCTTTTTCGCACGCTACGTACTCGCGGGACAGGACTTCGGCGGTTGGGCTCAACCGCCTCGTGGCGTCTCGTCTTATGGCATCAGCACTACTCTTGAGGGCCATCCCGCAACTGGAATTAAAGCGATCCTTTATGCTCCTGGCTGTGCGATCCAGATACTCGATTTACGTCTTTCGGGCTCTGATAATCCACAATACTCTTTCATCTGCCAAGCAATGAGGACTGTCGGAGTCCAGGGCGTATTAATCAAGTCCGATCGGCTGTACGGGCATAAAGTAAAGTTGCAGGCCAATTACATCGCCCGGTGGGCGCCGCCGTTCCTAGGACTGGATGCTGATATCGTTACGGGCATCCCCGTCGGAGATGTGGCGTATGTCTCGGCAGAAGGCCGCTTTCGCTTGGTGATCCCAGCACTTTCGCAAGATCCGTTGGCTGGAACGTCGGACCACCCGGGAGAACTACAGATATGGGCGAGGGACGATGCGAGCGACGCCGTCATTGCAAAGCTGATCCCTACAGAGCCTCAGTCCATAAAGACAAGGATGGGTGGACTGAAAGTGCAGAACGAGTACCCTTCTGAGATCGTTTTTACACCGTGCGCCGCAAGTACCGCCCAGGTTCATGACAGGATAGGATTCGCCAGGCGACCCGATATCCGCGACGCTTGCGATCCTTAGACCCGCCTTCGGAAAGCTGAATTGCGTCTTCTTTCCGAATCGCGGTCGTGAAACGGCGCTACCGTACATTGGCCCGCCTCGCGGGGCCGACCGAACTGCGGAATTGCCGATTCCTCCCGTGACACGCCGTTCCATGGAATTGGGGGACCAAGTCAGACGTCCGTGCACCTGCCATCGCGTCCGTATGCCCCAGGTCCCCGTCGTTCCTCATCCGTAATGGACCCCCACCGATACCGCCGAGCGTTTTCAGGAGACGTGCAGCGCCGGAGCGTTGTCCCGGTCGCGATGGGGCTTCACGACGATCTCTACATCCTGATTGAGCGCCACCAGAAAACGCAAGAGGCGCTCCACGGAGAACTGGCGGAACTCCCCGCGCAGCATCTTCGATACATCGGGCTGGCGGATGCCTAACAGATCGGCCAGCTCGATCTGTTTCAGACGTCGCGCCTTTCTGATCGCGTCGATCTTGAACACAAGCTGCGCTTTGACCAGATGCTCTTCCGCATTCGGCAGGCCGAGATCCCGGAACACATTGCCACTTCCGATTTCGTGTCCTTTTCTGTTCATGGCTCCCCCCGCCTCACAACAAATCCGCGAAGCTCTTGCGCAGCTTGTAGAACCAGGCGTGGCCCAGCAGGCAGACCACGATCGACACCAGCCACAACTTCCAGACCGCGCCGAAGGCGGGCGCGTGATTCTGCAACAGGATCGACCGGTAACCGTGCACCAGGGTATAGATCGGGTTCTTGGTCAGCACGCCCGCCGCGGCTTGCGGCAGCTTGTTCTCCGGGTAACAGATGGGCGTCAGGAAGAACCAGAGCGTCAGCACGAAGCCCATGATCTGGCCCAGGTCGCGGGCGAACACGCCGAGCGCCGCCAGGAACCAGCTCACCCCGGCGGTGAACAGAATCTGCGGGATCACGAGCACCGGCAGCCACACCAGCGCGCCCGGCAGCGCGTGGTTGATGGCCAGCAGAAACGCGCAGTACAGCAGGATGGCGAACATCTCGGTGATGAGCCCGGACACCACCAGGTTCACCGGCAGCGTTTCCACCGCGAAGACCAGTTTCTTGACGAAATTGCGATGCTCCAGCATCACGCCGGGGGCTCGCCCGGCGGCCTCGCTGAAGGCCAGCCACGGCAGCATGCCAGCCAGGAAGTAGAGCGCGAAGCTGCTCCAACTGGCGTGCGGATCGTAGCGGTCGCGCAGCACCACGCCGAAGACGAAGAAGTAGGTCAGCATCAACAGCAGCGGGTTGATGATGGTCCAGAACGCGCCGCCGAAACTGCCGCGGTACCGCCCCAGGATGTCGCGCCGCACCATCACGCGGATCAGGCTGCGATTGCGCCACACGGTGGAGACCGGATAGACGAAGGCGCGGCCGATGGCGCGCACCGCGCCCTCCCGGGCGAGCGAGGCGCGGGTGGCGACGCGCACACGGTCCACGCGCGCCGCGCCGTTTTCCGTCGACGTCTCCACCAACAGGAAGGGCCAGCCCTGCTCGTAATACCAGCAGACGTTCTCGCGCATCGGCGAGAGCAGCACCTGGTAACGGCCGTCTTCCCTTGGCAGGGCGATCTCCAGGCGCACCGGCGCGGTCTCGCCGGGCTTCACCTCGCTCTCCGGTACGACGCGCGCGCCGTCCGCGATCAGCGTGCCGGTGGCGGCGTCGAAGAGGTGATAGCCCACGCCGAATCCTTCGCTCGGGCGCCACGTCCCGGGGGAATCGTTGCGCACCACAAAGGCGGCATGCAGCCGGAGCGTACCCGCGTCCAGCTTGACATCGGGCTCCAGGTAGGCGGCGTTCATGTGTACGGCACTCACGTATACAACCACCCGGGATAGCGTTCCCGCACCGCGCCGGTTTTCCTGCCCACGGCGTAGATGCCGTCGCCGCGCAGTTCGGTGCTCAGGCGGTAGCGCTCGAGAAGATGCAGAATCCAGCCAAACTCGGGATGCGGCTCGTCGCGGAACTCGCCCGTCTCCAGCAGCGTCACTTCGAAGCCGGAATTCTCCAGCAGTTGGTGGATCTCGCGCGGGGCGTATTCGCGATTGTGCCGCGCCTCCACCTCGCCGGACCCTTCCGCCGGCCGTATGTAAGCGTGGAAGAATCCGGGATGATACCCCTGCAGGATTCCCGAGATGCCGCGCAGCGCGGCGATGTTGGGCGTGGTCAGCACCAGGTGGCCGCCCGGCTTCAGTATGCGGTTGACCTGGCTCATCAGGTGCATGGGATCTTCGAACAGGTGCTCGATCAGCTCGCCGCAGATTACGGTGGCGAAGTGGCCGTCGGGATAGGGGAACACGTCCTTCTCGGCATCGAAGTGATCGATCTCGCAGGCGAAGGTTTCGCCTTCCGCGTTAGTCACCGTGCGATGGTCGGTGCGGCCCAGTTTCCCGTAGTAGCAGCCGCGCACTTCGCCGTAGCCGAGTTGTGTGCGCAGCGCGGGCGTGATTTGCAGGTACGCGCCCATTTCCAGAATGGCATCGTCCGCGGTGCCGGGAGGCGTGATTTCGAGCGTCTTTAGAAGGCGCGTGGAATGCGTCTTGAGGTACGCGGCGGATGCGTCGCCGACGGCCCAGCCTTGCAGATACTCGATGCTTGGTGGGGCAGGCTTCAGCCTGTCAATCCGAGCGCAGCTCGGACTTTCTCCGTGCGCTTCCAATTCCGCGGTCGTCGGGCTCTCTTCGCCCGGGGCCCACTCTTTCCCTTGAACCACCGACTCCAGGAAGCCGGCGTATTGCGCGGCCACCGTTGCCCAGTTGCACTCGCGGGCGACATAATCCCGGGCCCGTTCGCCCAACTGGCGAGCCACATCGGGGCGCGAGACCAGCAGATTCAGGTACTCGAAGATGAGGTCTTCCTCGCCGGGGCCAACCGGCACTTTCAAACAGACATCGTCGGGGAACTCCTGAAAGGAGCCCACCTCGGAGACCATCACCGCCTTGCCCAGGCCGAGCGACCGCAACAGCGTGCCCGAACTTTCGCCCACCGTGGGAAAGCGCAGGTTGAGCACGATATCGCAGGCGCCCAGGTAGCCGACGAAGTCCGCGATGGGTGCGAAACCGAGCACGCGCACGTTGGCCGCCAGACCCATGGAGCGGATCATCGCCTCCACCGGAAACTCCGGGTGCGGCTCGCCCACCAGAATCATTTTGACGTCGGGCACCAGGCGCAGCAGGCGGCGGAAGGCGCGCAGCGATTCGGCGATGCGCTTGTAGGGCTTGAGGTATCCGAAGATGCCCACCAGCGGAGTGGATTCATCCAGGCCCAGCTTGTGGCGGAACGCGTTGCGGTCGACTTGCGGAATCCAGGCGCCGTGCGGAATCACGGCGGTGGGGCCGGCAAAGCCGGCGGCGCGCATTTCCTCCCGCATGAAGCGGCTGTGCACCACCACGCCGCGCGAAGCCGCCAGAAGGCGCTTCGTCATGGGCACGCCTTCGTAGTCCGGGCCCACTTCCAGTTTGCGGACCCGCTGGGCGAAAGCCAGCGCGCTGGCGCCGCCCTCGTACTCGCACTCGCGCAGATAGGCGTCCCAATCGCCGCGCTTGATGGTGAGATCGGCCATCAGGTGGTGCAGGTTGCTTTCGTGCATTACCACCACGCCAGGGTGGCGCAGCGCGGCCTCGTAGACGAAGCTGTGATGGCCGTTGTTGCCCACGTGGTAGAGCGCGATATCGAAACGCGCCGGGTCGAAAGACTTGTCCGGGCCGGAAAACACTTTCAGGTCCACCAGCGGCTTGAGGCTCTGGATGAGGGCTTCGGAGTAATCGGCGATTCCGCTGCGCGCGGGCGGCAGCGGGGAGAAGAACGCCACGCGCATGGTTAGCGCACCAGCTCGCATCCGTGGAGCGACCTTTCAGGTTGCAACGCCGGCGCCCTTGCCGGCGTTCTTCGAAGAATGCCGGTAAGAATACCGGCATAGCAGGCGGGACGCCCGCTC
>Ga0182021_10010672_pt1 | contig 10891 bp, 7 predicted proteins | sample 612E3MmetaG_FD_120493 | JGI IMG/M metagenome (GOLD analysis project Ga0182021, IMG submission 120493) | Permafrost microbial communities from Stordalen Mire, Sweden - 612E3M metaG (Illumina Assembly) | ecosystem: Environmental > Terrestrial > Soil > Wetlands > Permafrost | place: Sweden...
CCTTGGGGTTGACGCTCTTGGCGTTTTTGACCACGAGGTTCTCGCCCACCTCCTTCATGACCTTCAAGCGGTAATCGGTCCAGCTCATGTCGCCCTTGGCCTTCTGGCACAGCTCGCAGCGGCAATTGAATATCCACAGATCGTCGAAAATGATTTCATCGAAGAGGCTGGCCGTGTAGGCCACAATCTTGCGGAACTGTTCGCGATCCTCCGGGTTCGTGTAGCAGAAGCCGGTGAGGCGGTCGCCGGGCCGGCCCGGTTTCGTGCACATCAGGCCGCCGGACGTCTTGATGCCCTTGCTCGTAAAGAACTCCTTGACCTTCCGCACGTCGGCTTCCGCCGTTATCTGGCCATCCCGGTAGGTTTCCAGCCACACCTTGTCCACCTTGATGGAACGGCTGATGACGTTCCAGCTCTCTTCCATCCATTTGGGGTCGGACGCCATGCGGCGCATGTCCGCCAGCTCAACAAAGAGCGCGACATCGAAGTTCCGGTAGCTGTTGGTGTCCGACACCGTTTGGGTTTCCGCCGCCGTGGCGGTGAACCGGGCGCCCGGCATCAGGGTCAACATCACCCCGATGAGAAATACGATCCTGCCGATAGACATGTTTTTTTTCATTTTGAATGTTCCTTCCATCAGAATTTTGCGCGTGGCCTCAGATTAATATGAATCATCCGGTCAATGGCCTTGCCAGCGACGGGAGCGGGCATGGCCTGCAAAAGTAATGTTCAATTTTTTACAAATGGTCAACCACCAAACACGCCGGGCGGCGCCACGGCGCCACGTGCGCACCTCAATTTTTATGCACTTGCAAGCCCTGTCTCATTAGCACCCTGCTTTAGCGGGGTGTTCAGGGGGGGGAGGATCCAACAACCGCTTCAGCGGTTTTCCATGTGCCCATAAACCGCTCAAGCGGTTCTGACCTCACGACCACGGCCAGCACCCAGCTAAAGCAGGGTGCTAATGAAAGGGCCGTAAACACAGGGACTTTTAATGGCGCGCCACCCCCGCAAAAATTGAGATGCGCCCGGTGCCACTCGCAGGCAGTTTCGTTGGAAGCGCGCCCTCGACCCGAAAGGCATCCTGAATCCGGGAAAATTTGCGGAAGGCAACGATCTTCTCAACCGCACGCCTGTAGTCTTTGCTGAAAGGGATTGCGAAGTCATCAGGCGCATCTCACTTTCTTGCAACCTTTCATTAGCACCGGGCTTCAGCCCGGTGGGTGCTGGCGATGCGGCTCCAAGCCGTTTCAACGGCTTTGTGGCTGCGGATGCGGAAAACGGTTGAAACCGTTCCCATTTTCTCCGCGCACGATTCACCCGGCTGAAGCCGGGTGCTAATGAGAAAAATAGCTCTGCAATAAATTGAGTTGCGCCCGGGGTCATGGACGGCGTGAGAATCTGTTGGACAACAATTTCAGTCTGTATCACAGTCGTTTAATGAAACAGGATAGGCTGCAAAGCGGGCCGTACATTATCTGTTCGGCGGCATTACACTTTATGAAAACATCACGCATCATACTTTCCGCACTGCTGCTTGTCGGTTGCACCAGCACACACCAGACCGCATCGCTGACCGCCGACCAAGCCAAAGCTGTCGCCATGCAGTTAGCGAACGAAAAGGCTTCGACTATTTATCATTGCCAGCCTTTTCGAGACGGGCAGCCGGCGCGAGTTGTGGCAGGTCATTGGGTTTGGACAGAGCAGCGAGGATTTGGCCAAGGTGATATTCAGGCCACAGTTGAGCTTGCGATGGATGGTTCGACCCACAGTGTTGATGTTCAGCTTTTAGATAATCGAGAGTATTAGAGATATGACCATGCCGCCTAATAAGAGGATAGACTGCATAGCTTCCTTCAAGAATTAATCCCATATTTTCCAAAGCACTCCAGCCGATTTCGAGGGCCGGTTGATCGTCAACAGAGACATCCGTTTGCGCAAAATTACTTCACCAGTTCAAATTCCGCCGGGTTGCCAGAGGCGGAATCCTTCGTAATCCAAACCTGGAATTTTCCCGGTTCCACCAGCCAGTTGCCTTTCGTATCGTAATATCCCAGTTCCTTGTCCGAAAGGGTAAACGTCACATCGCGTGATTCGCCCGGTTGCAAAAGCACTTTCTGAAATCCTTTCAATTCGCGCACCGGACGCGGCCCGGCGGAAGCCGTGATGGCGCGAAGGTAAAGTTGCACAACTTCCGTTCCGGCCCGGGAGCCGGTGTTTTTTAAGTTCACCTTCGCGATGAACATTCCGCCCGGCTTCATCACCGGCGCGCTCAATTCCACCTTGCCGTATTCAAACGTGGTGTAGGCTAGGCCAAAGCCAAACGGATACAGCGGAGTGCTGGGACCATCCTCGTATTTGCCCAGAGCGGGCCGGCCGGTATGAAAATGGTTGTAATGAATCGGCACCTGCCCGACGCTGCGCGGGAAGGTTGTGGTCAGCCGCCCCGTTGGATCAACATCGCCGAACAGGACGTCCGCCACGCCGTTACCGCCCTGCACGCCGGGATCCCAAGCCTCCAAAATCGCCGCCGCCTGTTCCTGCAAACGCGGCACGGCGAGCGGACGACCGTTGATCAGAACCACGATTACTGGTTTGCCTGTCGCAACCACGGCGTCAAACAATTCCATCTGCCGGCCGGGAAGGCCAAGAGTACTGCGCGATGAATTCTCGCCGGTCCAGCCTCCCGGTTCACCAAGCGCGAGAATCACCACGTCCGCCGCTTTGGCCGCCGACACTGCCTCGGCGAAATCGTCACCGCCCGCCGCCGCTGCTTCAGCCACCGACGTACCGTCCAGCCGCTTCGTGATTTTTGCCGTTCCCGTGATTTCGCAACCGCGCACGACTTTCAATTCGGAACCGGCAGCCAGCTTCGCGCGCAAACCGGCGGCCAGCGAAACCACGTCCTGCCAGCGACCAGGCCCGGCCCAGCAGCCGAGCAAATCGCCCGTCTCCTCGCCGAGCGGCCCGATGAGCGCAATCGTTTTCGCCTGATGCGAAATGGGCAGCGCGCCATTTTCGTTTTTGAGCAACACGCAGGATTTGGCCGCAGCCTCGCGCGCCAGCGCCAGGGCATCGGGCTTCAGAAAGGCGGTCAGATAAAGACTTTCGTCCACAAACGGCCTGTCAAACAAACCTTTGGCGAATTTCACCGTCAGTATCCGCCGCACCGACTCGTCAACAACGGATTCCGGCACCTTCCCCTGCTTCATCAGTTCCACCAGCGTATTGTGATAATTCGATGAGACCATTTCCATGTCCACCCCGGCGGTAAGCGCCAGTCGCGCGGCCCCGGCACCGTCCGCCGCGACGCCCTGCGGAATCAGTTCATTGACGGAATCCCAATCGCTGATGACGAAGCCGCGGAATTTCCATTCGTCGCGGAGAATTTCCGTGAGCGTGTGCCGGTTGGCGCTCGCCGGCATGCCGGAAAGGCAGTTGAACGCGCTCATCAATGTCCATGCGCCCGCGTCCACGCCCGCCTTGAATTGCGGCAGATAAAAATTGCGCAGGGTGTATTCGGAAATTTCCGTCGTGTTGTAATCGCGCCCGCCTTCCGCCGCACCGTAACCGGCGTAATGTTTCAGGCAGGACACCACGCGGTCGGGAGCGGCGATATTGGTCCCCTGGAATCCATGCACGCAGGCGGCGGCATAAAGCGCGCCCAGCCACGGGTCTTCGCCAAACCCCTCGGCGATGCGCCCCCAGCGCGGATCGCGCGCCAGATCCACCATCGGCGCAAACGTCCAGTCAATGCCCACCGCCGCCGTCTCGCGGGCGGAAATGGCCTCCGTCCGCTCAAACAGCTCCGGCTCCCACGCACACGCCTGCGCCAGGGGAATCGGGAAGGTGGTGCGGAAACCGTGAATCGAGTCGTGGCCGAAAATCAATGGAATGCCGAGGCGGCTTTGTTCGACGGCGATGTGTTGCAGGCCGTTTCGTTGCCCGGGCGTTTCGATCGGATCGCTGCCGCCAAGGAACGAACCGGCTGCGCCGCTGCGAAGCCAGTCGGTGAAATCAGCCGGGGCATTGGTGTTGCGGTCCAATTGCTGGAGCTGCCCGATCTTTTCCGCCAGTGTCATCCGCTTGAGCAAATCAGCAACGCGTTTTGGGACCGGCTGCGCCGGGTCTTCGTAGATGTCTTTTTTCCCGTTCTTGTCCAGGTCAATCCAGCCGTCGTGATAAATGGACGGCTCCGCCGCCGAAACGGCCAGGGCAAAAAACAGGCAACTGGCGAGAAAAGCGCATTTCATGGAGGCGCAATTTGCCTGCGCCGAGAAGGGAATTCAAATTGATTCCTTTGAGCGCCGGCTTGCAGCGTAGGACGGGCGTCGCGCCTGTCTCTAATATATTTTCTAATAATGGAGACAGGCGGGATGCCTGTCCTACATTGACGGCCCCACCATCACCACAAACTCGCCCTTCAAACTCCGCTTTTTGGCGATCTCGATCAGTTCCGCCGGTTTGCCGCGCAGATATTCCTCGAACTTCTTCGTCAGCTCGCGGGCGAGAACGGCTTCGCGGTCGGGAAAAACCTCGTTGAGTTCGCCCAGCAGCTTTTCGATGCGATACGGTGATTCGTAGAACACCAGCGTGCCCGGGACGGAACGCAGCGATTCCAACTGGTTCCGGCGCTGGCCGGATTTGTGCGGCAGGAAACCGACGAAATGAAATTCGTCCGCCGGCAATCCGCTCGCCGTGAGCGCCGCAACCAGCGCGCACGCGCCCGGCACCGCCTCGACGCGGAAGCCCGCCGCAATCGCCGCCTTCACCACGCGCTCGCCGGGATCGCTGATGCCTGGACTGCCTGCGTCCGTGACCAGCGCCACCTTCTCGCCGCGCCGGAGGCGTTCGATGATTTCCTCGCTGCGCCGGGCTTCGTTGAACTGGAAATAGCTGAGCAGCGGCCTGGAAATGCCGAAATGTTTCATCAATTGTCCCGAATGGCGCGTGTCCTCGGCGGCGACCACGTCGCATTCGCGCAACACGCGGAGCGCGCGCAGGGTGATGTCCTCGAGGTTGCCGATGGGCGTGGCGACCAGATAAAGCGTGCCGGGTGTCAATGGTGCCATAGCAGTGTTCATGTCTTGAGTTAAACAAAAATCACGGGTGAAATAAAACCGAATCAGCAAATACACAAACCGCTTGAAAATTAAACCGGAAGGTTTACTGTTACAGAAACGATTCCAACCATGAAAAATAAAATTCTTTTTCTCTTGTGCATGCTGGCGTTCAGCTTCGGCGGCGTCAACACCTCGCGCGCCTACGGGGACAACTCCCTCGAAGTCGTCGGCGACCTGACGCTGGTGCGTCCCGGCTGCTTCGCGGCCACGCTCGTCGGCTCGGTGATCTTTGTCGTCGCCCTGCCTTTTGCAGCCATGTCAGGCAGTGTGCATGACACGGCAGATACGCTCGTCATCCATCCCGCCGAGGCGACCTTCACCCGCCCGCTCGGCGATTTCACGTCACTGTACTGAACCACGTGAAGTCCGCCGCGCAGTCCGATGCCACACTGGCCGAGTTGGGCGCGCACATGGACCGGCCGTTTCGGACTTCGACGATAGATCTATGGCTGCGCAAGCTGGGTTTGACCTATAAAAAAACGCCGCACGCCGCCGAGCAGAACCGCCCCGACGTGGCCGGAAAAAGGGCGCACTGGCATGAGCGGTGGCAGTTGCATGGCCCTCACTAAAGCACAAAAACCGGCGGAAGAAAACCGTTTTGGCAGCCCGTTGAAAAAGCAGGAGATGACATGAGGAAGGATAACGTCCGCCCTCACGGCGAACGTAAACACCAATTTCACTAAAAACGTTGAGGAACCAATAATTGAGATCTCCCGGTGGTTTCTTCATCCAATTTCCTCTGGACAAACCGTTTTGCCATACGCAAAGTCAAAAAAATGAAAATGGATGGTCTGCAAAACAAACCGTCCATTGACTGTTAGACGGCGTCCACTTTATGCGCACACAACATCTCATTACCATCAGTGCCGTTTCGTTATTCATTTTATTTGCCAGCAGTTGCTCGAAGCGTTCCAGCGAGCAGCTGCACCATGCTGCCGCACCGCCAAACATGACGGATTTGGGAGCGGTCGAGCTCGCGCCGCAAATACCGAAGCAGTTCAGTCTTGGTGCAGGCAAGAGTTGCACCCTTGTCGGCAAACAGCTTCCCAATGGCATCGAGGTCAAGTTGGTGGTCGTGGCGACGAATGCAAACGGCGCGATGTGGCGTTCACAAGGACAGATTGACACCTTGCCGGGCCGACAGTGCGCCATTTCGATTGGTGACACGATGGTTGAGTTGACGCCGACACTGAAAACACAATGACGATTTCAACACCGCGTTGAGGCCAACAGCCGCTACCCAACCATGTATTATTACACGGCCATTGAGCGATTTGACCCCGGCAACGGTGAGCGCTGGGTGGGTTACACCCGATGGCTGGGGCGCACCGACCTGGCACGCGTCGTCACGCTGGACAGCCTCCTTTGCCCGCCGGTCGTCCACGCCCAATCCAGTGAGGACTGGCCGTTCGTCGCACAGGAGGAGTTCATGCTCGATTTCTTCACCAGCCTCGACTTTGTCCTGCGGCGGGTTTCAGGCCATCGTCCCTCGGTGGTGGTGGCCGTCGCCCGCAATCCCTCGGCCGACGATGTCGCCGGTTTCCCGCACCCCAATTTCGAGCTGGCCGGATTTGATATTGTGGACGCCCAGTTCACCGCCAGCGCACTCCTCAATGGCTGTAATTTTCCCGGAGCGTTTAATGTCTCGGAGCTTTCATCGGAGTCAGGACTTATCAAGTCGCGGGAGCGGGCCTTCAGGATTCGCGACGTTTTGCACCAGCGCTATCCGAACCGCAACAAGACGAAATCCCATGTCTGGGCCATCTGGCGTTACACCGGCATCACCGACCGTGGCCCGTGAGCCACGCTGGAGGCACATTTGAATCGTAGCAGCCGACGTGAGTCGGCTCTAACATCGTGTCAGATAAGATGGAGCGGACTCATCTCGCGATGCGGGACTGTTACGGGGTTCATGGGGAGCTTCAACCTCCAACCTTGGACGCGCATGGCCATGGACCGGGGCACAGTTCCTGGGAGCGCTGGCGTCTCGCTGGCGAGTTCCGTTTTCGGCCCCCCACTGGCCGGCGGGACGCCGGCGCTCCCAGGAGGTTCATGGAGAGGGAGTCATTTCAGTTCGGTGCATATGTCAAGCTACACCCCGCGCCGGGTTTTTCGCACCGGACGGCTTGTCAAAGGTTATTTGCTGCATTATTGTCTGGAATGTCGTTGAAGAAACATTTTGCATTGCCGGTCCTGCTTTTCTGCGGCCTGCGCCTCGCGTATGCCGACGTGATTCAATTGAAGGATCAAGCCGCCGTCACCGGTAAAATCCTCACCGAAAAACCCGATTCCGTCGCCGTGGACGTGGGCTATACCGTGCTCGTCGTGCCGCGCAACGTCATCGCCAACATTTCCAAATCCGGTAACACTGCGCCAACGTCAACGATCGCCGCATCCAACCCGGTCGTCAGCCTCAACGCCCTGTCGCAATTTTATTATTCGGACAACCGCCCCGCCACCGCCCGTGACGTGCAAGGCCTCGTCAAGCAAATCGGCGAGGCGGTTGTGCAAGTTCGCACGCCCGGAGGCCTGGGTTCGGGATTTTTCATCAACGCGGACGGTTATCTGATCACGAATTTTCACGTCATCGAGGGCGAAACGGAAATTTCCGTTGAAGTGTATCATCAGCACAACGGTCAGCTTGACCGCGAGACCTACAAACAGGTGAAAATCATCGCCATCAACAAATTCCACGACCTGGCGCTGCTGAAAATTGATGACAAAAACGCGCCCAAGTTCAAATACGTCACCCTCGGCAGTTCGGACGTGTTGAGCGTCGGTGATTCAGCGTTTGCCATCGGCAGTCCGATGGGATTGGAACGCACGGTGACCTCGGGCATTGTCAGCACCAAAACCCGCCAGATTGAAGGCGAGCTTTACCTGCAAACCACCGCGCAGATCAATCCCGGCAACAGCGGCGGCCCGCTGTTGAATCTCGGCGGCGAAGTCGTCGGCGTGACGAACATGAAAATCACTTTCGGCGAAGGCCTGGGTTTTGCGATTCCCGTCGAACTGGTAAAAAGCTTCCTCGAACACCGCGATGCCTTTGCCTACTCCACCGACAATCCGAACAATCCGTATCATTATCTCGAACCGCCCAGCCGCACCAAAAACCAGCCGGCGGCGAAATGAACCTAAAAATCTCCGTCAATTTTGACGCGACTTTTCACCACCGCTGAACTTTAATTCCATATGACCACGCGCATTTCCTGTTTGATTCCCCAACGCCCAGCCCCCGTTTGGAGTTCCGCCTTCAGGCGGCTCGGGGCATTCACCACCCTTTGCCGCGTAAACGCGGAACTCCGAACGAAACGCCCGCTTGCTTCGAGGGCAGTGCGCGGGTGCGCCCTCGCCGCCCTGTTGATGCTCGCAAGGCCCGTCCGCGCCGCGATTCCCCCGGCTGAAAACCTGCTGCCGGCGGATACGCTTTTGCTCATCACCGTGCCCGACTTCTCAACGCTGCGCACCGCCGGCAAGCAATCGCCGCAGTGGCTTTTCTGGAACGACCCGGCAATGAAGCCGTTCCACGACAAGTTTATGGCCCGGTGGAACGAAAAACTTGTCGCCCCGCTGGAACGCGACCTTGGCGTCAAGCTCAGTGATTTCACCGATTTGCCGCAAGGCCAGTTGACCTTCGCCGTCACGCAAAACGGATGGACCGGCGGCGACAACCCGATGCCCGGCGTGCTGCTGCTGCTCGACGCTAGGGGCAAAAGCGATTTGCTCAAAACCAATCTCGCCGCCCTGCGCAAAAAATGGACGGACGCGGGCAAGCCGATGCACAACGAAACCATTCGCGGCATTCTATTTTCCGTGGTGCCGCTTTCGAGCAACGACGTTCCGGCAACCCTCGCCGGTGTTCTCCCCAAACGCCGGCCCGTTCAGGAACTGGGCAAGGAGAACAAACCACCGCCCCCCGGCGAAATTGTCGTCGGCCAGTTTGAATCGCTGCTGATTGTCGGCAGTTCCATCAAGGCCGTCGAGCCGGTCGCCACGCGGTTGACCGGCGGCGCACTGCCGCCGTTGGCCGGCAATCCGCTTTTCGCCGCCGACCGGCTCGCGCAATTTCGCGACGCGCCGCTGTATTACGGCTGGCTCAATGCGAAAACCCTTTTCGACGTGCTCGTTCATATTACGCCGCCGGAACCGAATCCGGAAGCGCCCAGTCCCGTGCCGCCGATTCCGTGGGACAAGATTCTCGCCGCTTCGGGTCTGACCGGCTTGAAGTCCGCCAGCTTCAGTTACCGTGAATCACATGACGGCTCGCAATTGAATTTTTATCTGGCCGCGCCGGAAGCCGGCCGGCAGGGCATTTTCAAAATAATCGCCGCCGCGCCCAAAGACGCGAACCCGCCGGCCTTTGTGCCCGCCGAGGCCGTGAAATTCTGGCGCTGGCGCGTGGACGGCCAGAAATCCTGGGCGGCGCTGGAAAAAATGCTTGCCGACATTTCCCCCGCCTGGCTCAGCGGCCTTAATTCCACGATCAGCATCGCCAATGCGACCGCGCAGCAAAAAGACCCGAACTTCGACGTTCGCAAAAATTTCATTGGCAACCTGGGCGACGATTGGATCTACTATCAAAAAGCGCCGGCGGGCAAAACGCCCGCGGATTTGAATTCCGCCCCTTCGCTTTTCCTGTTTGCCGCGTTGAATCCCGATCAAGCCGTGCTGGCGATCAAAAACGTCGCATCGCTCACCTCCTCGCAGGAAAACGCACCCGCGCCGCGTGATTTTCTTGGCCGTAAAATTTACACGATTGCCCTGCGCTCACCCCGCCCCTCCGCGCCGCGCTCGCTTTACTGCGCGGCCAGCGGCGGCTATGTCGCCCTGACAACGGACGTTTCCATGATGGAAGCTTATCTGCGAAGCGCCAACAGCAAGGCCAGGACGTTGCGCGAAACCGCCGGCCTGGCCGACGCCGCGCAGCACGTCGGCGGCGCGGGCAACGGCCTGTTCACCTACCAGAACCAGCGCGAAGTCATGCGCGAGACTCTCACCGCTTTGAAAAAGAGTTCCACGGACAGCCAGTCATCCCGCGGCGCCAATGCGTCCAGCGCCATGCCTTTTGCCTCGCCGGAAAAAATCTTCAGTGAATGGATGGATTTCTCGCTGCTGCCGGATTACGACAAGGTTTCCAAATACTTTTATTTTTCCGTCACCAGCGGCAGTGTCACGGCGGACGGTCTTTCCTTCAAAGTCTTCGCCCCCCGCCCGCCGCAGTTGAATTGAATGTCCTGGGAGCGCCGCCGTCCCCGCCGGCCAACTGGCGGGCAACACGCCGGCGGGATGCCGGCGCTCCCAAGTGATGGAATTCGACCCTCCGGAATTACTCCTGTGGATAAACCAGGATGCGGTCATGCACCACCACGATCAGGTCGTTTTTCCGGTCGCCGGTGACATCGGTCACGAGCACTTCACGCGGTTCGGGCAGGGCGTCTGTGCGCCCGCGGAAGGTGTGCTGCTCGAACACCTGCCAGCGATTGGCGGGCACGAGCTTGTGATGCGAATCAAAGATAACCAGGTCGAGATAATTTTTCGCCGTTTCCAAAAACACGAGGTCCTTGCGTCCGGTGTTGCTCAAATCGCCCGCCACCACGTCGTTCAAATACCCGTCCTTGATTGGCGTGTCGTAGCCGTCGAGAGCGGCCAACTGCCACACCTCGCCCGCCAGCGGCAGCCACGCGACGGCGTTCTGGCCGAGAAACGCCACGCTCTGGCTGTTCGTGCCGCCGAGCGCGACCGATTGCAAACCGGCGAAATCCGAGACC
>Ga0182021_10010673_pt1 | contig 10891 bp, 3 predicted proteins | sample 612E3MmetaG_FD_120493 | JGI IMG/M metagenome (GOLD analysis project Ga0182021, IMG submission 120493) | Permafrost microbial communities from Stordalen Mire, Sweden - 612E3M metaG (Illumina Assembly) | ecosystem: Environmental > Terrestrial > Soil > Wetlands > Permafrost | place: Sweden...
AACTTACCATCGTACCTTTCTTACGAATTACCATTTTTTGACCAGCGAGCAAGTGAAACATGTTGTACGGTACACTCGTCTGAAATTCAGCCGTTGCTGCTTTTTCGGCAGGATTGATAATCACTAAAAGGACATCATTGCCGTTGGTTCTGGTATAGATGAAAGGATAGGTATTCTCTTTTGCATAGAGTGGAGTGAACTCCGCGTAAGCCGCCAGTGCCGGCTCTGTGTGTTTTAACTGTATTAATTTCTTGACACGGTTTAACAGAGATGCTTGGTCTTTTTGTTCGGTCTCGACATTCGGCGCATCGACGCTGGTATCAACCGGTAGATAAAGTTTAGAAAAATCAGCCGAGGAAAAACCGCGGTTCGTTCCCGATGTCCATTGCATGGGCGTTCGCGCGCCGGCGCGAGGTTTGTACGCTCCTTCGATTTGAGGCATATCAGATAGCTGACGCATACCGATTTCATTTCCATAATAAATAAATGGCACACCCGGCATGGTTATTCCGAATACCATAATAAGTTCAAGTTCATCAGGAGTCCGGTTCACGTTCATTCGTGCATTATCATGATTGCCAAGCGGCAGCACGATATACCCTTTAGATTTTGTCTCACGGTATTGCTCCATATATTTTGAAAGGAAGTACGCGATGTTTCCTTTTCCTTCCTTATCAAAAAAACTGTGACCTTCGGAGTATCCGTTCAAAATGCGCCAGCTTTCTTTTTGTGTAAGATCATTGTAGCCATCAAACCAATGAAAAAAATCTGCGTGGAATGCATCGAGTGCGTCTTTTGGATACGACCATTCGGAGACCATAAAGGCTTCTGGATATTTTTCTTTGACGACCTGACGAATCTCTTTCCAGAATTTCTTTGTGTCCCCATTCACATCGGTTCCTTTTACCAGAGCCCCGGCCATGTCGGCACGAATGCCGTCAGCACCCATATCCATCCAGAAACAAAAAACTTTTTTCAATTCTTCACGCAGAGTAAGAACATCGGGGTGACGGGTAGGTATTTGCCATGGTTTCGATGAATCAGGTTTGCCGAAACCAAAATTCAGCGCCGGCTCCGACCAAAAAAAATTGCGCATGAAGTTACCATTACGCTGTCCGTACCCTTGAATGAATCGATTAGCAAACTCGCCTTCTTCCATTTTCCATACATTATCATTCCACACATACCAATTGGTATATTTATTTGGTGTTCCTTTACATGATTCGATGAACCATGGATGATCAATGGCTGTGTAAGTGATGACATAATCGAAAATCACTTTTAAACCACGCTTATGTGCTTCTTGAAATAATCGCTTGGCATCTTCATTGGTTCCATATCGCTGCGCTACTTTATAGTAATCTCGAGTATCGTAGCCGGCATCATTAAATGGTGAATCAAAAAAAGGATTGAGCCATATTGCATTCACACCAAGACTTTTCACATAATCTAGTTTTTGAATAATACCGTTGAGATCGCCGATCCCATCGCCATTTGAATCATAATACGATTGAGGGTATATCTGGTAAAAGACTGCATCGGCTACCCATGACGGGGCATCAGGGATACTGTTGGTACCAGTTCTTTGGGTCTGCTGTCCATAAACAGTCGATAGGCCAATCATAATACATATACCGATCGAAAAATATTTCCTAAGCATTTCTATTCTCCTTTAAAACTGTACGAGTTGTTCTTCACCTTGATAAGGAACGGCTTTATCCGGTGATTCTATAAGTTCTAATCCATTTCCATGATTATTTCTCACAATGACAATTTGAAAACTTCGCTTTTCCGGCATGCCGGGAAATGATCCCTGCCGTTTGCCAATTGTCAATTGTCTCTTTGCATCATTCCACGAAAAGGTGACAGTAGAGAAAATGCCTTTTTCATAATTGTAATTATCATTTTCATCTTCATATAACGTAAAGCTTCCATCGGTGCCGGGATAAATGCGGAGTTCAATCGGAGCGGAAGGTTTTTCGGCGGCGTACTGAACGAATGGTCCCATTGGTATGATTGAACCGGCTTTTACGAGCAGTGGTATTTTTTCAATAGGCGCTGCCAAGGTGATAGTCTGGCCGCCCGATAAGGTATCGCCTGTCCAGAAATCATACATCATATGGTCGGCGGGTAAATATACTTTTCTTGTCTGCGCTTTGTTCTCCTTCACTTTTTCATTTGCAAAAATACTTGGTGTCTTCCAATTAAGCAGAACTCTTAAAGCGCCGCTTGTAGAGTTTTCGGTTTCTAAAGAGAATTTGTATTCCCTGCCCGCCGTCAATTCTATAAAATCGGTATAGACTTCTACGCTTTTATAGACAAAAGGAAGTTCTTTGCCGTCAAGAAATATTCGCTTGGGACCAAAACATTTGATGTGAAATTGGTGCTTTCCTGTTTCTGTCGGTATGAGTTTTCCTTCCCACCGAATAGACAAGGTTGAATCGGTAACATAATCAGGTCTTCCCGCATACCAGAAAACATTGATCATGGTATCTATCTTCTCAAGTGTCAAATCTTTGTAGTGTGCATCTTTATAATATTTGGCATGCAAACCCGGTTTGCCGTCGTTTGTTCTAAAATGTTCGGGAGTGATAGGGATACTTTGTTCAGGTGGACGATGAAGCATATACTCAGTCACCGGACATACCATCAATGCAGGGCCGAACATAAATTGATCATCGATAGAATATGTTTTTTTATCCTGTTCAAAATCCATCGGTAAGCCGCGCATGATCGTATACCCATTGGCAGTAACCTGATGCGCAAGCGAATAAATATAAGGAAGCAAACGGTAGCGGAGGTTGTCGAATTTTATGAGTGTTGGCGTAAAGTCTCCGAATTCCCAAATCTCTCGCGGGGTCTCTGAACCGTGCGATCTGAAAATCGGACAGAATGTGCCGAATTGAAACATTCGTGTATATAATTCCTGATAAGCAGGATCTTTACCGCCGTAGGAAAAAACTCCCTCATAACTTCCCAGCACAAAACCGCCAATATCAAATGTCCAGTATGGAATGCCAGCCATGCAGTGATTCAATCCCGCAGAAATCTGGTTTTTATAAATGTTCCAGTTTGCACCAATATCGCCTGACCACGTTGTTGCTGCGGCACGTTGTTGGCCTGCAAACGTCGATCGTGTTAGGATGTAAACACGTTTCTGATCTGTTGCTTTTCGTAAATATTTATAGATTGATTCGGTGAGAAGAAGGGAATAAGGGTTGAGATATTTGGCAAAGGAGCCAAGATAATTATTTCCCATGCGCTTTAATTCATAATCCGTTGATTCTTTAGTCAAGGCATTAATAACATCCGGTTCTGTTGAATCAAACCACCATGCATCAATACCATCGGCGAACAATCCTTTTTTCATGTATTTCCAATAAATATCGTTTGCTGCCGGATTGTACGCATCGTAATATTTAAAACCAGCCCAGCCAACAGGATTGTAAAGAAATCCTTTATGTTGCATCTCTTTATAGACTGGAGTATTCGGCCCTAAACCGGGCCAGACCGAAATCATCATGTGAAAATTTTGTTTATGAATTTCATCGATCATTTCTTTCGGATGGGGATAGAGTTTTTCATCGAAGAACAATTGTCCCCAATTTTCACTACCGCCCCAGTAATCCCAATCTTGAATAATATTGTCGATAGGAATATGACGCTTGCGATACTCGTTGACAACGCTCAGCAATTCATCTCTGTTTGCATAATGCTCTTTACTTTGCCAATAACCGTATGCCCATTTGCCATACATCGGTGCCTGACCGGTGAGATCTCTGTATCCGGCAATAACGCTGTCCATTGTCTTTCCATAGATGAAATAATAATTGATACTGCTTGCAACTTCCGACCATAGTGAAGTTTCACTGGAATCGTCGGTGAAAAAAGTTTTTGAATAATTATCCCATAGAATTCCATAATTCAAGGTAGAAATGAGAAAAGGAGTCACGGCATCAGTGTTGGTTTGCACAAGCTTTACAGTGCGTCCCCGATAATTCATGTACCCGTATTGGTGCTGTCCAAGTCCGTAAATTCCTTCGTCAGGTGTTAATGTAAATCGCTGTCTGATGCTGTATGCTTTCTCGTTCTTGAGGTCGGCCGGCATGATCATTGCTTTTCCGTGCTCTTTTAAAATTGTTTTATTGTCGAGCGTCAAAAATTCAATAGTACCATCATTTTTTGAAATAATGAGTTGTAATTTATCCGATCCCAGAACGACGGTTGAATCGTTTTCTTGAAGATGAAAATTTATGCTTGGTAATTCTTTTTGGAGCACTACCAGGCTTAATGTGTCGGGTGTTACGTCCGGCAAACACTTAACAATTTTTACCGCATTGTCAGCGTAAAACTCAACCTTGACAATTTGACCGGCGGTTTCTAACCGAACGCCATTTTGAATTTTCTGCGTGGTATCATGACAAAATGAAATCTGATAGCAGCGCAAAATACTTGCTGCAAGTAAAAATCGAAGTATGCTTTTTTTCATAGTTCACTTCTTTATTTTTGTGATAGATTTTTTACACTACCTCATGGAAACGTTTCATACTTCGGTGAGGTTAGAGTGTTTCCACAGTAATTATACTTGACCAGCTATACATCTTGATATGAAATACACGAACATCGGTACACTGAACACAACATCGGCAGAAAGGATAACATCTGTTTTGTTCCGGCTCCCGTAGGATATTGCCTTATTTTCTGTAGCCATTGTTGCATAGGTCAAACCGTTTAGAAGAGATGTTGAATTCCTACGTTCGCGCAAGCGTCGATGTCATGATACCTGGTTTACTATCATTTGTCGAGAATGGTTAAGCAAATAATTCATCAATCGTATGATCCAATCTCGAGTTGACGTTATTTCAATTGGGCATTTATATTTTGCATATGCTAAGGTGCCATATGCAATTATTGTGTAAAAAAGGTTGCCCGGCTTACGAAGGAGCAATTGAATATTCTTAGAATCTATTCAAGTATTTTTTGGATTTCGAACACTTCCTCGTCAGTGTACGTTGTACGCTACTGTTGCGTTCATACGAATTTGTTTGACTCTGGCAGGTTTTTCTTCTCATTGATCACTGGCAGATACGGCATCAAATGAAACAAAGACCATTGAAAGAGATTAGAGAATCATAATTTATTTTAGATGTGTTTATTATAATGCTTTGCAAACGATTGCAAAATATATGCAAATATTGGAAAAACATGACTTGAATAACAATATTCTAAATAATTGATTTAATAAATTTAATTTAATTCAATTCGATGTGAAAATCAATAAACGAAAATTTGTTTTATTCTATAATTTCATTATTGCTTGATGTATTGAGGTTAAAAAAAAGAAGGTAGATGTAGTGAAATATTTCTATCCACAATTGAGAAAAAAAATATTGGTAGGATTATTTATGCTTATAATTGCAAACATTGCGATTGTTTTCAATTTTAAATATAGCACTGCTTTCAAGGAATATTTTTTAAAAAATGGCCACGTTATATTCTCCACCCATGAATGATATCGACCCTGAAGTCTCCATGATTTGAGCATGCAGGCTTACTGGAATCAACAATTTCACCAACTACATGAAGAATCCTTTTTTCTTGTTACTTTCCCTTCATATAGAGGATTGAATTTGTGTATAAATTATTCAATCGATTTTATTTTGAATGAATCACAATTGCCGATTCTTCTAAATTGTCCGATGTGGCTTTTAAAGTAATTCCGCCTGCTTTTTCATTTGATTGAATTACAGCAAGGCAAAGGCCATGGAATGCTTTGCGCTCGCTTGCTTTAAATGATTCCATACTTGTTTGCAGACCATTATCAACGCCAACAATTTTGCCACATCCGGAGACATTGAAGTGGATTAAATTGTCTGCGTGTGGTACTAACGTACCTTGTGCATCCAAGATTTTTACTGTGATAAATGATAGATCTTTCCCATCAGCGGTGATGATACTTCTATCAGCCTCAAGAACTATTTTTGCCGGTTTTCCGGCAGTCTTGATCTCCTGAGTAAGAATTTCTTTTCCTTTCGTACGTCCGATGGCTTTTAAGGTGCCAGGTGTGTAGGGTAAGCGCCACATAAGATGAAGTTTATCATCGGTCTTTTTCTGAACACCCATTGATACACCGTTCAGAAACAATTCAACTTCTTCACAATTGGTATAAGACCATATATCAACCGTGTCGCCATGTTTCCAATTCCAATATGGAAAAACATGCAAGACTGGTTTGTGAGTCCACTCACTTTGATACAAATAATATACATCTTTCGGGAAACCGGCTAAGTCTACGATACCAAAATAAGAACTGCGTGCAGGCCAAGGATATGGAGTAGGCTCTCCAAGATAATCAAACCCCGTCCAAATATACATACCGGAGAGAAATGGATATTTTTTGATTAATTTCCACGTCTCTTCATGAGTAGATCCCCATGGAACACTGCAGTTATCGTATGATGAACATGATAAATCTGAATTACCGGTTGTAAGTATAGAATCCCACCGAACTGGCCAGCGGCGAATGCTATCGGAAGGCATATCGTAACTGCCGCGTGTTGCTAATGCCGATGTTGTTTCAGAACCGATAAACTTCTTTCCAGAGTACGTTGACGGAAAATCCTTATAAATTCCCCAACTATAGCTGTACCCAATTAAATCGAGAGCGTCGGATCGGATAACAGGATTCAAAGGATCGACGTCGTTACAGTTTGCCGTGATTGGGCGAGTCGGATCCATAGTTCTGACCGTATGAGCCAATTCCCTCGCTATCACAGTACCGCTACTGTCTTTTTTATCCCATTGTTCTGTAACCTCGTTGCCTATGCTCCATATGAATACACTCGGATGATTTCGATCCCTGAGTACCATATCCTCTATATCGCGTTGATGCCATTCATCCCAATTCAATGAGTAATCATATTGTGTCTTCCCTTTTTTCCACATGTCGAATGCTTCGTCCATCACAATAAAACCCATTCGGTCACATAATTCCAATAACTCCGGCGCCGGAGGATTATGAGATGTGCGGATGCCGTTGACACCCATTTTTTTTAAGATTTCAAGTTGACGCTGGAGAGCTCTGTAATTGATTGCTGCACCAAGGCAGCCGAGATCGTGATGATTGCATACACCATTAATTTTTAATTGGTTCCCATTCAAGGAAAATCCTTTTGCACTGTCAAAAGCAAAGGTGCGAATACCAAACGGTGTTTCTACGTTGTCATATTGTTTGCCGTTACATTCTATCGTTGTTAGGACTTTGTAGAGATAGGGATTTTCAATCGACCATAAGATCGGATTCTTAACAGTTAAATCTTGGGATATATTGGAAACCGATCCTTTCGATGCGGTAGCTTTAGATTCAAATTCAGCAATGTGCTTGCCGGTCCTATCGAGAATCGATGTTCTCAAGGTTACCGTTCGATTCTTCGGAGATGCATTTCGAACTTTTGTTTGAACTGACACTGTTGCAGACTGATCGGTTACTTGTGGAGTTGTGACAAATGTCCCCCAATGATCCACAAAAATATTTTCTGTTGTCACCAACCAAACATTCCGATAAATTCCCGAACCAGAGTACCAGCGGGAATTCGGTTGTTGCGAGTTATCAACTTTGACAACCAAAGTGTTTTTCTCTTTCCCGTATTTTAAGAATGGAGTTAATTCATATCGGAATGAACTATAACCATACGGACGTTTTCCAAGATAATGGCCGTTGATCCACACTTCGCTGTTACGATATACGCCATCGAAGTCAATAAATGCCAACCGCCCTTTTTCTGAATTAGGCATGCTAAACGTTTTTCTATACCAACCGATTCCTCCCGGCAACGCTCCACCACCGGGGGTTGCTGGACAATCTTTGCTGAATTTCCCTTCGATACTCCAATCGTGCGGGAGGTCGAGGCTCCGCCATTGGGAATCATTCAGTCCGGATTCTTGACCGTTCGGAATGTCGCCTAAATTGAATTTCCAATTCTTCCCGAAGTTCTCAATCTTTCTGGGATTCAATGAAAAAGCCATGGATGAAATCAAGAGAAGGAGTATTGGAAGGAGAAAACATGAATGGAAAAACGCCATTCCTAAGTTCTGTCTTTTGGTATTCATAGGTAATGTTCCTTGTATTATAAGTTCTTATTATAAGATAGACAAAAATGAAATCGAATAAACCAAACAATAATAAGGAGAAGCAATATTTTTTTCATAATACGGCTCAATTTAAATTGCTCATCCGATGATGATCGTTTCGTTGCATCTTTCCACGCCAATTGTAATTGATTTATCCATATCGCGCTCAGCAAAACTCTGAAATCTTGCAATGTGTTCACGGTTTGTTTCTCTGGAGGTTTTATTATTAACGTTGACTTACGATTACTTCTTTACCATCATAAGAGATAATCTTATCGGGTTTTGCTTCGGGATACAATCCCGAACCATGTCCATCGCGAACCCACACTACATGAAACGTTCGTTTCTCCAACATACCAGGAAAAGTACCTGCACGTTTACCAATGGTCAATGTTTGTGTGGACTCATTCCAGAGAATTGGTATTGTTGCATACACACCTTTTTCATAATTGTAGTTGTCATCTTCGTCTTCATACAATTCAAACTTTCCATCCGCCCCTGAATATACGCGCAGCTCGATTGGATCGGCCGGTTTCTCGGCGGCATACTGAAGAAATGGTCCCATCGGAACAATTGAACCGGCTTTAATAAATAGCGGGATAGTTTCTAGAGGTGCAGATGCATTAATCGTCTGACCGCCAATAGTGATTTTACCAGTCCAGAAATCGAACCAGTTGGCTGCTTTTGGAAGATATACTTTTCTCGTTTTTTCAGCAGGCACATTAGTGTTCAAGCTGTACATTTGTTCAGTAACAGGATTTACAAGAATTGCAGGACCAAACATGTACTGATCCGGAATGTTATTAATTGCAGTATCTGTTCTAAAATCGAATGCCAATGAACGTATAATTGTATATGCTTCACTGGTAACTTTCCATGACAACGAATAGATATAAGGCATGAGGCGGTAACGTAAATTATCGTATTTCAATAATATTGACTTCGTGCTTGCATCCCAGTTTTCTGAAAATAATGCTCTCTCACCTTTTCCATGTATTCTGAATATCGGACTGAATGTTCCAAACTGAAACCAGCGAATAAACATTTCCCTGTTAAGAGGTGCTGACCAATCGGGAGCTTGCCAATTTAAATGATAACCGCCTATATCGGAAGTCCAATAAGGAATTCCCGATGCACAGGAATTAATTGCCTGAGGTACTTGATTTTTGTATGCCCGCCAGGTGCATGTAATATCTGATGACCATAAAGTTATAGAATTCCGTTGTTGTCCGGCAAATGCTTGGCGTATTAAAAAGAACGCGCGTTTATTGGGAACATCTTTTCTCCAGTGGTCATACAATCCTGTACTATGCATAAGCGAATACGTGTTGAAATAATCAATGCCTTTACCAAGAGCAAAATCGGATTGTCTTCGTAAATCTAATAATCCTCCATTATCCGGTTCGCATTGATCAACCCACCACGCATCCCATCCGTGGGGTGCAATCAAACTATCTCTAGCTTGTTGCCAATACATATCACGGGCTTTCGGACTATGAGCATCATAGTAACTATCGAGTGTATGTGTCATTGCATTGTCCCATACAATCGAGGTCAAGTTGCCAGCTTTTGCCATCGCATCGTAGTTCTTAGTGCCTTTGGCAAAAACGGGCCATATAGAAATCATTGCATGGACATTCGCTTTATGCAATTCATCAACCATTGCCTTTGGATGAGGATACCTTTCCGGCCATAAAATGTGCGAACCAATAACATTAGGCTCCCAATAAAACCAATCCTGAACGATACAGTCAATCGGAATATTATTTTTCCTGTAATTATCTTTTACTGATAACACTTCAGCTTGACTCTTATATCTGTCCTGCGATTGAAAAAGCCCAAAAGACCATTTCGGAAACATAGGAGCCTGTCCTGTTGCATCCCGGTACAAAGCAATAATACGATCAAATTCCGGTCCGTAAAAAAAATAATAATCAACCATTGCCCCGCTTTCCGACACATACTTGTACTTCGTGTTACCTGCCTCGGCGCCATAAAAATTTGATGCAGAATAGTTATCCCACATAAGCCCGTACCCTTTATTTGATAAGAGAACGGGAATAGCTCCTGTCATATATTTTATAGCCATATCCTGGTTACGACTTTTATAATTAATTGATAGTGTGTCTTCAGGATGGCAACCCAATCCATACAAGGCTTCGTCTGATGGGGAAATAAAGCGTGTCTCACAACTGTATGTATTTATCCCTGCCACAGTATCTTCGACCATTTTTTTTCCATCGGATCCATCTTCAGCAAGAATGACAATATCGTTTAAATCGGTGTATTTGATTGAATTGGTCGTCTTGCTCACCTTGATCTTTATCTTCTGAGTAGAAATGATAATTTCATCTGTACCCTCAGCGACATCGAATTTCGGCGCTGTCGCCCAATCATTATTTATCACAAGTGAAGTTCTTGAAAGTATCTGCGGCAATATCGTGTACTTAACTTCAATAATATCGTCTTTGCAGACTTTCACTTTCATTCTACCTTTATCTAATATGAAAGTTGCCCCATCAGAATCTTTCGTATATGATAATATAGAAGCAGCCGCAGTATGTGTAGCGGTAAACGAGCTAATGGTTATAACCATAATCAGAATTAATGCTTTTAATGTTTTCATCCTTAGTCTACCTTTACTTTAATATTTTTCCCAGAATAGTGTATTGTTTTATAAGTATTTGAAGGTTCTAATCCTATGCCGGTAGATTGATTTACTGTTACAATATTTATAGTTCTTTCTTTCAGCATTCCTTCG
>Ga0182021_10010674_pt1 | contig 10890 bp, 10 predicted proteins | sample 612E3MmetaG_FD_120493 | JGI IMG/M metagenome (GOLD analysis project Ga0182021, IMG submission 120493) | Permafrost microbial communities from Stordalen Mire, Sweden - 612E3M metaG (Illumina Assembly) | ecosystem: Environmental > Terrestrial > Soil > Wetlands > Permafrost | place: Sweden...
CTCCGGAGACAATCCGCCCTTTCCGCGTTTGTCGAGTGCGGCCACGGCCGCCTCCAGGTCCTGTCCGGTGATGCAATCGGGGGTGCGGATCATGAGCGTCCACTGCCAATCTTCTTTCGGAACCATTGAGAAATCGGGACCCATCACGTCGCACCAATACTGTCCTTCGAGTTTGCAGATCGTGTAATCCTCCATGCCCGCGAACTTTCGACTCATCTTGATCGTGAAGGCCATGCTGTAGAGTGCGCCGATACAGGCCTGAAAGGCATCGGCGCCCGGCGCTCCCTTGCCTGATATCGCGAGGTAAACTGTCGGCCCGGTGTTTATGAGGACCGGCTTGCGGGCTGCCGCATATTCGTTCTTGTGGCGTTTGTAGAGATCCAGTTTTTCCGGTTTGGTTTTTGATTTTGAACTCTTGATTGTCATGATCTCTCCTTATCGGACAACGATTTCGTTAACAAGAACCAACGAGTTGAGCTTGCTCGGCGTCGTTGCATGGGTTCCGGCAGCGGCTGTGAATCACGCCATCAGAAACAAAGTGGCGAGATGTCTCATACACTTGCTTTTTGCGCCGGATTTGAAACATTGATTGCAGGAACATCGAGAATCAGACTGCAACAGGTGACGCCTCCCTCGGCTTTGGCCAGCTCCGAGACATCGACGGCAGCCACGCGGATTCCACGAGCTTCAAGGCGCTTGCGCGTGGCGGGGTAGGTGGACGGAAATATCACGGTTCCGCCGATCATGAGTGCATTGGCAGCGTATGGTTCACCAGGATCGACCTCGATAAAGCGCACGCGTCCGAAAGAACCGGCGTCCACCCAGTCGGGATTTAGCAGCAGAATGTCAGCAGCGACCTGTGTTACGGCGGATTTCAGATGGAGACAGCCTTCCACGCGCATCCCGGTCACGGAATAACCAAACTCAGCAAGCACATCACCCAGTTGACGGATGGCTGCCTTGTTGCTTCTGTGCGACTGGCCGATAAAAAGTGTCCGGCCCAAGCGCAGCACGTCGCCGCCATCGAGAGTCTCTGGCGCTTTCATAAACACTAGGTCACGATAGCGCGCGAGAACTTCGGCGATCGACTCGGTTTCAGGCCGGCGGGATTCAGCCCCGGGCCTGGTAATCACTGCCAGCTCGTCCAAGACTATGGCCGTGTCTTCCAGGAAGACGGAATCGGGCAGCGAAGTTTGTTCCGGCAGGCGGCATAGGGAACATCCTAAGGCAGCCAGGCACTCTTCGTATTGACGATGCTGCTTTCTCGCCAACGTAACATCGATGGGCTGTCGGTCAATATAACTCAGTTCGCAGCCGCCGATGTTCGAGCTGACTTCGCGTGTGATCGCCAGGAGCATAATGAGTTCTCTCAAAGTGAGTGAAGATAGGATAAGGTATGACTTACCGAAAAGAAACACAAGAGAGCTTGGCAAATTCGTACTTGCCAGCCTAAGTTATATGTCATAACCTCTTAAATGCTGCGGAGATGGCTGAGTAATCTGGACGGCCTCCCCCAACTCCGCACGGAAAGGTGTCATGGAAAAGAGGATCATAGAACTTGCGATACAGGCACTCCAATTACGAAAAGCGAGTGTAGAGGCAGAAATTGAAGCAGTTCGTGGCGAGTTGCAAGGCGCGGCGAGAGTTTATCGAGCCACGATCGTGAGCCCAGATGCCACAACGCGGAAACCCTATAGCGAGCAGCGCAAGGCGCAGAGCGAGCGTATGAAGGCGTACTGGGCTGCGCGCAAAGCGGCAGCCGCGAAGCCAAAGTTTGGTCCACGAAGCGCCGCCGCGCGCAAGGCTCAGAGTGTGAGAATGAAGGCCTACTGGGCCAAGAGACACAAAGAGAATCGAAGCAAGGCCTAGACCTGGGCCTAACGGCTTTATGTGGCCGCTCGCGTTCAAATGACTTTGCGCATTCCGCGTGTCAGAGGACCCCTGCCAACCATGGCATCGAAGACGCTTGTCTTGTGCTCGTTGTGCATGGGATCCGCATCATCTATGCTTTTTGAATAGGCGGCGTCCGCCGATACACAGCGGCCCCGTGTGCATGAGATGCGATTATGACGATGGCCCGATTCGTCCGAAAAAACGCCTTCCGGAACAAACGTCGCAGCGCGCTGACGGCGTTGAGTATCGCGTTTTCGTTGATGCTGCTGACGTTGATGATGACGATCTGGCGGGCATTCTACTTCGACCAGGGAAGCGTGCAGTCTGCGCAACGTCTGATTACCAGGCACAAGGTTTCGCTTGTGTTCTTTTTGCCGGGCTACTATCGCGAGAAAATCCGATCTCTTCCCGGGGTCGAGTACGTAGTCAACGAGAGCTGGTTCGGCGGACTATACAAGGACGACAAGCCGGAAAATTTCTTTGCCCAGTTTTCGACTGACCCGCAGGAATTGCTGAAAGTGTATCCGGAATTCCAGATTCCTCCGGATCAGGTGGAGGCATGGCAGCGGGACCGTGCGGGCTGCATCGTCGATGCGGACCTGATCAAGAAACACGGGTGGAAGATAGGCGATCGGTTGTTTATCAAAGGAACCATCTTTCCGGCCGACCTGGAGCTGAACATCCGGGGAATATACACTGCGCCGCAACCCACCGAGTCGATCTACTTTAACAATGTCTACCTCGAGGAAGCCTATCCGGCACTCAAGGGTTCCATGGGTTTCTTCGGTGTGCTTGCGCATTCGCGGGAAGACGTGCCGCGCGTCGCGAAGGAAATCGACGAGGAATTCCGCAATTCTCCGCGAGGGACGAAAACCGAGAGCGAGAAAGCGTTTCAATTGGACTGGATTGCCATGCTTGGGAACGTCAAAGCTTTCATCCTGAGCATCTGTGTTGCCGTGGTGTTTGCCACGCTGCTCGTGTCGGCGAATACGATTGCGATGTCGGTGCGCGAGCGCACGCGCGAAGTGGCCGTGTTGCGCACGTTGGGATTTACGCGAACGAAGCTGCTGTTCCTGTTCATGAGTGAGGCCGTGACGCTGGCGCTTGCGGGAGGTCTGCTCGGATCGCTGGCTGCTTCGGGGTTGGTCACCGTCATGGCACATTCACCGCAGGGCAGCATGTTTTTGAACGGGATGAATGTCACGGCCCCGACTTTGCTCTTGTCGATGGCGGCCGCAGCAGTCGTCGGAGTAGCTAGTTCGTTCCTTCCTGCCTATCATGCCTCGCGGCAGAACATCGTCGCGGGACTGCGTCACATCGGCTGAGGGGAGAACACATGCCGGTCCCCATTCGATACAATATCCGGAACCTGAGAGTGCGCAAGGGAGCGACGGTGATGACGGCGCTGGGCATTGCCCTTACCGTTACCATCGCGCTCTTCATCATGGCACTTCTCGCCGGCTTGAACGATGCTTTCATGACCACCGGAGACCCGCTCAATGTTCTCGTGCTGCGCAAGGGCTCCACTTCGGAATTGGCTGCCGGCGGAGTGCAGCGAGATGCGATGCAGATCTTAAAAGAGGTTCCCGGCGTCGCGGTCAACGCCAGGGGCGAGCCGCTGATTTCTGGAGAAGACATTCTTGTGGTCGTGTTGCCGAGGCGTGATGGCACGGGTGAGGTCAATGTCACCGTCCGGTTCCTGACGTCGCTCGGGATTGAGATGCGGCCCAAAGTGAAACTGGTCACCGGACGTTGGTTCACCCCTGGACAGAGAGAAGTAACGGTCAGCAACTCAATTCGCAAACGTTTCGCGCACGCCGATGTTGGAGATAAGATCCCGATCGGCAGCGGCGCCTGGGATGTTGTGGGCGTTTTCGATGCCGGCGGCAGTGAACACGAATCCGAGATTTGGGGGGATGTCAACCAGCTTAGTACGGAATTTGACCGGACCGTCTACTCTTCGCTTTTGATCCGTGCCACTGATCCTTCTGCCGCGGCCGCGCTTAAGAACCGTGTCGACGACGACCAGCGCCTGAAGCTCAACGGCATGCTTGAGCCGGACTACTATGCCTCACAAAAAACCTCAGGCGCGCCCATCCAGTTTGTGGGGATCATGGTGGCCGTTATCATGGCGATTGGATCATGCTTTGCGGCTATGAACACGATGTATGCAGCCGTCGCCAACAGGTCTAGAGATATCGCGACGCTGCGCATCATGGGTTTTACCCGGCCTGGCATTCTGACGTCATTCGTTTTTGAGTCGCTGGTTCTTTCCTTGCTTGGCGCTCTGATCGGAATCGTGCTCATGCTTCCGTTTAACGGTATGACCACCGGAACCTCCAACATGGTCACCTTCAGCGAAGTAGTGTTCAGCTTGCGCATGACTCCTTTTGTGGTCGGAGTCGCAATCCTTTTTGCTATGGTGATGGGCCTGCTCGGCGGGCTGGCCCCCGCCTGGCATGCTTCAAGACAGAACATAGTTGCCGCTCTTCGCAATTAAACGATTACCAGAATAGTGAGTGCAGATGGACATTCGACACGAGCAGCTGCAGAACCTGCGCATCGACCGGTCTCAACGAAATCAAGGCGGAGCGCCCGCGTCGTGGGCACGCCGTACCATCATCGGTGGCATCATTTTGATCGTGCTGCTTGGCATCGCGGCCATGGCTTACCGGTGGCTGACGCCGGATGTACCTGAAGTGGACGTGGTACGAGCCGCCGCGGAAAGCGCGGATGTGCCTGGCCTGGTGCTCTCCGCGAGCGGATACATCGTGCCGCACCACAAAATCAACGTGAATTCCAAAGTCACGGGCCGGGTCGCCTGGATCGGCGTTGAAAAGGGCGACCGGGTCAAGGAGGGACAGGTCCTCGTCCGACTGGAAGATGACGAATTCCGCGCGCAGGTCCAGCAGGCAAAGGGTCTTGTGGAAAACGCGACGGCGTGGCTGCAGGAGTTGCAGAACGGTTCCAGACCGGAGGAGATCTTGCAAGCGCAGCATAACCTCGACGAAGCGCGCGCGACGCTGGCCAACGACAAGATCACCCTGGATCGTACTCAGGGACTAGTGACGAAGGGCGTTCTCTCCAAGCAGTTGAAGGACGACGCCGCGGCCAGGTTTGATGCGGATCAGCAGCGCGTAAATTCGCTGGAACAGATGTATCGCCTCGTGCAGATCGGACCCCGTCCGGAAGAAATCGCACGCGCCAAGGGCGCCCTCCAGCAGATGCAAGGTCAGCTGGCTTTTGCCGCATCGCAGCTGGCGGCCACGGAGATCCGCGCTCCCGTCAGCGGAACGATCCTGGAGAGAACGGCTGAAAAGGGAGAGTTGATCACCGCACAGTTTGCCAGCTCGGCCGAGGGAGGACCGGTTGGATCCGTAGTATCGCTCGCCGACTTGAAGGACCTTCAAGTCGAGCTGGACATCGCGCAGGATGACTTTGCCAAGCTGAGTTCCAGGCAGAAGGGAATTTTGTCCACGGACGCATACCCTGACCGCAAGTACGACGGTACTATCGCGGAGATCTCTCCGGAAGCGAACCGTCAAAAAGCGACTGTGCAGGTGAAAGTCCAGATTCTGAATCCGGATGAATACCTGCGGCCTGAAATGAACGCAACCGTAAAGTTTCTGTCGGATGCGAACGCGGGCGTCGCCGCGAAATCCTCCGGAATATTCGTGCCTTCGGCCGCGATGCGCGAACGCAACGGGAAAAAGATTGTTTTCGTACTGCTTGGCGGCCGCGCCGTCGCCCGCGAGGTTCGCGTCAAGAGCACGCGAACCAATGGGAGCCTGGTGGAGGGCCTTTCCGGAGGCGAGGATCTGATTACATCGGGACCGGCGAATTTGCAGGATGGCGACAGGGTGAAAGTGAAGGGAGGATCATGAGCACAGCAGCATCGCGGAAGGTCGGCGTCAACGAGAAGCTGGTGGAAGCGCGCAGTGTCAGTAAGATTTTCAAACGTGATGCCTTCGAGGTGAGGGCCCTGGACGATGTGTCCATCGAGATTGCATCGGGCGAGTTCCTCGTGCTCATGGGTCCCTCGGGATCCGGCAAAACGACGTTATTGAATATGATCGCGGGCATCGATCCGCCTACGTCTGGCGAGCTGCTTGTCATGGGAGAGAATGTCTTCCGCCTTGGCGATCGGCCTGCGGCACATTGGCGCAACGAGCACATCGGCTACGTTTTTCAGACATTTAACCTGATTCCTGTGTTGACCGCGTTTGAGAACGTGGAACTGCCGCTGCTGCTGACAAAGCTATCCGCGCGCGAACGCAAGGATCATGTCATGACCGCCCTGAAGCTGGTCGGGCTGTTGGATCGGGTTTATCACCTTCCCAAGCAGCTCTCCGGCGGGCAGGAACAGCGCGTCGCCATCGCGCGCGCGATCGTCTGCGATCCTACTCTCCTGCTGGCGGATGAGCCGACGGGTGATCTTGACAGTCACTCGGCGACGGAAGTCCTGGAAATCCTCAAGTTGCTGAATCGAGATTTTCACAAAACGATCGTGATGGTGACGCACGACCCGCACGCGGCGGCATACGCCCACGTCACGCGACACCTGGAAAAAGGGCAGCTGCTGGCGGGCTGATAATTGGATAGGGGTGGGCCAAAAAGGCCAGCAAAGCCAAGACCCCGGAGGGGTCACAGATAGTAGCTCCGGGCAAGCGCAGGGGCGGTGGCCCGGGGCTATTATCTTTCGGCCCCTCACAAACCTGATATCCGCCCTTCGGGGCATAGGTGTTAACTTAGGCCAATAATCCCACTTGGACCTGGACGTGGACTTGGACCTGGACTTCGACGTGGACCGCGTTCCTCCGGATTTGGGAATTAGAAGGGCGTTATTGACGAGGACAAATGCGGAGTGCCTATACGAAAAGGAAAGGGTCCACGACCACGTCCAAGTCCAAGTCCAGGACGAGGTCCAAGTCCACCGAGGGAAAGTGGCTTAAATTAACACATATGCCCTTCGAGGGCCTCTCACAAACTTGATATCTCCCCTAAGCCCGCGCCCAGGCGGGTTGGAGCAAGCTCGGTATCGCGCTTAAGATAGCGTGCGCCGGCCAGCCAGAACGCGCCTGCGGCGAGAAACATGAAGCCGACGGCGAGAAACGACTTGTTCATGTCACCGAACCAATCATTCAAAAAGCCCACGATAACGGGCGAGATCACATCCCCGAACGCGTGAATAATAAAAATATTCAGTGCGAATCCGATCGCACGCATAGAGGGGTGTGTCACATTGGCCAGGATCGTGTTGGTCGGCCCGGTGTTGAAGAACAGGCAGAAACAGGTAAGAAAAATCAGCAGCCAGATCATCCAGGGAAATGATGCGTGCAGTACCCCGAGGAAAATCGGGAAGCCGGCCAGCATGGCAACGCCGGAGACAAGAAAATACGAGCCCGGAAATCGGCCGCGCAGCTTATCCCCGGCTATTCCTCCCAGCAATGTGGCCGCCAGCCCAGCGGCCGCGGTGATGGCGCCGAACAGCACAGTCGAGTTTTGGGGAGCGCCCGGACGGCTCTCCAGGTAATAGGGCATCCAGAAAGCGATCCCGCCGATCGCAAACGTCATGGCCGCCATCCCCAGCGTGCACAGCGTGTAGGATGGCGTGCGCAGCAAGACCAGATACTCCCGCCATGCAATGGATGCCGGCTGGGCTTCGGTCGCAAGATCGGCCTGCCCGCGCGGTGGATCGCGCATGAAGAAGCTCCACAGACCTAGCCCGAGTCCCGGCAATGTGACGAGCAGAAACGCCCATCGCCAGCTTTCGTGTTGTCCGGGAAACAGGAACGCAGCGCTGTTGCCGATGCCCGAATTCGCGATCCATCCTCCCAGAACGTAGCCGAGGGCGCTGCCCACGGGAATAGCAACGTAAAACCATGCCAGCACCTGGCCCCGCATTTTGACCGGATACAGATCGGAGATCATTGTGGGCGCAATAGGCCCATAGGCGGCTTCGCCGATGCCAACGCAGCAGCGTGTGAGCAGCAAAATAATGAAGGTGGCGGCAAAGCCGGATGCGCCGCTTGCCAGGCTCCAGAGCACGACTCCTACGCCCACAATAGCCCAGCGGGATTTTCTTTCGGCAAGCCGTGCAAACGGCGGAGCGGCGCACATGTACACCACCATGAAGGCCGTTCCCAGCAGACCCAGCAGAGCATCCTCAGGTTTGAATCCCAAGCGGTTCTGAAACCACTGGAGTACCCAGGACAAAAGGCCGGAGACAGCCGGCCCTGAAGCGTCTGGCCCGCCAAAAAAAGTCCTCTTGATGGGACCGACAACGGCAGCGAGTACCTGGCGGTCGATATAATTAAACAGGTTGATGCAGAGCAGCAGGACGAGAGCCGATCGTGCCCCCGGAAACGCGGTCTCGTGTCTGGCTGGAGAGCGACTGGAATCTGCAGGGAAACCGCTCATTGGGTTCTCTACTGACGGCCTCTTGCGGCGGCGAGGCGTATGGCGAGATCCACGGCGCCGACAGCATCCTCCGCATATCCGTCCGCGCCGATTTCTTCTGCCCACCTGGCGGATACGGGGGCGCCGCCCACCATGACCTTTACCTGCTCACGCAGGCCCGCGCCGATAAGTGCCTCGATCACTTTTTTCTGCATGTTCATGGTGGTCGTCAGCAGGGAAGACATGCCTATCAAGTTAGCGCGGGTTGTCAAGACAGTATCGATGAATCGTTCAGCCGGCACATCGACACCGAGATCGTGCACCTCGAAGCCATGTGCGGACAACATGGTGGCGACGAGAGACTTGCCGATTTCGTGAATATCCCCGTGGACGGTTCCAATCACGACGGATCCCGGAGAAGAGACGGCCTGCCGGCGAGCCTTTAACTCCGGATCGAGCAATTGCATCGCCTGTTTCATACCGTTGGCGGAAACAATCAGGTTGGGCAGGAAATACTCGCCGCAAGAGAATCTCTCTCCCACAATCCGCATGCCAGGAATTAAGCCCCCGGCGATGATGGCGAGAGGCTCCAGGCCCGCTGCCAGCGCTTGCCGGGTCGCGTTCACGGTGAGGTCGGGATCGCCTTCGATAAGACTTTGCATGATCTGCGCAAGAAGGTCGCTAGACATCGCTGTTGTGCTCCTATGGGATCAGTCCGCGAGCGCAGGCAGGCGCTCCATGCCGAATTTGCGTGCCGCGGATCGGGTAATGGTGCGAAGCTCGGCGCACAGTTCCACCGGAACCGGCGGCGTCTGGTATTTCGCCACCAGTTGGTCCACGCGCTCCGATGCTCGCTGGAATGCCGATTTTGCTCCTTTGCGTTTCCATCCCTCGAGGGAACTGCGGTCGATGATCTCGGACGGGATATAGAGTTCCTTGCTGAACCACTTAAGGGTGTGCGGTTCGGCCAGGTATTCCGCCCGGTGTCCGAGTTTGCGCATGAGGTTGAGCGCGATCGGTTCGTCACGCGCTTCAATGCCGCCGATCAGCCTCTTGGCCATGCCGATAATCTCTGCATCCAGCACCAGTTTCTCGAAGCTCTGGCAGCTTTCAAAATCCATCATGCCCGCGCCGGAAACCATGTTCACGCCGGCCAGAGCCGCAAGGAGTGTGCCACCCGCCGATTCGAGTCCGCACTGGGCGTCGATGATCTTGGCGTCGCTCATTCCCAAATAGGCATGTGTGGGCAATCCCAGGGCCTTGCCGACCTGAGTATAGGCGCAATCGATGAGCCAGGTGGCCACGTCACCCATCGGCGTAGTCCCTTCACGCATGTCGAATGCGGCGGGAGAGCCGCCCCAGACGATGGGTGAGCCCGCCTTGGCAAGCTGTCCGATCGTTACACCGCTCAGGCTTTCGGCGGCATGCTGGACCACCGCAGCTGCGAGAGTGACGGGTGCGGTCGCACCCGCAAGCGGCATGGACACGAGTTCGGACGGGATGTCGTTGCGTGCGCAGTCGATCAGATTCTGGCAAGTCAGATCGCTCCACAACAACGGCGGCGACGGGCAAACATCAAAAACCGCCATTGGTTTCTCGGAGAGTTTGGCCGCGCTGCCGGCCACGGCAACCAGAAGCTCGCGCATGGTCCACCACGTGTCTTTGCGGAATGCGCCGGTGATGATCGGCTTGCGCATATAATTGAGTGCCAGGTACAGTCGATACAAATCGCCAATCTCCGCGGGCACGTCGCCACAGATCATTGCGGTGCTCTGCGCATCGATCTGCGGCAGCATCTCGACGAGTTTAACGAACTTGACAAAGTCGGCCGTCACGGGAGTCCGCTGTTCCTGTGTCCGGCTGTCGAGAATCGCGAGCGCGGCAGAACCCGGATCGAACTGAACGCTGTCGCCGCCATAATGAACCGCGGGATGGCCGTTGAGATCGTAAAGACGGAATTCGCGCGGCGCCGTCTCAAGGGCAGCGCGCACGACCTTTTCAGGAATGCGCGCCACGCGTTTCTCGTGGTCAATCGTGGCGCCGGCAGCAGCCAGCAGCGTGAGAGCGTCTTCGTTGTGTACACGCACTCCGGGATCCTGAAGTAGTTCGATCGCTTCCGTGATGATCTGTTGAACCATGGCATCGCTGAGGATCGTGAGCCTTGGACGCATCTTGAGCCTCCTTCGGAGATGAAGTCGACCGTATCACGGTGGAAAGCTGCTGTCAACGCGCGACCCGGTGAAATTGAGGATTTCAATTGGGAACTGTCCCCAATTGAAAATGAGGGGGAGAATCCGATATCATGCTCTGCAAGCCCGTATTGCGAAATTGTGTTCCCAAGGAGGAGGCATGAAAAGGCAAGCCATTCTGCTCGCGGTTCTCGGACTCTGTTTTGGATCTGTCGCCTGGGCTTCACAGAAAGTTCCAAAGAAGGCCAACTTCAGTGGCACATGGGTGCTGAAGAAAGCCAAAAGCAGTGCCAGTCCCGGATCACAGCCGGGCCGTGGCGGCGGCATGCGGCGCGGCGGCGGTTATCCCGGCGGCGGGCGCACGGGAGGCGGCGGAGGTCAGGGCGGCGGCAGGCAAGGCGGCGGAGGC
>Ga0182021_10010677_pt1 | contig 10889 bp, 12 predicted proteins | sample 612E3MmetaG_FD_120493 | JGI IMG/M metagenome (GOLD analysis project Ga0182021, IMG submission 120493) | Permafrost microbial communities from Stordalen Mire, Sweden - 612E3M metaG (Illumina Assembly) | ecosystem: Environmental > Terrestrial > Soil > Wetlands > Permafrost | place: Sweden...
CGCGGGTATCGGTCCAGCCAGGACCGTTGCCCGGCGCAGCCGGGCTCGTTATGCTGTTGCACAGCATTGATGGGGTTTCCTTTCGTTGATGCTACTGAGGCGGGCGCGGCTGCAACCGCGACCCGTCTCGCTCTATTCCGGCGCCTTCGCGCCCGGAATTCCGTTCTATCCCTTGCCTTTTTGGGGCTTCGGCAGCGCCTTGGCCGGCGTGGGCTTCAAGTCGATGACGGGGCGAGCCGCTGGGGCATTTCCAACGCGATCCGGCTCACTGAATTCAACCTTCTCCGTCGAGTAGCGAAGGACCGGCCCGAGGTTGACTTCCAACCTGCGCACAGTCCGCGACCGCTTAGCGCTCTTGGGGGCTTTACCGAACCACATGCAGCACCTCAAAATCCGGCTTCGGCATCGCTCACCAGCTCGCGCCGGTGCCGTTTGACGAACGCCTCGAAATCCGTTGGCTTGCCGCCCGCCTTCCGGTGCTTCTCGCGGCCTTCCTCGATGGTGAGAAAGCCGTCCAGCATCAGCTCAAGCACGTCAGCCGGCCGCGAATAGGAAAGTGTCCGCTCGCTCATGCCACCCCCCGCTGCGCCAGCCGTTCCACGCTGCGGCGCTCGTCCACGATGCGCAGGCGGATTTCCTTGAGGCGCGCGAGTTGCGCGGTTTCGCTTGCCGTGCGCGGCTCGATGCCGCCGATGATGCTTTCCGCTTCCTCGATTTGCTCTTGGCCGTAACGCAGCACCGTCTTCAGGGTGCGGAATTGTGGGGGCGTGAGGGACATGCGGTTTCACCTCCAGGCAAGGCTTTAGCGTTCGCCGGAATCGTGTTCTGGCGTGCGTTTGATGCTTGCCATTGCGTTCTGAATGATCCAAATATTTGGTAACATGCCTATAAAATCGGCGCAACCTAAAAATGGTATGGGTCCTAAAAAATGGTACTAACGGCAATTCAATGCCGCGCGGCTCGCGGGCTTCTCGGATGGTCGCAAACTGATCTCGGACAAACAGCACGCGTTGACATAAAGACAATTACTAAATTCGAACGCGGGGAGCGCGCTCCGCATCCGCGCACGATTGAGGCGCTGACCAAGGCGCTTGAAGATGGCGGCGTTGAATTCCTCGATCCGGTTGATGGCGTGTCCGGCCCTGGTGTCCGCCTGAAATGGGAAGTCTACCAAGCCCAGTTCGCGCAAGGTGCCACCGGCACCAGCCTGGCGGACAGCGGCCCAGTGCAAGAAGCCGAAGCTTGGGACGATGGCATCGAAGCCCTTCACGATGCCACCATCCCGCCTGCCATCGATCCCGAGATTGGGGAACTGCGGGCTTACTGGCGGGCGAATCCCGAAAAGTGGGCCGCCATGCACAAATCCACCCGCTGGGCGCTTCTGGACGAGATGGAGCTGCGGCAACTTTGAGTTCGCCGGTCAGCACCGGGAGGCGGGCATGAAATTACGCACGCAGCATAAAAACTAGCGCAAAGGATCGTCCCTATCGTCTCAAACCGCGCGAAAATCGTTTTAGATCAACAATATGCACAGAAACGCAAGCAAGCACTCCATCGTCCCTGAGCGCCCCAATAGGGACGATCCTTTGCGGGCGGACCGGCGAAGCCGGGCCGCGTCACAATCGCTGGCAAGCCTTCGTGTCGATAGCCTTCGTTGACCGCATAGCTTGGAAGTTATATATTGATGCCGTGGGAAGTCAGATTACACACTGCCTTTGAGGAAGAGGTTCGTGACCTGGAGCGTGATGTCCGGGTTGAATTGTTCGCCGCCGCCAAGCTGCTTGCCGATTCCGGTCCACAGCTCGGGCGGCCACACGTCGATACTCTGAATGGTTCGAAGCATTCCAATATGAAAGAGTTGCGCTTCGAAGCAGCCGATGGCGAATGGCGAGCCGCTTTCGCCTTCGACCCGGAGAGGAAGGCGATCCTACTGGTGGCGGGCGACAAATCGGGCGGAAGTCAAAAGCGCTTTTACAAGCAGCTTATTGCAAAGGCGGATTTGCGGTTTTCCGAGCATTTGAAAAGCCTGAAGGCCGCAAAGAAGGGAAAGTAAGATGAGTAAGAGCCTAGACGAAATCATCGCCGGGTTGCCCTCGGAAGAGCAAGCGGCGATTGAAGTACGCTATCAGGAACTGAAGCAAGAAGTTGAAGGACTACGCGAGCTACGTGAGATAGCTGGCAAGGCGCAGGCCGATATCGCCACAGCTCTGAACGTCACGCAGCCGTCTGTGTCTAAGATCGAAAATCAAGCAGATATGTATCTATCCACTCTACGCAGGCATGTACGAGCGATGGGTGGCGAGCTGGAGCTGGTAGTGAAGTTGCCGAAGCACCCACCTTTGCTGCTGCGGCATCTTGGGGATGCATCCGGACATTCGGCGCAGGAAACAAAGCCCAAAGTACGCCGCCAGCGCTCTCGCGCCGCGGCGTAGACCTCACCGGCCGCAGCTTCCCGCCACCTTCCCGTTCGGCCGTGCTCCACGGCACAGTCAAGAAAGGCTTAGGGCATCCGCCCTCAGCGCGCGGCAAGGCGCTTCCGCCCAGCTTCCCTCGCTCCGCTCCGCTGCGCTGCGCTCAGTGCAGCCGGGTCCCCGCGAAGCGCCTTGCCACTTGCACACCCGCGCTTCGCCAGCGAGGCAGGGTTCCTGTCCGGCAGGAACCCGCCAATAACGGAAAGCCAGGGTGTGCATCTTCGCGGCAGGAGGCAAAATCCAGTGTTGCCGCGACCGTCCCCTTTGGGTCGATCCCGGCTGTGGCGGTTTCAACGGCTGCACACCCAGGCGATAACCGGTTCTGGATCTTAAACCGGAAACGGCGCGGCAGGCGGCAGTTGGCGTACACTTGACCCAATCCCGACCTTCCTGCACTCTCCAAATCCGGACGCTCAATGAATATCGCTCGGGTCGATCAAATGGCTGAATGGCTGGGGCCCTTTTCCGAGCGTGCTTTACACCTTGATTGCCGCATTCGCCCCCGCCAAGCGCCGGTAAAGGGTGCGCAGGCTCATGCCAAGCTTGCGTGCCAGCTCGGCGCGGGTATCGCCACCGTACTTTGTTACCAGGCGCTCGAAACTCGTCCAGGGCACGAAATCCATGATTTGCGAAAACAGCGGCCGGCCAACATTCACCGCAGTGCTCCCGGTTGGAAAAAGCGGGACAAGTACTGCAAAATTTCAACCCGCGATCAAATCGGCCCCAAGCCAAATCGCCACTAAGCTGCTGTGCAGAATGCGTAATTCCAGCCGCCGATGCCACTTAACCGGACGCCAGTGGTTGCGCATAAACTGCTACTTCCAGCGGGAAAGGCGCGCCATCACCGATCCAAGTCAAGGGTATTTTGCCTGAAGTCTGCAAAACACCTTCGTCAATTCCTGGGTCGTAGGTAGTTTCCGCATCTTTACGATTGGCACGGGTAACGCATAATATTTTTCGCGAACTAAAATGTAATTTTATAACAAGGTGAGGTATGTCAAGTTGGCGCAAAATTCGTTTGCGGTTCCAGAGGCGTTGTTCCGAAGTCTGAAACAAGAGATGCCTCCGGCGGAGGTGATCGACGAATTCATGAGCGAACTGATCGTCGCCTACGAGCAGGCACTTCACAAGGGCGTAAGCCCAAGCTGTGCGATCGCAGCAATACTCGATCTCGTGTCGAAGGAATGCCAGAGGTAAGAGGCAGACTGAGGTGACGCTTGCCGCGCACTTCCCGGCGTTGGCGAGGGCGTCTTTCCCCGGGTGCCATCAGCTCCCAGCTCTTGCGATGACTGGGCTCCCGCCCCGCAGCGGCAGTGATAGAGTGCACCAGCCGGATGCAAGACGATGATGATGCGTTCCGTAATCTTGCTTACTCTAAAGCCAGTGCATTCAAGATCACCGGGTAATCGAATTTTTCCGCCAGACAGGACAGCGTCCGGCCCAACTCCGCATCGGCTTCACCGATGTGCTGGATGAGCGCGTGGATGCGTTCACTGTCGAGGCTCTCCAAGGCATCCCTGAATTCATTGCGCGTTGCTGCGGGCAACGCGACCAGCATGGCTGGCGTCAGCAAAACGGGAGCCGCCTCCCTGGCGGCGGGGCTGGCGCGGTAAACGTATGTTATGCCAAGCTGCTTCGCCAGACTGGCGTAGACTTCGTGGAAGCGGTAGGGCTTGGGCACGAAGTCATCCATCGCGGCATCCAGCATTTCATGCTGCTGTTCCTTGAAGACGGAGGCTGTCGCCGCGACAATCTTCACGTCCCGGCCCTGGGGCAGCTCGCGAATGCGCCGGGTGGCTTCCATGCCGTCCATCACCGGCATGCGGCGGTCCATCCAGATGAGATGCGGGTGCCACTCCTGAAAAAGCTTAACGCATTCCACGCCATTGCCCGCCACCTTCACGTCAAGGCCGATCTTCTCCATCAATTGGGTCAGAAGCACTCGATTGTCAGCCTGATCCTCGGCGATGAGGACGCGGTAGCGGGGGGTGCCTGGTGCCGGCCCCGCCACCTCACCGGGCTCTGCCGACCGCTGCCGGTCACCGGTGCCGCCCGCCTCAGCCAGTTCCACCGGCACCTCGACGCGGAACACGGAGCCCTTGCCCACCGTGCTTTCCACGCCGATGGTGCCGCCCATCAGCTCGACGAACTGGCGCGAGATGGTCAATCCCAACCCGGAGCCCTGTTGCGCGCCTGCCTCAGCCACTTGCACGAAGGGATTGAACAGGCGTTCCCGATCCTCTGGCTCGATGCCGGGGCCGGTATCCTCGACCTCCATCAGCAGGCGATCGCCCCTATTATACTTCACGCCCAGACGGATCGTCACGCCGCCATGCTCCGTGAATTTCACCGCGTTGCCGGTCAGGTTGACCAGCACCTGCCGCAGGCGCGCCTCGTCACCCTTGATGTAGCGCGGAAATTCGGACGGCAGGTCGAGCAGCAACTGCAAGCCTTTCCCCTGGGCACGCAGCCGCATCATGTCCGCGACATCGCGCACCATGGCGCCGGGATCGAACGGGGCGATCGCCACTTGCGTGCGCCCGGCTTCGATCTTGGCGATCTCCAGCACGTCGTTGATCAGGCGCAGCAAGTGCTCGCCGCTACGGTTGATGATGTCGAGGTTCTCACGCTGGCTTCCGGTCAGGTCCGGCTCGCCGCGCAGCATGGCGGAGAAGCCGAGGATTGCGTTGAGCGGTGTGCGCAGTTCGTGGCTCACATTCGCCAGGAACGCGCTCTTGGCCTTATTCGCCGCTTCCGCCGCGTCGCGTGCAAGGACCAGTTCCGCCGTGCGGCGCTCCACCGTCTCCTCCAACTGGCCCCGATAGCGCCGGAGGTCTTCTTCCGCCCCTCGGCGCTTGGTGATGTCGGTTAATGCGCCAACGTAATTCGTGACGGTGCCGTCCGGGCCTTTGACCGCGGCGATGGCGAGACGTATTGGAAAGGCTTCGCCATTCTTGTGGTCAATGTCGATTTCGCCTTCCCACGCGCCGGTGTTTCCGATGCATTCTTCCATCGTGGTACGGGAAACTGCGTTATCGCTGCCTGACAGGAGGAAGCGGGCGGGCCTGCCGGTAACTTCATCTGGCGTGTAACCGGTCATGCTGGCGAAGGCCTGGTTGCCCCTCAGGATAACGCCCTTGGCGTCGGTGACCAGAAAGCCTTCCTGAGATTCGAAGGCCGCGGCGGCGATGCGCAACTCGGCTTCAGCCTGCTTGAGTTTGCTGATATCGGCCAGCGCAATACGCAGCACGGGAGGTGCATCCAAAGGCTTGCGGCGCAAGCAGTCGAGATGGGCAAAAAACGTGGAGCCGCCAGCGCCTGTCATCTCCAGATCGCATGCGTGTTTCTTAGCTTCGCCATGTTCCATCATGTTCGAGAACAGGCGGTGCCAGCGGTCTTTGTCCCGATCGGAAACAAATGTCGAAAAACGGCGATTGACTATTTTACTGCGATCGGCGCCCAACAATGCAGCAGCGGCCAGATTGATTTCGACAATCTCCGCTTCGCGGTTGATCGTAATGTAGCCCAGCGGAGCAAATTCGTAGAGATCGACATACCGGTCGCGCGCCTCCTCCATTGAAACGTGAGCCCGGCGCAACTCCTCGTTCTGCATTTCCAATTCGATCTGGTGCACTTGGAGTTCATGCACCAGTTCCTCGACCGGGCGGGCCGAGGTGTCCGCTTTCGGTTTCCGCTGAAGTAGTTTTTCCGCTTTGGCGCGAAGCGATCCGTCATCCATTCATGCCTTCTCCGCCTCCCATACGCGCTTAAGCCTTGCTCCGTCATCGCGAGGCCGAAGGCCGAAGCAATCCAGAGCGGAAAATACAAGCGTAAACGGCAAATTGCACTGGATCGCCACGGCGCGTCCCGCGCCTCGCGATGACGGTCCCGGCCGGTCCTGCTCCCCGGCCATAGGCCTCACAATGACATGGCAAGCCTTAAGTTAGTGCGTATGCTCCTCCTCCAGTGCCAGCAAAATCAACGGCGGTTCACCGTCCCTGCCGGCTATACGGCGGGCATTCAGCAAAACCTTGCTGTGCCCGATGGCGGGAAACACAGCTTCGACCTCATATCTCTCAATGACCTGATCGCGCGGCAGCATCTCCTCCAGGAGCTTGCGCAAGGCTGGTATATCCCACTGACGGTTCCCAAGGTCGTAGATCTTGTGGCCGGCAGTGTCCGCGGCCGTCACCTGAAAACGGTGGTAGAAGGCGCGATTCGCAGAGACAACCTGTAAATCGCCATCCAGAACCAAGAGCGGTTCACGTATCGTTTCGACGATGCCTTCGGCCAAATCCCGCGCTCGCCGGACCTCGGCTTCGGCGCGTACGCGGTGGCCAATATCGGTGAAGGTGAGCACAACGCCTTCAATGACGTTATCCAAGGTGCGGTAGGGCTGAATGCGGACCAGATACCAGGCTCCGCTCTGGGTGCGCACCTCGTGCTCGAACGGCGCCAGCGTTTCGAGCACGGTCTGCGCCTCGATCAGCAAATCCTCGCCTTCGAGATCGGATTTGATGTCGGCCAAACGGCGGCCCACATCGGACGCCACCAGCCGGTAGATTTTGGCCGCCTCACGTGTAAAACGCCGGATAATCATGTGCTCGTCGAGGAAGACGGTGCCGATATTGGTGCTATCGATGAAGTTTTTCGTGTCGTTCTGAATGCTGACCAGCTCATCGATCTTGGCCTGCAATTCCGCGTTCACCGTAATCAGTTCTTCATTAACCGATTGCAATTCCTCCTTGGAGGTTTCAAGTTCCTCGTTGGTGGACTGGAGTTCCTCGTTTGTGGATTGCAGCTCTTCATTGGTGGATTTCAGCTCTTCATTGGCCGCCTGATGCTGCCCGATTGTGATCTGCAGGTTTTCCTTGGTGTAAGCCAGCTCGCGCTCCAGCTCTTCGATGCGCCCCACTTCGGCGGGCTTGGCGGCACCTTTATGCTTTGGCTTGGGCGAAGGCGCCGCGATGTCCTGAAAGCTGATCAGCAACAGGTTTTGACCGCCATCTTGGCCGGGTAACGGCCGCACGCTAAGGCTGACCGCCGTGAGGCCGCCATCGGTCTTGACCTGGGCTTCAAGGTTCAAAGCCGGCGCGCCCTGACTGACTGCGGCGTGAATCGCGGCACGCAGTTTCACTTCCAGCCCCTCGCGCGCCATGTCGATGACGTTGAGGCTGGCGTGTCCAGGCGCCGGGCGCAGGTATTTGCCGGTATCGCCATGCACGTAGAGGATGTCGCCCTTGAGGCCAGTGACCACCGAGGCGGGCGAAAAACATTGCACCAGCACCCGGCGGGTCAAGTCGGCGAAGTTGGTTTCCTTGGCATTTTTCAAGCCTTCCCCGGATGCGCTGGCGTCGCTTCCAGCGGCCCAAATCAATGGGCTGGTCATTATCGTGCGAGCGGCGGCGGGGGAGTGCGTGGCGCCGTAGAATTTCCACTTGCGGCTGATGGGGGTGAACAGTCCGGTATGATTGCCGATGCTCTCGGATGGCGACAGGAACAACATCCCGCCTGGCTTGAGTCCGTAATGAAATGCCTGGATCAGCCGGTTCTGCAACTCCGGTTCGAGATAGATTAGCAAGTTGCGGCAACTGAGCAGATCGAGTTTGGTGAAGGGCGGATCCTTGATCACGTTCTGGATGGCGAACACCACCATTTCGCGGATACTTTTCTTCACCCGGTAGCCGGCGTCCTCCTTCGTGAAGAAACGCCGCAAGCGCTCTGCAGAGAGATCGGAGGCGATGTTAGGCGGATAGAGGCCGGCGCGGGCAATGGCGATGGCGTCGCCGTCGATATCGGTGCCGTAAATCTGCACCGTGAACTCCCGGTGATTTTCGTCCATCCACTCGCGCAGCGAAATGGCGATGGAGTAGGCTTCCTCACCCGTGGCGCAGCCCGCCACCCAGACACGGAACGCATAGGACTCCGGCTTGTCCTTGCACAGTTGCGGCAGGATATCCTTTTGCAGAACGGAGAAGGCTTCCGCGTCACGGAAGAAGCTGGTTACATTAATCAGCAACTCCTTGAACAGCTTATGTGCTTCGATGGGGCTTTCCTTGATGCAGCGGGCATAGACTTCGATATCGTCGATGCCGTGTGCCACCATGCGCCTTTCAATGCGGCGTGTGATGGTGCTTTTCTTATACTGGGTGAAGTCTTGGCCGGTGGCGGCGCGCAACTGCATCAGAATACGCGCGATACCGCTGGTTGCCGCTGGCCCTTGGAGAGTTTCCCCGGCGAGCCCCTTTATGTGCGCGCCGGAAATCAGCACCCTGAACATTTCCTCGACTGGCAGGATGTGGGTGGCATAACCGGCATTGATGGCGCTGGACGGCATGCCGTCATATTTCGCCGAAGACGGCTCCTGCACCACGGAAACGCCTCCGGCCCCAACGATGGCGCGCAAGCCCAGTGTGCCGTCGGTGCCCGTGCCGGACAGAATGATGCCGATGGCATTTTCGCCCTGATCCTCGGCGAGCGAGCATAGAAACACGTCGATCGGCAGATGCTTCCCGCGCGGTGTGGCCGGAACGCTCAGTTGTAACTTGCCGTGGAAAATCGCCATGTCGCGATTGGGAGGGATGATGTAGACGCTGTTGGCGGACACCTGCATCTGATCTTGCACTTCGATCACCGGCATCGTCGTGGTGCGTTGCAGGATTTCAACGAGCTGGCTGACATGGTCGGGGGCAAGGTGCTGCACCAATACGTAGGCGATACCGCCATCCGCCGGCGTATGACGGAAGAATTGCTCAAACGCTTCCAGCCCGCCAGCCGAAGCGCCAATACCGGCGATGCGGAGAGCAGCCGCGGTGTTTTCCCGCGCTTCCGGTGCTTCAGGCGCGGCCGCGGATGCCGTGAGGCTCTTTGCCGCCTTCTTCGCTACCTTCTTGGCTGCCATGGGATTCCCTTCAGAGTTTGTCATGATCGCGGCGGCGAATCAGCGGAGGAATTCGCTTTACGCCAATAACTGACTTGGGTGCCGACAGCCATTCGATAAGCTGCTGCGCCGCGATGCTTGCCCGATCGCGGGCAGCGAACGTCTATGAGCAATGTACAATATGCCACTAGCAGATCGAGTGAAGCTAGTGGGCTGCCTCATTCAATAGATGCAGGCAAGGCGGCGGAGTTTGGCGAGGATGGTCTCTCATACCGGCCTCTCATGGCAAGACTATCCGGGCGTGGGATGTGGCGACGGGTGAGACGATGCGCACCCTCCGCGGCGAGATGGTGCCAGGCTTTGCGGGCAAGAACTACGCCATGGCGCTCTCGCTGGATGGCAAATGGCTGGCGGCGCGGCCGGGCGCGGCATTCCGGTTTGCGCGGATGAAAGCCTTCACACCGTCGCCGATCTTTCATCGGTCTCGCAGCTTTACCAGGCCGTCAATATCAAGCTCGACAAGGCAGGCGGCCAGACTGCCGCGCTTGCACTCCTTAGCCGAAACGCGGCGGCATGGGCTGGCCATGATGGCGGGTGCATGGTTGGCACCTCCCTTGCCATGGCCCCCGCGCTCATGATTGCTGCCCGCGCAGATTTCGCCGACCTTGGCGGACCTCGGCTTCTGGCCCGCGAGCGCGAGCCGGGCCTCATTTACCGGGGGAGAGAAATTCAACCCTTTGGCCCCGAAGTCTGGGGATGAGGCGGTGCACCGCCGTGCGATTGCGCGCCTGCTTGCAAATGAAGCCGAAGGTGCGCGTCATTCGATCCGGGGGCTGTTGATTTCGGTCAACGCCGCCGGTTGCGTCACAATGTTAGGTTGCGCCAGCGCCAGATCTCTCCCGTCCGGGGCTTTGTCAAGCATCGGAGGAAGAAGGCATGGATAAGGACCGGATCATCGGATCGGCAAAGAAAGTCAAAGGCTCGGTCAAGGAGGCGGTTGGCCGGGCAGTTGGCGACGTCAAGCTGAAGTCGGAGGGCAAGGCCGACAAAAGAGAGGGCAAGATTCAGAACGCCATCGGCGGCCTCAAGGACAAGCTCAGAGGCAAATAGGCGTCGCGGCTGCGTGGTTCGTCCCCGTTCCTCACGCTTTTGGACCTCAGCCCAGCCGGGCAGACGAGGCAACTTCGCTCCGGCGCCCGTCCAGGTTACCTTCTACGGTTTAACCTGCGACGCGATTTAGAAGCTGTCAGAAACTAAGGAGATTATACGATGTCAATCGGAACCATCCTTCTCATCATCTTGGTAATAGCATTGCTGGGTGGCTTCAGCGGTTTCGGCGGCGGCCCCTTTTACGGTACTGGCTACTACGGCGGCGGCGGCCTAGGCCTTGTGCTTGTTATTGTGCTGGTCTTGGTTTTGCTTGGCCGGATTTGACCAAGGAACGCCGGTTCATAAAAGGAGAGAAAGATGGGCAAGCCAGTTTCACTTGCACTTCTTGTAGTGGGTATCGTGCTGATAGTGCTGGGCGTCAATGCAGC
>Ga0182021_10010678_pt1 | contig 10888 bp, 9 predicted proteins | sample 612E3MmetaG_FD_120493 | JGI IMG/M metagenome (GOLD analysis project Ga0182021, IMG submission 120493) | Permafrost microbial communities from Stordalen Mire, Sweden - 612E3M metaG (Illumina Assembly) | ecosystem: Environmental > Terrestrial > Soil > Wetlands > Permafrost | place: Sweden...
ATCGGTGCCTTGCGCCACGCCATGGCCACGACCGGTTACTCCGATCTCAAGGAGTTCCAGCGGGTCGAGGTCGTCGTCGCCCCCTACCAGCGAAGCTGAGCGAACCGCCAGGTGCGACCCACGGCGACGGCGGCCCTCTCATCCCAGGAACGCACCCGTGCCCTGTCGGCGATGGCGGCTGAAGAGCTCGACCTGCTCATTGTGGGGGGGCGGGGTGGTCGGCGCAGGAGCCGGCCTTGACGCCGTGACCCGTGGCCTGTCGGTGGGGATCCTCGAGGCTCGCGACTGGGCCTCGGGTACCTCGAGCCGGTCGAGCAAGCTCATCCATGGGGGGCTGCGCTATCTGGAGATGTTCGACTTCCGGCTTGTCCGTGAGGCACTTAAGGAACGCGGCCGGCTCTTGCAGCGTCTTGGGCCGCATCTGGTTCGCCCCGTCGCGTTCGTCTACCCGCTGAGCCATCGCGGCTGGGAACGCGTGTAGGTCGCCGCCGGTCTGACGCTGTACGACGGGCTCGCGGCGGTCTCGCGTACCGCCAGCGGTGTACCTCGTCACAAGCACCTCACCAAGACTGCGGCGCTGACACTGGTGCCGAGCCTGCGCAAGGACGCGCTGGTCGGTGCGGTCCAGTACTACGACGCCCAGGTCGACGACGCGCGCCATACGATGTTCTTGGTTCGCACTGCTGTGGCCTACGGAGCGCTGGCCGCGAACCGTTCTCGGGTAACAGGCTTTATCCGACAAGGTGAACGCGTCACCGGAGTGCGGGTTCGGGATCTCGAAACGGGTCAGGACCTGCAGATCCGTGCCAGGCAGGTCCTTAACGCTACCGACGTCTGGACCGATGAGACTCAGGCAATGGTGGGCGAGCGTGGGCTGTTTCGGGTCCGGGCCAGCAAGGGCATCCACCTGGTGGTGCCACGTGACCGGATTGCGTCCCAGCGCGGCCTGATCCTTCGAACGCCGACCTCGGTGCTGTTTGTCATCCCGTGGGGGCGGCACTGGATCGTCGGGACCACGGACACCGACTGGTCCCTCGACAAGGCGCACCCGACCGCCAGCAGCAGTGACATCGACTACCTCCTTGCCCACGTCAACAAGGTGCTGGTCACCCCGCTGACTCGAGAGGACGTTGAGGGCGTCTACGCCGGGCTTCGACCGCTGCTCGCCGGCGAGAGTGAGACGACGTCCGCGTTGTCGCGCGAGCACGTGGTCGGGCACCCGACCCCGGGGCTGGTGGTCGTGGCCGGGGGCAAGTACACGACCTATCGCGTGATGGCCGCTGACGAGGTCGTCCGCGGACTCGACGGCCGGGTTCCGCGGTCCTGCACCGAACGGATCCCCTTGCTGGGTGCGGAAGGCTACGACGCAGCGTGGAACGCCCGTCATCGCACCGCGACCCACTACGGCATTCACGTGGCATGGGTCGAGCATTTGCTCCACCGGTACGGGTCACTGGCCACGGAGGTGCTCGACCTGTGTGCCGCCGACCCGGTTCTGGCAGAAGCGCTCTCGGGTGCCGAAGACTACCTGGCCGCAGAGGTCGTCTACGCGGCTAGCCACGAAGGCGCCCGCCATCTGGACGACGTACTGACCCGTCGCACCCGGATCTTGATCGAGACCTGGGACCGGGGGGTGTCGGCCGCCAGTGGGGCTGCCGCCCTGATGGCAACCGTTCTGGGATGGAGCCACGAGCAGGAGGCCTGGGAGATCGAGCACTACCTTGCCAGGGTCGAGGCCGAGCGGTTATCCCAGCACCAGCCCGACGACGAGACTGCCGACAGCGCACGCATGCGTGCCTCCGAGATCGTCCCGCTTCCCTGAGATCTTGCCTTTTCAGGTGTTTCTCCCCTGAAACCTGGCCTGGTTAGGCAGTGATCGGTGTCAACTGGTGACAGAAACGCGCTCGCGCTTTAGCCTGACATCCATGACCTCGGACGTGATCGCGGATCCCGAAAGAGACTCCACGGCGACGTACGCTGTCGACCCGGGGGTCGCCCGCCGTCTCACAGCACGTGTGGTGTGTGCACCCCGGCCGCCGATGGTGCTCAGCCATACGCCGATGACCGGAGCCCCGCTCGCCTGGCTGCCCCAGTCCTCTCCGGGCGACGTCAAGGTGGCCTACGCGGCGGCTCGGGCCGCCCAGCGTTTCTGGTCCCGGATGCCGATCTCCCACCGTGCCCGGATCTTCCTGCGGTTCCACGACCTCCTGCTCGCCCGTCAGGACCAGATCCTCGACCTCATCCAGCTCGAGTCTGGCAAGGCTCGGGTTCATGCCTTCGAGGAGGTGGCTGATGTGGCGATCGTGAGCCGTCACTATGCACGCAGGGCAGCGGGGTATCTGCGTGATCGCCACCGCCAGGGGGCCTTTCCCCTGTTCAGCCAGGCCGTCGAGCTGCGCCACCCCAAGGGGGTGGTGGGCATCGTCGCCCCGTGGAACTACCCGCTGTCGATGTCGATCACCGATGCGATCCCGGCACTGCTGGCGGGCAATGCGGTGGTGCTCCGGCCCGATAACCAGAGTGCCCTGACGGCTTTGGCTGCCGTGGCTCTGCTCGACGAGGCGGGTCTGCCCGAAGGGGTGTTGCAGGTCGCTCTCGGCGATGGGCCAACCCTTGGCAGTGTGGTCCTGGACAACGCCGACTACATCTGTTTCACGGGGTCAACGGCGACCGGACGCTCGGTGGCCCAGAAGGCTGGCCGCCGACTTGTCGGAGCCTCCCTCGAGCTCGGCGGAAAGAACGCCATGTACGTGGCACACGACGCCAACATTGGTAAGGCCGTCGACGGCGCGCTGCGCGCGTGCTTCTCATCAGCCGGACAGCTGTGCGTCTCGATCGAGCGGCTGTACCTGCACGAGAGCATTGCCGATGAGTTCCTTGAGGCGTTCGTTGGTGCTACCCGATCCATGCGGCTTTCGCCCGACCTGACCTTCGACGCGGACATGGGCTCGCTGGCGTCGGCCGCTCAGCTGGAGCGGGTCAGGGCTCACGTGGAGGACGCCCGATCCAAAGGCGGGAAGGTACTGACTGGTGGGCGGGCTCGTCCCGAGATCGGACCCTACTTCTATGAGCCGACCATCCTTGCCGAGGTGACTGCGGCCATGGCCTGCCGCGACGACGAGACCTTTGGCCCCGTCGTGTGCGTCTACCGGGTGGACAGCGACGATGAGGCTATCCGGCAGGCCAACGACAGCGACTACGGTCTCAATGCCTCGGTGTGGACCCGTGACGTGGCACGCGGCCGGCGACTCGCGCGGTCGATTAAGGCCGGCACGGTTAACATCAACGAGGGCTACGCCGCGGCGTGGGGCAGTGTGGGGGCTCCGATGGGGGGCATGGGCAGCTCCGGCCTTTCGCGCCGGCATGGCATCGAGGGGATCACCAAGTACACCGAGCCCCAGAACGTCACCGCCCAGCATGTCGTGGGGTTCGCCGCGCCGTTCGGGCTCTCTGACAGGCGATGGGCCAGGATTCTCACGCTGGCCCTTGGCGTGATGAAACACCTTGGGTTCCGGTGAGCATGGTGGACGACAACTGCGATGACGGTGGAGAACCAGACGGGGGTAGATGAGAATGGAAACGAGCACCTACGACTACGACGTGGTGGTCGTCGGCTCCGGGTTTGGTGGCTCGGTCTCGGCGCTACGGCTGGCAGAGAAGGGCTACCGCGTCCATGTTATCGAGTCGGGTCGCAGGTTCGCCGATGAGGACTTCGCCAAGACGTCATGGAATCTGAGCCGCTACCTGTGGGCTCCCAGACTGAAGCTCTTCGGGGTTCAACGGATCCATCGCCTTCCCGACGTGATGATCCTCGCCGGTGCCGGGGTAGGCGGGGGCAGTCTCAACTATGCCAACACCCTGTACGTGCCGCCTGCCGCATTCTTCCAGGACCCGCAGTGGGCTCACATCGCCGACTGGCAGTCGGAGCTTGCGCCGCATTATGAGACGGCCACCCGGATGCTGGGCGTGGTCACGAACCCCTGCGACGGTCCGGTGGAACAGATCATGCGCCAGACTGCTGATGACCTCGGCGTGGGCGAGACCTTCCGCAAGACACCGGTTGGTGTCTTCTTCGGCAAGCCCGGTCAGCGGGTCCCTGACCCCTACTTCGGCGGCTCGGGCCCCGAGCGCACCGGCTGCACGCAGTGTGGCAACTGCATGGTCGGCTGCCGGGTCGGCGCCAAGAACACGTTGGTCAAGAACTACCTCGCCCTTGCCGAGCGCCTAGGGGTCACGATAGAGCCGTTGCGCACGGTCGTGGCCGTGCAGCCCATCGATGAAGGCAGTCGGGCTGCCGGATACCGGGTGACGACCGAGGCGACCGGGGCATGGGTTCGCAAGGATCCCCAAACCGTCACCGCCTCACAGGTGGTTTTTGCCGCAGGCGCGTGGGGGACACAGCGACTGCTGCACCGGATGTCGTATATCGGGGTGCTGCGTGACCTCTCGCCGGCCCTCGGAGGGCTGACGCGGACCAACTCGGAGGCTCTGCTCGGCGCGACCACTGTGAAGGTGCCTCGCGACGTCGACATGACCAAGGGCGTGGCGATCACGTCGTCCTTCCACGTCGACCCCCAGACCCACGTCGAGAATGTGCGCTACGGCAAGGGTTCCAACGCCATGGGACTGCTGGCCACGATCCTGGTCGAGGGCGGGGGATCTCTACCGCGTCCTGTCCGCTTTCTCACCCAGTCCATCGCTCACCCCGTGACCTTCCTGCGTTCGCTCTCGGTTCGGCGCTGGAGCGAACGGGCCATCATCGGGCTGGTCATGCAGTCTCACGACAACTCGATCACCGTCTCGGCCAGGCGTCGCCTCACTGGCGGGGTGGGCCTGACCTCGAAACAGGGGCACGGTGCGCCCAACCCGACCTGGATCCCCGCTGGGCACAAGGCTCTTCGTCAGATGACTGTCCGGCTGGCGGAGCGGACCGGGGTCCCGTCTCTGGCTGGAGGCTCCCTCGGCGAGATCGTGAACATGCCGTTGACTGCGCACTATCTGGGGGGAGCTGTCATCAGCGACGACCCGTCCACGGGTGTGGTGGACCCGTGGCACCGAGTCTGGGGGTACCCCGGGCTGCACATCGTCGACGGGTCCACGGTGTCGGCGAACCTCGGGGTCAACCCTTCGCTGACCATCACGGCGCAGGCCGAGCGGGCCATGTCGTTCTGGCCCAACCGTGGGGGTCCTGATCCACGTCCGAAGCAAGGCTCGGCCTATGAGTGTCTGACCCCTGTCCCCCCAGCTGGTGGCGCTTCCACACGCTGAGCTGTCCAAGGCTGCGCCGTGTGGTCTCAGGGCAAGCGCCTGGACGCGTCTGGGCATCCACGCGGTTACGTATCGCTGACAAGCCGATGGCCGATCGGCTCTGGCGCGTCTGTTACGCGGCAGCACTGGCGCCTGAGCACGGAAAGGCACAGCGTGGTCGGTGAGCAGCGTCATGGGCAGATGCAAAGGCGGCCCGCGTGAATTAGCCTAAGCCGGTGCTGCGGACCGCGTTGAAGCCTCGATGGCTGGGGCTGCTTGCGATCGTCGCGACAGTGATGGTCACTTTTGCGGTGCTTGGGCTCTGGCAGCTCAACGTCGCTCGCGACAAGGGCCGCGCACAGCAGGTCAGTACCGCGCCGACCAGGCCCATCGCCGACCTCGCTGCGGTGCTGACCCCACATGGTTCCTTTCCGGATGACGGCACAGGTCGCCGGATTGTCGCCACGGGTCACTATGACGGGTCTGGGCAGGTGCTCGTGACGCCGCGCCGACTTGCGGGCCAGGCCGGGTACTGGGTCGTGACGCCATTTGTCGTGCGGTCCAGCGGTGCCCGGATCGCCGTCGTTCGGGGATTCGTGACCGATCCTGCACAGGCCGTCCCGCCGCCGGGTAACACACAGATCACCCTGTCCGGGACCCTGGCACCAGGGGAGTCGCCTACTGCCGAGGGCGCGAGCGCCGCCCCGGCGCTGCCTGAAGGACAGATTGCCGTTCTCGACCTGTCCCAGCTGGTCAACCGCTGGCCCGGTACCTTGTACAACGGTTTCGTCTTTGCCACCGCCGAGCATCCCGACGTGACGTCTTCGGTATCTCCGGCCGTGCAGCAGGTCCCCCCGCCCCCTCTGGTGGGCGCAGGGCTGTCGTGGCGCAACCTGGCATATGCCCTGCAATGGTGGGTCTTCGCGCTCTTCGCCGCCTACATGTGGTGCAGGATGGTGCGTGAGGACTACCTAGACACCCGAGACGACCAAGAACACCTCCACAACCATGACGGTCGCCGCCGGCCGTCGCCCCACGGCGAAACAGGAAAGGCAACGTATGTCTGAGCAGGTTCGTCCCGTACGTGATGTGGCCGCTGCCCGCAAGGCCCTTGGTTTTTTTAGGGTCATGGCAATCCTGGTGGGCATCGGGTTGCTGGTTCTGTGTCTGGGAATGGTGCTCAAGTACGGATACGACAGGTCGGGCCTGTCCGACTTCTGGGACCAGAAACATGGTCTCCTCTACATGATCTACGTGGGCGCCACGGCGAACCTGGGCTTCAAGATGCGCTGGAGCCCAGGACGGATGGTCGCCATCATGCTGGCGGGGGTGGTGCCATTCCTGTCGTTCTGGGCCGAGCACAAGGTTGCCGGCCAGGTCGAGGGTGAACTTGCCACCCAGGACGGACCGGTAGCGTTGGCCTCGTGACTGAAGCCTTGCCTGAACTCTCTGCGCGGCCCGTTCTTGTTGTCGACTTCGGGGCGCAGTATGCCCAGCTGATCGCCAGAAGAGTGCGTGAGGCCAGTGTGTATAGCGAAGTGGTGCCGCATACCATGCCGGTGGCGGCGATACTGGCCAAGAACCCCGCCGCAGTGATCCTCTCCGGTGGGCCGTCGTCGGTCTATGCCGAAGGTGCGCCGAGCCTGGACGTAACACTGCTGACGGCAGGGGTTCCGGTGTTCGGCATGTGCTATGGATTCCAGGCCATGGTGCGGGCCCTTGGCGGCACGGTTGCGCACACGGGTCTCGGCGAGTACGGATCAACCCAGGCGAGCGTGTTTGACCTGGCTTCGACACTGTTCAACGGCCAGGTCGCCGAGCAGTCGGTGTGGATGTCCCATGGTGACTCGGTCACCGCGGTACCCGCGGGGATGAGAGTCACCGCCTCGACTGCGGGTGCGCCGGTCGCTGCCTTCGAGGACGATGAGCGCAGGTTGTATGGCGTGCAGTGGCACCCTGAGGTCATCCACTCCACGTACGGTCAGCGGGTTCTGGAGAACTTCCTGACCCGAGGGGCTGGTCTGGCCGCGGACTGGACGGCGTCCAACGTCGCAGACGATCAGGTGAGCGCGGTCCGCGCGCAGATCGGTTCAAGCCGGGTGCTCTGTGCCCTTTCCGGCGGGGTTGACTCCTCGGTTGCTGCCGCTCTCGTACAGCGGGCGGTTGGTGACCAGTTGACCTGCGTGTTCGTCGACCATGGCCTGCTGCGCTCAGGAGAGGCTGAGCAGGTCGAGCAGGAGTTTGTTGCGGCCACTGGTGTCTCGCTGGTTGTCGTCGATGCCCGCGATCAGTTCTTGAATGCGCTTGCCGGAGTCTCGGACCCTGAGCAGAAGCGCAAGATCATTGGCCGGGAGTTCATCCGCTGCTTCGAGCAGACGGCCCGGGATCTGGCTGGCTCGCTCGACGAGGCCGGCCATCCCATCGAGTGGCTGGTTCAGGGAACGCTGTATCCCGATGTGGTGGAGTCCGGTGGTGGCACAGGCACCGCCAATATCAAGTCGCATCACAACGTGGGCGGGCTGCCAGATGACCTGCAGTTCAAGTTGATCGAGCCGCTACGGATGCTCTTCAAGGACGAGGTGCGCCAGGTAGGCCTGCAGCTGGGAGTGCCGGAGGCTATCGTCTGGCGCCAGCCGTTCCCGGGTCCCGGCCTGGCCATCAGGATCGTGGGCGAGGTGACGGCTGAGCGGCTGTCGATTCTGCGCGCCGCCGATGCGATCGCCCGCGAGGAGCTCACCGCTGCCGGCCTCGACCGTGATATCTGGCAGTGCCCCGTGGTGCTGTTGGCTGACGTGCGATCGGTCGGGGTGCAAGGCGATGGTCGAAGCTACGGTCACCCGATCGTCTTGCGCCCGGTGTCATCCGAGGACGCGATGACCGCTGACTGGACGCGGGTGCCGTACGACGTGCTGGCCCGGATCTCGACCCGGATTACCAATGAGGTCAGTGAGGTCAACCGCGTGGTGCTCGACGTGACGAGCAAGCCGCCGGGCACGATCGAGTGGGAATGAGCCGCCGGTTGTGAGCTGCGGTGCTGTCCCCGGTCGGGACCTGTGTTGATGCAGGTCCGCAGGTGCGCGCACGTGCGGTGCCAGGTGTCGATCGCGAAGGTCAGTGTGCTGGACGGCGGCGGATGGGCTGGCTCGTTGTGGGTCTGACTCGGGTGTGGACCGTATGGATGGCTGTGATCGACCACAAACACCGCCCGGCAGCCCACAGCCAGGTCCGCGGCGGTGATGCTGGCGTAGTGCACCTTCTGAGACGCGGGGCCCTGTTCCTGCTGCTTTTGGTGGTGTCGGGTTGCGCGCGATCCCCGCTCGAGGTCTCTGACGGGCAGCATCCAGGGCTCACATCAGCAGTTCCGACGCCTGCCCGGGCGACCGCCCCCCCGCCCCGCTGTGGGAACCAGCGCGCTGCCGGCGTGGTGGTTCTCGCGCTGCCGGGCGGACGTCGGGCGCTCCTGGCTGTCCCCGCCGGCGACGGTCATCACCGGCTGAGGCTGGTGATGGCGCTGCCTGGGTACGGACAGACCTCCGAAGAGCTGGCGGCCCAGAGTCGGGTCCCGGCCCGCGCCATCGCGGCCGGCGTGCTTGCCGTGATCCCTGAGGGTGCGGACGTGGCCAGGTCCTGGAACTTCTCCGGCACCACCGGCCATGACGATCTGGGGTTTCTGTCCGCACTGGTCACCCAGCTGGCCGCCACCGACTGCGCTGACCCTGGCCGGGTGGTGATCACGGGGATCAGCGATGGCGGTGACATGGCCGCCTTTGCATCCTGCGCCCTTCCTGGCAGGTTCCAGGCGGTGGTGACGGTGGCGGCGTCTTTCGACCCGCCGGTGGGCTGCCGCCGGACGCGGATCGTGGCTATCCACGGTGACGCAGACCCGGTGGATCCCTTTGGTGGCGGGCCAGACGAGCGGCCCGGGTACCCGGCGATCCCGCCCGCCGTGGCCGCCATCGCGGCCTGGGCTGCCCGAGACGGCTGCCTCACGGCCACCACCACCACGGTTGCCCCGCACGTCTCGGTCACCAGGTATCCCTGCGGCGCCGAACTGGTCACCGTCCATGGCGGCGGCCACACGTGGCCCGGAGGCGCGCCGGTCAACCCCCGACTTGGGGCCACCACCAGCGAGTACGACGCGACCGCGACAATCCTCGGGCTGGGCTGATCCGATTGCTTCCGTCGCCGCGACGGACACTGTGCCAGCTAGCGCCAGATGGGCTGGCTGCGGAGCAGGGCAAGTCCACCACCGGCACCGTGACGGCTGGCTTCAACCCCTATCCAGGCGGGGTGCCACCTCACGTGCCTGCGTAAGGGTGTACCGACGCCGAGATGAACGTGACCGACCGGGACAAAGCCAGCCGTGTCACCGAAGGGGAGTATGAGGGTGCGCCGTGGCGACACGTGCCTTGGATGCCGCGACGTGCAACGATCGCCGGCCATCCTCGGTCAGCTCGCACCTTCGTGCGTGCTGCATCTGGTCGGGCGCCGCCCTCGCCGCGTCCTGGCCGGGCAGTCCGTCAGCGTATGAGGCAGGGTTAGCAGGACAAGTATCGGCACCTGTACCGCTTCTGTCTCAGGCGGTGCCTGCGGGCGCGACGGGAGTGAGGGGATTGCGCAGTTCTCCGACGGATGGACCAGAGCTACCGAGTAGGGGGGAGCCTGGCGTGGGTGGTGAGCGCAGTGCGCAGGAGGCGTGGAGGCCCTTTCTGAGGTCAGTAGCGGCGCTTGCGGCGGCGGGCGTGCTCGGGCTGGCTGTTACGGCCTACGTAGCGTTGCGAACCTCGCAGGGGCTCCGCCTGGACCGAGCGGCGTATGACGCCGTCACGAGCCCCCCACTGGTGCTGGATCGCCTGTACGAGGGACTGGACCTGGTCTCGGTCGGTTCGGTTGCTGCCTCGCTGCTGGTCTGCGTCGCACTGGCCATACTGCGACGGCGGCTCGACCTTGCGCTGGGCGCCCTGGTCGTGATCGGGGGTGCGGACCTGTCGACGCAGCTTCTCAAGAATCACCTGTTCACCCGTGTCGACCTTGTTCATGGACCGAACAGCCTGCCGAGCGGACACACGACGGTGGCGCTGTCGATAGCGCTCGCGGCGGTGATCGTGGCCCCTTCGGCCTGGCGCGCGAGCGTGGCGATCGGTGTCTCTGCCACCGCATCTTTGGTCGGGGTGGCGTTGGTCCTGGGCAGGTGGCACCGGCCCTCTGACGTCATCGCGGCAACGTTCGTGTGCCTCGTGTGGGCAGCGGCCGGCCTGTTGACGGCGGCGCTGGTCAGAGGACGTGCCCCCGTTGTCGCGGGCAACGTCTCGGGCCATGTGGGAGCGCTCTTGGGTGCCTCGATCGTCGGCGGGCTTCTGGTGTCGTGGGGGGTGCGGCCGCAACCGGGCCTGCGCGACCTCGGGCTGGGTATCGTCTCGCTGGGCTCCATCGGGCTGGCGTGCGCGGTCAGCGTTGCCGTGGTCGCCCACCTGGCCAACCGATACCTGGGGTGAGGTCGGGACCTCACAGCCTTGGCTAGGGTGTGACGGTGCTCAGGACTTCGGTGGCAGTGGCGGCAGGCAAGGCGGCTCGGGTCGCATCCAGGTTGCGAGGTGGCGGTTCGGCGCTGCCCGGGCTGGTGGTCGAACGGCTGGACCCG
>Ga0182021_10010679_pt1 | contig 10887 bp, 7 predicted proteins | sample 612E3MmetaG_FD_120493 | JGI IMG/M metagenome (GOLD analysis project Ga0182021, IMG submission 120493) | Permafrost microbial communities from Stordalen Mire, Sweden - 612E3M metaG (Illumina Assembly) | ecosystem: Environmental > Terrestrial > Soil > Wetlands > Permafrost | place: Sweden...
CGCGCCACCAAGCGCCCTGCCAGGCCGACCTGGTCGAGCAGGGGCTCGACCACCAGCGCCTCGCCGCAGGCTTCCATCGCAGCCATCAGGTCTACCGCGCCGCCGCCGAAGCCGCCGTCGGCCTCGGCGAACGGGATTGCCGTCAGGCCCATTTCGGCGAATGCAGTCCATGCTGCCGCGCTATTACCGGAGAGGGAATTGACAGCCGCCTTGCGCGCCTCGAAGCCGTATTCCTTGGCTAGGTACTTGCGCAGGGAGTCGGCGAGCTGTTGCTGTTCCTGGCTGAATTCGAAATCCATGTGGTGTTCCTTCAGAGTATCTTGGAGCACGAGGGGATATCCCCCGAGGGGACTTCCTTCGGGGCGCATCCCCTCGTGCTCCCCTATATCAGGCGCCCAACAGCAATCCTGTTGGGCGCTCTAGGTTTTACAAGCCGAGGGTCATCTTGGCGATGATGTTGCGCTGGATCTCGTTCGAGCCGGCGTAGATGCTGGTCTTGCGGTAGTTGAAGTAGCGCGGCGAGTAGCGCGAGACGACAGGATCGATCGCGCCGCCGTCGACCGCGGCGAACGGCTGCGCGTTCGGACCGACCGCCTGCATCATCAGTTCGGTGATCGCCTGCTGGATTTCCGTGCCTGTGATTTTTAGCATCGACACGTCCGCACCCGGCGGCTGGCCGGTCTTGCGCATCTTGTCGAGGAAGCGCATCGCCGTCAGCTCCACGGCGGTGAGTTCGATCTCGGTGCGCGACAGGCGGTCGCGGAAACGCGGATCTTCGATCAGCGGGCGGCCGTTCTTCTGCTCGCGCGCAGCCAGCGCGCGCAGCGCCGCCAGCTCGCGGCGCGACGCGCCGACGCTGGCGCTGCCCATGCGTTCGTGGCCGAGCAGATACTTGGCCACGGTCCAGCCCTTGTTCTCCTCGTACACCAGGTTCTCGAGGGGCACCTTGACGTCGTCGAAGAACACTTCGTTCACCTCATGGCCGCCGTCCATCAGGATCAGCGGCTGCACGGTAATGCCCGGTGTCTTCATGTCGATCAGGAGAAAGCTGATGCCCTCCTGGCGCTTCGCGACAGTGGTGTCCGTGCGCACCAGGCAGAAGATCCAGTCGCCGTAATGGCCGAGCGTGGTCCAGGTCTTCTGGCCGCTGACGACGTAATGATCGCCGCGGCGTTCCGCCCGAGTCTTGAGCGCGGCGAGGTCGGAGCCGGCGCCCGGCTCCGAGTAGCCCTGCACCCAAAAATCGTCGCCTTCGCGTATGCGCGGCAGGAAGCGCTGCTTCTGCACCGGCGTGCCAAAACGCAGCAGCACCGCGGCGCACATGGTCGGGCCGAACGGTGGCAGTCCGGGCGCGCCGGCGAGCCCGAACTCCTCGTCGAAAATGTAGCGCTGGGTGATGTTCCAGCCGGTGCCGCCCCACTCCACCGGCCAGTGCGGGACCGACCAGCCCTTGGCCGCTAGGATTTTGTGCCAGCGGATGTAGTCTTCGCGCGCGAGGTGCCGGTAACTGGTGACCTTGTCGCGTATGTCCGCGGGCAGGTTGCCGGCCAGCCACGCACGCACTTCGTCGCGAAACGCCAGCTCGTCGGCGGAATAACTCAGGTCCATTTACATCTCCCCGGGGAGGCAGCAATCTGCGCCGGACCGGTCGAGCCAAATTCATCGACCGCGCGCCGGACGAAAGCGGTAGATGTTAGCGACTCGCGGCAGCCCGCGCAATGGCTCGCGCCGGTTTCACGCTGCATTAGGCATGGCATTCTCGGGATTGGTCATGCTGAATTGCCCGCCTGACCGCCAATGTTACAATGCGGCACAAAAGAAGATATCGTCACTTCCCTCCAGCGGTCCTTTCGAGCTTCTCCATGCCTTCAAGCATCCACGCCGGCACCGGATCGAGCGAAAAATCCTCGCTCAGAATACTGACCCTCGGTGCGCTCGGCGTCGTCTACGGCGACATCGGCACCAGTCCCTTGTACGCGTTCAAGGAAGCGCTCACCGGAGCGCACGGCCTGCCGTTCAGCGAGGCGAACGTGCTCGCGGTGCTGTCGATGATGTTCTGGTCGATCACGCTGATCGTTTCGCTGAAATACGTAACCATAGTCCTGCGCTTCGACAACGGCGGCGAAGGCGGCATACTCGCGCTGCTCGCGCTCGCCTCGCGCCTGACGCGCGAGCACCCGCGCCTCAGCTGGACGGTGGCGATGCTCGGCATCTTCGGCGCGTCGCTGTTCTACGGCGACGCGATCATCACGCCCGCAATCTCGGTACTCTCGGCGGTAGAAGGCGTGTCGGTGGCCACGCCCGCGTTCGAGCGCTGGATCATACCGATCACGATTGCAGTGCTTGTCGGCTTGTTTGCCATCCAGGCACACGGTACTGGCGCGCTGGGCAAGCTATTCGGTCCCATTATGGTTATATGGTTCCTCACACTGGCCGCGCTCGGCGTGGGCTCGATCGTCCAGACGCCCGCCGTGCTCGCGGCGCTCGACCCGAGGTACGCGCTCAGCTTCGCCTGGCAGTCGCCCGGGCTCAGCTTTCTCGTCCTCGGCGCGGTGTTCCTCGCCCTTACCGGCGCAGAGGCGCTGTACGCCGACATGGGCCACTTCGGCGCGAAGCCTGTCCGGCTGGCGTGGTTCGGGCTGGTGTTTCCGTCACTGATCATCAATTATTTCGGCCAGGGAGCGCTCGTGCTGCGCGATTACGCCGCGATAAAGAACCCGTTCTACCTGCTCGCGCCGGAGGAGCTGCTGATACCGCTGGTGCTCCTCGCCACGGTGGCGACCGTGATCGCGTCGCAGGCGACGATTTCCGGGGCGTTTTCCGTCACACAACAGGCCACCCGCCTCGGCTACCTCCCGCGCATCCAAACTCGGCACACCTCCGAAACCGAGCGCGGCCAGATCTATATCCCGCAGCTGAGTTGGACCATGCTGGTGCTGGTCATCCTGCTCGTGCTGGGGTTCAAGACCTCGAGCGCGATCGCGTCGGCCTATGGCATTGCGGTGTCGGGAACCATGGTGCTGACGACGGCGCTTGTCTGGGTGGCGGCGGTGTCCCTGCCGAAACGGCCAAACCCGCTGCTGTTTCTCGTATTCGGGCTGGTCGGATCGCTGGAACTCGTGTTCTTCGCCGCGAACGCCACAAAGATCGCCGACGGCGGCTGGTTTCCGCTGGCGTGCGGATTGGTGCTGTTCGTCATGCTGACGACCTGGAAGCGCGCCGAGACTATCCTCACGGCGCATGAGAGAAGCAAGCGCGTGCCGCTGGATGCCTTCCCGGCGCTGTGCAGCGCCGACATTCCGCGCGTGCCGGGCACCGCCGTATACCTCTCGCCGGACCCCGGTTCGGTGCCGACGGCGCTGATGCACAACCTAAAGCACAACAAGGTCCTGCACCAGCGCATCGTGTTCCTGACCATCGGCAACGAGGACGTGCCGCGCGTCGCCGACCCCGAGCGCACCGAGGTACGCGTAATCGAGCGCGGCCATGTCTACCAGGCTACGCTGCATTTCGGTTTCATGGAGGAACCGGACGTCCCGAAAGGACTGAAGCTGCTAGAGCGCCACGGCTTGAAATTCGAGGCCCTGGATACGACTTTTTTCCTCGGCAAAGCCACCCTTGCGCGCGCGGCGAAGCCGGGCTTGTTCACCTGGCGCCGGGAGCTGTTCCGCGCGATGCAGCGCAACGCCCCTGCGACTGCGGAGTATTTCAAGCTGCTGCCCGATCGCGTGATCGAGCTAGGCACCAGGGTTACGCTCTAGAAGACGGCGCTCACCGTCAAATTTCAGTCGTAGGCGCGAAACCGGATGGTCGGATCGCGCTTGATTTGTTCGACCAGGGCCACTTCCCAACTGAGATAGGCGCGCGCGTGTTTCTCATAGTCCTGGGCGTGATCGTATGGCTTGTACCAGACGTCGTCCGCCGCCGTGGTCGAGTGCTCGATGCCCGTCTCGGTGGGCAGCTTCAACGCGAACCAGATCGCGTTGCCGCCCTTGAGCACGCTCACCTCCGCATCCGGCCATAAGGCCGCGGCTTCCGCCGCCGCCAGGTGCGCGAGCGTGGCGTCGTCCGAAGTCAGCACCAGCGTGCGCACTTCGGCGAGCTTCGCGCGCGCCTGATCCAATCGCGCGCGCACGGCCCACCAGGCGCCCGGAATGTGGCGGTCGCGAAACCTGAGACTGGTGGAAAGATCCAGCACCGTCACCCCGCCCCGCTGCTGGCGCTGCACCAGTTCCGACGCCGTGATGGCGCGCCAGGGTTTGAAGCCGGCCGGCGTCTGGCTGCGCGGACCGGACTCGAGCGCCCAACCGGCGAGGCCATCCTTGCCTTCGGGCTCGAGCGCATAGACTTCGTTCCAGCCCATCTGATTCAGCCAGGACGCGGTCATCACCGAGCGCACCCGCGCCGGGTCGATGCACACGATGCGCGCGCCGCGCACGCCGACGAATTCGTCGGTCGCCTGCACCAGCTGCCCGCCCGGGGCATGGCGCGAACCGGCGATGCGCAACTGCTCGAATTCCTGTTTGGTGCGCACGTCGAGCAGGTACAGGGTGCGGCCGGAATCGTGCTGCCAGTCCTCCGCCTGCGCCCGCGAGGCGAATTTCACTTCGAAGCGCTGCGCCACGCGTTCCGCGGCCGCGCGTGCCCGCGCTTCGCCCGCGGCGCTGGGCGCGGGCGCCACCGCGGTAGAGCCGCGCTCGCACTGGTAGCCCGCCAGTTCCCAGCCCATGGTGCCATCCTTCAACGCCACCACCTCGTTCGGAATGCCCGCGTTCCTGAGCGACTGGCAGCCGATGATGCTGCGCGTGCGGCCGGCGCAATTGACGACCACCAGCGTATCCGGGTCGGGCGCAAGGTCGTGCACGCGATACACCAGTTCCGCGCCCGGTGCGTCTACGCCGCCCGGGATGTTCATGCGGTGGTATTCCTCATACGGCCGCGAATCGAGGATGACGAGTTTCCTGCCGCTGTCGATCAGCCGCCTGATCTCCTGCGGCGGCACCCGCGGCGTCTCGTAATGGTGCTCGATGAATTCGCCGAAGGCCTTGGACGGGACGTTGACGCCGGAAAACAGCTCGCCGCCGGCCGCCTTCCAGCCGGCACAGCCCCCCTCGAGTATCGCGATGTCGGTGTAATCCAATTCGGCGAGCTTCGCCGCGGCGCGCTCGACCAGGCCCTCGCCGCCGCCGTCGAGCAGCACCAAAGGCACGCTGTGGCGCGGCACCAGGTCAGCAACCATTATTTCCAGCCTTGAGAGCGGCAGCGCGCAGGCGAAGAAAGGATGCCCCTGATAGTGCACGCCCTGTTCGCGCACGTCGAGCAGTGCGAACTCGGCGTTCGCGAGCAGAAGCTCGCGCAGGGCGGCGGGCGTGATGGCGCGCGTCATTGGATTACCTTGTCGCTTCGCGCCAAGGCCATGTCGAAGATGCGGCCCTCGGGGCGGCCCGTCGGGCTCATGCGCGGCCGGGGCGCGATTCGCGGATGTCGGAATGCGGCGGGAATATTCCCCAGGTATGCTCCTCCGGCTTGTAGAACTCGCGCCGGTGCAATTGCTCCAGCCCGAGGCCGTACATATGAAAATTCAGCAGCGGCCCATCGATGTGGATGGAATGCAGGTCCTCCGGCATGAACGACACGCCGGAGCCCTGCCGCACGACGTGCTGGCCTTTCTCGCGCACGCCGTTCTCGCCAGTGCGGTCGTAGAACCGGTTCAGCTCTTCGCCGCTCACGCCGACGATCACGGCCCAGGTGGTGTGGTTGTGCGCAGGCGTATGGTGCCCGCCCAGCGAGGAATTGGCGTACAGCGCGTAGCGGTGGTCGGCGTCCTCGGCGAGGCGATAGAGGCACGAGTGGCGCTTGCCGCCGGGCTCGGGCGGCGGAAAATCCTGCGCAGTGAACAGGTCGGTGCGCGCGGCGAGCTGGATCAAGCGCTGCCTGATTTTCGCCAGGCTGGAGCGCGTGATGCCGTCGCGCTGCACGATCGTGCGGATATCGGCCACGGCGGCGTCGATTTCGCGGGTGCGTTCCTGAATCCTATCCATAAACGGTCCTTTGGTGCCTATCGTGGCGTGGCGCGATCGCCCTTGGGGTCTGTAACGAGATAACGTTTGTTACGGGTTCTCATTGAGCCTTGATGCCGGCACGCTTCACCACCTTGCCCCAGGTGTCGTACTCGCGTTCCATATAACGCTTCAACTCCGCGGGCGAGCCGGGGCTGGGCTCGAGCCCTTGCTGGTGCAGCAGCGCGGCGGCCTCGGCGTTGTTGAGCGCTTTCACCAGCTCGCGGTTCAGCCGCTCGATGATCTCCTTCGGCGTCTTCGCCGGCGCCACATAGGCATACCAGTTCATTGCCTCGAAGCCGGGATAACCCGACTCGGCTACCGTCGGCACATCGGGCAGAAGCGCCGCGCGTTTCGGCCCGGTGGTGGCGAGCGCGCGCAGCTTGCCCGCCTTCATATGCGCGGCAACGGATACCGGGGTCGCGAAAATCGACATGATCTGGCCGCCAAGTATGCCCTGCATCGCCGGGCCCCCGCCCTTGTAAGGCACATGGATCATGTCGATGTCCGCCCTGATTTTGAGCAATTCGCCGGCCAGGTGGCCGGCGCTGAGGATCCCCGCAGATCCGAAGTTAACGCTGCCCGGCTGGTCCTTCGCGAGCTTGACGTACTCGGCCAGCGATTGCACCGGCAACGACGGCTGCACCACGAGCACGTTGGCGAACACCACCGCCATGGTGATCGGCGCGAAGTCGCGCAGCGGGTCGTAAGGCAGGCCGACGATGACGTGCGGCGCCACGGCAAGGGAGCCCACGCTGCCGAGCAGAATGGTGTAGCCGTCTGGTGCTGCATGGGCGACGAAGTCCGCGGCGATGTTGCCGCCCGCACCCGCCTTGTTCTCGACCAGCACCTGCTGGCCCAGGTTCTCGCTCAGGTTTTTCGCGATAATGCGCGCCACCGTATCGGTGCCGCCCCCCGGCGCAAAGCCGACCACCATGGTAACCGGACGATTCGGATAGACGCCTTGCGCAAACGCGCTCCCGGCTGCAGTCAGCGCGATCACGGCGATCCAAACGGTTTTCATGGCAGCCTTCCTTCGCATCTTTGCTCGCGGACGGCAAGCGCTACTAGCTGTCCGGGAAGCCTGTTCTTGTAAGCGGGGGAGTCTACTCAAAGCTTGCGAGCGAGGCAATGCCGTGCCGGCATGCTCGATCTTTTCCGGCGGAGCATTTTCTGGCTTAGCTGCGATCCGAGGCTGCGATTACGCGCCGGCCTTGACTTCCGCCCCTGCCGCATCTATAAATAAAGCGTAGTAGCAAAGGAGGCAAATCGACTGATACATGATCTTTGACTTCATTGATCAACGGGGTTCTGCCCCGTACGCGCCGTAACTACGGCAACGGCACTTCCAAAATGGGTGCCACAGGCCCCGCCTAGAGCGGGGCTTCCTTTTCTGGGTCCCCGCCTTGAGCGGAGTGTCTTTATTGGAACTCCGCGACAAACAGAGCTTCCTCTTCCGGATTACAACGGCGGCCCTGGCCCGGTTCAGTCCGGTCTTATGGCGTGCTCCCGCGTCTCGTGGAAGCTCAGCTTCGGCCAGCGCTCCTGGGTGAGCTGGAGATTGACGTTGTTGGGCGCAAGATAAGCCAGGTTGCCGGCGGCATCGTGAGCGATGTTGTGGGCCAGCGTCTTCTCGAACTCGGCCAGCATGCGCTTGTCCTCGCCGGTCACCCAGCGGGCGCAGGTGATGGGGGTGCCCTCGAACACCGCGTCGACGCCATATTCGTTGGCAAGACGGCTCGCGACCACCTCGAACTGCAGCACGCCCACCGCGCCCAGGATCAGGTCGCCGCCGAGCACGGGTTTATATACCTGCACCGCGCCTTCCTCGCCGAGCTGCTGCAAGCCTTTGTACAGCTGCTTCACTTTGATCGGGTTGCGGATGCGCACCGAACGGAAGAAATCCGGCGCGAAATAGGGAATGCCGGTGAACTGCAGGGCATCGCCTTCGGAAAAGCTGTCGCCGATCTGCATCTGGCCGTGGTTCGGCAGGCCGATGATGTCCCCCGCGTAGGCTTCTTCCACCTGCTCACGGCTCGAGGCCATGAAGGTGACCACGTTGTTCACCTTGATCTCGCGGCTGATGCGCAGGTGCCTGATTTTCATGCCGCGCTCGAAGCGCCCCGAGCACACCCGCAAGAAGGCGATGCGGTCGCGGTGGGCCGGATCCATGTTGGCCTGGATCTTGAACACGAAGCCGGAGAACTGGGATTCGCCAGGCGCCACGGTGCGCAGCGTCGCATCGCGCTCGCGCGGGGCCGGGGCCCAGTCGATCAGCGCATTCAGGATCTCGCGCACGCCGAAGTTATTGACGGCCGAGCCGAAGAACACCGGGGTCTGGGACCCGTCGAGGAAGGCGGCGAGGTCGAACGGGTGCAAGGCGCTGCGCACCAGCGCGACTTCGGCCTTGAGCTGCTCGATCTCGCGCGGGAACATCGCGGCCAGGCGCGGATTGTCGATGCCGGCGATCGCCTCGAACTCCTGGTCGGCGCGGTCCTCGCCCGGGGTGAACAGCAGGATTTCGTCGCGCAACAGGTGGTACACGCCGCGAAACGACTTGCCCATGCCGATCGGCCAGGTCACCGGCGCACACTGGATCTTGAGCACCTCTTCCACTTCTTCCAGCAAAGCCACGGGATCGCGGGTTTCGCGGTCCATCTTGTTCATGAAGGTGAGGATGGGCGTGCTGCGCATGCGGCACACATTGAGCAGTTTGATCGTCTGCTCTTCCACGCCCTTCGCCGCGTCGATCACCATCAGGGCGGAATCCACCGCCGTGAGCACGCGGTAGGTGTCCTCGGAAAAATCCTGGTGGCCCGGGGTGTCGAGCAGGTTGACCACGCGGCCCCGGTACTCGAACTGCATCACGGAACTCGCCACCGAAATGCCGCGCTGCTTCTCGATTTCCATCCAGTCCGAAGTCGCATGGCGGCGGCTTTTGCGCGCCTTTACCGTCCCCGCGAGCTGGATGGCGCCGGAGAACAGCAGCAGCTTTTCGGTGAGGGTGGTCTTGCCCGCATCCGGATGGGCAATAATGCCGAAGGTCCGGCGGCGCGCCACTTCGCGCGCAATCCGCTCTGCCGCTGCGCGAGCCTCGTCGGGGCGAGCGGCGTCTGAGCGAGCGGCGTCGGCGCTTTGGGGCGATACAGGCTCTGCAACGGCGGACATGGGCACAGGTATGCGAAAAGGGCGGCAGTCTACCGGCTCCTGGTGCGTAAGTCCATTGTTTTTTCGGCAATAAACGCGGCCACAGGGCTGCAATGTCACGGTTTCCCGGGCATGAATTGAGGCTTAATATAGGCGGCGAACCGTTCGACCACCAAAGGAGAACCAGATGATGCGCGTGTTGCCGTCCGTGGCGCTGATACTTGCACTTGGCTGCACCGGCATCGCGCCGGGGCCGGCGCGCGCGCAGTCGCCGCACACCCACCAGCACGGCTTCGGCGGCGCCGAGCATTGGGCGCAAGTATTCGACGACCCCAGCCGCGACGCCTGGCAGAAGCCGCATCAGGTGATCGAGACCCTGGCGCTCAAGCCCGATGCGCGGGTGGCCGACATCGGGTCCGGTACCGGCTATTTCGCAGTGCGCCTGGCGCACTTCGTCCCCCGGGGGCGAGTCTACGGCGTCGACACCGAGCCGGACATGGTGAAATACCTCGCTGACCGCGCCGCTCGCGAGGGCATGAACAATCTCTCCGCGGTCCAGGGAGCGCCGGACGACGCGCGCCTGCCGGACAGGGTGGACCTCGTCCTTATGGTCGACGTCTATCACCACATCGAGCAGCGTGAAAGCTACTTCCGCAAGCTCGCGCAGTCGCTCAGCCCCAAGGGACGCGTCGCGATCATCGACTTCAACGCAAAATCGACGATGGGGCCGCCGCCGGACCAGCGCATCCCGCCGAAGCGCGTGGCGGCCGAGATGTCCAAAGCCGGATACCACCTTCTGACCGAGCATCACTTCCTGCCCAATCAGTATTTCCTGATCTTCCGGCCCAAGGGTGAAACTTGAAAGTGCACAGACCGATGAGGCGCTTCCGGCTGGCGCGCGCAGCGCACTCGCCTTTGCTGTCGCAGCACTGGCCAGATCAACATGCGTTTCCGCTATGCTTGCCCCCATGCCGCGCCTGATCCGCAGCACCCTGCTCTCGGTCCGGGATCTGATCGCCACCGCCGGGCCATTCGTGCTGCTCGCCCTGCTTTTGCTCGCCAGTGCCTATTTTCTGCTCGACCCTGCCCCGCCCAAGCGCGTGGTACTCGCGACCGGGCCGGAGCAAAGCGACTATGCCGAGTTCGGCAAGCGTTATGCGGCCGAACTCAGGCGCTACGGCATCGAAGTGGTGCAGAAGCCCACGGAGGGATCGTCGGAGAACCGGCGCCTGCTGCGCGACGCAGCGCAAAACGTCGACCTCGGATTTGTGCGCGGCGGCTCGAGCGACGCCACACGCGCCGCCGACGAAGAAAAGAGCGGCGTGCCGCTGGTATCACTGGGCAGCCTCGATCTCGAGCCGCTATGGCTGTTCTACCGCGAAGATGCTGCGCAGCGCCTGAACCGCGCAGCGGCGCTCACGCAACTCACCGAACTGCGCGGCTGGCGCGTCAACGTGGGGGCGCGCGGCAGCGGCGTGATCGGCCTTTTCGGCAAGCTGCTGCGCGCCAACGGCGTCGAGCGCGACAGCCTGCAGGCGAGCCGTCTGGAACAGACGCCGGCAGTGGTGGCGCTGCTCGCGGGGGAAATCGATGCGCTGGTCATGACCGCGGCGCCCGAGTCGCTCATGGTGCAGATGCTGCTGCAGACTCCGGGGGTGAAGTTGTTCGAGTTTGCACAGGC
>Ga0182021_10010680_pt1 | contig 10887 bp, 12 predicted proteins | sample 612E3MmetaG_FD_120493 | JGI IMG/M metagenome (GOLD analysis project Ga0182021, IMG submission 120493) | Permafrost microbial communities from Stordalen Mire, Sweden - 612E3M metaG (Illumina Assembly) | ecosystem: Environmental > Terrestrial > Soil > Wetlands > Permafrost | place: Sweden...
CTTCCATAAGTTAACCTCTTTCTAAAGATTCAGCCAAGTATATACAATTATTTGCGACAAATGGTCCAAAGAACATCCTTACAACAGAAAAATCTTCCATGAAGCCAACATTTGAAAGAGTTTTTATAAGACCACTCTCTTTTTTCGGCAGCGCAATGTAAACACTTCTCCCAGTTAATTTTGCAAAAGCCGCATTAAGCAACTTAACAGCAACATCAACGTTGCCTTCCTGGCATATTAAGGGTCCAACCCAAGCCATGGTCTCGTAAACCGTAGCTGCCACATACCCTTCAATCTCAGTTCCTGTAGAAGAGTAAAAGCCTAAATTACCCCTTTCTAAAATAATGGATTCGAGTAGTTTTGTTCTAAATCCGCCAAAACATTCCCCATCAAACTTTGCTACAGCTTTAAAATGCTTCTTTCCAATCTTGGACAACTTTTCTTTAGGTGAAAAATTTAAGTTTTGAGCATGCAAAACAACAAAGTCCTTTTCTGCTTTAAAGCCCAAGTTCCAATAGAAGTTTAGCAGTTTGGGGTAAGCATAAAGACCAATCGTTTCCACCCCTTTGTGCTGCAGATAATCAATTGCATGCTTCACAAGTAAACGTCCGACGCCCTTCTTTCGGTATTCTTTTCTAACTATAAGGTTACCAAACCACCCAACTTTACCAAAACTGATGCAGGTAGCAATTCCCAAGGGTTTTGAATCTTCAAAAGCTACAAAGCACCCGCCGGGTTCAAGCTGAGTCATAAATTGAAAATCTTCTATTGCCATGTTCCAGTCCATGGTGTTGGCTAATTCGGTTGCAAAGGAGAAGTCTTTAGAGCGCATAGGCTTTATGTTGAACATACGCTTAACCCTTAGAGTTGTCTTGCAATTAAGTTTGTTTATTTTGGTCTCCAGAACAAAACATTTATTTTCTAAGTTAACTCAATATGAACGATTATTTTTTCGTTCGTGCAACAATTATTTTTACGCTAAATGATAGGGTGAGCTGATTAGTGTTTGCGAGAATAAAAAAAATTAGGAGACGCTTTATTGCACTATTAGTAATATGGATAGTTTTACTTTTAGTAACATTATCGTTTTTATCAGCTCTGGAAGCCCTTTTCAATAACAATCCTGAGGGACGAACCATTGGAAGCCTAAGTTGGGCAGGGTACATTATTTCCAAAAATTTTAACTCCCCTCGCGGAGTTACATCGATTGAAGCTTCATGGACGGTACCACAAGTCAATACTTTAGCAGGTGACGGCCACTCATCAGCGTGGATTGGAATCGGAGGTCAAACCGACAAAACCTTAATTCAAGTTGGAACTGAACAGGATGTTTTAGGTGGACAGGAAATCTACGATGCTTGGTACGAAATGCTTCCTGACTTCTCAGTGACAATAAATGGTCTAACAATTGCTCCGGGAGACACAATTTCGGCATCCCTAACTTTGGTTGATTCTAACGCAAATGTGTGGAATATTGAATTAAGCGACATTACGAATGGACGAACTTTTAGCTTAGACGTTGTTTACAATTCCACGCTCTCTTCAGGCGAATGGATATTAGAAAGACCAACCATAAACAACCAAATTAGTGCACTATGTGATTTTGGAACCTTTCCCTTCAGCGGATGCCAAATAACTGTCAATAATGTTGTAGGAGCGATTGGTAACTCCACATACTCAAAAATACAGATGACAAATCAACAAGATACTTCGTTGGCATCGGTTTCAACACTCAGTCCCGATGGCTCAAGCTTCAGCGTTAATTATGTAGCAAGCAGCTAAGAAAATGGGTTTGCTGCAAAATCGAATTCTGAAAAGAGCTCGAGAAAGCAAGTATTTATTGGAAAATGCCGTTTGTCTCTTTCAAAAAGAGAGCAAGTATAGTTAAAATTATTTTTCTAAACCCAAGTTTAGCTGAAGAACGTTTATATCAAAAGAAAACATCAGGGCAAGAAGGTAGTGAATACATGTCGTCTCAAGGTGACGCTGAAAAATTCCAGTTCCTAGTAAAATTAGCCCTCGAAAACGGGGCCACAGATGCAAAAATTATCCCAGCCGATAAAGTAGTCGTTGAGGACCGAGTTGTACTCAAATGCAAAGTCGGATGTAACCACTACGGCAAAACCCTCGCCTGCCCACCCTATACACCAACAGCAGAGGAATTTCGTAAAATTGTCAGCGAATACAGCTTTGCCATGTTCATGAAGTTTGCTTCAAACGCACAAGCTGAGCCCGAAGTGCTAAAAAAGCTCATGGTAGCAGAAACTGACCCAACCGTCTCCAAAGATATCAAGGAAAAAGCCGCAAAGTTTTGGCAAGATTGGAAAGATGACAAACGCAAAATGCTACAAAGCGTCGTCCACCTTGAAAAAGCAGCCATGAACAAAGGCTACAGTTTAGCCATCTCGTTCGTTTCGGGTCATTGCCAACTCTGTGAAAAATGCAACATTGAAACAAAGATTTGTGCGCACCCTAACTTGGCGCGATTGTCCGAAGACGCGGTCGGCGTTAATGTGAAAAAAACCGCTGCCAATGCAGGAATTTCCGTTACTTTTCCATTTGCAAAGAACCCAGAATCCTTCGCTATACTCTTAATCGATTGAAACGTTTTCAAAATAGGTAAAGCTAAATAATTTGACCGTACAAATTGGAAAGCATGAATATTCTGCTTGACGAAATGTATGCTGGCTTGAAGGAGTATTTGGAAACTTTAGGCTACCAAGTTTTGACAGCTCAGGAAGCGGGGTTGAAGAGTGCTAAAGATCGTGATATCGTTGAGTATGCGGGTAAAAATAACTTGATTTTAGTTACGCAGGACCAGAAGCCTGCCGAACTTGCAGAGTTGTTGGGCGTTCGGTGTGTGTTTATTTCTAGTTTGATGATTGCTAAGTTGGTTGACCAGAAAATAAAAGATCTGCTGACTTAGACGTTGATGTGTCGAAGATACTTATTCCATAAGTACGATGCAGCATAACCAGCCACAGCACCCGTGACCGGACCCATAAACAACACAAGAACATCGAGCATTTCACTCCTTTGAACAAACAAACTAACAAACGAAAATCCTTGCGATTTAATGTACTCCGGGAAGATGGCGAATGCAGAATAGCTTGAAACCGCAATTAGTAAGGTACTAATAGCCATGGCTGCGATCAACCGGTTGCGGTTTACACCTTGAGAAGAAGCGTTAATTTTAAAGACAAATAGAAAAACGTCTACGAAGACGCCAAAGAGGAAAGCAAAAAAGAAAGTGAATGGACCCAAGGCAGGGCTGACGAGAGCTGTTAAAATCCCGCCCACTGCTCCCACGTACATTGCGCCTACTCTTGGGATAAATAATGAGCTTAACGCGAGCAAAACTGCTTGGACGACTATGATTAAGTAGTTTAGTGGGGGAGGCAAGAAAACGTTTGTGACGAAGATTATCGAACCAAAAAGTGCAATTATGAATAGTCGCTGAATCTTCTGCATCCAAGTCCCCGTTTTAGTAATAGCAGTTAAAGTGGCATCTAAAAAGGTTGATGTTAAAAAGTGTAAGGTAGAAAAAACCTTGATCGTTTCAATTTAATTTTAACGGAAAGTTATAAATTGGCAAGATGCAATACTGAATACCATATAATAATTAACTTATAAATGTAAAAAAGGGGTTAAGGAGAAATGAGCACTCACGCAGAAGATTTGAAACTTCGTTTAATGACAATCGAACTTTTAAGAACTGCAAAATACAAGCGAAACATCACTTATCGGGAATTAGCCTCAAAAACAGGGTTACCAGTCACAGTGTTAAGCCGCTACGCTAAGGGGCATGTTTTGCCAAACACCACAAGAGCAAAACAACTCTGGCGTGTCCTAACAAAACTCGTCGGGTTAGAAGCAGAACTGCGAAGCAGAATAAAATTCGACGACATAGGCTACTTTGACAACACCGAAATCGTCGGAGATTACAATATCCTTCAGCAAGCAGCAAACCATGCATTAGCAAACTTCGCTGGAAAACGCGTAACCAAGATCTTAACCGCGGCAGTGGACGGTATCCCATTGGCTACTATGGTCGCTAACTCTTTAGGCGTTAACCTCATCGTTGCTAAGCGCAACAAGGAAGTCGGCGTCAAAGCCTTCCTTGAGGAAACCTACATTTTAGGCAGAGATTCAGGCGTAACAGTAACCCTTTACATTCCCAAAGAATCCATCAAGAAACGGGACAGCGTCCTCGTTGTAGATGACATGATTAAGAGCGGCGAAACCCAAGAAGCATTGGTGAATCTTGTGAAGAAGTCGAAGGCGGAGGTTTCAGGGATCTTCTCGCTGATCGCTGTCGGAGAGGAATGGAAAAAACGACTAAAGTCAGGCGTAGACTCCCCCGTCGAAGTCGTTACTCACCTAAAATCCCCGTTTGACACTTCTTCTTAAGTCAACTTTTTTCATTTCTTTAACTTTGCCGAGTGAAAACATTGAACAAAATAGGCCATATAACCCTGCTTGTAAAAGACCAAGATGAAGCCCTAAAATTCTACATCGAAAAACTTGGATTTCAAAAACACCAAGACCTTGTCATTGCTGAGAAAATGCGTTGGGTAACTGTTTCACCGAAAGGACAAACTGACCTCGAATTGACGTTTGTCGTGGCCAACAGCGATGAAAAGCGCAAAGCGGTGGGTAAGCAAGCTGGGGACCATGTTTTCCTTACTTTGGAAACTGATGATTGTCGAAAAGAATACAAAGCCCTCAAAGCAAAAGGCGTCAAATTCTACGGGAAGCCAGAGGTACAGTCTTGGGGCGTCGACGTTGTTCTAGAAGACCTCTACGGCAACCTTTACGATTTAGTTCAACGTTTCAAAAAGTAAGATAGAAATCTTTAACGCACCCTCCCCACAATTATGCGATGTTACATTAGCATTGAGGTAATCGAAGATGCGGATGATTAAATGGCAAAACGGAACCGTCATAACACCGGACCAAACCAAACTCCCACTCCAAGAGGTAACCCTGGAAATTAAAACAGTCGACCAGATGGCTGAAGCCATAAAAACTCTCCGGGTCAGAGGAGCCCCATTGCTTGGTGCAGCCGCAGGATTCGGTGTAGCATTAGCAGCTTATAGCTCCAAATCAAAAACCAAAGAAAAGTTGTTAGCGGAACTAGAAACCGCAGGAATAATCATTAAGCGACAAAGACCAACAGCTATAAACCTTTTTTGGGGTGTTGACAGAGTCCTAAACAAAGCGAAATGTACTTCAGGAAATGTCGAAGAACTTAAGGCGGCTGTAATTTTGGAGGCACAAAAGATTGCTGATGAAGATGCGGCGCAAAACCGTGCAATTGGCAAAAATGGCTCAGTCCTCATCGACGACGGCGACACAATCTTAACTCACTGCAACGCCGGTGAACTCGCTACCGTCGAGTACGGAACCGCTCTTGGCGTTGTTCGTGCAGCTTGGGAAGAGGGCAAAAAAATCAAAGTTATCGCTGACGAAACCCGACCACTGCTGCAAGGCGCAAGGCTTACGGCTTACGAGCTTAAACGGGATGGAATTCCAGTTACCTTGATTACAGATAATATGGCAGGTTACATCATGAGCAAGGGTCTTGTGGACAAGGTTATTGTCGGTTCAGACCGCGTCGTGCAGGATGGGGTTGTTAACAAAATTGGAACTTACAGTGTGGCAGTACTGGCACATGAACATGGAATACCCTTCTACGTTGCAGCGCCAAAATCTACCTTTGACTTAGCCCGAAAAGCTTCTGATGTTATCATCGAAGAACGCAACCCCGAAGAAGTCACCCACATAGGTTGCCAACAAATTGCGCCCGACGGGATTAACGTCATGAACCCAGCCTTTGACATAACACCTCTAAAATACATCTCGGCGATAATCTGTGAAACCCAAGTTTATTATAGCAAAGACTTTGGTTTATTCAAGAAAATTAAGTAATTAATCAATTGGAATAAATTCATACAATAAACACTCACGTAAGTTTTCGGAGTCTCAGCCCAGTTTATTGGGTCTGTATCTTAAGATAGCGGCAAAGCCTCCAAAAGCTGTGAGCTTTGCTTTTTCATCTGACTCAGTAGATATTACTTCAATTTTTGCATTTGTCTGTGTGGCTAAATCCTCCAATATATCGATTATATCCTTCTCCTCTACTTCGTATTCAAGAGAATTGCACTTCTGGCATGGGTTCGATATCATTTCTTGTATAGTTTGATTTTTCTCTTTCTTAGCGACTATTTTTTGCTTTGATAGTCCGCATTTCTTGCAGATTGCAACAATTTGAGTTATGTCCGTGCTATCCGTAACCAATGCAACCTCAACTTCTCCACTCTTAAGCGCTATCATAACTGGATCTAAGCCATAAATGGCCAAATCGTCTTGTTTGCCAGTATACGCCAGAAAACGTTGCATAATCATTTTCTCTTCTGGCGCACACATGTTCTTCAGTATCTCAGAAGACTTGCTTACTGTCTCTCGAACCCCTTCCTTGTCGGCGGATTGAGTATCAACAGTGCTTACAAGCGCATTCTTTAGATCATAATGAAGATAATCGCCCTTCAAAAAATCCTCTTTCGTTTGACCTGGCCCTCCAACTACAAACGCTGTAACTGTATAGTTCTCAAGAAATGTCTTTGCCGCATGCTCCGCAACCCTATGGAAGTAATGAGTAAGTTCCGAATCGCGTTCTCTTTCGTATCGCCTTTGACTGGACCCACCCTTACCAGACTTTCCATGAATCCCAGACGTTATGTTCTCGATATCTTCATAGCGTTCACCATTTAGTATTCCAAAGCTAGCTTCCTTTGAATCCATAGATAGGATACCCACAACTCTTTGGTTTCTGAGCATCCCTCTTAATGGTTCTAATTGGAAATGATCGTTAACATCGTAAAGATAGGTTGTAATTGGATTTGGTGGAATGACCTCTTCAACGCTCAAACCTCTGCTTTCAACATCATTCTCAAAAGATCCAGCAAATATCACAAGGCCATTATCTGGAAGTTCCTTCAGCAGCTTTAAGCGCTGGATTATGTTCCTAAGTACATGTTGAAGGCGATGCCTAACATCGTCAGATCTTGTAACGGCAGAATCCGTCTCCTCTTTGAGGAATGAAACTATCTCATCTTTTGTTTTGTTATGAGGTATGTAAAGCGAGATGAACTCTAAGCCCCGTCCCTCTTTATCTGAAAGACATGCAATGAGCTTACGCAGTTTGTGCTGTTTCATAGAGTTAGTGGTTGCCATCTGGCACCCATGAAAATGTGCGTTTCTTTCAGCCAACAACTTTGACACCTTACACCTTGTTTGAACGGATACTAATTTATTAGTTTCTTAGAATATAACGGATCGCTCTCAATGTTTGAGAGCCACTTTTTAGAAAGCAAAATCGTTTGAATTACGAATGTTCGTTTATTGCTTGATTAAACCTGAACAAAAATCGTATTTTCCAAAGCATAATGTTAAAGAGGTAATAAACCCAAAATGGACCTATTGCGGTTGATTTAGCTAATGAGCGAAACCAAAAAAACGCCCCCAGTAGAATTCCGAACCAGCGGAGTCCTTGAAGCAAAAGGAGTTGTCGTATCCGAGCAAAGCAACATCGACGCGCTTTCTTCCCGCGGCTACGGCACCTTAGAAAATAAAGTCTTCAGACTAACATTTTACGAATCGCTTTACCTTTTGGACAAATGCATGCTTGAAATTAAAGATGAAAAAGGTAAACCAGGGGATTTTCAGAGCTTGCTACATTGCTACGAAGCTCAAAACGATAACGCTTGGGCCAACTATCTGGTTTACCGTGACCTTCGCAGCCGAGGCTACGTTGTCAGGGAAGGCTTCGGTGGCGGAATCGACTTCCGCATATATGAACGGGGAACTTTCGGCAAAGACACCGCTCCCTACCTAGTATTAAGCACTCAAGAAGGCAAACCGCTCCCAGTAAACGACTTAGCAGGCGCCCTTCAGCAGTGCCAGAGTCAAAAGAAAGAATTAACCCTAGCAGTTATGAATCGCCGAGGAGAAATCGTTTACTATTCCGTGTCGCAACTAACTTTCAGCAAGATTGAATGAAGGCAACTTAATGGAAAAAGCGAAAGGTTATGCTTGGGACGCTAAGGATTACTCGAAGAACTCTCAAAACCAGTATCAATGGGCAAAAGAGCTAATTCCTAAGCTCAAACTGAAAGGAAATGAAGCTCTCCTGGATATTGGATGCGGTGACGGTAAAATTACTGCTGAACTTGCAAAGGCGTTGCCCAAAGGCAGTGCAATGGGTATCGACAGTTCCTCACAAATGATTAACTTAGCGAAGAGTACTTTCCCAACCCAGCAACACCCTAACCTGACTTTCAATTTGATGGATGCAAGAACTATTTCTTTCCAACGAGAATTTGACGTAGCCTTCTCCAACGCCGCTTTACACTGGATACCTGACCAAAAAATGGTCTTGCAAGGTGTACAAAGAAGCCTAAAACCTCAGGGCAGAGTTCTCTTTCAAATGGCGGGCAAAGGCAACGCGCAGGAAGTGCTGAAGATTTTTGACGGTTTATTTGTTTTGCCGCAGTGGCAAAGCTATTTTGAGGGGTTCTCGTTTCCTTACGCATTCTTAAACCCCCAAGAATACAGGCAACTGTTGGTACAGACGGGATTAGAACCAGTGAGGCTAGAACTTTTCCCTCGGGACATGAAATTTCCAAGCTCTGAGGGATTGGCGGGCTGGGTTCGCACTACATGGCTACCCTTCACTGAACGGGTACCGAGAGAGCAACGTGATAATTTTGTGAATGAAATCGTTAGCCGTTACATTGAAGGTCACCCTATTGACGCAGAGGGCATTGTTCATTTGGCTATGGTTCGGCTTGAAGTTGAAGCCTACAAACCATAAAGAAGTGGGTTTTATTATAGTTAAAGCTTGAAAAAAACCCAAAAATAACCTGTCCTTTAAGGGTTTAAGCGCCTCATTGATTTAGCAGTGAGCGAGAGTTTAAAAGAATAGGCACCCCATCTTAAGCTACTTAGTGACTAAAGCATGCCAGCTTTCCAACCTGTTCGTGGAATGAGAGATCTAATTGGGGAAGAAGCCCAAACCTTCGTACAAATCACACTCAACGCTCGAGAAACCGCTTCCCTCTATGGTTACAAAGAAGTCATAACCCCACACGTGGAGCCACTTGAACTCTTAAGTGCCAAATCGGGCGAGGAAATTCGTCAACGCATGTTCATTTTCAAAGACCTCGGCGATCGTCAAGTTGCCCTCCGTCCAGAGTTTACCGCTTCGATCGCTCGGTTAGCTACCACTGTTTTGAAGAACGATCCTAAACCGCTAAGACTCTTCTCGGTAGGCACGGTTTACCGTTATGATGAGCCGCAGCGTGGACGTTACAGGGAGTTTTGGCAATCAAACTTTGAACTAATGGGGTCAGCTAAACCTGAAGCTGACGCAGAAATAGTTTTGTTGACGAACAATTTTATGAAGTCTCTAGGGTTGCATAGTTACGCTTTTAAAATCGGCCATATTGGCGTTATTCGAGGAATCCTTAGTCAAGAAGGCGTCGACGACATAACTCAGAACGCTGTCTTGCAGCGGATGGACAAAAAAGAGTACGATGCAGCGCTTAAGCTTGTAGAGTCAGAAAGGTGCCGAAGCATGCTCAGAGGACTAATTGAAATTAAGGGTAACGATTGGCTGGACGCAGTTGAACAAATCCAAAGTTACGTTGCTAACTATGAGAAAGCAAAAGCTGCAGCAGAAAACCTCGCTGAAGTGCTCAAACTTATAGCCGAAAGTACAAATGTATCCATTATTGTTGAGCCAGCTTTCGCCAGAGGATTGGAATATTACACTGGAATGATTTTTGAAATTTATGTTCCGGGATTGGAGATAGCTTTGGGCGGCGGCGGACGTTATGACAAGCTCATTGAAGCCTTCGGGGGGGAATCTACTCCAGCCGTTGGTTGTGCTCACGGAATTGATCGTGTCGCAATTGCCCTTTATACACAGAAAACTAATCTTGCTCGAAAAACTGAGAAAAAAGTTGTAGTTTTGCCTATTACAGAAGTGGTGAAGTCTGAGGCCCTTAAGATTGCTCAGCAGTTGCGTGCTGCTGGGGTGATGGTAGAGTTTGAGGTTATGGGCAGAAAAATGGCCAAAGCTCTCGAAGATGCTGATAAACGTAAAGTTGATTTTGCAGTCATCGTCGGCGAGCGCGAACTCAAAGAAGGTGCTGTAGTGCTCAAGGATTTATCAAAAAGAGAACAAAGCACAATCTCAATCGACAAACTTTTTGAAAAAATCAAAAACTAAAAAAGAAAATAAATTTTAGGAGCCTCAAAAGAGGCTTATTTTTGGTTTAGAGACGTTTGATGTAGCGGTTGACTTCCCATTCGGTTACTTGTGTGCGGTATAGATCCCATTCGTTGCGTTTTTCTTTGAGGAAGTTCTCGAATGCAGTTTGGCCGAGGGTTTCTCGCATTAATTCGCTGGTTTCTAGTTCGTCGAGTGCTTCTTTGAGCGATTCTGGGAGTGATACTATTCCGCGTGCTTTGCGTTCTTCGTAGGTCATGTGGTAGACGTTTAGTTCTATTGGGTCGCCAGGGTCAATCTTGTTCTTGATACCGTCTAAGCCTGTTGCTAAGAGTACTGCAAATTGCAGATATGGGTTTCCTGCGCCATCTGGGCATCTGATTTCGCATCTTGCAGCGCCTTTTCTTCCCCCAAAGTTGGGTACGCGTATTAGGGGTGAGCGGTTTTTGTGCGCCCATGCAAGGTAAACTGGTGCTTCATATCCTGGGACTAATCGTTTATAGCTGTTTGGCCAAGAGTCAAGAACTGCAGCCATCTTTCGTCCGTGGGCTAATTGGCCACCTATGAAGTTTCGGGCTATGTCTGAGAGGTAA
>Ga0182021_10010681_pt1 | contig 10887 bp, 11 predicted proteins | sample 612E3MmetaG_FD_120493 | JGI IMG/M metagenome (GOLD analysis project Ga0182021, IMG submission 120493) | Permafrost microbial communities from Stordalen Mire, Sweden - 612E3M metaG (Illumina Assembly) | ecosystem: Environmental > Terrestrial > Soil > Wetlands > Permafrost | place: Sweden...
TGGGCTTATGAAAGCTACGCGCCAACCAATAGGCGATTGCCTGAAATTCGGTGAGTGCCGTGCCGTCGTTGCGAACCAGCGTCGGGATGGTCGCTTTAGGGTTGATAGCCAGGTATTCCGGCGTATGTTGAGTTCCGGCCAGGAGGTTGACGATATGGGCTTCAAACACCAGATCGAGTTCTTCCAATAAAATATGGATGCCCGTCGAGCAGGAGCCAGGGGTTAAATATAATTTCATCATTGTCATAACGGTAGGGTGATGGCTTGCGTTATCCGCATTCCAGAAAATGGGTGTTGACATGGATGGCGAAGTTTTGCCAAAGCTCAGCAATGTCATGCCTGACTTCATTAACGTAAGCCTTGTCAGGTTTATGTTCGCCGGGGAAATTAGAGAGGGCGCAGGAGGTGCGATGCTTATCGACGACAACTAGCAAAAATTCATCAATGAAGCCATCGAATACGGGTAACATGCGTTTGGTCAATTCAGATAAGCCTTGATTGACTGGACTGGTGCTGGAATCGAATGGCAAGGATTTCACATACACGAGGCCATCGTCATAAAACTGTTGCAATACAAGTAACACGTTCCGTTGAAAACAACCCTCCCATTGTTGCTGCGAAAGATCTTGAGCAAGTAAATGCTCGTAATGCTTTTTTAGCAACGGCTTTCGTTGAACAATATACTGATTGAGTTGATTAATACTGTCGGTGTTTTTCTGGTCTATTATCATCATGGACATTGGCTATTTCAAAGTCAGTGCTGTAAAAAAGTAACGGTATTTACCGATCTGTCCCTTCGAGAGTTTGCTCCACACGAGTGACACTGATTAATTCAGGGCTTGTTACCAACGTTAAGGCCGACAGGTTTGCTTGTGTCGGTAAGGGGTAAATTCCTTGGAAGCTGTCGTCCTGAAAATCAGCGTCATCAGCAAAAATGATATTCAAATGAGCGGTCAATCGGTCAGGTAGTCGATACCACGGCGCCAAATCTTTGGCTTGCGTACAGATCGAACCATGGCTTATGAAATCGAGTTTTCCTTGTTGGTTGCAATATTTCATCAACGTATAAGCGTTGACGATAAACCGCAGGCGTTTCCAACCCCGCAATTTTGCATGCCAACGTGATTGATCTGGTTCCAGATTTTCGAGTAGTAGTTTGTAATTACCCGACGAAAGTACAGATTCAACTTCGTAGGCAAAAGTTAATGCTTGGCTAAAACTCCATTCAGCAGGAATACCCGCATGTACCAGGGTAAAGTTGAGTTTGGTATTATGATGAATCAGTGGCCTTTGGCGCACCCACTTAAGGAGTTCGTCCCGATCAGGTGCATTCAGAATTTCTGCCAGCCTATCGTTGGCTTCCGATGGTATAAAACCCTCAGCTAACCTCAATAAATGTAATTCCTGATCGCCCAGCACCGTAACGGCTTTTTTGCCCAAACCTTTGACAAATCTTAATACAGCCAAAGACTCCGGCCCTTTATTGATTAAATTTCCGGCAAACCATAAGCTGTCATTTTCCAGGTCGAACTGTATTTTTTCCAGTAAGTTTAGTAGGGATTGATAACAGCCGTTTACACTGCCAATGGCGTAGGTGGTCATGGTTTTAGCTTCCTCGTCAATACGAGTTAAAATCTCATCTTATCTTTCACCTATCAATTTTGATGCCAGATTTGCCGAAGCTTGAATGATTAGAGCTTTAACATCCCTCTATTTGCAGGTCATCGATAGTTAAGTTATTAATGCAACGGCATTAATAACGCGAACGTAAAAATAAAGAAATGCAATTATCGTCGCTGCCTAGTGTTGACCAAAATACGCATTAAATTGTTGATTTGTAACAAACCCCCTCTCTTGGGTATCCAATTGTCATTTATGTAACCTCAAAATGGTTAAGATTACATTTAAGTGCAGCCAGCCATTGAACCCTACTTAATGCGTCGTAACCTGGATGTCGTAAAACAAGCCAGCAAGCTAATAATTGTTATAACTCCGTAATGATCACGACAAGTCTAGACTAGGTGGTTTGTCATATATCATTAAAATATATGACAAAACTATAATTCAAAATTATGGTTTGAAATTTGCTTGATTCATTAACTACGGCAAAGCCTTGCCCAGCAAACGTGATCACAGGTGATTTATGAACAAAATCGGCATATTTTTCGGCACAGATACCGGCAGTACCAGACTGGTAGCCAAAAAAATTTATAGTCTTTTGGGGGCAGATGTAGCCGACAAACCCAAAAACATCAATCGAACCCGTGTCGAAGACTTATTGCAATACAATGCTTTGATTCTAGGTACACCCAGCTATGGTGTTGGTGATTTGCCTGGATTGGCAGTTGGCTGCCAGGAAGCCAATTGGGCAGAATTTGTCCCCCACCTGGATGGCGTCGATCTCTCCGGCAAACGGGTGGCTTTGTTTGGCTTGGGGCATCAGGAACGCTACGCGTCACGTTTCGCCAGCTCACTGATCCAGTTATATAGAGTCTTCTACGGCTATGGCGCTGATATGGTTGGGCGTTGGAGTACCGAAGGTTATCAATTCCAGTTCTCCGATTCGGTGATCGACAACCAGTTTGTTGGCTTGGTGCTGGATCAACGCGGCCAAGCGCATTTGACCGATGAACGACTCAGCGCCTGGCTGGCGCAGGTGACGCCGTTGCTCCTTGCAAAGCAGGCGGAAGCAGCATAACCGATGCCTGTAATCCCGATCAATGAGGATACGCTTGGTTTCGAATAATATCAATAAAGTTTGTAATGTTATTCGGTTTTTAGCTCCCAAGCCGGTCGGAGGTTGCACCTCCGACCGGAACGTTTGAATAACCCATTGTTACAAAACTAGCCTTGTACCTTTTTCATCCGTTCGACTAAAATGCTCGGTTTATCTCACCGTTGATAACCACCATGTCCAAAGATATACGCATAGAACGATGCAGCGGCGCGGCGCTTGAACAATATATACCCGAACTCGCGCGCCTTAGAATTGAAGTCTTCCGTGATTTTCCGTACCTGTACGACGGGGATTACGACTATGAAAAAAAATACCTGCAAACCTATATCGATACGCCGGAAAGCGTTATCGTGCTGGCGTTAGACGACGATAACGTGGTCGGCGCATCTACCGCGCTACCTATGAAATATGAAACCGAGCCGCTTAAACAGCCTTTTATCGAACACGGTTACAACCTGGACGAGGTTTTTTATTGCAGCGAATCGGTGTTAAACAAGGATTATCGCGGCTTAGGCTTGGGCGTGCGTTTTTTCGAGCAACGGGAAGCGCATGCGGCCGATTTGGGCGGTTTCAAGTTTATCACCTTTTGTTGTGTGGAGCGGCCACTGGATCATCCGCGCCGTCCTGCCGATTATGTGCCGCTGGACAAGTTCTGGAACAAGCGTGGCTATTTCAAGCACCCCGAACTTAAAACCACCTATACCTGGAAAGACTTGGATGAAGCTCAAGAAACCCCTAAACCTATGACTTTCTGGATTAAACATGACCGTTAAAATTGCTACGGCCCAATACGACATCAGCTTTCTGGAAAATTGGCCCGCTTATCAAAATAAAATTGAGCGCTGGGTAGAAGATGCCGCCGCGCAGGACGCCAAAATCCTGCTGTTTCCCGAATATTTCAGCATGGAGCTGGCGTCGTTGTTCGGCGAGGCAGTTTATTCGTCATTAAGCAAGCAGCTGGTGTCCATGCAGTCGCTGCATGATGATTTTACCGGGTTGTTTAAGGCGCTGGCCCAAAAACACGGATGTATTATTCAAGCCGGGACATTCCCAGTGCTTATCGAGTCAGGCATCTACCGGAACCGCGCCTATTTATTTATGCCGGACGGACAGGTTGATTACCAGGATAAGCTGATGATGACCCGTTTTGAAAACGAGAAGTGGCTAATTAAAGGTGGCACAGAAATCAAGTGTTTTGATACCGAATACGGAAAAATTGCCATCAATATTTGTTATGACAGCGAATTCCCGCTACTGGCAAGAAAACAGGTCGAAGCGGGCTGCGTGTTGATTCTGGCGCCCAGTTGCACCGACACGAAAGCCGGTTTCCATCGCGTTAAAATAGGCTGTCAGGCCAGAGCGCTGGAAAACCAGTGCTATGTGGTGCAATCATCGCTGGTCGGTGACGCCCCTTGGTCGCAAGCCGTCGATGTCAATGTCGGGGCGGCGGCCGTTTACACGCCAGTGGACAGAGGCTTCCCCGATAATGGCATTTTGTCGGAAGGCACATTCAACGCCGTACAATGGGTTTTTGCCAAGATCACACCCGACGCCTGTGCAACCGTCAGAGAACAAGGGCAGGTTTTTAATTACCGGGATTGGCCATTGCAAGCGGCTTTGGTTAATTAACCCAGGCAACCCGAACAAAATATCAACCCTATAGGGATTAAAACAAGTTTTTAGGTATCTCGATTAACTTAGTGGCTACGACCTTCCAAACAGCTTGCTAACGTAAATCTGAAAATCAAAAGCGTCATCATGATGGGGTATAGCATAAACTGTTGTTGTAATTCCAGGCTGCCTAAAACAGCCAGCATCACCACCCAGGGTTGAATGATGCTTCTTTTATCGATAACCTGCATAAGACGCAGGCTATCTTTATCAATTTTATCCCGCCCGCCAATAAAAAATAACGTAATGAAAGCCGTCATCAGGGAAAAATACACCGGGTAGTAAAAAAATATCGGCGAATCATCCTTAAACAGAGGCTTCCAATAGGCAAACCAGACTAACAGGGTACCGCTGGAAAAAATGTCGTACCAGATTATGGACGACCATTTTTTGAATAGGCTTCCAAAAATACCGATAATGGCTACCGCTAAACTAATATAAATTAATAACGGCGTTACCAGTGAGTCTTGTAGTGGGCTGGCCGTTTGTGCCAAAAAACAGAGGACGAGGCTAAGGGCGATAAAAAGAGGCATGGCAGTCCGTAAAAATCAGTAAATAATAAACTTACAGCCCAATATGAGCAAAAGGGATTTTTTATATCAATTGTTAATAATAATTGATATAAACTGCTATTAATAGTTAAATACCAGGGTTTATTTTGCGGTAGGATTGAATTGATGAGTCATCACGAGCACTATGGCAGGTTACGCAATGAGCGTCTCCACTAAAACAGACAATAACAAATACATGTCCGGCACCGCTTAGGGTAATGCTAAAGAACAAAAATGCTAACAAAAGCAAGGAATAACAATCATGAGCATACAAAAAACCATCATAAATAAACCTCTATTATTGAGTGGCCTGGTTATCTCAATGACGCTGGTAGGTTGCGCCTCAACGGCAACGACCACTCCTAACCAAGACGATCCCTGGGTAGGCTGGAACCGTGGTACTCAAAAATTTAACGATAATGTCGATAAAGCTGTTTTAAAGCCTGTGGCAAAAGGCTACCTATGGATAACCCCGGAATTTGTCGATGAAGGCATAACCAATTTTTTCAGTAACATTAACGATATAGGCGTAACGCTTAACGACTTGCTACAGTTTAAATTCAAACAAAGCGGTATGGATGCAAGTCGTTTCCTGATTAACACTACGGCGGGTGTAGCCGGGTTTGTTGATGTGGCAAACATGATTGATTTGCCCAAGCATAAAGAAGATTTCGGACAGACCCTGGGATACTGGGGCGTTCCGTCCGGCTCCTATCTGGTTTTGCCGTTCTTCGGCCCCAGTTCGCCCAGAGATGCGGTTGGCATCGTGGGGGACGCGCTGCTTAATCCGTTGACTTATGTTTCAGCTTTTGGAACCACTGCTGTCAGCGCCGCCGTGGCCGGCTCCAAAGCCCTGGATATTACTGACAGACGGGCGAATTTAATGACGACCGAAAAAATCGTCAACGAAGGATCTGTCGACCGTTATGACTTTATCAAAAATTCTTACGAGCAGAACCGTGAGTATCTGATCAATGACGGCAATTCCCCGGAAGACCCCGATCTGCTTGACGAAAGCTCTGGAGCAGGCAATAACGCCAATAAAAATCAGGCTGCAGCAAGTCCCGCACCCGCTAAGAAAAATAGCACTACGACTAAAACCGATGCCTCAAAACCGCCCGCCACCCCAGGAAAAGCGGTGCATTTTCTAGAATTAACAGAGCCCAAGTAGGCCGCTATCGGCCATTAACAAACAATTTAAGCCATCTCGTTCAGCTAGGCTATCGGTTAAAGGCGTGCGCCTGAAAGGCCACGACTCATCACATTAGCTAGCCTTCAATAGAGCCAGACATAAACCCGTACATCAACCATTGGCCCAGCGGATGTACGGATATTCTGCTTATGATCTGCATACAAACAAGCGTTTTTACGGCTTAGCATTGTACTTTCAATAATGTCAGCTCTTTTTCAGAGCATTTGACTTAAGCATCAACATAAAGAAATCGAGGCTTATTTTCCGTATTTTTTACGGAATTTATCAACACGGCCCGCCGTATCAACAACACGCTGCTTGCCTGTATAAAAAGGATGGCATGAAGAACAAACTTCCACCTGTAAATCCTTACCTAATACAGAACCCGTCAAAAATGTATTACCGCAACCACAAGTCACAGTAATTTGCTTATATTCAGGATGAATTTCTGGTTTCATATCACTTCCACATTACCCACAAAGAGGCTACATACTTATTAAAGAACTCAGTATAATACGTTTTTCATGAACAATTGGCAACCCTTGTTAAGCTTATGCGTATTATTACTTTAAATGCCAACGGCATCCGGGCTGCAGAACGCAAAGGTTTCTTTACCTGGATGCAGCTGAAAAATGCTGACATTATATGCCTACAAGAGACAAAAGCGCAGATACACCAGCTAAATAGCGACCCTTTTTGTCCTACTGGCTATCACTGTTTTTATCATGATGCTGAAAAAAAAGGTTATAGCGGCGTTGCACTCTATTGCAGAAAACAACCCGATAAAATCGTCAGCGGCATAGGCTGGCCTGATGCCGATGCAGAAGGCCGTTTTATTGAGGCTCAATTTGGCAATTTAAGCGTGATCTCGTTGTATTTGCCATCAGGTTCTTCAGGAGAAGACCGGCAAGCCTTCAAGTTTAGCTTCATGGATCGTTTTATGCCCTATCTACAAGCCTGCTCACAAAGTGGCCGCGACTACATTATCTGCGGCGACTGGAACATTGCCCACAAAGCCATCGATTTAAAAAACTGGCGTGGAAATAAAAAGAACTCAGGCTTTTTACCCGAAGAAAGGGCTTGGCTAGATAAATTATTTGCCAATGACCATTGGCTGGATGCGTTCAGACTGGTCAACCAGGAAGCCGAACAATACACCTGGTGGTCGAACCGAGGCCAAGCCTGGGCGAAAAACGTAGGCTGGCGTATCGATTATCAAATAATCAGCGCAGGCCTTAAAGACAAGGTCACGACGACGTCCATCTATAAAGACGAACGTTTTTCCGATCATGCGCCGCTGATTATGGATTATGACTTATAGTCCTATTTTGCACCCACCGGTTGCTTTTGATCGTTCCAGGGCGCGACTTTAAACAACAGCAACATGCCCGGAATCGCAAGAATAAAGCAAAACAGGAAAAAAGTCACCCACCCAAACCAATCGACCAAATAACCGGTCGTAGCATTGGCAAAAGTACGCGGCACCGCTGCCAAGCTGGTGAACAAAGCGAATTGGGTGGCGGTGTATAGAGGATGCGTGGTATGGGCGATAAAGGCGACGAAGGCCGCCGTACCCAAACCCACTCCCAATGCTTCAACGCCGATCACCAGCGCAAGCCACGGCAGACTGTGCCCTACCGTTGCCAGCCACGCAAATCCCAGAATAGAAAAAATCTGCACCCCGCCGAATATCCACAGGGCGCGGTTGATGCCGAGCTTGATCATCCAAATACCGCCCAGCAATGCGCCGATCACACTGGGCCAGAAACCGGCATTTTTAGCGACAAGACCGATCTCGGTTTTGCTAAAGCCCATATCAAGGTAAAACGGCGTCGCGAGCGCAGTCGCCATACTGTCGCCCAGCTTGTAAAAGAAAATGAAGGCTAGCACCAGCAGCGCAGATTTAACACCGTTGCGACTGATAAATTCGTGAAACGGCTCAACCACGGCGTCTCTGAGCGTTTTAGGCGCGCCGTTTTTAAGCTCCGGCTCGCTGACGAACAGCGTCATGACTAGACCCGGCAACATAAACAAGGCGGTAATAATAAATACGCTGCTCCACGGCAAATAATCAGCCAATATCAGCGACAAGGAACCCGGTATCAAACCGGCAATTTTGTAGGCGTTAACGTGTATGGCATTACCCAAACCCAGCTCACTATCCGGCAATAATTCACGCCGGTAAGCATCCAGCACGATGTCTTGCGAGGCGCTGAAAAACGCCACCACAGCAGCCAGATAGGCAATGGCCCATAAATCCAGCTTGGGCTGCAACGCGCCGAATGCCGGAATAGATAACAGCAAGGTTGTTTGCCAAATAAACAGCCAGCCGCGTCGCCGCCCCAGCGGCGGAACATAACGGTCAAACAGCGGCGCCCACAAAAACTTCCAGGTAAACGGCAATTGAATCAGCGCGAACAAGCCGATGGCTTTCAAGTCTACGCCTTCAGAGCGCAACCAGGCCGGCAACAACGAAATTAGAATATACAGCGGCAAGCCCGAACTGAAGCCTGTGAAGATGCAAATGAGCATGTGCTTGTTGAACAGCGCCTGTCTGATACTGATATTGGTGTTATTTGTCACTAAAATCCTTAAGCGTGAGCGCTCGGCAATTAAAACCAGAGTCCACAAAAATCACATAAACAAAAAAGGCCGGACATCAATGATGCCGACCTTTTCCTTAATAATAACGCCGCACGAATTGCACGACGCTTAACCGCTATCAACCATTAATCAGATAATGCACAAAAATACTGGCTGCATAACCGCCGGCAATAGCAGGCGTCCATTTTAAATGACTGAAAAATGTGTATTTATGATTGGATTGTCCCATCAAAGCGACACCCGCCGCCGAACCGACCGATAACAATGATCCTCCGACGCCCGCAGTCAAGGTCACTAATAACCACTGATACAAGTCCATATCGACATTCATATTCAACACGGCAAACATCACAGGAATGTTATCAACAATTGCCGAAATAACACCCACCAAGATGTTGGCAGTAGTCGCGCCCAAACCGTCATACATAGCGCCTGACAGCAATTCAAGATAACCGATATAGCCTAAACCGCCGACAGCAAAAACCACACCGAAGAAGAACAACAAAGTATCCCATTCTGCACGACGCACTTTATTGAAGACATCAAAACCTACTTCACCTTCAGGTCTGTAGTTCTTTTTCAAAAAGAAACCATACAGCATTAACACAGAAAGACCGACCATCATGCCCATAAACGGCGGCAAATGCAGGCCTTGTTTAAAGCTGACCGCCGTGACGATGGTCAATAAAAACAATACGCAAATTTGAATCGCACCTGGCTTTAACACGACGGCAGCTTCTGATGTGACTTTAGGTTGCTCATCAGGTACGGCAAAATACATAATCGCCGCAGGCACGGCGTAGTTCACCAGTGAAGGAATAAACAGTTTGAAGAAATCGAAGAATTCGGCATAACCCGCTTGCCAAACCATCAAGGTAGTGATGTCGCCGAAAGGACAGAACGCGCCGCCTGCATTAGCCGCAATCACTAAATTGACAAAACCGATGCCGACAAATTTCTCGTTATCCGCACCTACCGCCATAACCACCGCGCCGACCAATAAAGCCGCCGTCAGGTTATCCGCTACTGCTGATAAAAAGAACGTAATAATGCCGGTAATCAAAAACAGTTTACGATAGCCGAATTGCCGTCTTACCAACCACGATCTCAAGGCTTCAAACACATTGCGTTCGGCCATAGAGTTAATATAAGTCATGGCGACCAATAAAAACAACATCAGCTCGGCATATTCTTTCAAATTGTATTCGAAAGCCTCGTGCATCGCTTCAACCGAAACGCCTTTTTGTGAAGCTAAAATAGCCGCATGCGCCCAAATAATACCTGCCGCCAAAATAACCGGCTTGGATTTACGCATGTGCGTAAATTCTTCGGTCATCACAAAACCGTAAGCGATAATAAAGATCAGAACGCAATAAATACCCCGCTCAGTCCCCGTTAAGCCTAAGCTTTCAAAGCCGCCCGCCATTGCCATTTGCGGCATCAGCAACATCGCTAACAACATTAATAAAAATCGCACCAGAATATCCCCCAACTCACTTATAATTATTAAACACAAGAAATTTTAGTCGTTAATGGTATCATCAACTAATAAGTTTTGTCATTTTATGGCGCGCAGTATATGATTACCGGACATAATTATTCGCCCGATAAGGCACTTTAACCGCTTATTCATGTACCAATATAACGACATCGACCAAACCCTAGTTGACGAACGGGTCGCCCAATTCAGACGGCAAACCGAACAGTTTTTAAAAGGCGAAATTTCAGAAGACCAGTTCCGCGCATTACGCTTAAGAAACGGCCTTTACGTTCAAATTCATGCTCCCATGTTACGAGTTGCAGGACCCTATGGCCTGCTCAATTCCAAACAACTGCGAAAACTGGCTCATATTGCCCGCCACTACGACAAAAACTACTGTCATTTTACCACCCGGCAAAATATCCAGTTTAACTGGCCAAAGCTGGAGCAAGTTCCTGATATACTTGAAGAATTAGCCACCGTTCAGATGCACGCCATTCAAACTAGCGGCAACTGCATGCGCAACACCACCTCCGATCATCTGGCGGGCGTTTGTGTGGATGAAATTGAAGACCCGCGCCCTTATTGCGAAATTATCCGCCAATGGACGACACTGCATCCCGAATTCGACTACCTGCCGCGCAAATTCAAA
>Ga0182021_10010682_pt1 | contig 10886 bp, 6 predicted proteins | sample 612E3MmetaG_FD_120493 | JGI IMG/M metagenome (GOLD analysis project Ga0182021, IMG submission 120493) | Permafrost microbial communities from Stordalen Mire, Sweden - 612E3M metaG (Illumina Assembly) | ecosystem: Environmental > Terrestrial > Soil > Wetlands > Permafrost | place: Sweden...
CAAAGAAATAAGCGGGTTCGTTTCCTTCAGGAGGGAGACCCCCTGCCCACCGTGGCCTCCATCGGTTCGGGCTACCGGTTCCTGGACGACCGGCTGCGGGTTTCCGCCGACCTCCGGTATCCGCTTCACGACAAGATGTCCTACGGCGCGGGCGTGGAGCTGACGCGGCCCCTGACTCGGAGCATGTCGGCGGCGCTGCGCGCCGGCTACAATTCCGCCTCGACGGACCCCTCCGGCGGCACGGTCGGCGTGACGGGCGGTTTGGGGATCACTTGGAAGAGCTGGGGTTTCGACATGGCCTGGGCCCCCTATGGGAACCTGGGCCAGACCTTCCGCTACGCCCTCCTCGTAAAGTTCTAAAATCCTTCGTCAAAAATTCCGATTATTTCATTTGTGCGTCGGTTCTATGGGCCGCCGGGTGGACCCAGTTCGACGGACCGATGAGTATTCCCACCGGTTCCTGTATACCGCATATTGACATGAAATTAATTAGTTGGACATAGGATTCGACTTGAATCTTATACCAAGAGGACACATAATAAAAAGCTGATATGGAATTACTGGTTCTTTTGTTGCATGTAAACAGAATGCTTTTCATTTTATAGGAGAAGAGAGCCTTTATGAAGAATAGTCGACTATTATTGCGACTATCTCTGATCTTGGCACTCATTTGGCCTCCCACCGGCGTCCATGCGGCCGCTCCGGGCGAGCTCAATTACCAGGGAAAACTCGCAGACGTCAATGGGAACCCCATCACCAGCACTTCCTCAAATACGATAAACATTAATTTCGAGATTTGTTCCGCGCCGGCTCCCACGGCCTGTGACGACCTTTTTACTCAGAATCATGCCAACGTTTCCGTCGTCAACGGCGTTTTCAACGTCTTGCTGACGGCGATCCCCGCCATGGCGTTTCAAGGGGGGACGGACCGGTATCTTCAAATTTCCGTGAATGGGATGCCGTTGAGCCCTCGGGAGAAGCTGGTCGCCAGCCCGTATGCACTGTCGGTGGCGGCGGGGGCGGTGGGAACGAGCGAATTGGTAGATAACGCGGTGACGAGTGCGAAAGCGGGATTCAATTATGCGGGTTCCAACGCCAAAGGGGGCGGAGCCAGTTCCCTGGCCTTGAGTTCCGCCCCCGGCCAATGCTCAGGGGGTCAATTCGCCCTGGGGATAGGGACGAACGGGGACGCGCAATGCGGCACGCTCCCGTCGGGACTGGGCGGCGGGACGGCCTACGCGGTGCCTCTCTGGACCGGGACATCTTCCCTCGGGAGCTCGATCATGGCCCAGAACGTGGCGGCCAGCACAGTGACGGTGTCGGGCGGGTTGGCGGCGACGCGGTTGGCGGGCGACGGGGCGAGCGTGACGAACCTGAACGCCGGGAACGTCGCGAGCGGGACGTTGGGCGCGGCGCGGGGAGGGACGGGATTGACCTCGGCGGGAGGGACGTTGAACCGCGTGTTGAGGACCACGGATGGGACCAACTTCTCGGTGGGGACGATCGATTATAACTACCTCGCTTCAGGCGTTTATGGGAACATCACGGGACTGGGGACGCAAGGGCAGACCTTGGATATGGGGACCCATACAATAACCAACGTGGCGGACCCGACGTTGGCCCAGGATGCGGCCACAAAAAATTATGTCGACGGCAGGGTGGCGGCGGGAGGGGTTCCGGCGCTGACGTTGGGGACGTCGAACTCGGCGGGTTCCGCGACGACGTTCGTGAGGACGGACGCCACGTTGGCGGCTTTTGACTCCACGGCGCCGGCGGCGTTGGGGACGGCGGCGGCGGGCGCGGCGACGACGGCGGCGCGACGGGACCACGTACATCCGGCGGTGGACCTTGGGACGGGAACGGGATTGACCGGGACGCTGGGTTCGGGCCGGGGAGGGACGGGAAACAATTGGTCCGCCGCGGCGAAAGGTTCTCTGCCGTATTTCAGCGCGGCGGGGACGATGGCCTTGTTAACGCCCGCGACGGACGGGAATGTTTTGACGCTCAACGGTGGTTCACCCCAATGGCAGGCGCCTCCCGCCGTCGGCCCGTGGACGGTGTCGGGAAACGATATCATTAACAACAACACCGGCAACGTCGGAATAGGCGCGTCGAATCCGAGCGAAAAGCTGGTGGTCGGGAACGATTTGGGAAATTTATCCGCCAATACCGCCGTGGTGGTTGGGGATAACGCGGGCGATAGCGCCTATTACGTTGGACAACCTCTTACCCCTACCGGCGCCGCCGTCATGGGCATGAAATGGATTCATAACGCCATTTCCGCCGACGCCTACGGTCAAATCGTCACCGCCGGCTATAGCAATCCCATCAAGATAGATGCATCGTCGTTGTTGCTGCAAACAACGGCGACCGGCAACGTGGGGGTGGGGACGGCGACGCCGGGCAGCAAATTGGACTTAAATGGGGCGTTCACGATGCAGGGAATGGCGACGCCGGCGGTATCGTCGGCCGGGCAAGGGCGGATCTATTTTGATTCGACCAGCAATAAATTTCAGGTGTCGGAAAACGGTGGACCCTATACCAACCTCGGCGGCGGCAGCGGCGGATCTTGGAATTCTTCCGGAACGAATATTTACAATACCAACAGCGGCAACGTTGGGATAGGGACGTCGGGCCCCCTGAATGGGAAGCTGGTGATCGGCGCCGATTTGGGGGTTTTATCGGCCAATACCGCCGTGGTGGTCGGGGATAACGGGGGCGGCAGCGCGTATTACGTCGGACAGTCCGGTGGACTCATGGGACTGAAGTGGATATATAACGCCACAGCCGCCAACGCTTTCGGACAGATCGTCACCGGCGGTTACAGCAATCCCATCAAGATGGACGCTTCGTCGTTGTTGCTGCAAACGGCGGCGCCCGGCAACGTCGGGATCGGCGTCGCGGCTCCTCCCACCGAAAAACTGGAGGTGAACGGCAATATCAAGTTGGGCAGTCCCGGCAACCGCCTCCTCATGCCGGAGGGCGTCTACACGCCCGGTAACGGCGGCCCGGAACATCGTGTTTTAACACCCGGTTCAACCGTGCGGGGCGCTACCCGAGACGGTCTTCGACGCGCCACCTGGCAATTTATCGATAATACCCCGGGCGATACGGATAACACCGTCCTCAAGATCGATCAGATTCAAGATTCCAATCCATCCGGGGGCCTCATTGGGAAAACAGGTATCAATGTTAATCATTATTCCATGCCGGATAATGGAGGCGACGTCAGCGGGGGGTTATTCGTAGAGACGGGTGGGGGGAGCGCCTTGACCGCCTATAAAATCTCCCATTGGTCACGGCGGCCTGCCGGATTTACGGAATATTCCGATTCCGCCCAAGGAGCCTTCGAGGCCGGAACTTCCGATCAGTCCCAGGCGGTTCTCGCCCTGTCCGGCGTGTTCGGTTCGGAGTTGGCGAGCAATGCCATTTATGCGCGTATTGATAACAGTGTTTCCAAGGGAATGGTCGTGGCGCCGGGAAATGGTATTTTTGACGATCGGACGGCCTATTCGGTCGGCAGTCAAACCATCGGCAAACCGAAGGTGGATGACAACATCAAATTTTCCGTGAAATTGAACGGGGATGTTTTCACTCTCGGATACGTTCAATTGGGTTTGACGAGCGGGGCGCCGCCGGCCGCCGATTGCGATTCCGCGGATGAGCGCGGACGGATGAAGGTGGACAGCGCGGTGGGACGCCTCTATATTTGCGTTGATTCCGGTTGGATTTCCAAATAAAGAAAAATAATCAGGAACGTTTGCGATTTGTTGGTCCACCAGGTTTCACTGGAATCGAAAGCCTTCCCGAACATTCGAATTGAAAGGGAACTCCGGTTCCGTACGCCGTTGAGAAAACGGTCGAAATCCCGCCGCATGTATTAGAATCTATTCCATATGAAACTTCCTTCATCGAAACGTCCGTGGGTGGCGGCGTCCTTGACCGACTTCGGTCGGTTGGTCCCCGACGCCCGCCGGGCGGCGCGGGAGGGCGCGGATCTTTTGGAAATCCGCGCGGACCTTTTCCCGGCCCGCGTCCTTGACGACAAAATCCTTCGTGAACAACTTCGGGCTGTTCGTCGCGCCGCGGAGCGCCCCCTTCTTCTCACCCTTCGTCGACGGGCGGAGGGGGGGAAGTGGCCGTTTTCGGAGATCCGGCGGGCGGCGCTCATTCGGGCCTTGATGCCTTCGGTGGACGGGGTGGACGTCGAGGGCGCCGCCCGGATCGCCCCGGGCGTCCTCCGGGAGGCGCGGCGGCTCGGAAAATGGGTCGTCTTGTCCCACCACGATTTCAAGAAAACGCCTTCGCACCGGGCGTTGGAGGCCGTGGCCGGGCGGTTCTCCAAGTCGGGCGCCCAAATCCTCAAAGTGGCGGCCATGCCCCGGAGGCCCTCGGACGTGGACCGGCTGATGGAGTTTTGCTCCGGTTTGAGGGGCCGGAGAGCCTTCATCGCCATGGGTCCGTTGGGCCGCAAAACAAGGGTTGAGCCCCGTCGGTGGGGCTCCTGCCTGACCTTCGCCTCCGTCGGCCGCCCCAGTGCCCCCGGCCAACTCGGGGTCAAGGAGTTGGCCGGCCGCATTTACAGCACATTTACTTGACGGTGATCTTGCAACGGCGTTATAATTCTTCTCATAGTATTCAAACTTGTATTTATTGGATTTGTTGGATCTCTAGGATTGGGGCCCCTTGATGGATAAGCCGGAAAGGACCTTCACGACATTCCAGGTGGCCGACATCTGCAACGTCCGGCCCACGACGGTCATCAAGTGGGCCAACCAGAGCCGCATCAAGGCCCACACGACGCCGGGCGGCCACCGCCGCATCAACGAATCGGACCTCGTGTCCTTCCTTCGCAAATACAATATTCCCATCCCCTCCGACCTTGTCCCCGGACGCCGAAAGCGGATCCTCATCGTCGAGGACGAATCGGACATCGGCCAGCTCCTCGTGAGGGCGTTCCAAAAGTCCTCCAAGGACCTTTCGGTCCAGTGGACGAAGGACGGCGTGGAAGGGCTCCTGTCCGTGGGCCAGTCCACCCCTGACCTGGTCGTCCTGGACGTGGAGATGCCCCTGGTGGACGGGGCGCGGGTCCTGGCCACCCTCCGGGCCGATTCGAAGACCAAGGGGATCAAGATCATCGGCATTACGGGGAAGAGGCTCATGGAGGAGAAACTTCGATTCATGCGCGACCACACGGACGCCTTTTATTTCAAGCCGTTCAAGGTGTGGGAACTGGCGAAGAAGGCCTTGGAGATGCTGAGGGTGGCGCCGGCGGAAAATTAGCAGGCGCCGGAAGGCCGACGGGAGCGGCCCCGACGCTTTGACATCCATTTTCGAGGGGGAGGGACGGTTCCTCCGGTCGTAGGGGGGTCTGAAAATGCTGTTTGGGTGGATGAGCAATTTTGGCCGGCTCATCGGTCGCTCCCGGTCCGCAGCCTTCGCTGCGGTCGGGGATGACGGCGTCGCGGTTGCGGCGCCCGCCCTTGTTGAATCTTCGAGGGGACCGGTCCTTCCGGCGCCGACGGATCCGGGGGGTATGGCCGTCCCCGCCTTGTCGGAGGCCGATGGAAAACAGTCTCGTCCCGGAGGGAAGGCTCGGGATGCGGGTCGCAACAGCCGTCAAGATCGCGCCCGCCGTCCGGCGGGAAAAGACGCCGACTCGGCGAAGGACAATTCCCCGGCCCGCTCCGGACGGCGAGGTCCGGGCAAATTGCAAGCCCAGCCTCTTCCGCCTCCTCGCGTCGTTCCTCCTCCCCTTCCCAAAGTCCGCCCCATTCCAGGGTTGCTTTCCCGCCCCCGACCGGGCGGCGACGGACGATCCGGCGGGGCCAAAGAAACCCCGGCGCCTCCTCCCGCGCCCGGAGCCGTCCCCGCCGTCCGCGCCCCCGCCATCCAAGGCGCCATTCCCGCCGCGCAGCTTCTTCTCAAGTATCTGGAAGCCGAAGGAGTGGAGTACATTTTCGGCATCCCCGGCGGCCCGCTGATGCCGCTTTACGAGGCGATGTTCGACCGGAAGAAGATCCGCCCCATTTTGGCCCGGCACGAAGAAGGCGCGGCGTTCATGGCCGACGGCTACGCCCGGGTCAGCGGGCGCCTGGGCGTTTGCTGCACGACGACGGGCCCCGGCGCCACCAACGCCCTGACGGGGATCGCTTGCGCCCACCGGGACTCGGTTCCGCTCATGATCCTGACCGCGCAGATCGCCTTGTCCGCCTTCGGGAAGGGGGCCGCGCAGGAAGGCTCTCCCATGAGCATCGACATTGTGGACTTGTACAAGTCCGTGACGAAGTCCAGCCTCATGCTTATGGCCCCGTCCAAAACCGGGGACGTCGTCCGGCACCTGCTGCGGACGGCCTTGACCGGCCGTCCCGGCCCCGTCCATTTCAGCTTTCCGTCCGACATGATGAATCGTCCCGTCGCGACCGACTTTCGCTCGCCCGAGCAATATCGTCCTCCCACCGAAACATTCGACCGTCGGTCGGTGCAAGAAGCCGCCAAGGTGCTTCTGAGAGCCCGACGGCCCGTCATTCTCGCGGGTTACGGGGTGCAGATTTCCCGCGCCTATGCGGAGCTCAAAACTCTCGCCGAGCGCCTTCGGATCCCCGTGGCGACCACTCAGAAGGCCAAGGGCGTGTTTCCCGAAGACCATATCCTGTCTCTGGGCGTGTTCGGTTTCGCCGGGTCTCCCCGGGCCGACGCGGCGCTCCTGGCCCCCGAGACCGACGTTCTTCTGGCCATCGGGACCGGGTTGGGGGAGCTGGCCACCCACGCCTGGGACCGCCGCGTCACCGAGGGGAAGAAGCTCCTGCACTTGGACGTAGACCCTCGGGAGGTGGGGAAAAACTATCCCGTCGACGTCGGGCTTGTGGGGGACGCGCGGCAAGTCCTGACCGAGCTCAACTTTCAGTTGAGCCGGGATATCCGCTGGCTCGACATGCAAGAGGTGTTGGGAAAGAGGATGGCGTGGGCCCGTGCGGTCCGGGCCATGTATCCCGCCGTCCTGGAACCCGAATCGCTCTCGGATAAATCCGTGCCGTTGAAGCCTCAGCGCGTCATCGCTGAAATGCGCGCCGCCATGCCGGATGACGCCATTCTTTTTTCGGACATCGGCAACGTCATGGCCTGGGCGATGCACTATTTCCCCGTCCGGGAGCCCGGCGGGTTCCACATCAACATGGGTTTCAGCTCGATGGGTCACGGCGTGGCCGCCGCCATCGGCGGCAAGCTGGCGGCGCCGAACCGGGCGGTGGTGGCGCTCTCGGGCGATGCCGCCTTCGCCATGAACGGAATGGAAGTGCACACGGCGGTGGAGAACGACGTTCCCGTCGTGTGGGTCGTCATGAACAACGGCGGCCACGGCATGGTTCGGTTAGGGGAAATGGTTCAGTTTGGAGGACGTTTCAATTTCTCGATGTTCAAAAAACCCCTGGACATCGCCAAGATGGCGGAGGCGCTGGGGGCCCTCTCTTTCCGGGCCACACAGCCGGGCGATGTGGAGCGATCGGTCCGGGCGGCCCTTTCATCCACCCGGCCGGCGGTTGTGGAGGTGATGGTGGACCCCGAGGCGAAACCTCCCATGGGCATGCGGCTTCAAACCTTGGAAAAGTTTTTCGGCAATGATGAAGACAAGGTTGTGTCCGAAGCGGAGCGGGCGCTTCCCACGTCCCCGTTCTTGAAGGGTGAGGCGACGGGAATGGCTCCCGATTAATTAGGCCGTCGGCCGGGGGCCGCGTCGTATTTCTTTGAGCCGGCCGAATTGATAGATTCTTTTCATTGGTCAAACGCGCACGGGGCCGGGGCATCGTGCTTTGTGGCGAGCGGGGGGGGGAGATGATGCAGGGTCGAGGGATTGAAAGTGACAGGGGTGGGAAGCCACACCCGCTTCTTCGCTGCGTCGAGAAGCTCATCATGGGGTACAGGGGCGCCAAAGCTCTGTTCGTTGCCGTTGAACTCGGCATCTTCGATGCGTTGGAGGAATCGGACGGGCGACTCGTTTCTGTGGCCCGCAGAGTCGAAGCCTCACGAAACCGCGTCGAGATTATTATGAACGCTCTCGCGGCTCTTGGATTTTTGGAAAAGACTGACGCGGGGAAATACCATAACAATGAATTTTCTCGGGATTGGCTTACATCCAACGGCAGCCACTCTTTGGTGGACAACATTCGTTGCCAGGAGTTCCTTTCCGGGGCTTACGCTGATTTTGTTGAGACCGTTCGTCGTGGTCGTCTAAAACGCGACCTGGGCGATTTATTGGAGGAGAAACCCAAGTTTGTCCGCCACTACATCCATGGAATGGCCGAGATCAGCAAGGGGGTTTCGCGCGATCTTGCGAAAGTCATTGATGCCTCCGGGGCGAAGGACATGTTGGATGTCGGGGGCGGTCCCGGGCTTTTTGCTCTTGCCTTTTTGGGGGCGAACCCGAAACTTCGGGCCGTGGTTTTGGACCTGTCCGAGACGTTGATCCACACCAGGCGTTACGTGAGAGCATCTCCCCACCGGGATAGGGTTGCGTTTCAGGTTGGGGACTATAATAAAGTTGATTTTGGTCGAAACTGCTTCGATCTGATTTTGATGTCTCATGTTACACATGCTGAAAGCGCAGAGAATAACCAGCGTCTGGTTCGAAAGGCGCACAGGGCGCTTCGGGAAGGCGGACGGCTCGTTATTCACGATTTCATGGTAAATATGAATAAGACCGGACCTCTTTTCCCGGCGCTTTTTTCGATGCACATGGCAACATTTACCAATGATGGGAAAACCTATTCTGGGGCGGAGTATAGAAACTGGTTTCAAGGGGCGGGTTTCCGAGTGAGTGAGCCTATTTTAATTTCCCCCGGGCGGGCAAATTCCTCCACGGCGATAATTGGGACTAAAAGGTGATGGGAAGACGGAATGGATTCTACCGCGGGAACTCTCAGCGCTCCAAGGAGACAATTCCATGTTGACAAGGATAAAGCTTCCGAGAATCATTTCAGCGGTGTTGTTTTCCACGTCTGTGATCGCCGGCCCATCCCAGGCGGGGGGCATCCTTCGGGTTTGTGATGATGTTAAAGAGCCCGCCTGTCTGGATCCACAAAAGCAGTTCACGGAAAAAAGCCACACGCTTATCCAACAAATCTTTGAGGGGTTGGTCCGATTCGACCCCAATGGAAAGTTGGAGCCTTGTCTGGCGGAATCCTGGGAAAGGGTGGATCCCCTTCGGATGAGATTCCACTTAAGGAAAGGGGTCAAATTCCACAACGGCGAACCTTTCACGGCGGAGTCCGTCCGCTGGACATTGGATCGATACTTGAATCCTGCCACCGGTTTCCCGGGCTACGGGTTCATCGCCACATTGGACAAGGCCGAGGTGGTGGATGACTATACGGTTGATGTCCTGACAAAAATGCCTGACGGCCTCTTGTTGAACCGATTGGCCGCATTTATCGTTATTTCTCCGCCAAATTACGCCAAACAAACGGAAGGTGTTTTGGAAGAGCATCCCGTCGGGACAGGGCCGTTCAAGTTTGAGAAATGGGAAAGAGGGGATCGGATTACTCTCGTTGCAAACAAAGATTACTGGATGCCCGGATACCCAAAGGTGGACCGGTTGGTGTTCATTTTTCGGCCGTTCGAGACGCAATACAAGATGCTCCTGGACGGAAAGATTGACCTCATGACGGAATATCCCGGAAGCCGTACCATGCAGGCTATGGAAAACAAGGGCACCAACATCATCAAGAGAAACACCTATTGGACGGTCAGTTGCAGCATCAATCTCACAAAACCGCCGCTTAACGATGTAAGGGTAAGGAGAGCGTTGAACATGGCGCTGGATAGGGATGAAATAATCCATTACGAAAGTCTCAACAACGGCAAGCCGATTGCAACTATGTCCATGAGGGGAGAGGAAGGGCATAACGCGTCCCTTATCCCTTACGAGTTCAACCCGGCAAAAGCCAGGCAGTTGCTGAGCGACGCCGGGGTCAAACCTCCCCTCGTTTTGAAAACGCTTGTTCGGGAACAAGGCGCTCGAGTGGCGGGGGCCATCAAGGCTCAGTTGGAGGAAAATATCGACGTAAAACTAGACGTGCATGTTTTTGCCGACGCCGACGTCATCAAAGCTTTGCAATCGGAGGAATGGGATCTGGCCATCGCCGGGTTGCCTGACACGTGGGGCAGCATGTTTTTCTTGTCGAGTATCTTCCTTTATTCCCGGTCGCCTTTTTCCTTGACGCATTCTCCTGACTTCGACAAGAAGTTGGAGGCAATGATGATGATCTTGGACGACAAGGAGCGGGATCTTTATGGAAAGGAATTGGATTCCTATATCTATAATCAGGCCCTCGGGTTGTTTACGTTCCAGCGGATCAAGACGTACGGGGTCAATGAGCGATTAAGGTTTATCCCTTCTGTAACGGGGGTGCACTACTTCTTTAGGGCTTATTTCAGCACGCCCCCTACCCAGAAAAAGGCGGTCCGGATCGAATAAATGGATATTGTCTCGGATTGGTTGACATTAAGAAGGATTGTTCTGTTGGCGGGAGCCCTCCACTTCTGTCAATTCCCGGCGGCGTTCATGGTGCCGAACACCCTCAATTGGAAGGAGGAGCTTAAACGGCTTTCCCCGCTTAATCGCAGAATATTCCTTGTGATCTCTCTTGCCATTATGTGGGTTGGTTTAGGGTTGGGCGGGGTTGTTATTATCGGGGCGGATGAGATTGTTTCTGGAAGGCCGTTGGGGGTTGCCTTGTGTTTTTTCTTGGGTGTCTTCTGGGGCTACCGGGCCGCCGTCCAGATTTTCCTATATTCCAAGATATGGATCGGAGGGACTCTGGGTTGGGTGACTCACCACGGCCTGTCCGGTCTGTTGGTGTTCATGTCGGGTCTCTATTTCTTGATCGGCA
>Ga0182021_10010683_pt1 | contig 10886 bp, 10 predicted proteins | sample 612E3MmetaG_FD_120493 | JGI IMG/M metagenome (GOLD analysis project Ga0182021, IMG submission 120493) | Permafrost microbial communities from Stordalen Mire, Sweden - 612E3M metaG (Illumina Assembly) | ecosystem: Environmental > Terrestrial > Soil > Wetlands > Permafrost | place: Sweden...
AGAATCGCCTTCAAGGGCATCTCCCGCACAATCTGCCTTTCCCGAACCGGCTGGAGAAAAAGGACGGCCTTTTCGCTGTCCAGTTTTTCAGGATTATCGACGATGGGAGATAAAGCCGGAAAATTCGCCACCTGACCGGCATCGAGTTTCGCCGTGCTATACAAACTCAATACTGTGGGGGACGGTTCCAGGCGGGTAACCACATAATCATCTCCCAGATAATCAAAATCCGCCTGAAGGCAGGATAGCGCCGTTGTGGATTTTCCGACTCCGCCCTTTCCGGTAATCAGCACCGCGCCATGTTCGGTGCCGACGGCCGCCGCGTGAAGCAGTTGGCACCCGTTCTTTTCCATCCACCAGTGCAGAAGTGTCCTCAGCGGGGAAGCATGCACCCAATACGGCAATGATTTCGCTGTTTGCACCCAGTATATTCCGGTGTTCGTGTCTAGGTCCAAAAGATTGACCGAGCATTCAATCCAATGAAAAGCGGTCTTGATGCGGCTGCTTTGGAATCCCCAAATGTCGCCCCGGTCGGTAAAGCAATCCCGCTTGCAGGGTGGAGGGATCATGGTCGTTCCGGTGGAATCACTATCCCAAAGGCAAAGCGTCAAATCAGGTGATCTGACTTCCGGCACCCGGTGATGTTCCAACGCCGGAGTCAGGTACTGAACCAGGGTTTCGCCGGCAAACTTGAGACAGACGCTCGTTCCGCCGATGCTATAAAAATAGTTAATCTCTCCGGCAGATTCTTTTGCCTGTAAGAATTTTTCATAACTCCGTTGGAAAAAGTCCAACTGCTCTTGTTCGGTTTTTTGCGGTTTATTCATGAGAATGCACCATGTTTACGATTATCATTTTCAGCAACACCTTTTAATAAAACAGACTTTATCAAATGGACGCCTCTGTGCACGAGCCTGTATAGAAGGGCAGTCAAGCTTCCGGCGTGCATGACCCATTTAAGATAACCGGCGAAACCGCCGGGTGAAAACCATCGATTCTTAGACGTAAGCCGGCGATAGACAAAAAGATGATAACAAAAAGTGTTATAGGGACGGTTTCTTCTAATGTCCAGGGGCGTCATAAGAAAACGGTATTCCATCTTTTCCAGATACGTTACAGGGAGATGACGCACTGTTTCCATGACCGCCTGCGGTATCTCCGTTTGGAACCTGGTGCAGAGATATTCCATGCCTTTTTTCAACCGTAAACCAACCCGATATTTTTTCGCCAGCGCTACAAGCCGCGTCCAGTCGATTTCAACGTCCGGTGAATGGATCAGAGACATGGCATCGGCCACCCAGCGGATGGGAGGCTCCGGATTCCACACCACGCCATGAATGATCGCATGGAATAACATGTCGGTGGGATTGGGCGCCAATGCAGCGACACCTGCCATTTTGACCGGCACCGCGCCGTCCCAAAAATCATTTTCTTCGTCCTGACAACAGCCATGAAACAGGCGCCAGTGGAGATCAAATTCCTGGCCGTGCGGATTGGTAAAATGTACAGAATGATCATATTCCAAAAGCCCTTCATTAAATGCCGGGGTTGGCACCCAACAGGCCGCGATCAGCAAGTCGTGCGCCAATCGCGCTTTTGCCCGGGGGATCAGGACGTCTATATCGGCCATTGGCCTGGCGCCATTATTCTTATAATAAAGCAGAGACAATGCCGCCCCTTTAAGGAGCATGGTTTCGATGCCGGACGATTGAAGGTTATCAACCACTTTTGCCATGTCATGGAACAACGTTTGATTCTTGCTCCATGACTGGCGATAAATCCCCTTAAGTCTACCCATCAGAGGATCATCAATCCCCATTTGCTGGAGATTCACATACAAGAGCGGGAGCAGACGGAACGAACCGCGGTCGACATCTTTTTCGATATCAGCGGTGCGGCTCCATTCCTGCCAGGCATCGGCCGCCGCCTGCCCTTTTGACACCGCTGCGCGCAACAACAATTCCTGCCGGCCGGTGGCAAAGTTGCTTGTGCGGCAAACATTCATATTTTTTTCCCATATCTTGTCATAGAGGTTTAATAGTCGGCCAGCCGACGGCATCAACCTCATGGATCGGATCCAATAAGAGCAAGTCTTTCATATCTGAATATTTATTTAATGCCGGAGGTTTGAATTCTATTTTTGCCGTTTTTTCATCAGGTTGACTTACACTACCCGCGTCACATAAAAGCTCTTCGCCAGTTTCCTGACCCGATACAAGCAAACCTTCATCTATTAATTCCGAAATGAATGAATTTACCGCATTATAGATTTCGTTGTCGCTGCCTTCATAATAAAAGCACAGCTTTTTTACTATATCATCTGCCGAATTCATGCCTGCCAATAAATCCCATATTCTGGCTCCCGTTTCGATCAGGCTGTAATAAATCCCGCTATCAAGATTCAGGATGATCGTTTCTCCATCAATAGCTTCATGGACGACCGTTGGAGTGTTGATTCTTAGCGAACCCATTGTCTTCATTTTCTTCTCCCTATGTAAAGTGCTTGTACTTCAAATATCAGCGATTTGCTCATAACATAAAACTGACACTCAGTGAAATCAGTTTGATATGACATTGCTTCTTAGTCGTGGGACTATAAAAATTTCGTTCTTGTATGTCAAGAGAATAGTGGAGCCCCCTCCGGCAGGAGTCGCGGGATTGACCACAAAATATGGAATGAGGCACTGATGAACGCGCCGGAGGTACATCTAACTTACCAACCTCTTGAGGTAACGATCTGTCACATAATGAAAGGTTTGTTTCAATCTGCTGTCATAGCCCTCCACATCACTACAGGCGGCGAGACACCCGGAACATTTTCTGTCGAGAGCCGATATAATCAACTCTCTGCGAATTTCACCTTGCCAGATCGAAGAAAGGCTCATTTCGTTTACGTTACCCATGTTTTTATTGATCACAAAGCAGGGATGGCTGTTGCCTTCAATATCTACAACTAGTGTTTTCATCGGGACCTGACAACCCTTGGACGGAAAAGGAATGGATCTTTCGGTAAGGTAAGACGCTACGTATTTCAGCATGTTTTCTGTGTAAATGATAACTTTCTTCCGCTTTGCATATTTCAAAAGATCTTTTAACTTGCCTGCGACCATCTTTTTTTCATCCTGTCTGAATTCAAACTTTTCATGGTCGCAATCAGGACCCGCCACATATCGGCTGTAAGGCTGCATGGATATGATGGGCATGCTCAATTCAGCAGCCAGATCTACCATTTCAGGCAGGCGATCGATGGTCGGACGCATGATAATCGTGGCAATACTCCTTTTTATTCCTCGGCGTCCGAGTTCGCGAAGAGCCGATACCGCCTGGTCAAAGACGCCATTGCCCCGCAATTCATCATGAACGTCTTTTGTGCCATCAATCGACACAACGATGACCAGACTTTTAATGTCCGCCAGTTTGTTCAGTAAATCCTGACGATTCAGAAGAAGCCCGTTGGAAACAACATAGATTTCCCGAAATCCGATCCGGTCCGCATATGCAAGTATTTCCGGCATATCCTGCCGCGTGAACAGTTCAGTGCCATAAGGATCAAAACGGTGGGCGCCAAGGGCGCGAGCTTCTTCCAGCAAGGCAAGAACTTTGGCAAGGGGAATATCTTTATCACGGCGTTTCCAGAAGCTGCACATTTTACAAGATAGATTGCAGCGCGTCGTTAGTTGAATGGCAATTGATGCCAGTGGGCGTGCCAATGATAAATCGTGTTTATTTCTGACCATAGGCAGCAAAATACTAGCCTCTCTTATTAAAGGATGGAATTGAAATTCTTTATTCCCGGGAACGGCGGCGATCCAGGGCGGCTTTTAACGCATGAACATAGCCGGATCTCTGATCGCGATGTAAGATCCCCATGTTGGTCTTGTGAATACGCCGTTTCATCACAACATCCGTCAACATGATACTCTTTATGTTTAGTTCCGTGGCTCTGGCATACCAGTCAATAAATTCGCCGACTCTGAGATCCGGCTTAAATAAGCCGACGCGTAAAAAAGTTTCTTTCTTAATGAGCATCGTACCGGCATGATTACCGGGCATGATTTCAACAGGAATGCTAAGACGATCTTTTTCCTCCCGGGTCAATTCCGGACTGTAAAATTGCTGGATATGACCGAAGGCCAGTTCCAGATCATGATCAGCCTCAAATGCCGCCCATTGCCGTTTCAGCTTGTCCACCATCCAGAGGTCATCCGCGTCGAGGAAAGCAAGAAAGTTACCCCGTGCCAGGACAACACCCTGATTGCGCGCCGCACCGGCTCCACCATTTATCTGGTAATGATAACGGATTGAAGCGCCAAAATTTTGGGCGATACTTGCCGTATCGTCAGTGGAACCATCGTCCACAACAATGATCTCGAGGGGAAAACCGGTCTGAGACAATACGCTTTCGATGGCTTCACCAAGATATCTTCCGCCGTTATAGACAGGGATGATGACGCTCACCAAATGATTATTCTGTTCCATTCACCCCTGCTTTCTTTTTGCGCTGACGGTCGATTGATTCCTTCATTATCTGCAATCGCCCCGCTTTACAAGCCTGGGGCTGTTTTATTGACATATTGGAATTATGAATACGTCTGTTCAAAAGGACATCCGGTAAAATCACCAACGGTATGCCCGCATCTTTGGCACGGGTAAACCATTCCAAATCTTCACCAACCTGATAACGGGGATTAAAGCCGCCTATCTGGTCGAAAACTGCCTTCCGGGCAACTATTGTCGCCAAACCTATCTGATCACTTTCCAAGATTAATTGCAATGCCTGAGGCTCCATATTTAATCCGGGGTCCGGAAAATTATTTATTTTCGATATTGTAAACATGACGGAAGGATGCTCCCGCAAATATTCAACCTGTATTTGCAGTTTCCGGGAAGGCCACGTATCATCTGCATCCAGAAAAGCAATAAACGTTCCTTTGGCGGCCGACAGGCCGCTGTTGCGTGCACTGGCTACACCCTGATTAGATTGGTAGATATAGCGGACATCAGTATAGCTTTTAACAACGGCTGCGCTTCCATCGGTCGACCCGTCATCCACAACGATAATTTCCAGGGGCTCGTAATTTTGCGCCAGAACACTGGAAATCGCTTCGGCCAGGAAAGCCTCCCCGTTATAAACAGGGATAATCACGCTAACTAAAGATTCTGTAGATTCCAATGATAATTCTTCCTTCATTGTTGAAACTCCAATTTAATGAGTCCCAAGTTTCAGAAGCGCAGCGCGCTGAAACTTGCTGGACGAATTATCCCAGGAACGAAGTGACGCGGGACTATCCCATGTGCGAATTTAAGTGGTACTATAGCTTGCAGCGGAATCTGTTTTCAAAGCTTGCTTTGGGGCTCCCGTGATTATTTCAAACAGTCTGTTCACCCTGCATTCTTTTCCTATCGATAAATTTCTTAAGGAGTTTCAGCGTATTTAACTCAACCATGTTCTTTCCCTCTGTCATATTCTTGCTGTGTCTTCATTTGGTAATCGTTGGAATATCAGCATGTCTTTCTTTGGCGTTTGATAAGATATTGCTTGTTCATGGTTGAACCATAAAAATTTCGGTCTGGTATGTCAAGAAAAAATTGGCGACGACATAAGTGGTGATGCTGGCGATAGTGAATTTCAAGTTGATATTCTTCTTAAAAAATGTAAATTCTAGACAAGATGGCATATTACTGTTTCCAAGTTAGCAAATTTACCTGAAAGATTTTAACGATGACCTTCTCCATATACTCGCAACTTGTAATCCCGGATTCGCGTCGTCTAGTTTCTATAAACCAGGAAGACGCTGAATTTATTTTTTCTTTTTTACAGGAGAAGAAATTGGTTTCAACGCTGGAAATTGGTTTGGCTTATGGTTGTTCTGCCGCTCATATTTTAGCATCGACAAAATCCATTCATTATGCGATCGACCCATATCAGGAAAAATATGACCATCTGGGCATTAAGAATATTAAGAAATTGAAATTAGATCATTTGCTTCAATTTGAAAACGGCCTCTCTCATGAGATATTGCCCCGGCTGCTGAGCCAAGGCAATAAATTTGACTTTGTCTTTATCGACGGAGATCATAGATATGATGCGATCTTTGTTGATTTTTATTATACAGATCTTCTGCTGAATCAAAACGGATATGTTTTATTTCACGATGTCTGGATGCGTTCGACACAAATGATCTGCGCATGGATCAATACAAACAAAGCAAACTACTCTTTTATCCCGACACCTTCTCCCAATTTTACTTTATACCAGAAAACAGGAGAAGACTGCCGGGAGTGGGATCATTTCAGCGAATTTTATACCAGAGACTGGCCTTCAATCGTTTATCGCCTGAAGTCGAAACTTTCTCAACTGCTTCGGATAAAGAAAGATGGAAAAGGATAGCACTCATCTTCCTACAGAACATTTCATTATCAAACAGAAACAATAATAATTGGCGCTTGATTAAGGGGCAAGAAAATATTGACGCCTTGTTTGGCCATTTCGATCCCGCGGCCCTGTTTCTGGTTTCGGCAAAGCGTGTGCTTGCGGTATCCGCTGCATAATAGCGCCTTGATCACATTTGCCTCCTGCGGTTGTGTATCAAATCCAGGGCCGCGGCCAGACAAAAGAAAGGCAACAGCCAGATGAGACGGCTGCCATAACGGTTGTTCGGTTCCGACAAAGCTCCGGTGATGAAGGCGTTCAGTCCATACGCGCCGGCGAGTGCGGACAGTAACAGGAGCGGGAGAAACCGCCGGCGTTTCAGGTAAAAAAACAGCGTCGCTGCCGCCAGCGGCAGGCACAGCGCGATGAACAACAGGTGCAAAAGATTGAAGTCCCTGAGGTCCAGCGTGTTTTGACTTTGCCTTGAACTTGTATAAGCGCCAAACTCATCAGGGAAATACGCTTTGATGGCGTCCGTGGGATGAGGCGTGTCAAGAGAGGAATAAATATACCTATTATTAATCATGGGTAACTGGCGGAGGGTATTCCATATGCTCAGCTTCCCAATCTGAAATGGATAATGCAAGACAGTTTCGACAACGATTTTTTGCCCTTCCTGGCGATAGCCGTAGATCCACCCGACCTTACGGAAGGGGCTGTCGGCCGACCACAGGAACGTGATGGAGTCGGCCGGTAACTGGTCGAGGTAGGCGCAGAGGGCATAATTTTTTTCCGGACAATGCGCTCGGAGATACCTGACCGCCGGACCGTCTGCCAACAGCCGCGCCAGAGGAAAAGCATAACCGCCGGGAGAAATAGTTAAAATGCCATATGTTCGATAATTATTGGCCAGAAGAATCACAATGGCCAAAGCTACAGCTATGGTTGCCCGCCATAGAGCGGGGGACGGCAAAAGATGTTGTTTCCGCATTACCATTTTGAACAACCAGGCGGTCCCAAGCAATCCCAAGGCGAGGGGAATGTGAGATAAGTGCACCATTGCGGCCACGACGGCCAGAGCGATGATGTAGATTTTTTCACCTGAACCAAGTTGTGGCAGGCAGAAGACCAGCAGGAAAAGCGTCAGAATCAGCACACCGGTAAAAATATCCGGCATGATAAATCCGGTAAACCAGGGGAGATTACTTAGCAGGCAAAGAGGGATAATTACTCCGAGCAAAGCCAGGGGTGATGTCAATCCGAAGACCGCACGGAGAACCAGACGCAGGAGATGGGCGACGATAAGCGATTGGAGAACCACCACCAGCCAAAGGGTGTGTGCCCATAATGCCGGCGCAAGAAAGAGATTATAGAAAAAACTCCGAAAATAATTGTCATTCAGGCCGATGTACCCGCCGGTATCAGGGAAGACCAGGGGATAACCGTTATAAATGGCCGCTACACAGAGGAGGAGGGTGGCCAGGATAAGCGTCAGCGCGTTGTTCAGTTTTTGCATTTTCATGACAGTTTTGCTCCGATCCCGGCTCTAAGAAGCTTTTAATACCCCGTTGACAATTATTGATTTCAGGAAATTATACGTAACAAAAAACAAAACCCGATTTTTCAAGATTGCCAACCGCCCTATAAAGAGCCGTATAATGACAAGGTGGTGGCTAAATTATTATGACATTTTAATAATTATTTTGGTGCCCCTGGCGTGAGTCGAACACGCGGCCCACAGATTAGGAATCTGTCGCTCTATCCTACTGAGCTACAGGGGCAGCCGTTTATATGATGTAGTCAATTTTGACTGTGAAAGATTTGTGAAAATAATTTTCACCTCAAAATCGTTATTTTTACCTATTATCAATAAGTTAAAACTTTTAACTATAAAAAGACACACAGTCGAGATATGACACTCTTTTTTATATGTCCAAATTTCCCCTAAATTAGGAAAATCAATAACCACAAAGATTATATTAATTTTTTATATATTGAATATTTGATTTCGTCAACAAGAGTAAATTATATCTTGTAAATCATCAAAAATTTGGTATTTTAAAACATCTTAACTAAAATTCTTTCAATCATTCCATTTCATACAGAGTTCAAGACACTTAAAAAAATTTATCAATTGATTTAAAGGTTTAGATGTGAAAAAAATCAGTCCAATTATTTCCTTATCATTTCTGGTTCTCTTTCTACTTGTAACTACTGTTTGGGGTTCATCGGATTGGGTGGAATTTTATACGGGTAAGATGGGAAATGTTACTTCATATAAGAAGGTAACTATTGAAGGTCAGGAGAAATATGTAGTTAAAGAGGTTTTTTCTGATAAAGGTAGAGAAAACTATATTCAAGACAGGATAGAAAAAAAACTTTCAACTGAAGGATATGAAAAACTATCTAACATACAGTCGTTGAGTGAAATAGACTGTAATAAAAAGATGATTATGGGTATATCTGTTTCCCACTTTGATACAAATGGTAAAAAATTGGATTCCAATTTCGTTGATAAACCCAAATGGGTGAAGATACGTAATAATTCATTTTTCAACTCTTTACTAAAAGAAGTTTGTGAATAACCACTAACAAGATGAAAGGAGTAGATATGAAAAAGATTAGTTCAGTTATTTCTTTATCGTTTCTGGTTCTATTTCTACTTGTAGGTTGTGAAAAAAGTTCATCCGATTGGGTGAAATATAGGACTGATAATGATGGGAATGTTTATTCATACAAGAAGGTAAATGTTCAAAAAGATAAAGATAATTATATGGTTCAAGTATGGGTTAAAAAGATTTATTCCGATACTGGTAAAAAGATAAAAACACCACCCCCTCCACCTGGACAGTTTATTGATGATTTCGATTCAGAAGATTTGAATGAAATAGACTGTAAGAAACAGAGAATTAGGATATTATCTTCAATTATCTACGATACGGATGGTAGAGAATCGTCTAAAAAAAATTATGATGACAGTAAATGGGATTATATAGTTCCTGATTCAAATGATGAAAACCTTCTAAAAATAGTCTGTAAATAACCGAATATGGAAGATTGATGAAAAGGTATAGATATGAAAAAATTTAGTTCAGTTACTTCTTTATCGTTTGTGGTTCTCTTTCTACTTGTAGGTTGTGTCAGTAGTTCATCAAATCTGGTGAAATCTGAGAATGATGTATCCTATAAGACGGAAAATATTCAAAATAATGGGGGGAAATATATAGTTCAAGTATGGGAGAAAGAGGTTTATTCGGATAAAGGTAGACAAGAATTAATTCAAAAGATGAGAGCTAATGAAATGTCAACCGAAAGATATGACAAACTTAAAGAGACCATGTCTTTATATGAAATAGACTGTAAGAAAAAGAGAAAGAATATCTTGTCTGTAACCGATTATGATACGGATGGTAAAATATTAATTTCTCATTCTTATGATAAACAAGAATGGGTTTATATAGTTCCTGATTCAAAAATGGACAAGTTTCAAAAAGAAGTCTGTAAATAAACATTAACAAAATGAAAGGAAGAATAGAAACCACTTTCTTGAATTAGGAAATTGATTTTAAGAAGTAATTTATATTTCATTCATCAATATTCCATTTACTTCACGGTCATCAATCCCTAAATATCTCAATATTGACTTAAATGATTGTGAATAGTTTCGCCATTCTACCATAAAGGGTACCATAGCCTCCAAATGATAGGAAAATACTGGATTCCTGATCAGGTCGGGAATGACAGATTATTTTTCCGGTTCAAACTGATTTTTCGCTGACCAGAATGATGGTAGATGGCGTAGTAAATACATGAGACTTTTGCGATGCTGCCAGATACGTTTGCGAAATTTTTCGCGCCACGCTCTATCGGAATAAAAGCGCTTCACATGCTCATTATAGAGTTGATCGAGTCTTTTTTGGGAAGCAATTCCTTTCGGCACAAAAACAAAATTAAGACAGTTCATCAGCCGCCAGTCTTCATTAAAAGTTCCCTCATCTTTTATTGTGTCCCAAAGCGGCGCTCCGGGAAAGGGCGTAAATTTGGCCATGTTCATATCGTCCAGCCCAAGCGTTATGATAAAGTCGGATGTACGCTTGATTGATTCTTCCGTCTCCCCGGGCAGGCCCATCATAAAAAGCCCTTTGGCGCGCAAACCGGCTCTCTGAATCCGCTGTACGGTATCGCATACATCATCCAGCGATACGCCGGATTTGTGCCGCGCGAGCATTTGCGGATCGGCGGATTCAATGCCCAAAGAAACCATGAGGCATCCGGCGTTTTTGAGCATCTTTAACAAATCATCATCCGTATAGCCTACGCGCACAGCGCAGTTAAAATTAATTCCCAGAGGATAACGGCTGAGTTTTTCACAAAGTTCAACAATCCGCGGGCGGTTCATTGTAAATAAATCATCGTAAATATTGACGTGGAGCACACCGAATTTTGTCCGCAAATATTTCATGTGTTCGTAAATGTAAGCGGCGGAATTGTAGCGGAATCCTTTTTTAAAAAC
>Ga0182021_10010684_pt1 | contig 10886 bp, 14 predicted proteins | sample 612E3MmetaG_FD_120493 | JGI IMG/M metagenome (GOLD analysis project Ga0182021, IMG submission 120493) | Permafrost microbial communities from Stordalen Mire, Sweden - 612E3M metaG (Illumina Assembly) | ecosystem: Environmental > Terrestrial > Soil > Wetlands > Permafrost | place: Sweden...
AGAACTCTTAGCATCCTTGAAGACTACAAGGTTGATAGGCTGCAGGTGTAAGGCCAGCAATGGCTTCAGCCGAGCAGTACTAATATGCGATCAAAACGCCTTGGTTAGCGATGAATAACTTTGAACAATTGAAAGGACTGGAAGAGACTGTCTGACAACTGCGTTCGTGACGAAATTACTTTATTTCGAGCGAAACGAATGAAGAGCGAGGAGGCATACTTTAAGATAAAGTCTGTCGACGAGCAATGAATTCGGTGCAGCCGAAATAAAATAATTGCAGTAGAACGCAGTTGTCAGACAGTCTCTAAAAATCGTGCGCAATGTAAGGAGACTATACTGGGAGTGCTCCACCTGTTCCCATCCCGAACACAGAAGTGAAATCTCTCAAGGCCGATGATAGTCGCAAGGCGAAAGTAGGTAGTCTTCTTACAATGCGCACGATTTGAGCAGAAATACATGAAAAATAACAAAAGAAAACAAGTGGTGTTTTTCTTTTTTAGCCCATCTCAAAACCTGGGAATTTTTAATTTGAGTTAATCTTTACTAATAATTTAGAGTCAAACGGCAAATTCTCAGGCGATGAGAATTTTTTTGTATTTGCATCGCCTGTTCTTTAACAACGAGGTGAAATAAAATGAGGAGAATTTTGCCGGGCAGAAAGATAACTGCGAACTTGGAACAGAAACTAACCGGACGGAACGGAAAGTATCAAGCAGAGAGAAAGCAAGCGCGAGCCGCTATTTGTCAAAGCATTATCGACATTGCCGGTTGCGAAATTTCGGACATTCGAGCCAGGAAGAAAGTTAGAAAGATAATGAAAATCGTCCTACAGTATGATTTCCATATCTCTGTCGGTAGTTTTGTCGATCTAGCTTCGCCTGATAGATTTCAACAGAACGTTGAAAATTTAATCTTCGATCAAAGAGAAGACGAGCGGGCATAAGATATGTGGAAGATAGCAGAATACAGCGAAGTGCAACGAGTAGTCAATGAGAACGATCGCTTGAGCAAAAGGAATAAAAGGGTAATCCGCCAAATTTTTTTACCACTAGCAGGCGACTGTTTTTCTTCACATTACGAGCTGTATCTCGTTGCATTAAAAGCGGCTTATTATATGAATAAGGAACATATTTGCAGTCATTACGATGCTGAAGATGTCCTTGCGCTACTTAATCCCGTTATAACGAATAGCGAGAAAAAGAAGTAAAGAAAGAGCGGATATTTGCGCGGGCGATGACTGGTAATCAGTAAGAAAGAATTCAGAATATTAATGGGGTTGAAAACTACACCCCGTTTTTTTAGATAATAACTTTGACAAAAAGAGTTGCCAATTTTTGCTATAGCAAAAAAATAGCAACACGTGATAACCTGTAAATCAGGCATACAATTGGGTGAAAATATGAAAATTAAGGAATCAAATTTACCAGGAAAAAATATGAAATCTGATAAAAAAATAAAAACGACAAAGAGGGGAAAGAAACAAAAATTCCACTATACGAAAAAGATATTGGACCGATTGTTGGGGATTGGCGACGTTTTCGTCATTGCTGTTCAACCTAGAGTTAACGTAACATTGTGGAGCGAGTTGTCGCGGTATGACAAAGTCGAAAACAGGCCGCGCAGGGAAAACAGAAAATTCTATAATGCCTTTTATTCTCTAAAAAGAAGAGGGTTGATTCATATCGATTATCACGGGCAACAAATGTATATTTCTTTGACCGCTGAGGGCAAAAAGCTTGCCGGCAAGTACAAGATTGACGACCTTAAGATCAAAAAACCCAAAAAATGGGACAAAAAGTGGCGAATCTTTATCTTTGATATTGCCGACAAACAAAAGACCAAAAGGGAAGCCTTGCGGGGCAAGCTCAAGGAGCTGGCTTTTTTCCTGCTCCAGAAAAGCGTGTGGGTTTACCCGTACGATTTTAAAAAGGAGATTCAATTGCTGCGTGAATTTTTCGGCCTGGCCGATTCCGAAATGAAAGTGATCACTGCTTCAGAGATAGAAAACGATGGGTTGATCAGGGATTATTTCAAATTATCTTGAGTATGTAATTTTTGCTATCGCAAAAATATCTACTTATCAAGATTAATATTCAGTGGCAAATTGCATTATTCGGTGCCATCGGTAGATGACTTTTTTGTTTTGAAGGGTAAGAATTTGTCACAAAAACCTTAAGCCTTAGGATGATTTTTTGTTTCGCCTTTTTGAAAAAAAGTAACCTCGGATGAGGTCTGTGCGGATTTTCTATATCCCGTAGAAATTTTTAATATGTTCTGGAATATAATCCTTTTCTGCTTGCCGGAGGATCTCACTGCCCTGATTGATAAAGAATGAGGGCGGTTTTTGGCGCATGTAATTTTTTATCCGGTCGATCAGGGCCAGGGTAGCTTTATTTATACTGGCCGCTGAAACCGCGCGATAAGGTGAAATTCGCGACAGCAGGAAAATGGGATATCCGCAGTTGGTTGAAATGTTCTCGTATTCCAATATTAGGCAGGCCGAAGCTCGCCTGGTGTCGGCTTGTTGGAGCCATTTATTCGGTTCCAATCGTTCGGGTTTGAGCCAGTTTAATCCGGAAGGATCGGGATTCCACGCCGACTCTGAGCAAAAAACCCTGAATAAGCCGGCAAACCCAGGCAGTAAAGTTTTCGTATCCGGTACATTTAAATCTGGCGGGATCAGGTTTGGCAAATCGTCTGCCGCAACATCCGCGTAGATTGAAATTATTGCCATTCATGCCTCCTTTTGGCTGGTTTTAAATTACCAAAAATTACGGACAAGTCAACAAATCTTCCCGGTTTGCGCCACAGCGTTTTTTCTTAAGCCGCTTTCCGCTGCGTTTCAGGCGATTTAATAAACTAAAACCCCACACCAATTTGGTGCGGGGTTATTTTTGTCTTGGCTTAGCCCTCTTCTTCCTCTTCTTCGTCTTCTTCATCATCGTCTGGCTTTACGGCGTCGGGGTCTTCATCTTCGTCATCGTCATCGGCTGCCGGATCGTCGTAGTCGGTTGCTTGGGAGGCAAGGATGGTTTTAATTGTATCGTCAATCATTATACTTCAAATTATCAATTTAACTCTTATTAGTACGAATATTTCCGTGGAAATATTCCGACCTTTTTTGTTATTATTTTTTGGGAAAAAATTCTCACTTTTATTTTTTCCATTTTATTATATTATTTTTTTTACAAAGTTTGTCAATAGCCAAAAAATTTATTTATCCACCATCGCTTGAGTTAATATTTTTTTGCATGAAATCCGTCAATCTGCTATACAGGAATTAATGATCCTGGGCGAATCGCTTTTTCATAAAAGTTATAAATACCTGGTTGTCGGCGGAATATTGGCGGCGGTTTTGGTTATGAACCTGCCTTTTGCCGGCGGCTGGTTTAAAAACCGGTTCTATTCGCTGACCGAGCCCTTCCAGCGGGGAGCCTGGAATGTTTCGGCGAGCGTTTCGGCGACTTTCGGTGGTATTTCGCAAATGAGCTCCGCGGTGGCGGAAAACAGCCGCTTAAAGGACCAGATTACCAGCCTTGAATCCCAGCTGGCCCAGTTAAACGACTTAAAAAAAGAAAACCAATCCCTTCACGAAGTTTTAAACCTGGGTCTGGATAAGCAATACGACTTAAAAATGGCGCAGGTCATCGGCCGGGATGTCGCCAGCGATACCCTGCTTGTCGATAAGGGGTTAAGCGATTCGGTGCAAACCGGTTTTCCGGTGATCGATGCCAATAAGGCGGCGGTCGGGAGAGTGGTTGCGGTTTACAAAAATTTTTCCCGGGTGGCGCTTCTGACCGGCAAGGACAGTTCGTTTGACGTGCGCGTCGGCGATGCCGGCGTTGACGGGCTGGCGCGCGGCCAGGGCAATTTTAATTTAATACTGGATCTTGTTCCCAAGGATGCCGTTATTGGCGGCGGTATGCTCGTTGTAACCAGCTCTTTGGGGGGGATATATCCCAAGGACCTGGTGGTTGGCAGTATTGTCAATGTGCAGAAAAATGACGCCCAGATGTTCCAGAAGGCCGATATTACGCCCGCGTTCAAGATCGAAAGCAGCGATAGCGTGTTTGTCGTTATGGGAACCAATTCGCCCCAAGACCAGGCGCCCTCCAAACCTTCCGTGACAAAATGAAAAAAAGCCTGATCACGATACTTCTGGTGCTATTTGTCCTGGTGCTGGTCCAGGCCAGTTTTTTGAACCACTTTGTAATTTTTGGCAATGTTTGGCTGCAGATCGGCAATCTAGCGGCGGTGTTTGTGCTTGTTTACGCGATGTTTGAACACGCCAAAGGGCGTTTGTCATGGGTGGCGGCGGTCTGGGGAGGAATGTTGCTGGATCTTTATTCAAACATGTATTTTGGCGTCTGGATATTGTCGTTTCTGGCGCTGGTTTTTATGATCAAGTTTATCCTTAAGAGATATGTTTCAATTCCTTCATATTGGTAAAAAAAACCGGGTGATCAACCGCCGACACGACGAGGATATCGAGTTGCACGAGATTTTCTACGATTCCCTTGCCCAAAAAAGGGAAGAGCGGTTTGATATCAGCGAGAAAAAAATAATCACGCCGCTATCGACAAGCTCGTTGGTGAGGCCATTTTGGGTGGCGTTGGTGGTTTTCCTCATTTTTACGGGGCGCGTTGTCCAGTTGCAAATCCAGCACGGACAGGAATTTTTGGCGCTAGCCTCGCAGAACAAATATATCTTTCAAAAGGTCCAGGCCGACCGCGGTATAATCTATGACCGCGATCTTACCCCCTTGGTCGAAAACATTTCCAGTTTTGATCTTGATTGCGACAAGAGTGCCTTGCCTCAAGACGCGGCACTTAGGGCAAATATTTTGCAAAGCTTGAGCTCGATCCTGAAAGTTAGCCCGCAGGCCTTGCGGGAACAATTGGACAAGGGTCAAAACCCGCTGGCCCAAAACCTGGATCACGAATCATTGATCGTTCTGGAGGCGCGCGTCAGCGAATTTCCCGGTTGCGCCATTGTTTCCCGGCCCATCCGCAGCTACGTCAACGCCGGCGATCTTTCGCCTATCCTCGGATATATGGGCAAGATCACTCAGGACGAATGGACCAGTCAGCAAAACAACTATTCGATCAACGATTATATCGGCCGCTCCGGCCTGGAACAATCCTATGAAAGCGTTTTGCGAAAAAATCCCGGCCAGGTCAGGATCGAGCGCGACGCCAAAGGCAATATAATTTCCAAAACCGAGTCTTCGTTGCCCGAATCCGGGGACAATGTAGTTTTGTGGCTGGATTCGGGCCTACAAAAAAAATTAAGCGATTCGATCGCCCAACGCCTTAAAGACTTGGGACTGACAAGTGCCGTGGCCGTGGCGCTTGATCCTAACACCGGCGGGGTCCTGTCCATGGTTTCCTATCCGGGCTACGACGATAATGTGTTTGCCAGCGGGGATTCAGGCCAGATCCAAAGCTTGATAAGCGACAAAGACAAGCCATTGTTCAATCGCGCCATTTCGGGACAATATCTTACCGGGTCGACGATTAAACCGTTTGAGGCCGCGGGCGCTTTGCAGGAAAAAATAATATCGCCCGACAAACAGATCGACTGCGGAGCTTACCTTGAGGTAAAAAATAAATATGATCCGTCGATCGTCTACCGGTTTAACGACAATCATGTCCATGGGATGACCGATATGCGTAAGGCCATCGCCGAGTCCGCCAATGTTTATTTTTATACTATCGGCGGCGGTTTTGGATCTCAGCAGGGGTTGGGCCCGTCGCGCATTAAAAAATACCTTCAGCTTTTTGGCTGGGCGACGCCGACCAATATCGACCTTCCGGGCGAAAGCAACGGGTTTATTCCCGATCCGGCCTGGAAAAAGCAGCAATTTGCCGGCACGGCTGACCAAACCTGGGGCGACGGCGACACCTACAATATGTCGATTGGCCAGGGATTCATCGGCATTACGCCCCTGCAAGTGGCCGCGGGCTACGCGGCCATTGCCAACGGCGGCACGCTCTACCAGCCCCAGATGGTGCAAAAGATCGTCGATAACCAGCGCAAAACCGTGCAGGACAAGCCGCCGATCGTGGTCCGCAAGGATTTTATCGACCCGCAAAATTTATTGGTGGTGCAAGAAGGCATGCGGCACTGCGTCAACGGCTCCAACGCGCCGCTGGCATCGGCCCTGATACTCAATTCCCTGGGCATCCCCATGGCCGCCAAGACCGGCACAGCACAGTTGCGCAAGGGCCCCGACGGCAAAGACCTGATGAACAGCTGGGTGACCGTCTATGCACCCTACGACCATCCACAGATCGTGTTAACAATTATGATGGAAAACGTGCACGAAGGCACCATGGCCGTGTTGCCCATTGCCAAAGAAGTCCTGGCCTGGTATTTTGGCGGCCGCCCCAGCGGCGATACCGCCCCGGCAACCCCGGCGGCCCAGCCGGCCGGGACGCCGGCGGACAACACCCAGATCATCAACGGCAACGCTTCTGATCTTCTGCCATTGCTTAACGTGAAACCAACCGTTTTAACGCCAAAAAACAATACTCAACCTCAGCAGTAGATTCTGCGCCTGCGGCGCATCCGCCTCTGGCGGAAAGATTCTGAATTTGGTTTGAGGAGGTCTATCCTCGGCGTAATCGCGGAGGTTAGTCCTCATCAAACACCCGGATTTGACGGGCGATTACCGGTTTTGTTACAATGGAAACCGCCGATAAAGATTAAATGATATGGCCCAAAAAACAATAAAAGTAAACAAACTTGAGGCAAAAACAGAAAAAATGTTTAGCGAAAGCCATGTCGGAGTTTTAATAGAGCATCTAGACGGCAACATTAAACTGCTTGCTGAAAGCCAGATGGCGTTTCGAGAAGAAACCCACCGAGATTTTAAAAACGTTTGGAGCGAATTAAAATCGTCAAGAAGCGATATGAACATTAATTTAAAAATAATATTTGACCGGCTTTCTGCCATTGAGAATGAAATGGCGCAGATCAAGGCGGAACTAAAAAATATTACAAATATTAAAGCAGATAAAAAGAGTTTGGACGCAATTGAAAAGAAAGTTTCAAGATTGGAATTGGAACTGGGCGGATACAGGCAAATGATCGCCGAGGCAAAAAAATCCTAACCCGCATTTATATTCTTGTATTCGCGAGGGGTCGGCCCTCTGCGCCAGCAGAGAGTCGGCCCCTTTTAAACTGTATTCGCGAGTCGTATTTAAAATAAAATCCCAATTTCTTGGGTTTAATTATGATTTATAATAAAAAAGTCAGACATTTATTATTCTGACAGGAATAGGCAAACTGTTTGCAACCTTTTGAAAAGGGGCAAATATCCAAAATACAATGGCCTGACACTAATCCTTTTAACAGCTATATCCAGCAATTCCTCCGTTAGGTCGCGGTCGAGTCCGGGAAATAATGCGTCTTCAGCAGCTTTGACCAGTTCGAAAGGATTCATTTCTTCTGGCTTTGTTCCGTCCATAGTTATTTAATATAAAAGAAATTTACTTTTGTCAAGGTTGGCGGAATACAAATTTTGGGCTAGCATCAAATCATGGACGAGATAAAAATCATCAAAAAACCCATCAGCCGATTTGAATTAAAAACCATCGCCAAAGAGAGCTTTGGCGATTTGGTTAAGGCCGCCGTTGATATTAAAAAAGAAATCGTCGCGATTGGCGGCGAGTTTCACATTGATGAAGAAATGCTGTTGATCGAACAGGAAAAATCAAATCAGGACGATATCTGGGGAATAAATCTGTATCCGGAAAAGCAGGGCCCTGATTTCATCGAATTCGATTCCATGATCAATTTAAAGCCCGGGCTTGGAAACCGGACCCGGGGCATAGAGGACCGGGCGATCCGCGAAAAAATAACCGGTATTATCAATAAATCAATTCAACAATGAGCGGCCAAATTTTACACAAAGACGCCGCTGCCGGACGGTGGTATGAATTTACCCCCGCCGAGCAAATGGCAAATATCGGCAGTGAGGTGAGCCGGGCGTATCACGCGCAAGGCAAAGACGAAATGCGCTTTTGGAGCGCGGTAATCCGCGCCCAGGAATTGTTTAATTTGACTTTTTTGGATAAAAGATGGGGAAGGCGGTCAAAAGAATTGGGCCGGGCCTACGAAGTCTTCTGCGACGCGGTCCTGGGCGGTAAAGAATATAACAGTTCGCTGGCCGACCTGGACCGCTATTTCACCTATTTCGCCCTAGCCAGCAGGAAATAAACTGTGTATTTTTGTATTCGAGAGGTCAATCCTCCGCGAAACGGAGGTCTGACCTCTTTTAAATTACATTTGTTCGTCGCAACTAAAAAGAAAATTCCAATTTCTTGGGTTTGTATAATAAAAGGGCGAAAATAGATATCGAAAGAATTTCTATTTAACGCCCCAGTCTAATTTATTTTCGGGTGGCAAGACATATACATGCCACCATTATTATCGCCCAAATGGCGGCAGTGTGGGAATTGCTTCCCACTGATTCAGTTGATAATGCCGCGGCGATGGCCGCGGGGAGCCACAAAAACGATACCATGATTATATAATACAGCATAATTATAATTTTGTCAAGGTTGGCGGAATTTGATTTTTAAGCTATGCTTAACAACCAATATGCAAAATTCTTTATCCCAAAATAGTATTCGTTGTATTGTTTTCCGCGAAGGAAAGATATGGTATGGGACGGCTTTGGAGCTGAATATTGTGGAAACCGGGGATACGGCGCGGGAAGCGATGTTGCTTTTGTTTGAAGCGGTTGACGGTTATTTGGAATTCAGCCGCAAGATCAATAATCAATCAGGGGTATTGAATCAAAAAACCGATCCCGAATATGAACAAATGTGGTCTGCCTTGGAAAACAAAAAGAAAATTCCCTCAAAAGAAATTTTTTTCTTTGGCAATTTGAACATCGGTCGGAGCGTTTTAACTCCGGCGTAATATGCCTCGCGGTTTAAACAATTGGACAGCGGAAGATGTCGTACGCTTTTTGAAGGCGCGCGATTTTGTATTCAACCATGCCAGAGGAAGCCATTATTTTTATGTTGGCAAGATAAATGGCTCAACGCGCCAGGTTTGTATTCCGTAGGGGCGATTCCATGCTTCGCCTTGCCGAAGCTTTAGCAAAGGCAGGTAACCGCCCATATTGGATTGGTTTTTGAATTAAAATGCAATGCCAATGCGGGCGAAAACATGTTTCGCCCCTACGGGCAAAATAAAATCCCAATTCCTTGGTTTGTAAAAAAAGAGAGGGCAAATAAAGTTTTTACACCCTCAATTTTCGAACATATTCTTCAATAAGGGACGCAACCTCATTTCTTTCTTCGGCAGTCATATCTATTGCGTTGCACAAATCTTCAACAGAAATCCATCGTTGTGCATCATTATTTACAATAGTAAAAAAGAGCCGTAAGGCCAAAGTCTTGGTATGTCCTACTCTTTTTGGAATTTGTCTGCGGCTTTTTAACATCCGCCATTCTTGTAGTATCTTTTTAGGTTTTTGGCGCACCATATCATATTTATACAATAATAATTATTATTGTCAAGGTTGGCGGAATCTGATTTTTAGGCTATTATTATAAATTGGGTTTTGACGGATTTAATCTTAATTTTTGTAAAATGGCTACAATCGACGAACTAAAGAAAATAAGGCTGGCCAAGCTGGAAAATATCAAGAAGGCCGGGTTTTGGGCCTATCCTTTGGAGTCCAAGCGGACGCACGAGATTGCGGCGGTTTTGGCTGAATTTGAGGATCTAGCGCAAAGCGCCAAGGAGGTGATCGTGGCCGGGCGGATCAAGAGCCTGCGCTCGCATGGCGGCTTGACCTTTATCGATGTCCAGGATGTTTCCGGCAAGATCCAGGGGTTTTTGCGTTCCGACGGCATGGGCGAGATTGCCTACCAATTTTTTGTTGATAATTTTGACATCGGCGATTTTGTCGAGATCCGCGGCACGGTTTTTGTCACCAAAAGAGGGGAGAAGACCGTCGATGCCGCCGATTACAAAATGCTGGCCAAAAGTTTGTTGCCCCTGCCCGAGAAGTGGCATGGCTTACAGGACGTTGAAGAACGCTACCGTAAGCGTTATCTGGATTTGATATTCAACGATGAAGTCCGCGCCAAATTCGTTATCCGCACCAAGATCATTAAGGCCATCCGGGAGTTTTTGGATGACCGCGGGTTTATGGAGGTGGAAACCCCGACCCTGCAAACCATTTATGGCGGGGCTACGGCCAAACCCTTTGTCACGCATTTAAACGCCTACGATATGGATGTTTTTTTGCGCATCGCGCCCGAACTTTTTTTGAAGCGCCTGCTGGTGGGCGGGTTTGAGAAGGTCTATGAGATCGGCAAGTGTTTCCGCAACGAGGGCGTGGACAAACAGCACAACCCCGATTTTACGATGATCGAATGTTATTGGGCTTACGCCGACTACAAGAAATTGATGAAGCTGGTCGAGGAACTGTTTTTAAAAATGATTTCCGGGATTTTTGGCACGACAAAACTGCCATATCAGGGGGTAGAGATCGATTACGCCGCCCCCTGGCCGCGCATCGAGTATACGGATTTGCTAAAAAAAGAAGCCGGGATCGATTATTGGTCGCTAAACCGCGACGCTTTGGCGTCCGAAGCGCAAAAAATGGGGATCGATATTCCCAAAGCGGCCGGCAAGGCCGAGATCGCGGATGAAATCTTTAAAAAATGCGTCAGGCCTAAAATCATAAACCCGACATTCCTGATCCATTACCCGGTTGAATGCAAGCCCTTGGCCAAACAGTGCGACAGCGGTTCGGCAACTTTGGCCAATTTCCAATTATTGGTCAACGGTTTTGAGATTGTTAACGGTTTCTCGGAACAGAATGACCCAATCGAGCAGGAGATGCGCTTCAAAGAACA
>Ga0182021_10010685_pt1 | contig 10885 bp, 10 predicted proteins | sample 612E3MmetaG_FD_120493 | JGI IMG/M metagenome (GOLD analysis project Ga0182021, IMG submission 120493) | Permafrost microbial communities from Stordalen Mire, Sweden - 612E3M metaG (Illumina Assembly) | ecosystem: Environmental > Terrestrial > Soil > Wetlands > Permafrost | place: Sweden...
ACTGTCCTGGATGAAACCAGAATTTTCGAATAGAGACCATGTTGTGCATCATGGAAGTAATGATTGAATGGCACACGTTTCAACATCCTTTGAACCTGATGCCATCTAGCTATGCCTGGGTATGTAGCGAAGAAGGCCCTTCTGATGCGTTCTGCCTCCTCAAGACTCATATCTGCTCCATAGTCCTCTTTTGCAGTTGCCTGGAAACGAGATGCTGAGGCACCGTAGATGAGCCCGAAGTTGGCGCCTTTTGCTGCCTGTCTCTGATCTTTGGTCACATCTTCGAGCGGAATTCCGGCAATGCTGCTGGCGGTCAGGCGGTGAAGATCCTGGCCCTCCTGAAACGCCGCTATCATGGTCGGATCTTTGGAGAGACAAGCGATTATTCTCAATTCGATCCCCGAGAAGTCGGCCTTGACCAGTTTTCTGCCGGCTGGAGCTCTGAAGAGCCTCCTCATGGCCATTCCATCCTCACCTCTCTTCGGTATCTGCTGAGCATTTGGGCCTCTGCTGCTAAACCTTCCTGAAACTGTTGAACACTGAAAATATTGGGCATGAAGTCTGCCATCTACAGGAGAAACCTTCAGGAGCCAGTCTTCCAGAAATTTCTTCTGGCGAAAGACTCGTCGATATCGCAGAAGCCGATCGGTCCAGGAGAAATTCAGGGTTTTGAGGTCATCTTCTTTGGTGGAGATGGCATTGTGGCCTTGATGCTTGAGGTACTCCAGTACGTCCAGGCGACTGCAAAGATTGAGGAGCATCTGAGGTTTCTTACCCTTCTTGGTGCGAGGCGCGAACCCGTTCTTCAGAGCCTCATCCTGCAGCTCTCGAACTAACTCCTGGGCCTGCAAGCTCTTGGCTTCCATCAATGCCAGGGCAGCCTGGGTGTCAATGGGTAAACCAGCCAACTCGATCTCCACAACAGCCGGCAAGGCCCTGAACTCCAGATCGGCGACGTGTTCTAATCTGTTCTTCTTCAGGAGGTCGGTAAGTATGTTATGCAATGGTAGCAGCACCTCGGCATCCTTTGCTGCATACTCTATCTGCTCGCTTGACAGCGTGCCTGAGCCCCAATCGGATATCTGGAAGCTCTTGTCCATCTCAATGCCCAGGTGTCTTCTGGCTAGTGCCCTCAAGTTGTGTTCCACCGAGTCTCTCTTCCATGGATACTTCTTGAGCCACTGATGCCAGTCCGCAGGCCATTGAGGGAGCAATAGGCACAGCCACTAGAACACCCTCGATAAGTATCGATTTTGAGCGGCAGAGGACATAGGAGGCGCTCTGCATGATCGCAGATAAATAGCGGTCGCTGTAGTGATGGTGACATTTTGATCTGATCTAATTAGCTTCGAAAATGCGCCGCTTTGCGCCTCTTCGTCCGCGATATATTATTCCTGCGAGTAACGCTTAGTAACGGTTGTTACTTTCATAGGAGGGACAAAAAAAGAGAGCGAGTTGTATGTAGTTGTATGCACTTACTGGACTAGAATCTATACTCCAGATCACGATCCGTCCTCCGCAATCCTACAAGTCTAAAGTGTCTTCACTTACGACTGTATGCATCCCAGATTGCGGAACCTCGATTAGCTGTCTGATATTCGCAAACGTTAGCAAGTTTGCTATAATCCGTGCCAACATACTGCTTGAAGTCGTCCCAGTTGCCTATCTTGGTAGCTGTGTGGTTGGTCATTCCAATTCGCCAAACCCACTCCTCGTTTTTTTGCCCGAAACTATCCAGATAAGTCTCGTTGTTTTGAACAATTACCCATTCTATTCGCTTATCAGCAAACAAAGCCCCGAACATATCGAAACACAACGGCACAACAGCTTTAGTGTCGTCGGATATCTTAATTTTTACATCCGTTTCGTTGGTCAAATCAATCGGCTTATTGATTGCAGATAGATTGATACGCACAAGATAGCCCCTGCCCACACCAATAAAGGTATCATTCTCGACATTGATGGAATATTTCCGCCCGCGGTCATGACCGCTGAGTAACTGCTTTACGTTCGGAGCGTCCCTTAGGTCATGTTTTTTAGCTTCTATTTGATCGCTAAGCTTTTTCTGTGCAAAACCTATCTTGTAATCAATAATTTTGCTCCAGTTGATTTCGAAATCCTGACGAATCTTGTTGTGATCCTCAATGCTACCGTTCTCATCATTGTCAAAGTAGAAGTCTTGCGTCTCATTGTAGTAATGAATGGCATCAGAATATCTTCCCATGTGCATTAAAATATCACCTTCCGTAATTCGTATCATGTTACGATATGGTGAAGGCAAATATGCATAAGGCAGACTAAACGCTGCGCTGAAATTCCCGGAATCGTTTAGCAAGGTTACATTTTGCATGTATTCCTTGTAGCGGTTATTATAGAACGCATCCAGTTCTTGTTGCTTGGTAGCGTTCGCTTGTTGCTGTTCTTCCCTTTTGAGTTCTGCCGTTTGTCTGATCTCTTCTCGCTGGCGATCTAAGTTTCTTTGATGGGCTTCTTCGGCAAGGCGCGCTTGAACAGCGACATGTGCCGCATTTATCGCGGCCGTCTGGCTGAATACGTCTTGGATCGCTCCGTCTATGACTACCTGAGGGACATTATTTGGATCGTATTGCCTAAATCCATTATAACCAGCCCTGTAATTCATTTTCTGGCCCATCATGTCATTAATGTGGTCATAGATTCCTCCATACTCAGGAAAGTTAGATTCCGCCTCCGAATGAGCCGAAATGAAATTTACGCCGCCATCGAGCGCGACTACTTGGATGTCAGCCAAACTTTTGCCAAGATTTTCGGCTTTGTAATCTTGCAAATAAGCATATATGAGCGCGATAATATGATCATCACCCGTCATATTGCCCGCGCTTTTATTAATTTCATACGAAATTATCCTCTGCTCCGGCGTCTTATCCGATACAGCATTACTCAATCCAGCTATTAATAGCAGGACCAGACCAATCAATGTTATTAGCTTCTTCATCAGACCACCATATAATATATTTTATTTAAATTTAGCTTATAAATAAACCATCAATTATAACCTCTCTGGATTTGCCTCGCATACGCATATTGTGACAATACCACATTTATCAATAATGCACATCTCATTGATCTTTTATAATTATTTTGCATTCTCAAATAACTTTGCTTGCTGAAAGGGCCAAGTTCCGCCAGCTTCTCCGCTGGCTGGAGAGGATCGGACGATAAAGTTGCGCTAATCTTTTTTGCTGTTCATTCATACCCATGTTTCTATCACATCCTGTGTTTATCTAACATTATCTTGTTGTTCAAGTTAATAATCTGGCTTCCTATTTTCACTTAATCGTGTTTTTTGGTCGTTGGGTCGCTCATCTTTGCGGTTAATTCCGCCAATTTTTCATCAATTTCGGTCACTTTTTAACCTCGTTTCGTCTAAGGGATCATCCTCGATTGGATGTAAATCGAAAAAACGTGTCGCACCGGCTTGAATCAGCCAGATTATGATGCCGTCTTTAACGGGTCGTTCGGTTGGCATCTCGATGCCCATTTCCAAGTTTGCATCGTAAAGAAGTTTAGCAATCCACGAGCTAGAATCAGGAGGCCAGGGTTCGACGGTCTGCTCGTGGCTTCGTGCTAACTTGTTTATTCTGTTTCGCAAGTCATCTATTCGCATTTCGTCAGCCCCCTGGCCAAATCGCATACAAGGATTGATAACTGGCCAAAACCGGTCCCCGGATTCTTCCATTTGGCGAACGTTCCAAGAAGCTCCCTATCATCGGAGCTGAAGTCCTCAAGTTGGGGATCTCTACCCAGACTCCTGCTGATCTTCAGACTTATTCGCAGCAACCGCAAACCCTCAGCACTTGGGTGGAATCGTGAGCCGTCCTCCAGAGTGACAACACCCAGACCGCTTTCCAGATCTTGGATTCTCGTTCTCAGTGAATCCAGTCTCATTTGGCGGTCTCCTGCTCGATTTTTTCTAGCCGCTGCCGCAAATCCTTAATCTCTTCGGTGTCTAGGCGAAGCCTCCTGCAAGCTATCCATGCATGGCTCAAGTTTGCGAACCTTCCACAATGGTTTATTGAGTCTGAACTCATCAAAATCTTGTTTAACATGGTCGTTAGGGCTTTTTCCAGATCTTGGGGGTCGCTGATCTTCCTCCAGCCTGAACTTACTTTTTTTTCATGTTTCTCTGCACACATTTGCGCCTCCTGGTTTGGGATTAGTCAAAAAGTGGGGGGTCATGCGCATGCGTCTGGGGGATATCTCCCAGCCTTATATGTAAGGTTCAGCTGGTGTTTGGCACACAAGTGTTCACCAATCATATTTTTTGACCTCCGATAATTGGTTGCATCGGAGACAGGCGGCATCGAACCAGGGATGAAACAGCTTCTTATAGCGTCGGTGGAAACTCTGCCAGGAAGAATCTAATATGTAGGTCTCTGAATAGTCGTCTTTTGTCCGTGTAGTCCTGCCGGCAGCTTGCATGACCGCAACTGCGGCATAGACATTGTATCTCTTTTTGTTGTCATGGTCGTTTCTGGCTACCACAAACTCGTCTTTGATGGGCTCGAAGGGCACCTTCGCTATGATGTTCATGGGGTACTCTGACCCTTTCAAATCAAGCCCTTCAACGAATTCAACGCTCAGGAACAGGGAATTAGGTTTATTCATCCATCGAAGTTTGGAGCCTTCTCTGTCGTTTCGATCCTGTAAGATGGTCTCTTTCTGAACAGGCAGCGTTAAGTTATCGTAAATGAGTCGAGCAATATTATAGGCTCCACAATGGACTATCGTATGTCTGTGATATTTGTTATGCAGCTTCTCGATCACAGGGGCCATCTTCAGCACTGTCTCAGAACGTTTGTCGTAGTTCATGAGGCCAACAGGATATTCATAAATCAGCCTTCTGTCCAGTGGTATTGGATGCTGAATGAAAACCGTTTCGTAATCTTGAGTTAAGAGGAAGGTGGTAGGTGTCCCGCTGGCAAGCACTACGAGGTCCAGATCTTCGCATAAATCTTCAAACTCTTTAGCGCCTTCCAATATCCTGAAACAGCGATCTTTGTCTATGATGTACGGTGTCCCGTAATCTATGTGGGCTATAGCCTTTGATGCCTTTCTGATCTCGCTTTCGCACTCCTTTTTTTGTTTAGATAGCTCTTTGAGGTCTTTTAGCCACGACTTCAACTCTTCTTTGCCAGGATTTGAAGGTCGGCTGTCCAACTTGTCTTCAATATCTCGTTCAAGCGAATTCCTTTGCTCCGTCCTCCGGTTAAGATAAACAACTAGACTCGCACGAAGGTTGTTCAAGTCAATGCTGGGATGCAACTTCATTGAGACTCTATCAACCAACGTTTTTTCAAGGCCCGAGGACTCGTCTATCAGCAGGATGGATGTCCGGTCTCTTATGTTGTGATCTATCATGTATCGAGCAAAAGTTGTAGCACCGAATTTAGCTCCCATAAAGGCTTCTTTCTCTCGTTGATACACACAGGTTGAGCACATTGTTTCCAGTTGGCCCTTGTGATCGTACTCACTAGATGCTTGAATAGCAGTTTCCCACGAATCGAAAGGACAGTCATCAGCAAAATAGGGCTCTTCGTCGTCCCTGGACAAGAAGGGGCAGAGATAATTCTTTTTACCTTTAAGCGTGGGCATCTCATGAAATGCATCGGTCTGCTTGAGCTGGTTAACCAATGTTATTAGCGGCGTTGTATAAACTGCAAAAGCGCCGTCCTGATTCTCAGTTAACATTTTGCCAAGGATGTAATTGTCTAAAGACTTCCCCGACGCTGTAGGCGCTGACAGCTCGATATTTTTATGACCATTTTTATGCAGGTCCAATATCTGGGCAATGGCCTCTTTCTGTCCTGGCCTAAATGATGAATACGGATTAAATGAATCGATGTCAATATCTATGTCTTCAATCATGGAAATCAACTTGCTTCTAATCTATCACTATTTGTCACTCACCGGGAGCTTGGCATAGTAGCTCCGGATATCCCAGGCCCTCCCTGAAGACAATAGTCCACGACTCAACATCCTCACCTGATATTCCTCGCAACACTGAAGAGAAGCGTAATGATTCTTCACCCTGAGAATGCTCCTATATTTTGACTTGCGCCCATCTAAGCCTCCTCCGCCTCGTCCGAGTCGCGGCCGTTGTATCAATGCTGATCGTATTCCTTCCGCCTGTGGCTTAAGAAATGAAGGCAATATTTGATAGTATACTCTCATCAAACTTATATAACTATCTAATTTGTCCAATTAATTGTTTATATTTAAACAATATATGTCCAATTACACGTCCACAGATGGAACAGTCCTGAGGCCAATTTGGCCTCAAATAAGCCTATGACTGTTCATGGACATGTTGGACATATTTCTGAGCCATTCATCATATCGGCCTGAATATCCCAGAACTTGGTTCCATGATGTCACCATTTTTCTTGAGTCTGCTTATGATCTTCATGGAATCCTTGGGAGGTATGCTCAGATCATCCGCCTTTTTCAAGATATTCGAGAGGGTAGCTTCTCCATTCAGGGAGAGTTCGCGAATGACTTGGGTCATGAGTTTTGTTCTGTCTCGATCCAGGCCAGATACTCCCAGATCGATTAGGTCCGCATCCCATCTGCCATCCTCTGTTGAAATGAGAGGACCGAATGCTGCTTTATAGACCTTTATAGCCAGGTCTGCATCCACCTTGGTAGCTACTTCCGACAATCTCAACTTGGCACTTGCCTCCGCCAACCTTCTCAGAGAGTGCAGACTCCTGGGAAGGATCGGGACACAATCTCCGGCAGAGTTATTTTTGCGGGTAGAAGTATAGTATGTTCTGAGCCTCTCCTCGCATGCACTGCTCATTTCGGGTTGCAGACGTCTTGCATAGGCCAAGTATTTTCTTAGTATGTCTATCTTAATAGGTGTCTCTTCATCACTTGCACCGGAGAGTATATGCTTTGCAATCTGTTCGTCCTTTGTTGCATCAGGCTCGTCCTTCATTACGAATATTAGGTCGAATCTGCTGAGAAGGGTCGGAGTCAGATTGATTTGAGGAGCTATTGACTCATAAGCATCAAATCTTCCCAGTTTTGGATTGGCAGCTGCGAGCAGTGAACACTTCGTAGGCAATACTGTATGAATAGATGCCTTATCGATATGTATCTCGCTCTGCTCAAGGGCCTCATGGAGCATCCCCTTATCATCATCAGCAAGCTTGTCGAATTCATCCACTATAGCGGTTCCACCATTGGCCAATGGCAGTACTCCTGCCTCCACAACCCATCCATATTGCTCATCTTTAAGTACACTTGCAGTTATGCCAACTCCCGATGCCCCACCCCCTGAGCTCATTGCAAACCTCGGGGCTAACTTGGTAACAAATGCAAGCAGAATGCTTTTTCCCACGGAAGGGTCACCTATCAACAGTATATGGATCTCTCCCCGCGATTGCATGCCATCTGGCGATGTCATCGTGCAGCCACTAACCTGTTGCATTAACAAGCCAAGTTTAACAGTTGAATAACCAAGGATAGATGGAGCTACGCTCTGTGTCAGCTTTTCAAGGATGTCTGCATCCCTGGCTTTCTCAATGATTGATCTCTCATCCTCTGGAGTTATCTCAACATCGAGGTAATCAGAGCCTTGCGCTTCTAGGTAGAGCCCGTCTAGATAAGGCTCATATTCAGTTAACTGCGCTTTTTCGGACCTTGATACGAATTGGATAATCCCAACAGCTTTTACCCTATCGCCTGGCCTTACGATATCGATCGAGTCTCCCCTGATCACAATATTTAGGCTCTTGGGTTCCCTCCTGCCATTACCTATTTCGTCAAACGGTTCCAGGATAGTGAGCCGCTGGATATCTATGAACTTGCTTCTATCTTTCAATAGATCAAATGGACCTCCTCTGTCACAGTTTGGGTTCGTGCAAGTGGAGGGGGGTTTGATTTTCTCAAATATATTCTGGCTCTGATAGAATACATGACCACATCGTTTGCAGCCATACGTGGCCTTGATGATGATAGCCTTTAATCCAGTACACCTTCTAACTATACCGACAAACTCTCCGAGCTTCCCCTTGTGGCGGTTCCTTATACCCCCAATGGGTAACTTCACCGTCCCTTCCGTTAGGCGGATACAAAGTTGCTCTGCATCGATCTCAGGTGTATCCGGCAGCGGAGAATCTCCAATGCATTGGACCAGAACCTCCTTCCCCAGGTCCAGGACCTCTTCGGGAGACTCCAAGAGGGGGTCAAGTAGATCGAATGCCTCCATTTCTCTACGAGAGAGTTGTAGGCTTGAAACCTCAGGATACTTGTCTGCAATTTCAAGAACCCTTGATTTAATATAATCTCGTTCAAAGAGCTGATTCCACTTATCTCGAACGTTAATGTCACTCATTTTATCATCTCTATAAAATTGCATCTTCCTCTCTTGGACACACTATAACGTCCCGTGCTTCTAAGTTGGTTCACTAGAAAGGTCATGGTAGTTCTAGATCTGATTTCCAAATTCTTCTGTAGATCCTTCTGACTAATCCTGCCTCCGTGTTCCGCAATTCGAAACTCTGCCAACTCTAGCTTTACTTTCCAAGGTATCCTACAGGCAGAAGGTGTTCTCTTTGAACCTTGCAGTTCCTGAGTTGTTATCAGGCCATGCAAATTCTCTATGGAGTTAATTATAGCAGAGAGAACATTCTTGAGCCTGGGTGAGAGCTCATCCTGCTGAAATGCGTCCAAAATGTCCAGGGACAATTCTAGGCCCTCTTTTGGCTCAGAAGCTCCATTGATTGTTCCTTCAATGGACATGTCATTGGACGAATCATTGTTTTTATACAAACAATCGGATGGACTGATACAGGTCTCTTCAATGGTGTGTCCTTCCTGGATCGAGGAATTGTACGCTTCAACCATCTATTGCTCACTCCTTACGAAGGCACGGATCATCGAGAATTCGCATGCGGTAATCGCAGTCGGTTCTGAGAATACAGATTTTCAGCCCAAGACATTTGGCTAGATCAGCTTTCATATCCAGTGGCAAGCAAAGCCTAATCCTATCGCCGCTCGCGATCAGAGTTCCGTTCTCTTCAGTAAGATTATTTAGCGGGAGAGTACCTTCTTCCCAAGGAATTAGACGATGCGCTTCGAAAATCGTCATACTGCCTCGCCCGATAATGGCCTCTCGGCCTTCATATGTTCAACCAGAGCTGCTTCTACTTCCGGCTTCAAAACTTTGTAGATCCGGCCGTGCTTTTGGACGGCGAATTTTCTAAACTCCTGCAAGAGAGAGTCTTCGACCTGGACATTCAATAATGCCATATCCTTCTCTATCTTCTACCAAAATATAACCCATCGAAATTCCTAGGCTTTAAATAGTATAGAGAGAAAGAATAGCAGTCGAACGAAATGGCCTCCATAGAGCAGCGCATAGAACACCTGTTCCCCAATAGAAAGGGTAAAGATTTCAGACCGATCGTGGTAGTGGCGTCGCTCTTCGCGGAACGCCGTGGGCAGTGGCTTAAGCATGCCGATGTTATCAGACTTGTTAACGAGAAATTCGCCAATTCTACGGTTCTAAAAGCCTACAAAAGACTGTCCTGCCCATTGGACTCCTTAAATGGACATAGCTTCATAGATACCGAGTCTATAAAGAAAGTGGGCCGAGGTGGCCCAATCGTCAGAGGTAGACTTAGCGATGCTGCATCGGAGAAGCTTTTCTCATTGGTCCAGCCAGTTTATCAAGAGCCAACCTCTTGTCTCACTTGGCAAGATCGAACCATAATTCCTCCCTTACAGATAGGAGATAAATATCTTTTGCCAGAGGACATAATAAATCGCCGCAATCAAAAGTACGGCGAGGAAGATACACGTCGCTTGTTGAATAAGATGTCTAACGATGTGCCCGGAGCTAATAAGAAGGCCGTGCAGAAGATGATCGAGAAGCTGGCCGAGCAGCAAGGGATCGAGTTCAATCCTGAAACGATCAAAGTTGGTTCTGAGTTCCAAGAAGGACAATTCACCAAGGATGGGAGGATTGTATTTCCTGATGGCGATCTTGAACATCTGTATTTCGAGTGGAAGAAATTTCATGGAGAAGATAAGCCCTATATGAAAGCCGATGATGTTTTGAAAGCACATCATTTTGGACCCATTCCGCTTCATCAGTATACATTTACTGATGTAAGCATGCGGAAATTGGCGACAGATGATAACAGAACTGCCGTCTCAGCGTACATGAACTTAGTCGATTCCAACCAGGACGACGCACGAGTTTTTGTCCTGGAAGATAGAGCGATGAAGGGAGATCAAGGAGCTTTTGACGAGCTGATGCAGGTGTTATCAAGCGATGACAGTAAATATGCTCGACAGGGTGCCGCCCATTCGCTTGGCCTCCTGTATGATACGAGAGCCATAGAGCTGCTCGTAAAAGCGATGCTCCGTGACGAAAGCATTGAAGTTCGAGCAGCGGCGGTGACGACGCTCGGAGGATTTGGATATCGTCAGGAATTCACGATGGCCCTAAAGGACTGCGATTCCCATGTTCGCGAAGAGGCAGCTGCTATCTTGGGAAAAATAGGAGATAAGAGGGCAGTTGAGCCGCTCAAGGAGGCTCTCAAAGATTCAGAGATTAACGTACAAGGTGCTGCAGCTGACGCTCTTGGGTTAATTGGAGACATAAGGGCCCTAGATTCTCTTATCCCAATGCTCGATTGTAAGAATGAGTCATGCAGATGCTCTGCAGCCCTTGCCCTCGGAAATATCGTAGATACGCGTGCTATTCAGGCATTAAGGAAAGCATGCAATGACCCCTGGTTATGGGTTTGTGAGGCGGCAAAGAAAGGTTTAGAAGAGTTAGAGAAAAAAGACCTGACGAGCCTCAGAGGTTGATCGGGAGGGTCCTATCGCC
>Ga0182021_10010686_pt1 | contig 10884 bp, 8 predicted proteins | sample 612E3MmetaG_FD_120493 | JGI IMG/M metagenome (GOLD analysis project Ga0182021, IMG submission 120493) | Permafrost microbial communities from Stordalen Mire, Sweden - 612E3M metaG (Illumina Assembly) | ecosystem: Environmental > Terrestrial > Soil > Wetlands > Permafrost | place: Sweden...
ATATCGCTACGACCTGGTCGACGCGGTCCTGGCAGTCGACTGGGATATCCCGCTCTCGGCGAAAAGGCGCCTGGACGCTCTCGTCGAAGCTCGCGAATCGGGGCTCCTCGCAAAGCTCTACACGGCCTTCGAGCGTTGCCATAACCTCTCGAAGGGGCAGGATACCTGCGGCGTGGACGAGACTCTGTTCACGGAGGACGTGGAGCGCGAGGTGTTCTCCGCTCTCGACGCGGCAGAGAAAGCCACCGAAGCGGCTCTGGAGATGCTCGACTTCAAGGGAGCAGCAGCCGCGATCGAGCCGCTTTGCGAGCCCGTTGACAGGCTTTTCAATGACGTATTGATAATGGCCGAGGACCAGGCGGTCCGCGGCAACAGGCTGTCGCTCCTGACGCGCATCGACGCCCTGTTCAACAGGGTCGCTGATTTCTCCAAGCTTACGTGGGACTAGCACGGCAGCCGCGCAATATATTTTCCAGGTTTACCTGGCGTTGGATACCGGAAGATCAAGATAGCACAAGGAGGGAATAATCGTGGGCACCAAGTACGTCTACGACTTCGAAGAAGGCAACAAGGACATGAAGAACGTCCTGGGGGGCAAGGGAGCCAATCTCGCCGAGATGACCGGCATGGGCATTCCCGTCCCGCCCGGGTTTACTATCACGACGGAGGCATGTGTCTACTACTCCAAGAACGGGGAGTACCCCCCCGGCCTCGCGGAGGAGATAGACGAGCACCTCGCCACACTCGAGAAGAAGATGGGCAAGAAACTCGGCGACTCCGATGACCCGCTTCTTGTATCGGTCCGCTCCGGTGCGCGTGCAAGTATGCCCGGTATGATGGACACCGTTCTCAACCTTGGTCTGAACGATAAGTCGGTCGAGGGGCTCACCGCCAAGACCGGCAACCCGAGGTTTGCCTACGACTCGTACAGGCGTTTCGCCGCGATGTATGGTGACGTCGTCCTCGGCCTCAAACCGGAGAGCAAAGAGGAGCGCGACCCGTTTGACGTGCTGCTCGATGCCAAGAAGGAAGCCGCCGGAGTCGAGCTCGACAATGAGCTCACCGCCGACGACCTGAAAGACCTGGTCGGCCAGTTCAAGGCCGAGATCAAGGGGCGCGAGGGCACCGATTTCACGCAGGACCCGAAAGAGCAGCTCAAGGGCGCTATCCTGGCCGTCTTCGACTCCTGGGACAACGACAGGGCTGTCACGTACCGCAGGATGAACAACATCCCTTCCGACTGGGGCACCGCGGTAAACGTGCAGGCAATGGTGTTCGGTAACACCGGCGAGACGTCCGGGACCGGCGTGGGCTTCACCCGAAACCCCGCCGCCGGCGAGAACCTCGTATTCGGCGAGTTTCTAATGAACGCTCAAGGCGAAGACGTAGTCGCGGGCATCCGAACCCCACTTCCACTCGAGCAGCTCCACGACGAGCTTCCCGAGGCTTACGACGAGCTGATGCGAATCAGGAACGTCCTCGAGGAGCATTATCGCGACATGCAGGACTTCGAGTTCACCATCCAGGAGAAGAAACTCTGGATGCTCCAGACCAGGAACGGCAAACGCACCGGTTTTGCCGCCGTCAAGATCGCCGTCGACATGGAGAAAGAAGGGCTGATCACACCCGAGGAAGCAGTCTCGCGAGTGGAGCCCGAGGGTCTCAACGACCTTCTGCGCCCGGTGTTCAACCCGGCCGAGAAGGCCAAAGCCGCCAAGGACGGCCGCATGATCGCGACAGGCACCAAGGCCGGCCCCGGGGCGGCGACCGGCCAGGTCGTGTTCTTCGCGGCGGACGCCCACGACCGCAAGACGGAGGATCCGTCCGCGCAGTTGCTACTGGTGCGTCACGAGACCAGCCCCGAGGACATCAAGGGAATGGCTGCCGCTGAGGGTTTTCTGACCCAGTTCGGCGGGGCTACCTCCCACGCGGCACTTGTAGCTCGCCAGATGGGCAAGGTCTGCATAGTCGGATGCGCCGCGCTCGATCTGGATTACGAGGCCAGGATCGTACGGATAAAGTCCGACAACAAGGTCCATGAGGTCAAGGAAGGCGACTGGCTGTCGATCGACGGCACGACCGGCGAGGTGTACCTCGGCAAGATCGAGACGCTCCCCTCGGAGGTCGAGCAGGTCCTTTTCCAGAACACGCTCAAGCCCGGCGATTCCCAGGTCTACCAGGATTTCGTGACGTTCCTCGGCTGGGCCGACAATATACGCAAGATCAACATCCGCACCAACGCCGATACGCCCGGGCAGTCCGAGCAGGCCATCGCATTCGGCGCCGAGGGCATCGGTCTCTGCCGCACCGAACACATGTTTTTCGGCGGTGACCGCATCCTGGCGGTGCGCCAGATGATCCTCGCGCAGGACGAGGCCGGTCGCCGGGTCGCGCTCGACAAGCTCTTCCCGATGCAGAAGGAGGACTTCATCGGAATTTTCCGGGTCATGGGTGAGCGCCCGGTAACCATCCGCCTGCTCGACCCGCCGCTGCACGAATTCCTGCCTCACACGCAGCAGGACATCGTCGCCGTCGCGAACGAGTGCGGCATGAGCGTCAGCGATATCGAGGAACGCAATCGCCGCCTGAAGGAGGCTAACCCGATGCTGGGGCATCGCGGCTGCCGCCTTGGCATCACTTATCCCGAGATCTACGAGATGCAGGTAAAGGCTGTTATCGAGGCCGCGTGCCAGGTCAAGGGCGAGGGCATCGACGTAAAGCCCGAGATAATGATCCCGCTCGTCGGCTCCGCCAGGGAGATGCAGGTCACCCGGGAGATGGCAGTAAGCGCCGCGGACGAGGTGATCGCCTCCAGGGGGATCGAGCTCGCCTACATGGTGGGAACGATGATCGAGCTGCCGCGCGCCTGCGTGGTCGCCGACAAGATAGCCGAGAACGCCGAGTTCTTCTCGTTCGGGACCAACGACCTCACCCAGACAACATTCGGGATCTCCCGCGACGATGTCAGGGGCTTCCTGCCGACGTACCTTGACAAGGACATCTACGAGGTCGACCCGTTCCAGCGCCTCGACCAGGAAGGCGTGGGTGACCTGATGAAGCTCGCCGTCGAGCGCGGTCGAAGCACCAGGAAAAACATCAAGCTCGGCATCTGCGGCGAGCATGGCGGCGAGCCTATCTCCGTCAAGTTCTGCCACCGCATCGGGCTCAATTACGTGTCTTGCTCCCCATTCCGCGTCCCTATTGCCCGGCTCGCGGCGGCCCAGGCAGCCCTGGAAGACAACCAATAACCGAAAGAAATATGGGGGGTCAGGTCTTTTATTGTTTACGATTGCGGTGTGAAAAATCAGCTTGAGTTCGGTTCGTAAACAATAAAAGACCTGACCCCCCATTACGGTAAACAATAAAAGACCTGACCCCCCATTGCGCTGGCCGAAGGTTTCGTGGAGGTAGTTAAGAGATGACGATACGCGAGCAGACGGAACAGCTCGAGAAAAAATTTCTGTCACCCCGCGCCGCGCTGGTCGCGAACACTCGAGGCAGAGAGCGTTCCGAGGAGTCCTGCTCCATCCGCACGGATTACCAGCGAGACCGCGACCGCATTATCCACTGCAAATCTTTCAGGCGCCTGAAGCACAAGACGCAGGTCTTCCTCGCACCCGAGGGGGACCACTACCGAACACGGTTGACCCACACAATGGAGGTCGCCCAGATATCACGCACCATAGCTCGCGCCCTGCGGCTCAACGAGGACCTCACGGAGGCGATAGCGCTCGGACACGACCTGGGGCATACACCTTTCGGACACATAGGGGAGAGCGCGCTCTCCGAGTTTCTTCCGGGCGCCGAGCAGTTTCACCACAACGTTCAGAGCCTTCGCGTGGTCGAGGTTCTGGAATACCAGGGCAGAGGCCTGAACCTTACCTGGGAGGTCCGGGACGGGATACTCAACCACACAGGTGATACGAAGCCCTCGACCCTCGAAGGCCAGATCGTGCGTACGGCCGACCGCATCGCCTACATCAACCACGATATCGACGACGCGCTTCGGGCCGGGCTGATCAAGCCTGAGGACCTCCCAGAGGAGCCCGTCATGGTCCTGGGCCAGTTTCCCGGACAGCGTATCGACGCACTGGCCCATAACATGGTCGAAAACAGCCTCGATTCGGACACCATCCGCCTCAGCGAAGAGATCTCCGCGCTCATGAACGAGCTCAGGCAATACCTGTTCGACGAGGTCTATATAGGTTCGATCGCCAAGACCGAAGAGGACAAGGCGGTATACGTGCTCAAGTCGCTTGGCGAGTATTACATGGAACATCCCGAGAAGATGCCCCCGGAGTACCAGCCCGGAGAAGGTGAGAGCCTTCCCACCAGGGTTTGCGATTACGTCGCCGGCATGACCGACCGCTACGCGCTAGCGAAATTCAACGAGTTCTTCCTGCCACGGTCCTGGATGGTCTAGCGCAAATGTCGCCTGGCCCGGGAATGACTCCAGAGGTTATGACGTATTAGTTAAAGAAGTGATTATCCGGCGGCGGCGAGCCGTCCGAGAAACGACTCTCACGAGGTAGCAAGAGACTATGGCCGGCGGCCGAATCAGGAACACGGATATCGAGACGGTACGCGAGCGCACCGACGTCGTCCAACTCATTAACGAGTACGTGCAGCTGCAGAAATCCGGGCGCCAGTTCCGTGGTCCGTGTCCATTCCACAAAGAGAAAGACCCCTCGTTCTACGTCGACCCCGCCAAGGCTGTGTTCCACTGCTTCGGGTGCAAGGTCGGCGGCAACGTCTTCGATTTCGTTATGAAGCTCGAGGGGCTGAACTTCTCCGAGGCGGTCGAGCGCCTCGCGGACAGGCTGGGATACCAGTTGACCTACGACGCCGGTTCGGAGGCGGACCTGAAAGGCAGGCTCGAGAAAGATCGCCTGTTCAAGCTGAACCAGACCGCCACCGAGTACTACCATTACCTCCTGAAAGAGTCTGACGCGGGCAAGAGCGCCCGGGCGTACCTGGCCCAGCGCGGCTTCGGTGACCGCATCATCGACGAGTTCAAGATCGGCTTCGCCCCGCAGGGCTGGGAGAACCTGGCGGGGTTCCTGGCCAAGAAAGGCTTCTCACCGGCCGAAATGGTGACGGTCGGGCTCTGCCGCGAGCGCTCGCAAGGCCAGGGCTCCGGCCACGGCGTCTACGATGTCTTCAGGGGCCGGGTCGTCTTCCCGATACTGGACCACAGGGGACGGGCTGTCGCGTTCGGGGGGCGAACTCTTCCCGGGCAGTCTTCCGACAACGAGCCCAAGTACCTGAACTCGCCCGAGACCCCGATCTACAGAAAAGGTTATACTCTGTACGGTTACTTCCAGGCTCGAGCCGCAATGCAGGACACTCGCGAAGCGATCGTAGTCGAAGGATACACCGACCTCCTGGCTCTCAGGCAGGCAGAAGTGGGCGGCGTGGTCGCGACACTGGGTACCGCCCTTACCGAAAACCACTTCGACCTGCTGGCGCGCGTCTGCGATAGTGTGTATCTGGCTTTTGACGCCGATCGTGCCGGAATCGACGCGGCCAGGCGGGCGCTTGAATTTTTCAACAGGTTTCCGATCGACGTCTTTGTCGTTACTCTCCCTGAGGGAGAAGATCCGGCGAGCTTGGTAGAGAAGAACGGGGCTGAGGCTTTCGCCGTTCGCAAAGATCGCGCCGAGCCCCTGCTGGATTTCTCGCTCCGCAAGATCGTGGAGGGCTGCGATACGACCACGGCGATGGGGCGGCAGCGAGCAATGGCTGCTTGCGTGCCGGTCCTGAGCCGGGTCTCCGCGGATGAGTTTCGTCCGGTCCGCAACGAGCTTGTGCGCATCGTCGGCGGCCTCCTCGACATGCCGGAGGAGACCATCGAGGTGTACATGCGCCAGGCGGTCAAGAGCGGACCGTCGAGAGGAAGGCAGCCCGCGGGCGACGTCAGGCCCCCGGCGATGTGGGATAAAGTCGAAAATGAGGCGTTGCAGGTTCTGTTGAACGACCCTGAAGTGCTCCTGGAACAGTTATACCTGGACGAGGACTATTTCACGGACGGAGGCAATAAAAAAATATTTGAGATGTTAAAGGAATTCGTGGCCTGTGACGAAAAGGATTTACAGGCTGAATTTGATAGCTTTGTTAGGGGCATGCTCGAGCGGCTGGGTGATGACGCTTTGCGAGTCAGGGTCACGCGTCTCCTCATGGAGCCTGTTCCGGACTGCAGTCCGGGGTATGAGCACAAGGTATTCGAGATGCTCCAGCTGAACTTCTTCAAGAGAGAAAAACGACGCATAGAGTTCGAGATAAGCAAGGTCAACCCCAGACTAGAGCCAAAGAAGTACGAGGCGCTGTGCGCCCACCAATTGGAGATCCAGCAGGTCATCAAGGAGCAGTTTCCCTATGACCACAATTAAGACCGGGCAATGGATGCCCGCGAGGATGTGAACTTCTGACATATGGCGGAAGATTGGAAAGACCTCGATATCGATGAGGTGCGCGAGCTTGCCGCTTGGGGCAAGGAGCGCGGGTTCCTGACCACCGACGAGATAGTAGAGCGGCTCAAATCTGTAGAGCTGACACCCGACCAGGTGGACAGCGTATTCGTGTACCTGTCCGAGATGGGTATCGAGATAACCGACGAGGCGGTCGACGAGATCAAGGAAGAGATGGAAGAGGAGACTCGCAAGGGGCGCGGAAAGTCCAGCAGCGCAGACCTCGACCTCTCTGTCCAGCCCGCCACCAACGACCCGGTGCGCATGTACCTCAAAGAGATCGGAAAGGTCCCCCTGTTGACCGCCGAGGAGGAGGTATCGCTTGCCAAGCGGATCGAAGCGGGCGAGGAAGCCTCGGCGCACCTCACATCGGATGAGAAGCTCAACTCCGACAAGGTGCAGGGGCTGCAGGAGATCGAGGCCGACGGGCTCGAAGCCAAGAAGAAACTCGTCGAGGCCAACCTGCGCCTGGTAGTTAGTATTGCCAAACGCTACGTCGGCCGTGGCATGCTGTTCCTCGATCTGATCCAGGAAGGCAACCTCGGCCTTATCCGTGCTGTCGAGAAGTTCGACCACGGCAAGGGTTACAAATTCAGCACTTATGCCACCTGGTGGATACGCCAGGCCATTACACGCGCTATCGCCGACCAGGCTCGCACCATACGCATCCCGGTGCACATGGTCGAGACGATAAACAAGCTGGTCAGGGTGCAGCGCCAGCTGCTCCAGGACCTGGGCCGCGAGCCGCTCCCTGAGGAGATCGCGGCCGAGATGGAGCTTTCCCCCGAGAAAGTGCGCGAGATATTGAAAGTCAGCCAGGAGCCTGTCTCTCTCGAGACGCCCATCGGGGAGGAAGAGGACAGCCACCTCGGTGACTTCATCGAGGACTCCGGAGCCGTCGTACCAGTCGATGCTGCGGCTTTCAAGCTTCTGCAGGAGCAGCTCGAAGAGGTGCTCGACGACCTGAACACCCGCGAAAAGAGAGTGATACAGCTCCGGTTCGGTCTCCTCGACGGCCAGCCTCGAACGCTCGAGGAAGTGGGTCGCGTATTCGGAGTGACCAGAGAGCGCATACGCCAGATCGAGTCCAAGACCCTCTCCAAGTTGCGCCATCCTTCCCGAAGCGGCCGGCTTCGCGACTACATAGAAGATTAACCGCCGGTCTCGCGGGAGGAAATCCTCACACGACGGTAAATCCTAGGAATGCAAGGGCGTTTCGTCCACATCGATGAGAGGAGGATCTCGTGTGCGCGGAAGCATATCACGAGCCGGTCGAACTCATAGACGAGGAAGCGCGCAACTACCACCGCGCGATAGTATCCCTGATCGAGGAGCTCCAGGCTGTCGACTGGTACCACCAGCGGGCCGTCGCGACCAAGGATGACGAGCTCCGAAAGATCCTCGAGCACAACCGTGACGAGGAGAAAGAGCATGCATCGATGCTACTCGAGTGGCTGCGCAGAAGAGATGAAGCTTTTTCGGGGGAGCTCAAGGAGTACCTGTTCACCGAAGGAGACCTGGTGCAGATGGAAGAGGAAGGTTGACACCTGGAATCAGTGTACGGCGAGCGGGGCACACACGAGCTGCTCGAACGGCTCTATAGGAAGTACAACCACCGAGAATATGTGCACCCGGATCCGCTCGAGTTCGTCTACAACTACGCGTCCCCGGAGGACCGCGAGATAGTGGCGCTTCTGGCATCGGTCCTCGCCTACGGCAAGGTCAAGATGATATTGCGAAGCGTATCCACGGTACTCGACGCCATCGGCCCGTCTCCTTCAGAATTCGTGGCGTGCTCCTCCGAGCACGCACTTGGAGGAGCACTCGCCGGATTCAAACACAGGTTCACAACCGGCGAGGAGTTGGGTGGGCTGCTCGTCGGTGTAAAACGGATGCTCGAGGAGCACGGCTCGCTGAACGCCGGTTTCACGTCGGGTTTGTACAGGAGCGATAAGACTGTGATGCCGGCTCTATCGCGCTTTACCTCGCAGTTGGCAAGCATGGCGCGTCAGTCTTGCGATTTCATGCTTCCTGACCCTGCCAGGGGCAGCGCCTGCAAGCGGCTCAACCTGTTCCTCCGGTGGATGGTGCGGCACGACCGTGTCGATCCAGGCGGCTGGACCGGCGTGCCACGCTCGAAGCTCGTCGTTCCGCTGGATACGCATATGTACAAGGTCGGGCGGAGCCTGGGGTTCACCTCGCGCAAGAGCGCCGACCTGCGCGCCGCCCTCGAGATAACCGAGGGCTTTCGTGGGATTGTGCCGCGTGACCCGGTGCGATACGATTTTTCACTGACTCGGTTGGGGATCCGTGATGAGGAATCAATAGAAGGTTTTCTGGCCGGGGCGATGGAACGCAATAAACCGTGTACTTGATTTATGTTATCCGTGATGGAAGAAAGGAGGAGATATGGCCGAGTTGAAAGGATCGAAAACGGAGGTCAATCTGCTTACCGCTTTTGCCGGTGAATCGCAGGCAAGGAATCGCTACACCTACTTTGCGAGCCAGGCCCGCAAGGACGGCCTTATCCAGATAGCCGACATCTTCGAAGAGACCGCCAACCAGGAAAAAGAACATGCAGAACGCTTTTTCAAGTTCCTGGAGGGTGGCACCGCCGAGGTGAACTGGTCGTTCCCGGCGGGGGTTATCGGCACCAGCGCCGAGAACCTCGCTGCTGCTGCGGACGGCGAGCATTACGAGTGGACCGAGATGTACAAGAACTTCGCGGACATAGCCCGTAAGGAGGGTTTCGAGGAAATCGCGATAGCCTGGGAAAAGATCTCAGTAGCCGAAAAGCAACACGAGAAACGCTACAGGGGGCTGCTCGCCAACGTTGAAGCCGGCACGGTTTTCAAGAAAGCTGAGCCTGTCGTCTGGCGATGCCGCAATTGCGGCTACCTGCATGAGGGCGCGGAAGCTCCAGCCACCTGCCCGGCGTGCGCTCATCCGCGCGATTACTACGAACTCCTCGCCGAGAACTGGTGATTTCTCTTCCCTCCCTCCTCGAGGGGGGAGGGTGGGGTGGTGTGTTTTACGGACGATGCTCGAGTTGTCGCGAACGCACTTGAGCTTTCGACCTTCCTACACCGAAATAGGGAATTCACCGGCGTTGTCGAATTTGGAAACGGCGATTGCCGCAAGGCGCAGAGTAATCACACGATGCCGGCTCGGCCGGCCAGGAAGGGGGATCTACAATGGCAGAGCGCTTACAGGTCTACGAGTGCGAGGTTTGTGGAAACATCATTGAGGTGTTCCGGGAGGGTGGCGGGACGGCCCTCATCTGCTGCGGCGAATCCATGAAGCTGCTCGTGGAGAACACCGTTGATGCCGCAAAGGAGAAGCACGTTCCCGTGATCGAAAAAGTCGACGGCGGCATCAAGGTCAAGGTCGGAAGCGTAGCGCATCCGATGCTCGAGGAGCATCATATCGAGTGGATCGAAGTGATCGACGGCGACGAGATACACGTAGCGTTCCTCAGCGCGGGCGACGAGCCCGAAGCGACGTTCCCGCTGGACAAGACCGACGTCGTCGCGAGAGAGCACTGCAACCTGCACGGATTGTGGAAGTCGTAACAACCACGCTTTCGGAGAGGATACCTAGGGGGTAACTGCGAGATGGGCGGACCATACCATGCCGTCAAGATAAGCGATCACGTATACTGGGTCGGGGCAATCGACTGGGACATCAGGGACTTCCACGGATACTCAACGCCGCGGGGCTCGACGTACAACGCATATCTTGTTGTAGGCGATGACATCACTTTGATTGACACCGTGAAGGCTCCGTTCAAGGACGAGTTGCTGTCCCGCATCGCTTCCGTCACCGACCCGAAGAACATCCGCTACCTCATCTCCGACCACTCCGAGATGGACCATACCGGAGCGCTTCCTGGCGTCATAGAGGCGATCAAGCCGGAAAAGGTCTTTGCGTCAACGCTCGGCGTCAAAGACCTGACGGCGCAGATGGACCCGGGCCATGAGATCACAGCGGTAAAGGATTCCGAGGGCCTGGAGCTCGGCGGTCTGCATTTCACGTGTTTCGAAACCAGGATGATCCACTGGCCGGACAGCATGATAACCTACCTGGCCGAGGACAAGCTCCTCTTTTCACAGGACGGTTTCGGCATGCACCTTGCCTCGAGTGAGAGGTTCGCCGATGAGATCGTCGACTGCCCGGTCTTCGAGGAAGGCGCCAAGTACTACGCGAACATACTACTGCCCTACAGCAACATCATCCTCAAACTGCTGGACAGGGTAGGGAAGCTCGGGGTAGAGATCGATCTCATATGCCCCGATCATGGGCCCATCTGGCGCGGGGACAACTGCGCAAGGATCATCGAACACTGGAAAAAGTGGGCTACGCAGAAGCCGGAGCTGAATGCGGTAGTGGTCTTTGACACCATGTGGGGCAGCACCGA
>Ga0182021_10010687_pt1 | contig 10884 bp, 7 predicted proteins | sample 612E3MmetaG_FD_120493 | JGI IMG/M metagenome (GOLD analysis project Ga0182021, IMG submission 120493) | Permafrost microbial communities from Stordalen Mire, Sweden - 612E3M metaG (Illumina Assembly) | ecosystem: Environmental > Terrestrial > Soil > Wetlands > Permafrost | place: Sweden...
AATGTCGCAAGGAGCGCCTCTGCATGTTCTGATTCTATAACCACAAATTCCTTGTTCACAAATAGGTGAGGAATCCCCAGAACCTCGAGGACTCTCTTTGCATCATCTTTTGGAAGAATGATCTTTTCGACCTTGTTCTCAGGATTATTGTCGCTCCTCACTATCTTTGCTTTTTCAAGCCAGTCAATCAGAGATTTGAACTCATATATATTTATCGTCTTCCAAAAATAAGTATAATATGGGTGCAGCGGCACATTTATCTTTTTTGATATATTGATTGCGGCTTCTGCCGAAAGCTTTGTCTTGAGTGGTTTGTAGAATATCGCCTCGAGCTTGTCTCTAGATATTCTTAGGAGTTCAGATAATTTTTCCAGATCGATTTTTTTGTATTCATAGTAAGGTTGTTCTGTCTCTTTCTTCTGCTCCAGCTCTTTTAGCACATCTTCTGTCTGAGGAAATTTTTCAAATGCAATCTTTTCGAATTCCAGCGCCCAGAATTCCTGACAATAACCAGGCGGAGCGAGGGGATGGTTCCTGTTGAAAAAATCTCCATATGCTATCAAGACATCACCCAAAAACAATATCTCTTTCACATCCTTCTTATATTGTTTTGCGAGGGTCTCTGTCTCTAAAAATACTACGTCACCATTGTATAATTTCACAATAGGTCCGTCGATTGTATCACAGGTAGTTATGGCTGCCGCTTTTCCGGGACGTTCGACTTTCAATTGTGTCGCTGTAGCAATATATCCATTAAGTACATGCATCGTCGCTGGATGTAGTGATTGCGCGCTGTATCCTGAAACCCTCGATCTGCCATATCTTAATCTAAATGCCCCTGTACGGAGAGGATATCCCAAAACAGGTCTTCCTGCCACCAAGTCTTTTATATATGTATAATCCGGACTTATCTTGACCGAGCTGTCTGTCGAAGATTTTTTCTTGAGCGCCTTTGCATTCTTTTGTATGACAAGATATTCTTCAAGAAACATCCAGTCTTCCATATCGAAATCCCTCCCCCATATTTTTAATGCCTTCCATAATTTTGCAGATTTTAATGGTATACAATCAGTATATAACAGGCAGAAGCCGCTTCTTATGATGTTTGTCGGAACCCTGGGGAGATCTTTATAATTTGAGACTTCGTATCTTTCAGACGGATCAGCACCTATCTGGACAGGGATATGCCTCATCAAGAAATCTATCTCGTCTCTATTGGGAAAATACTGTCTCGGACTGAATCTTGTATGATAATCCTCTACCTCGGCATATGTCCTTTTTATCTCAAGCTCTGTAGCGTCATATTTTTCATAACCGAATTTTTTTCTAAGATAATCTGCGATGAGCACGCAGACTGCTGCAGCAGTCCCTCCTGCATTTCTGATAGGTCCTGAGAAATTCACACAAAAATATTTTCCCTTGCCATCCATCCTGTCCATTATATCTATATGCGTAAATCCTTCGATAGGACTAGAAACTACACCGACTGTGACATATGCAAATCCTGTTCTTATACCTATCTCGATGGCCTCTTTCTGATCCTTAAACTTGCAGAACTTCTCCAGAGCTATTTCGTGCGCTATTGTGAAGGCCACTCTCCAATCAAGTACTCCATATTCCTTTTCCAATTCTGTTATTCTTTTTACTGCACCTGTGTTCTGAAGCTGCGGAGCGACAACGGCGATGAGGCCTATTACTCTTTCTGCCATGTTCTTTGCTAGTATCACTTCTGGCTTTTCTGCAGGATCATATCCCTTTTTTCTTGCATCAGAAGCTATCTTAAACTGTCTCATACACTCTTCTTCAAGTTCGTCAAAATATTTTTGCATCTCCTTGCTACATTCAACCATTGCTTGCCCCTTAATCTTTTGTATCAGCATTCATCTCGTTATGCAATTGTGCTTCTTTGTCCTGATCCTCTTTTGAAAGAAAGTTCATCACTTTGATCTCTCTTGTCTGCATGTTTATTATGAATATCCTCCCTGGCTGGGCAACCATTCCCCTGCGCTCCTGCTCATCTGACTGCGCCGACCAGCAGGAGGCATTAATGCAGGTGACATTCCTATAATTATTCACGCTCGCCCTGTGGATATGACCAGAGAAAAAAAAGTCGGGAACCTTATCTAGCGTGAGATAATCTTTTTTTGCATCAGGGATATAGAGTGTTGCAGTATGTGTCGGCGAGAGATGTCTTCTCTGCAGAAGATATTTCATGACGAGATCTGCCCTCTTTGATCCGCCTTTCTGTCTTATAGAAGGAATATTTGCAAAATAGTAGAAAAATGATCCTCCATGATATAATAATACTTCAAACCCTTCAAACCCTGAAGAGGGATTTGCAAATATATTTATCAGAGAGGGATTGCTTACACTGATGACGTTTGGCAATTCCCATACAGGCTTTGAATACTCGTCATGAAATCCTGGCTGGGGCTCACTTATACGACCTACATCATGGTTTCCTGGGCAGACGATGACTGGAAGATCTGAAGAAAGCATCTTAATATAAGAAGCGACAGCCCTATACTGATCAGTCATATCAATTATATTCAAGTCATATTCTTGATCAGGATATATCCCTACACCCTCAGCAAGATCTCCCACTAAAAAGAGATACTTCACTTTTGATGCTATGTCCTTTTGTGTATCGCTGCCGACCTCTCCATTCATCCACGAGATAAATTTCCTGAACTCTTTTTCCAAAAATAATTTGTTTCCTATCTGCGTGTCTGCAATCACCACAAAATATCCTTCTTCAGGACTTTTCTTGAGTTCTTTAGTCAAGGGGATGTCTGGAATGAAGAGATTGTTTGCAAATACTAGTCTGTCGAACATCCCTGTAACTCCGATGACCTCGTCTAGCTGTATTTCCTGTGCCAGATGAAATAGTTCTTCCTTTTTCTGCGTTATCACAACCTTCACGAAGCCAGTAGGATCTTCGAGCGTAAGCATTATATTATTATTTTTTGTGACTGCCTTGTCATAGACAAATCCTATCAGTGCCACATTCTCCTTCTCCTTCTTCCCATTAATCCTTGAGATTGAAGTAAGATTCTGCAGCTCCTGCCTTCCACGGAGTATTTTTTCAAGGACCTTATATCTTGATGTAAAATAGTTCACAAAATCATTCACAGTCCTCTTCTTACTTTTCTCAGAATAATCCATTGTAAGGCTTATCTTATGTTTTTTCAGGAATTCGCTCTTAAAATTTAATAGTTCCTGCTCAGGGAGTATCTTATTTTCTGGCGGTGGCAGCCGCGACATAGGTTGTGTTACAGATTGTCTGCCATCAATAAGATTTATGTGTTGGATTCCATTCATCTCAACAACTTCTTTTGCTATTGGCTCGTCAGACGATGTTTCTGATAGCTTTCCTGATTTTTCTGATGACTTATCTGTAGATTTCTGTGAGATATATTCTAGAAACTTTTGATACATCCTCGAATCATGATGTTTTTGTTTTAGGACGACTGCTTTTTCAAAATCCTCTACAGTCACAGGGATCTTATTTTCGAGAATATCGAGCACATCCCTGCTAATGATTGTGAAATCTGTCTTGATCGGAAGCTTCAATGATTTCAGCTCTGACAGAAGTTCTGGACTTATCAGTACATCATTCTCTATAAAAAATTCTAGGATCTGTTGTTCTTCCATTTTGATAAAATATGTTTATATCTCATCCAATATGTAGTGAGTTCTCAAGCAAAGATTTTATCTTGGAGCTGAGCGTCTCGTTTGTCATCACCGTAACTTCTCTCGTCCTTCCATAGCGACCCTTCGATATGACTTTGGCATTGATTATCCCGAGAAGATCGAACTCTGCTATGACGTCGCTGACCCTTCTCTGAGTCAAAGGCCGAAGATTTGTCTTCGAGCAAAGCTGTTTGTAAAGAACATAAATTTCTCCTGTAAAAAGGATGTTTTCACCATTGTGTGTGTTTGTCTTCTCTTTTTGATCGCTTATCAGAAGTATTGCGTATAGAACCAATTGGAATTGTTTTGGCTGTGTCGTAATTATGTCTATGACCCTATCTTTTTCTATCTTCTCTTCTGATTCATCCAATTCCTGAAGAGTGATTTTCTGCGAAGCCTTTCTTTCAGCAATCTCTCCTGCAACTCTCAATAACTCTAATGCTCTCCTGGCATCTCCATGCTCTCTTGCTGCATAGGCTGCGCATTTTGATATCACGCCTTCTTCTAACACCCCTTCTTTGAATGCATCTGTACATCTTTTCTTTAAAATGTCCTGAATCTGGAGAGCGTTATATGATGGAAATACTATCTCCTCTTCGCTTAGAGAGCTTTTGACCCTAGGATCAAGATGATCTGCAAACATCACATCATTGCTTATTCCTATTATTGATAATTGTGCCTGTTTCAGCTCAGTATTTATTCTTGTAAGATTATATATAACTTCATCACCTATCTTTTTGACAAGTTGATCTATCTCGTCAAGAATCAATATCACTATCTGCTTTTGCTGCTCTAGGGCCCTATAGAATATATTATATACCTCATCTGTCGGAAGTCCTGTCGGAGGTATTGCCTTGCCGAAATGTCTCGATATCTCTGCTATCAACCTATATTCTGTATCTGCAACTTTTTTTAGTTTACAATTCATATAAATAAATTTTATAGGTATCTGCTCTCTCTTAGCGATTATCATTATCTGATTGCATGTATGTTGAACTGTCAAGGTCTTTCCTGTCCCTGTCTTTCCATAGATGAATAGGTTCGAAGGTCTTTCCAATCGAAGACACGGTGCTAATATTTTTGCTATTTGTGATATCTGTTCATCCCTATGTAATATCTCGTCAGGATTATAAGAACTCTGCAACAAGGCCTTGTTTTTGAACAATGATTCTTTTTTAATGAATGATTCTAAAAATTCTCCTATAGGCATGATACACCCCACAACCAATACTTCCAGAAGAAACAAAGGTTATATAAATATTTCGTATCTGTGATTATTAGTTCACAACAACATATTTCGAATATAAATTAATTATAGATATATTCAGAAAGCCTATTTTATCATAAATATACCACCCCATCATTTCCTATGGAAGTAATGTAATGATTAAGATTGTTCTCATAGATTTATGCTTGTTTTCATTGTTTGTTTTCTTCTTTCTCATAGATTCTATACTCTTTAATCTATATTTTTCTATTATTATTATATTATATTTATTATATAATATATATAATATATAATATATTTCAATATAGAAGATAATTAAAAAAAGAGCACAGAATTAAAAAATTAGAAAAAAATGATTAAAAAAACAAAAACAAGAGGATGATTGAAAGACAAATCTAATTCTCTATATGCAATCAAGGTGTGTCTCTCTGTTCTCTAATCTTTATTTTTAATCTATCTATATCTTGATCCTACAGATTACTTTAAAATAGTATTCACTTAACAATAACAACAAATCGAAATATTTATAAATGACACTTACTTCCCAAGGGTAACAAATTTTATTTCAATAATTAAATAAAGGTATTTGTATTATGAAACAAAGAAAAGATATTGGAGATACATTATTCGGTGTTAAGGATAGAGATATTATAATGGCCTTTCTTCGAGCAGAAGAAGAACTCGCATTGTTAAAAATAAGAGAATCAGTATCTAAAGATGCTTCTAAAGCATTGTATAAAAATATTTCTGATATTGCGCAAAATTCTATAAGAGGAAGCGGATATATATTAATAGCTGAATATATAGATAAAACTGTTGCAAATAATCCCATAAAACACGAATTATATTTGACACAAAAAGGAATTGTTGAGAAAAAGACAATATACAAAGATATAATTATGGAAGAGTTCAGAGGATCGGAAAGAGTAGTCGCAGGATCTTCTGCTTATTCAGGACTTATCAAGAGATATGGACATATCACTCTGCATATGCTTATTATAGCAGAAGGATTACGTGCTAAAGAAAAGGAAGATATGCTAGAGAGAACATATGTTCCAAAAAAAAGATAGATAATAATTAATATTTGGGGGTAAACAAAATGTTAGTACAATCAGAATTGATAAAAAAAATAAAAGACTTTGGGTTAAACAGTTATGAGGCAAAGATATGGACTGCGTTGTTGTCAAGAGGAGTATCTTCAGCAGGAGAGCTCTCTGATATATCAAATGTCCCCAGATCAAGAACATATGATGTCTTGGAATCTCTTGAGAAGAAAGGCTTCATAATGATGAAACTCGGAAAGCCAATTAAATATATGGCCATATCTCCGTCGGAAGTCATAAATGTCATAAAGAAAAGAATAAAGGAAGAATCCACAAAGCAAGAGCAGCAGATGGAAGAGCTGAAGAGTTCTGCAATATTGACAGAACTTACTTCATTACATAATACTGGCATAGAGACTGTCGAGCCAACAGATCTTGTAGGATTATTGAAGAGTAGAGAAAATATCTATGATTATTTGGATTCTATAATGAAGGGTGCAGAGAAATCTGTGTGCATAATGACTTCAGCAGACGGCTTAGTGAGAAAATCTGAGTATATGAAAAAGACGCTGAAAAAACTATCTGAAAGAGGCGTGCACGTAAAATTTCTTGTCCCTCAGACAAAGGATTTCGAGAGGATATCTAATGAATTGAAAGGCATTGCCGAGATAAGGGTAGTGCAGAATATTCAGGCAAGATTCATTCTCGTCGATGACAAACACTTAGTGTTCATGATAACAAATGACAAAGATATCCATCCAGCATATGATGTTGGTGTCTGGATCAACACACCGTATTTCGCAGCAGCATTGAAAGAGATGTTTGAGCAGATATGGAAAAGGAAGTAAATTTTTTAATATTTTTTTTATCATTTTAACTGTTTCAGATTTATATAAAAAAAGGGTTGTTAATGACTGATATAATATTTCAACGGTATAATAAGCGCGCTGAACAATACTCCATAACATTAAATATTGGGGCGGCGCAGATATTAAGAGAATCACCAACAACTTTCGGCATGGCGCATGAGGCCTTTGAGGAATCGCTTCCAGAATATAAAAAACATCTAGGACACAAAATATCAATACATTTCAGAGGAAGATTCAAGTCAGAAGAGAAAAGATATGTCTCTGCCTATGCAAGATTGTATGGAAGAGCGAACAATAAAACAATAGAAGAGGTCGTTGGATAAAAATGACTAACATCAAGGCTGTTGGAGAGGAATTTACTCTAGGTTCAAGATCATTCATCCCTGAAGTGGAGATTGAGGGAAGATATGTCGAGCGCCCTTTGCATGATAAATATCGATGGTCGGCTTATGCGGGTTATGCCATCTCAAATCTGAAACTGAAAGCAACACATGTTGAAAGGACGTTAAGACATCCATTCAAGGGTGTCAGAAAAACTTTGAATGATTTTGTGGTTCCGACCGGCACACTAATCAACATATCTAGAGATAATTCTCCTAAAGACAGAGGCACAACAATAGGGCATGCATTAAAAAAAGAGATGCATCAATGGTTTTGCGACAACGGATATAAAATACCTTCTGAAGATGCTGAGGACGGAACTGTCGATTCATTCAATTATTCAGAAGATGAGCTTCGAAGGGCGTATACCAATTTGATAGATTATGCTTTAGAAAGATTAAAGGATGAGACGACACAAACAGGCAATCAAGCTAACTCGCAACTCTACGCCAACCCCGATTACTCGACTGATATATGAGAATCATCTCACAACTCAAGCTAACTCACCTCTTTTTCCTGAGTCGAGCCAACATTCTTGGCTCGGCTTGGGTTATTATTCTCCATAAAACTTATAATTGGTGATGCCTTCTTTACAACCATGGAATATGAAAATTTTTATAAAAATGTGAAGCTTGTAGGGACCTCTCACATAGCAAAGGCTTCTATCAAAAGGATAACTTCTGTGTTTGAATCCTTTCAGCCAGACATAATCTGTATAGAATTGGATAAGAAAAGATTTCATGCATTGATGACTGACCAGAAGCCAGACTACAGCCTGGCAGGCATAGGAAGGTATGGTTTTCAGGGATATTTATTTGCTGTAATAGGAGGATTTATCCAGAAAAAGCTAGGCAATGTTGTCGGTGTAAAGCCAGGTTCAGACATGCTTGCAGGCGTCAATCTTGCAAAAAACAACAATAAGAAATTAATTCTTGTGGATCAAGATATTGAGATAACCTTGAAGAAATTCTCTAAAAAATTCTCATTCAAGGAAAAAATGCGATTGGTCGCCGACATCTTCAAGGCGCCTTTCTCTAAAAAGATGCAGATAAATCTAAATGAAGTCCCCGCAGAAGAGATGATTGAGAAATTGATGGGTCAGATGAAAGAGAGATATCCTAATCTTTATTTTGTCCTCGTAGAAGAGAGGAATCAAATAATGGCAAAGAATATTTATCATATCATGTCAACTAATCCTGAAAGCAAGATACTTGCGATAATCGGTGCCGGTCACGAGAAAGAGATGCTGAGGTTGATTAAGCAGGAAGATTTCAAGAGAGATAAGATATATTAGAAATAAGAAAATAAAAAAATTAATGATAAATACGCTTTTCTTACTTGACCATCGGTGCAGAATCTGATGACCCTGCTGAAGCCATCGGCACTATCGGACCGTTATAAATTGGTCCGGCATATCCGCTGTTGCTTGATGGGAGATCTATTGTGTTCAATTCCGCCAGTTTATCATTCAAGTCATTTATCTTGATATATTTCTGCGATATTGTATACAAATTATTGTCCATGTACAGGCTTCTTGACACTGATGCTTGATCCCACCAATTATAATAATCTGTCGTCATGGATGAATGCTTGACTTTTCCCATCAATGAGAATCCTTGCTCTGTGACATTGAACACATATGCTCCATGCCATACGGTTGTGTGGTAATTATATTGGTTTATCGGCGTCTTTTGTGTTATCTCTGAGACTGGCAACACTATAAATCCTTTTGTCTGGCTGAAAAGGAATGCCTTTGGATCGTATAGTACTGGACTGTCGCTTCCTGATTCTCCGATGTCATAATGATCGACTTCTTTAGGATTATTGAAATCAGTCACATCAAACAAAGTTATCCTCAATCCTTTTGGAGATATTCCTCCCCACTGATTTTGTCCGGTGTCTTTTCCAACACCTATTATGAAATTCGCATTGTATGGATGAAGATATTGGCTGTATCCAGGGATTTTTAGCTCTCCTAAGACTTTTGGATTTGTAGGATCGCTCAAATCAATCACAAAGAATGGATCTATCCTCTGGAATGTCACCATATATAGTTTATCACCTATAAATCTTGTACTATATATTGATTCATTCTCAGCAAGATTCTCTGCACTTCCAATGATGTTCATGTTATCATTAAGAACATATACGTTGTTATAGTTCAGATTCTTGTTGCTATACCATGTATTGACTGTGGTAGCAACTCTTAGGTCAGTGTTATATTCATCCATAGAATATTGATTCAATAAAACACCCACAACTTCACCTTTGCTTTTGTAATCTATGTGCCCATCAGATATTGCAATCTTTTGTATGACTGTTTTCTGGTCCTCTAATGCCTTCTTTGCATCATATTCGTCAAGTGCAGCCTGTATCTTGTCAAACATAGGCTGATATTGGTCCTGCAATGTCTGATCGTTTTCCAGCTTTGAATAGAATGTAGATAATGCCTCAGTCATCTTAGTCCATTTCTCATCATCTGACAGCTGAGTGTTTATTATGCTACTTATGTCTGACTTTATATCTCCTTGCAACAATGGCACTACCACATCATAGAATCTTGTCTTTTGGTCAACATCGTAGCCAGTGCATCTCCACCAACCAAAGCACCAATTATTATGCTTTTGATATGCAATATAGATATTATTTTCTGAGACCATCAATGTATTGCTGTAACCAAGCATGAAAGTCTTGCTATCGACAATGCTATTATCTTTAAGATCCAAAGATGCTATTGTATTGAATTGATAATTCTGGTCTGGGTTGTCAAAATAATATATGTCAGGCATTATTGTCTTTGCGCCATTCATTATCACCGGCTGATTTACATAAAGATAATCAGATATGCCTTCTTGTGTGATTACATATACATAATCTCCTATCATCCTAGAGCTAAAATATGATCCCGACACAGAAGATTTATCGAGGAGCTTAGGATTTTTTCTATCTGAGATGTCATAAGTAAATATGAATGTCTCCTGCCTATATGTCTGTTGAGGCGTTATATCGTACTTATTGAAATAATATGCCTTTTGATTGCCTTCGACAAAGAGCACAAGTTTGTCCTTATTCACGAACAATTCTCTTGCATTAAGATAATTTGCATAATCAGCAGTATTATCTGAGAATGGTGTTGTAGAGATGATGTCTGCATTTTTTGCATCAAGTGCATCTACAATCAATAATTTATTGTCTGTTATCATATAGATATATCTGTCATCATTCTTTACAAAATCTGCCTCATCGACACCAGCAACCTGAACATTGGTCTGCGAATAATCAGTAGCGCTGGCTCCTGCACCAGATGTGGCTCCAGATTCTGATTTAGCCATCGGAGCGGCAATATCTTGCATAGCACCATTGGCAGCTCCCGTAGCTCTAAAAGTATTTGACTGAGAATTCAAAGACTCTTGAGCTAAGAAAGATTGTAATTCTACAACACTATTGAATTTCTTTAGATTTTGAGTAGTATTGCCTGAAAGACTGATAGAATCTGGATTGCCGATAATTACCCTATCTGTGCCAACAGTTGCCGGGACATATAATCCATTAGCATTGTTTGCAGCTGGCGATGGATTATTCAATCCAGTGCATCCGACAAGTAATGCCGCACTAAAGACAAGCAACAAACTGACGATAATAATATTGTTCTTATTCATGAATATCACCT
>Ga0182021_10010688_pt1 | contig 10884 bp, 9 predicted proteins | sample 612E3MmetaG_FD_120493 | JGI IMG/M metagenome (GOLD analysis project Ga0182021, IMG submission 120493) | Permafrost microbial communities from Stordalen Mire, Sweden - 612E3M metaG (Illumina Assembly) | ecosystem: Environmental > Terrestrial > Soil > Wetlands > Permafrost | place: Sweden...
GACGGCCATCATGGCTCGATTTGCACGGAGCTTGCTGTGGGGGGCGCTGGTTCTGGGGGCGTGTGTTTCGCCGAGTCGCGTGGTGGTCCATCCGCCGCACCTCGACAGTCGCACCGCGCCGGACATCGCAGGGCAGGACATCGAGGCGAAGGTCCTGCCCACCGAAGGGTTCACCGATCCGAAGCCCGGGTACTACGCGGTGAAGAGCAGCGACGACTGGCTGCTCGTGTGGAAGGACCCCAGGCCCGACGTCCGGCATCCGCCGGTGCCCGCCGGCATCGACTTCAAGACGCAGATGCTCGTCGTCGCCGCCTTCGAAGGCACGACGACCACGGGGTTCGAGCTGTCGGGCGTGCGCAAGAGCCCCGACGGGCTCCACGTCTACCTCACCGAGACACTGGCGGGCGAGGGGTGCAAGGCGGCGCCCGCGCACGATCAGGCCTGGATGATCGTCGCCGCGGTGGAGACCACGGACGCAGACGTGCACTTTCACACGGATCGCCTCCACGAAGATCGCTGCAGCGCCGTCCCCGAGGCCAAGGTGCTCTGCCGCGTGGCGGGCTCCGGCCAGGCGGGCACGGAGAAGATGATCGGCCAGCCCGGTCAGACCATCGACTGCGACGGCGCGAAGAGCACGTCGGCCACGGGGACGTCGATCGTCGATCGTAACTGGTTTCTCGAGCAGAGCCCGCTGGGCTCGACGGTGCGCACCACGGTCACCAAGACCGCGATGGGGGTCACGTTCCCTCTCGACGCGTGGGGCTCGTACGTCGTCCGCCACGAGGTCAGCGACGACACGGGCAAGATGGGCCGCGGCACGGCCACCGTCGACGTCCCGCCGCCGTCCGGCGTGACCGCGGTCGAGCTGGTCTGGTCGCACTACGATCGCAGCGACGATCCCAGCACGTTCCCGCGCGTGCAGCTGCACCTGATCGAGCACCCGGCGCCGCTGGGTGATCGAACGCGTGACTGCTACCTCGACGCGGAGAAGCCCGGCTGGTGCGAGATCGCCGAGGTGGGCGTCACGCAGCAGGCGAAGCTGAAGCCGGCGGACAAGAAGCGCTACCGGGTCGAGGTCCGCTACGTCGACGATCGCTTCAAGGGGGCACCGGTCGCGTGCGTGCGAACGTTCCCCGCGGGCGCGAAGCCGCTCGACATCTGCGAGTACCCGGACACCGAGCGCAAGGCGGGCTCGGTGTGGAGCCTGGGCGCGCTGGATCTGGTCGACGGGACGTTCGCGGATCCGAACGCGCCGCCGAAGGTCGTGATCGATCCCGACGCGGGCGCGCCGTTGGCGGCCGACGGTGGCGTGTCGACCGACGCGGGCGTGAAGGACGCGACGGCGCCGGCGGCGCCGAAGGATGCAGGCGCGCCGAAGGCCGCGCCGGTGCCGAAGGACGGCGGGTTGAAGACGGTGGTCGTTCCGTTCTGAGGGGACCCAATCGGTCCCAACTCGGGACCGAGGCTACTTCTTCGGCGTCACCGTGGGCTTCGGCTTCGGCACGACCTTCCCGGCATCCTTCGGGTGACCCGCATCCCGTCCGCCGTCGCGTCCGCCGTCACGGCCGCCATCGCGTCCGCCGTCGCGCCCAGCGTCCTTCGAGGCATCCTGCGCGTTCGCGTCCAGCCGAGCGTCGGTCGTGGCGTCGTTGCCCGCCTCCTGCGCGTCGAGCGTCGCGTCGGCCGAGGTCGCGTCCTCCTCCTCGTTCGTCACGACCGCCGCCTCCACGAGCGGCGCCGCGTCCGGGATGACCGTCGTAGGATGTCCCGAGCGGAAGATCGCCGCTCCGCCACCGATCAAGCCGAGGACGAGCAGCAGCGCGGCCGCACCTGCGACGACCCACCGCACGGTGTTCCGCGGGGAGCGCGGCGACGGAGGAGGGCCGAGCGCAGCGACGATCGGCGGCTCGGGACGCACGGCCCACGGGGAGGACGGCGGAGGTGGCGGCGGGATCACGTGAACCAGCCCGATCGGCGCGGTCGGCGCGGTCTGGTCGGCCTCGGGCGTCGGCGGAGGCGGTGGGGCCAGCGACTCGATCGGCGGGGGAGGGGGCTCCGAATGCGCGACCTCGTCGGACAACGTGGGCGGAGCCGGCTCGGTGGGCTCGGCCACGGCAGGAGGCGCGGTCGGCGTAGGCGTCGGCGCCTTCGGCGGCGGCTCGACGGGCGGCGGCGGAATCGGCTCGGGCGGCGGAGTCGGCTCCGGGGGCATTGCAGGCGGCGGCTCGGAAGTCGACGAGGGCAGCGGCACCTCGGTCCACGAGAGCTCGGCGGCGCGAACCTCCTTGAGGAGCGCGTCGTCCCTCTTCTTGATCGCGGCCGCGATGGTCGCCGCTGCCGGAGGTGCCACGCCGATGACGGTCTGCGATCGCGCGGCGCGCGCCGGCGGCGCCGCGAGCTGCCCGATCGTCGCGAGCGCTTCCGGCGCGATCTCGAGGAACGCGACGCCCATGCCCGCGGGCGCATTGCCCGCGCTGGTCTCGCGCACCCACGCCACGCGGCCCTTGGCGGGGATGTTGGCGCCCCCCGAGAGCCGGATCTCGACGTCGAGCTCCTTGCCCATCGGGACCACGGACGTGGTCGCGAGGAAGCATCCGCCGCGGCTCACGTTGTGACAAAATCCCTCGATCCGCTCGCCGGCTGCGTCGATGACCGCCGTGGCCGTGATCACCTTGCGCAGGTACGCGCGCCGCTCCGGAACCATCGAGGCACCAAGCTACCCCCATTGGCCCAACTCGGGAACATCGCCGCGATTCTGCCAGGAGCGGAATCGCGAGCTACTCCAGCAACCGCAACGCCTCCCGCACCATCATCCCCTCTTCATCTGCCGCGACGATGCACGCCCGCCTCGCCGATGCCGCCGTCGTGATGCACCGCGCGTGTGCCGCGTTCGCCGCCTCGTCCAGCGCGAACCCCAGCCACTCCAGCGCCCGCACCACCCGCTCGCGAATGGGCGCGGCGTGCTCGCCGATGCCGCCGGTGAACACCAGCGTGTCCACGCCGCCGAGCGCCGCCGCCATGGCCCCCACCTCGCGCACCAGGTAGTGCACGAAATACTCGACGGCGAAGCGCGCCTCGGCCGTGTCGGTCGCAAGCAGCGTCCGCATGTCGGACGACGTCCCCGACAGCCCCCGCAGCCCCGACTCCTTGTAGAGTACACGCTCGATCTCCGCGGGCGTGCGCCCCTCGCGGAGCCAGTGCACGAGCACCCCCGCGTCGAGCTGGCCCGGCCGCGTGCCCATGGGCAACCCGTCCAGCACGCTGAAGCTCATCGACGACGCCTGGCTCTTGCCATCCCGCATCGCACACGCGCTCGCGCCGTTGCCCAGGTGAAGGCACACCACGCGCCCCTCGGGAAACTGCGTCGCCACGTTCGCGTAGCTCAGGCCGTGGAAGCCGTAGCGCCGGATCCCCTGCGCGTGAAACTCGCGCGGGATCGCGAACCAGTCGGCCACCTCGGGGTGCGTGCGGTGGAAGGCCGTGTCGAAGCATGCAACATGCACGGAAGCGGGAAACGCGGCCCGCGCGGCCTCCAGGCACGCGAGGCTGGCCGGCTGATGCAACGGCGCCATGGGCACGAGCGCGAGGAGCGCGTCGCGCACCGCGTCGTCGACGCGGACCGACGCGGAGTACCGCGCGCCCCCGTGCACGATGCGATGCGCGACGGCGGCGGGCGCCCCGGTGAGCTTCCCGGACAGCTCGGCCAGCGCGACGTCGGCGCGGGACCCTTCGAGGACGGCGCGCTCGCGCAGCGTCGGCTCTCCGCCCTGGACGTCGAAGATCGCGTACTTGATCGTCGACGAGCCGGCGTTGAGCGCGACGAGGGTCATCGCTGAGCCGCGCGGAGGGCCCGTTCTTCTTCGCCGAGGACGCGCACGGCCTCGAGCGTGCGGTCCGCGATCTGCTTGAAGACGCGTGGGCTGGGCGCGTTGTCGAGCAGCTTGCCGAAGTCCACCGGTGCGCCGAAGACCACGTTGATGGTGTTGCCCTTGCGGTTGAAGTTGCCGGCCACCTGCCTGGGCAGATCGTTGCCGAGGCCGTTGATGAACACAGGCAGCACCTCCACGTGCGCCTGGTGGATGATGCGCCCCACGCCGCTCTGCGCGGGGAGCAGCGCGTACGGATCGTCCGACGTGTTGCGCTTGCCCTCGGGGTGCAGCCCCACGAACATGCCGCCCTGCCGCAAGAGGCGCGACGTCTCGTCGAGGCTGGCCAGGTTCAGGTGCGCCAGCTTGCGCTCGCGGAACACGGGCGGGTACATGGCGAAGAAGCTCATGACGCCGTTGACGAAGATGCCCAGCGGCCGGTCGTAGAAGAAGTTGGCGCGCACCGGGAAGAGGATGCGGTGCGGGAGGCCTCGCTTCACCAGGTACGCCGTGATGACGTACATGTCGAAGAAGCTCCGGTGGTTCGAGACGATCACGTAGCTCTTGTTCGCGTCCAGCGCGCCGAGGCGCTCGCGGCCATGGACCTGCCGGATGTTGCGCGTGCAGATCTCGATCCAGTTGCAGCCGAACGTCCGCTGCCCCAGACGAAGCGCCTGATCGAGCAGGCCCGGCTCGAGGCTCTTCCGGACCAGGCGCACGTGCGCCCGCGTGATGGTCGGCAGATCCTTGCCCACCAGGGCGTCCGCGCGACTTTCGCGGGCGGTGGAGGGGGCGCTGCTCGGATCTCGGGTCGTGGCCACGGTCATGTTCTCTCTCGTCGTGTCGGCTCGCCCGTGTATCCTCGGCCGAGCGCAGGACCCGCAGATAGAGGTCATACGATGGCCTATTGGCTGATCAAGAGCGAACCGTACAAGTACCCTTTTTCGAAGCTCGCCTCCGACGGAATTGCCGTCTGGGACGGCGTCCGGAACTTCGAGGCGCGTAACAACTTGCGCGCCATGAAGGTTGGCGACCTTGCGCTCTACTATCACTCCAACGAGGGCAAGGCCGTCGTGGGCGTGGCGCGCGTGAAGCGTGAGGCCTACCCGGATCCCACGGCGAAAGGCGAGGACTGGAGCGTCGTCGACTTCGAGCCGGTGAAGGCGTTGAGGGAGCCGGTGACCCTCGAGGCCGTCCGCGCGAGCGCGAAGCTCGCCGACATGGCGCTCATCAAGCGCTCGCGCCTCTCGGTGACGCCGGTCACGGCCGCCGAGTTCAAGGAAGTTCTCGCGCTCGGAAAAACCAAGGTCTGAGGAGAGTAGGGAGAGGGCACATGACCGAGGTCGACAAGATCATCGAGCTTCTCGACGACGAGCAGATCGAAAAGCGCATCGCCGCGGCGATCGTGCTGGGCGAGCTCAAGGTGAAGAAGCCCGAGGCGCAGGAGGGCTTCCTACGGCTCCTCGACAGCGGCGTCCCGGTCCTGCAGCGGCACGGCCTCGAGGCGCTCACCCGCATCGGCGCGGCCAAGAAGGGCCTGAAGAAGGCCTTCCCGCTCCTCACGTCGTCGGTGGAAGAGGTGCGCCGCGCCGCGTCGGTTGCCGTGCGCAGCGTGGGCGAGGACGTGGTGCCGACGATCCGCGCACGCATGGCCGAAGCCAGCCCCGAGGAGCGCCGCGTGCTCGACGCGATCCTGGCCGATCTGGGCGGAAAGGACGCCTTCGCCACCTTGCTCTCCAGCCTCGTGTCCAGCGAGGGCGAGGCCGCCAAGGCCGCCGCGCTGGCCGTGCGCCAGCACGTGAAGGACTCGGGCGTGCGCGAGCGACGCAGCTACCGCGTCGCCACCGAGAAGTTCCTCGAGGCGCAGAAGAAGGCGAAGACCGCCACCGCCGCCACGGCCATCGCCGCCGCGATCAAGATCCTCGGCTACCTCGAGGACGAGGAGACGCTGCCGACCCTCCTCGCCTACGCCACCGCGAAGGACTCGCCCGCGCTCGTGAAGCAGGAGGCTCTCATCGCCATGCGCTTCGCCCTCGCCGGCGCCAGCGCGAACGCCAAGATCATCAACGCCCTCGTCGACGCGGCCGAGTCCGCGGATCGCTCGCTGGCGCACACGGCGCTCCACACCCTGGGCACCCTCGAGGTGCCTGCCAGCGCCATGCCGCGCTTCGAGCGCCTGCTCGCGCACCCCGACGTCGAGCGCGCGCGCTTCGCCGCGGCGTACCTCGCTGGGCAGAAGAGCCCCGCCGCGATCAGCGCCCTCATCAAGGTGGTGACCTCGTCGCCCGAGCGCCGTCGCGCCGAGATGGTGGCCGATCTCCTCGCCACGCGCGAAGACGCGGCGCCCCTCCTCGCGGACGCGCTCCTCGAGGCGAAGGACGCGGATCGCGCGTGGCTCCTGCGGAAGATCCTCGCGCCCATGGCGAAGAAGATCGCGCCCAAGGTTCGCAAGTCGCTCCTCGACACGGCCATGAAGCGCCTCGAGAAGGGCGATCGAAACTGGGAAGCCATGCTCGACGTGGTCCAGGCGGGCGATCCCGACGCCCTCGCCGAAGAGCTCCGCGCCCTGGCCACCAAGCTCCGGCGTGGGGACAACGCCGACAAGTCGGCGACGGTCTACGCGCTACTTTTGCGCAGCGACCGGGCCACCGACGCCGACCGGTTCGCCCTCGCGGTCCTCGAGCTACGCAAGAGCGCCAAGGACACGCGGCCCGCGCTGCGTCACGGCGATCCGGCGCTCCAGAGGCTTTCTTCCCTCGTGTCGAAGGGGTTCGACGCGGCCACGGCGCTCCGAAAAGACAAGTCGGTCGAGCTCGACGACCTGTACTACGTGGGCTTCCACTTTGCCGAAAGCTCCCACCCGCTTTCCGGTCTCGGCGAAGATCTGCTCCGCCACGTGGCCGACAAGGGCGGCCGGACGAAGGTCGGAAAAGCGGCCAGAAACAAACTCGCCCTCGCGTTGGTCGAGGGAGCTTGACCTAGCCCCCCCTTGCTCGCGATCATGGTGTGTCATGCCGCCGGATGACGAGGACGACAGCGAGAAGACGAACGTCACGCTCAGTGGCGACGTCGTACGCGAGCTCCTCGCCCGATCCCAGCGCGACCGCGCCTACATGATCGTGCTCACGGGGTCGAACGTGGGCGAGATGTACCGCCTCCAGCCCGGCGAAACCGTGATCGGCCGCGCGTCGAACGCGGTCATCAAGCTGGGCGACGACGGCATCTCGCGCCGCCATGCGCGGGTCATCGTCGAGGGCACCGTCGTGCGCATCGAGGACCTGCAGAGCTCCAACGGCACGCTGGTCAACGGCGCGCGCGTGGACATGCGGACGTTGAAGGACGGTGACAAGATCCAGATCGGATCGACGACCATCCTCAAGTTCACCTACCACGACAAGCTGGAGGAGACGTTCCAGCAGCAGATGTACGACGCGGCGCTGCGCGACGGTCTCACCAAGGCCTACAACAAGAAGCACTTCTCGCACCGCCTCGAGACCGAGCTGGCGTACGCGAAGCGTCACAGCTCGGCGCTGTCGCTCCTGATGTTCGACGTCGATCACTTCAAGCGCGTCAACGACACCTTCGGCCACCTGGCCGGCGACCACGTCCTGGCCAAGCTGGCCCAGGTCACCGCCAGCACGCTCCGCACCGAGGACATCTTCGGCCGCTACGGCGGCGAGGAGTTCGCCATCCTCTGCCGCGGCGTCAACATGGTGAACGCCTCCATCCTCGCCGAGCGCATCCGCACGCTCATCCAGAGCACGGCCTTCGTCTTCGAGAACAAGACCATTCCGGTGGCCATCAGCGTGGGCGTCGCCGCCTTCCCCGAGCTGAACTTCGACGATCCGCTCGAGCTCATCGGCGCGGCGGACGAAGCGCTCTACGAAGCCAAGCGCTCCGGCCGCAACCGCGTCGTGCTCAAGACGTAGCGCTGCGCGACCGCCGTCGCGTCGCGGCGTCCGTGAGCCCCCATCCCCCGACCCCTTCCCCCGAAATCGGGGGCAGGGGAGGGGAGACGAACAGCCACGGCCCAGTCTGGGCTACCGCAGTTCTCTCCCCTTCCCCCGCGGCGGGGGAGGGGGCAGGGGATGGGGGCACGCGGTAGAATCGAGTACGAACCTCGGTCGCGCCGAACGGCCCTACATCTTCACCTTCATGTGCGGCGACGGGATCATCGAGTAGTCCGTCGACGGCGTGCCCGAGATGTCGAGCAGCTTGAGGTTCTTCAGGGTCTTGAGGGGGCTCAGATCCTTCACCATCGTGTTGGCGATGATGAGCTTCTCCAGCTTGCTCAGCCCCGAGAGCGCCGTCACCTCGGTGATCTGCGTGTTGTCCAGGGTCAGCTCGGTCAGGTCGGTCAGGGGGCGAATGGGCTCCAGATCACGCACCTGGGTGTGTCCGAGATCGAGCCGGTCGAGGTGAATGAGCTTCGAGAGGGGCTTCAGATCCGTCACGTGGTTGTCGGTGCAACGCAGCGACAGGAGGCTGCTCATGTTTCCCACGGGCGTGAGGTCCTCCAGATCGCCCTTGCCGATGAGGAGATCGTGCAGGCCCGTGAACTTGGGAAGGATGCACGGGTTCAGGTCGTCGACCGGGGCGCGCGTGAGGTTCAGGGACTTCACGCCGGCGAGCTCTGCGTTGGCGATGACGCCCTTGGGCTTGCTCAGCTTGAGGCGCACGTCGGCCTCCATCGCCGTGTCGCCCATGAAGTCGGCAACGGCCCCGTCGGTGCACTTCCACTCCTTCTTCTTGGGCGGCGGAGGCGGCGTGGTGCTCGCGGGCGGCGGCGCCGTGACGGCGACGCTGGCGGTGGCCGACGGCGTCGCGCCGGGATCCGGTTTCTTCGGATCGTCACACGCGAGGAGAAACAGCGGAGCGAGGAGTGCGAGTCGGAGTCCCTTCATGGGTCCGAATGCTAACCGCTTTTCAGTGTTGAGGGCGTGCCGCGTTGCCGAAGGCCATCGCGAGGGTGAGGCCCTTGCCTGCGCAGTCCTTCCCGTCGAAGCCGCCGGCCTTGATCGCCTTCGTCATGCAGGCGACGGCGTCCTTGCCCAGCTCCTTGCTCTCGGCGAAGTCCATGGTCTTCAGCTTGCCCGTCGGGTCCACGTGAAGCGTGATGTGCACGTTGCCGCTGAGGGCGGGGTTCTTGCCCAGGGCATCGAAGAAGCACTGCTTCACCTGCGGGCGCACCTTCGTCTCGAAGCTGGCCGAGGTGCCGGCGCACGGATCGGGCGCCTCCGTTGCGGTGGGCGCGGCGCTCACCGTCGGGGCCGCGCTGGGTACGGCCGCGACACTCGCCGACGTGCTCGCGCTCGGCGCCTCGGCGGTTGCCGAAGGCGTCGACGTATCGCTCGTGCCCGTCACGGCCGTCTTGTTGGACGCACATGCAAGGAAGGGGAGGAGAACGAAGACCAACGTGCGCTTGTGCATGCACGCATCGTAGCGAGCAACTTCAACGAGCACAATCAAACGAATAAGTGAGTCACGAAATCAAACGAGCATTTGATTTGTCAAACATCATTGTTTCGCGCAAGCAGGCAAAAACGGGCCAAAAACAAGCCGTGCCGAGCACCTGTGGAAAACCTGAGGAAAGCCGTGTGGACAAACTTGTGGGCAAAAAAAGTGGATTGAGTCGTCTCATTTTCGTTGCGAGAGCGACACGATGGAGAGACAACACCTCTCGAAGTTCGCGGCACATCGGTACCGCGGGCATCATGGTCGCAGAAACCGTCTCGGGCGCTGCGACTGGGGGCTCCGGGGGATCAACAAGTCCTCGGGGACCTTCGGTCGGACTGCGGAAGCCATGCTTGGAGTGTCAGCTCTGGGCACGGGCACGTAGCTCAAAACAGCGTGAGTGCTTCGTCCTGCAACGCCCCACGCGGGTGGCGTACGACGGAGTCTCTGCCGACTCTCCAAACAGGGAGCAATCTCTGAAGTGAGTCGGTTCCAGGTGGTGGAAAGCATCTCGGTGGACGTACGCCGCCGCCCTTCGCGGGGAGGTGACACGACGGCTGCCTCAGCCGGCAAAGTCCGAGCGGACGGGTTCCATCCCGGCTCGCTCCCTTCGTCGGTGACACGAGATGCTCGGTTGGAGCTCGAGCTGGAACGCGCCGGACGCAAGTCCCCCGCGGTGCACGGATGGGCCGCAATCCATCAACGTGCTTCGTCCCGGATCTCGAGATCCCCCGGCCCACGTCTCTCTCATGTCGCTGCCCCCGAGCTCGCGGGGTAGCGGGTCTCCGTGTTCGGCGGAGAGGGTTCGATCGCAAGATCGAGCGTCGGAGAGATGAACGTGGCTCGCTGCAGCACTCGGCGCTGCTTGGCCTCCGCAAAGGGGAAAAGCAGCGGCGCGCAAGCGCAACCGGGTGTGGCAACGCATGAGGGGCAATCCCCTTCGTCGCGCGAGGATCTGGCCCACGGCAACAGTGCCCGTGCGTCGCATTGACAATCTGTTGCAGAAGTCGAAGAGCCAAGCCGAGGTCGCGCAGCAGCGCTGCGAGAGTCTCGGTGGCCGCCAAGGCCCAGAGAAGTTCGAGACACGTTCGCGTGTCCGGATGAACGGGGGTCGAAGGTCATGGCGACGCCAACCCCGAGCGATCGAGGTGCGCCGCTGGGACGTCAGGGCGGAGTGTGGCGGACGAAGGCGGCCAAGCTTTCGGATCGTCACGGGCTCCTCGGAGGGGTAACTCCCTTCGAGGCGGCATCGGGTTCGTCCCCGGTGTTGGAGGAAGAAGCTCTCTTCGATGGAAGGCTCTCTGGGCCGGGAAAGCGCTGGAATCGTCACGGATTCCTGCGTGGAAGCGGTCTTGGCGACGACCTCGGAAACGGGTCGCCGCGACAGGAGAGTCAGCGGTTCGGTCGTTCACCACTTGCGAGAGGACAATGCTCGCAAGCTCCAGAGGTGAAACGATCCGCCGCAGCGAGATCGGTGGCGTGAACCACCGGTATCCTTGGTCGGATCCTCGAGGGCAACCTCGGCGATTCGGCGCCTCCGGGATCGAACGCTCCCCGGGCGCGA
>Ga0182021_10010689_pt1 | contig 10884 bp, 7 predicted proteins | sample 612E3MmetaG_FD_120493 | JGI IMG/M metagenome (GOLD analysis project Ga0182021, IMG submission 120493) | Permafrost microbial communities from Stordalen Mire, Sweden - 612E3M metaG (Illumina Assembly) | ecosystem: Environmental > Terrestrial > Soil > Wetlands > Permafrost | place: Sweden...
ACCAGCGGAGCTACCTCTCGCTCCAACAGCTCACGCGTGCCGTCATGCGAGCAATCGTCCACGACGATGATCTCCTTGTCGGGCACCGGCGCAGCCCGCACGCGGTCGACAATCTGTCGTATCGTCTTAACCTCGTTGTAGCAGGGGATGACAATGGAAAGTTTCATACACGGGCGGGGCGGAGATCGGGAAGGGGCGGAGATCGGGAAGGTGAGACCCGGTGATTGGCCGTTACGCCAGATCTCGGATCGCCGGATAGTAGGTCATAGTCCTTCCGAGTCGGCAAGAATGTCTGTGACCTCAGGAGGCATCTGAGTCTGGCTCTTACGGTGTTGGCCGGGTTGCGACGCTGTGCTCCTGGGCGGCGCGAATGGCTTCCTGCAATCGTCGCAGCTTATAGAGGGACCGGTGGTGTTCCTTGAGCATCGCCTCATCCACTTCGCGGGCTGCCGAGGCGAGATCGCCGCGTTCGACGTAGAAAAGTGCGGCGTATACATGCAACGGAGCCGGGTTGTCACTATGCGCCTGGGCCCAGTGGATCCATTCAAGAACAGCTTCGGGATGGGTCCGGCGCCAGGCGTTGAGCCATCGATCCACGGCGAAGGTCGTGCTTGGGAAGGCGCGTAACAGCCGCGGGGCGGGGGAGTCCGGTCCACTGGGAGCCGGCGGCAGCAACAGTGCCGCAAACAAATAGCTGTGCAAACCCAGAACCATGGCTGAGGTCACCGCCAAACTTCCCCACGCGGCGGCGTACCAGCGGGCTTCGCGAACGGCTTTTCCTCTCGGAGCAGCTCCCGCAATGCCGGCAAGCAACGCAGCTGGCAGGAGGATGATGACATGATAGAAAACGCCATCCAGCAACCCGGCGGCTAGGCATGCGGTCAGTGCGCCGGCGGCCGCCCGCCGGGAGCGGATGATCTCCCCCTCATCCTGGACCCCGCGCCCGGCGAGTCCCCGGTACGCCTGGCGAAGCAGCAGCCAACCGAGAGGCACGGCTCCCAGAACGCCAAAATCATGAAGGAACTGGAGGATCCAATTGTGGGGTTGGTTGCCATCCTGTTTGGGCAAAATGAAGCGGTAGGTATCGGCCCCGTGTCCAATCCACGGCGCTCGCAGGATCTCGTGCCAGGTGACCGACCAGAAACTCAAGCGGGTGGAAGAAAGCTCATCGACTGAGGTCGCCGCAGTCGTGCGGGCGAACGCGCCCCACCAACCGAGGTAGGGTTCGGGCGACCATCGCAAAAACGAGAGCAATGCTCCTCCGAGGACCACCACCAGCACCGCGCGGACGAGAACTTGCCGTTCCAACCTGGGCGCATACCAGAACCAGATCACCAAGCCCGCGGCCACGCCCGCCAGCGGGGTGCGACCGCCTGACCAAAGCATGCCGCCACAACTGATTACGCCAGCGGCATAGGCTAGCATGCGTTCGTGACTTCGTGGGGCAGCGGCAATAATCCAAGCCAGCGCGGCGACAGTCCCCACCAGCATGTGCAGCCCGAATAGCCGGATGTGTTGGTAGTGCGGCACGGCGGTCATCGGGATCCCTTCGACCCATTGGACCCAGACGGTGAGACATCCCACCGCGGCGCCGACGGCGATCCCAGCCAAGACCAGGCGAATCAAGCGCGCACTTGTTGCCACTCGACGCACCAAGAGCGCGCCTGCGAAAATCCAAATCCACGATGCATAGCTGACGATCGACGTGGCAGGGTGGGCGCTGAGGAACGTCGAGACCAGGGCGACCACTGCCGCAATCAAAATCAACAGTTGGTCCGTGCGTTGCCCGCGCGGACGATCCTCAAGCGCGGTCCAGCTCTTGCGGCCAAGCCAGAGCGCCGGCAGCAGAAGTGCCGCCGGAGCGATCCGGTCGTAGTCGATCGGGAAATGAGTCAGGTACGGGAGGACAATCGCCGCGATTGCCAGCGCCCAGGCAGATTTCATCTCGGTGAACCCGTCCGTATGATCGGGGGCTATGGTTGGGGCTTTCAATCGCGGAGGCGGTGAATCATGCCAAAAGAGACTCTAGTGGAACCAGAGGGTCAGTCGAACTAAACAAACCGGTCCCAGGGCAAGGTTGACGCGAAAGGCGGCACGTGCAGTGGCTTTTGCTGGCCCGACGCGAGACTCCTCTTTCGAGGACGAGCACTGTCTCGACCCTTGGCTGCGGCGGCAGTGCTCGCTATAGGTTCGGGCCGGTACCTAGGCGGCAGCTCCCCGCTTGCCGGAAAGACCGGCCCAGGTGCCGCGGAGGCACGCGCCCAACTTTGTGCATTTGCAGTCTTCGAGAAAAACGATCTCTGCGATCACCTTGAATGCATAGACAGATTCAAAGGCCACCCAATGCGGAGTCCGCCAGAGTTCCGACCGGAACAGCAGCATCCGATTGCGGAAAAGGCAGTACAAACGTCCAGACGGCATGAAAGCGGGCCACCAGGTACGTCCGAACCTTCGCACGGGACGCTTGGATCCGCGGTGGTGCCCGAGGCGAGCGCCCGCGGCCACCCCAACGCCGTAGCCCGCCTGACGAGCCCGAAGGCAAAAATCAGTGTCGACGAGATCGAGGAATAAGGATTCGTCGAACCTGCCGAGCGCATGCCACGTCGGCAGGTGGAAGAGTGACCCGGAGATAATCACACAGGTGATCTTGCCGAGGTCCTCTATGGCAGGCACACGTTGAAACAACCAAGGGAAGGCTGGGTGCGGTCGGAGATGCAGCGATGGCTGGTTGAGCCGTGCCTCGTCGTGCCAGTTGGCGCCGACGACGGCTGGCGGGTGGGGAGTGGACAGGTGCCGGGCGCAATCCATCAGACTGCCGACGAGGCCAGGCTCCGGAATGCTGTCCTGATCGAACGCCACGGCCCAGACGCAGCCGAGTTGTTCGAGTTCGCCGAACCCTCGATTGAGTGCGGCGGCGATGCCAAGGTTGGAAGAATTTTGGAGTAGCTGGCAGCCGCAACGGCCGCAGATCGCTGTGAGGCGATCGCACGTCGCCGGATCGGCGGTGTTATCCACGACGAGGACTGGGGAAGCCTCTCGGCAAATCGCGGCGAGGCGGACCTCGAAATCCGCATCGGGAAGAAAGGTGACAACCACGCATGGGATACGCTCAGCCATGGCGGGAAGTGGCAACGATCTTCTCCAGGAAGGCGAGGCGCTGGGCCTCCTTCACCGAGACATCGAGATGGGCGATTCCGGAGCGCGGTACCCGACGGGTGCGCCAATGTTCCATGAATGCGGCGATCCGCTCGCGCCAAGGAGCCAGGGGTTCGGCATCATTCGGCAGGCGAAGGAAATAGTCCGCTTTGGGCGGGATGTCAGTGTCCTGATACGCACCGATCACCGGCAGGCCGAGGGCGAGATACTCGCGCACCTTGAGCGGGCAGGCCTCGTCCATGTGCTTTCGGTACAAACCCAGCGTGCCGATGGCGGCCGTCGCATTTGTGAGCAACGGCAGGTATTCCTGCTGTGCCATCATGCCGACGAGTTGGAGGTTTGGGGGCACATTGCGCACGCCGGGACAGCCCAGGTAGTCTCGCGGGGTGCACCCGATCACCACGAACTCGTATTCGGGGAACATTCCGGCCAGATCGTCGACGCGTTCCAGGCCGTGCCACGGCGTTCCGGTGTTGCCAACGAAGATCAGGCGTATTCGACAGTCCGGAGTGGCGACCGGCAAGATCGGCAGGGCCGCGAAGTCGATACTGTTGCCGATGATCTCGGTCGGCTTGGCAAAGCCGGAGAAACGCTTCGCCAGCTCCGATGTAACGGCGACAAAGCCGCGGACCCGGCACAGCACACGCTCGCGCGTCATCCGATGATAGACGCGTTTGGGGGCGGAAAGCGTCAGGTCGTACTCCTGCAGATCATCCGAGTTGATCTCCGCGATCGTCGGATAACGGGAGAACAAACCGGGCAGGCCCGGGCTATGATGGGCGAAGCGGAAATAGATGACGTCTGGCTGCCAGGAATCGATGTGCTGGCAAAGGGTGCGCGAGCAGAGAATCTGCTCCAAGGCATTTCCGCGTCGGATTAGGTCTGCCTCCAACGGCGCCAAGCCGGACCAGGCAGGGGGTCGTGGGACAGAGGCGAAGTAACGGACCACATGTCCGGCGGCGGCCCAGGCCACGGTCTGCATCCGGATCTTCTTCGAGATTCCGTTTTCGGTGGTGATGTCCGCCATCTGCCCAAGATACGCGATTCTCATCGGACCGCCCTTCTAGCCAGCGCGAGCAGATGAACCGGCCGAACTTTCTCGACGGCCACGACGGCCCAGCCGGTTTCGCCGAGAGCGCCTGCGAGCAGGTTCGAATCGAAGACGTGGTGGTGCAGACAACGATGGTCGGCATTCGCCATCGAGCGGGCGCGGAATTCGTCGGGATTTCCGGCATCCGGATCGAGGGCGAGGTCATGCAGTTCCATGATCTCGGCCAGGTGGGACTGATCAGATTCAGGCGTGCCGAGGCGGAAGTCCTCCAACAAATGGGCCGGGGTGGTGATCGGACGACGGTGGTCGAAGGAGAACTCAGGGTCGGGGACGACAAGAATCAAGGGGGCGCCCCCGCGGGCGATCCGCCACCACTCCCGGAGCGCACCGAGAGGGTTGGCGGTGTGCTCGAGGCAGTGCGACGAGAGCACGAATTCATACGCTTCGTCCGCAATCCCGTTCAAACTCGCCGCTTCACGGATCCATTGCCGGCCGGGTCGTCTTTGCCGGTGGAAACAGTAGGCGCCACCGTCCCGCAGCCGATGCTCCCACGCAGTCTCCGCGGAGAAATTGACGTTGTCGATACTGCCAGCCCAGTCGTAAACCGGCAGTCCGCCCCGGGGTCGGAAGATCCGGCTGGGACCACCGATCTCCAGGCCGTGCCGCCCGAGGATCGTTGCGCGCACCTGCTTCCAACAGGCGGGCCGGATTGGCAGAAGATGATCTCGCAGCGCGTTCCAGAACCATGAGGCCCCGCCATGACGGAGGCGAAATCCCAGGCGGCGGAGCAAGGAGGCTCGGCTCATGATCGAGAGAGGCCCGCCGGCCCGGAGTTGGATTGACCAAATTCGTTGCGTCGAAGGTAAAGCTGGGTCGCGAAGCGACTACGGAGGTAAAGCGGGCGTAGCAGCGCCTTCAATTTGGCGGCGCTTCCCGGCGGGAAGACAATGCTCGTTAGCAGAATTCCCCAGGTCGGCCGCACCCGGCGCAGTCCGCAGGCGGCCGCCAGGCGCAGCAGCGGGCGGGTCGTGAAGCAGTTCAGATGTTCGAGGGGCGCCACCGGGTTCAAGCGGCCAAGGCGAGGTCTCTGTAGTTCCCGGTCGAACGACCGGAATGCGCGCCGGACGCGAAGGCCGTTGGGCACACCCACCCGCAAAACACCACAAGGGTGCAGCTTCGCGGCCAGCAAGCCGAGGGTTTCCCGAGGCGATGGCACGTGCTCCAGCACCTGGTCGATATTGATGAGGCCGAAACTCCGATCGGGCAACTCAGCATCCGTCACGACATGAATCCCCGATTGCGTTGCGTGGGCACGGCGGGTCGACGACAATTCCGTGCCCCAGGCTGAGTAGCCAAAGGCCTGGGTCGCGCGCGACCACTCGCCCCAACCGCACCCATAATCGAGGGCGAGACGCGGGGTATCGGGCCCGGCCAGACTCGCGGCGATCTTCACCTCGCTAGAGAGCGCGAGGGAACGGTGGAGTGGCAAGTCGCGATGGAACCTGGCGAAAGCCAGTTCGGGTGATATCCACTCTTCGTAGAGGCGGCCGAGCAGTTCGTCGCTGGGCACCTGGATCTGAAAGATGAGTCCGCAATCGCCGCAGCGGGCGAGCGCATACTCGGCGTCGAGCAGAACTGAATAGTCGAGCCCGCCGACCTTGGCGTAGAACGCGGTGAGCGCAGCGCGCAGCTTCGGTTCGGAGAAGGGGCGGGCGAAGATTTGCCCGCAGGCCACTGCACCACAGGCGGGACAGGATTCCCGAACGGTGAAGGCAGCGTTCATGGCGAGGGATTGTTGCGGGGCGTGATTGAGTCTCATGCAGATCGCCGATGCTTATCCATCCAAGCCCTCAGTTCAATCGGGATACCGAGCACCCAGGCGATCAGGACGGCAGCGCAAAGATCCAAAAGGAGTTTAGCAGCGAGCAAAGAACCCAGCGGTTGAGGTGAAAGCCAGCCTTGGAGGACGGGAACCGTGGCAAGGAGCAGGGCTATTCCGAGGCGGGACCACGCGTGTGGCACCGCGTAGTTGCGCTGACTCAGCGTGGCCAAGCAGGCGATTTGCAGGGTGGCTGATACCAAGGGAGCCAGCGCGGCCCCAAGGAGGCCGATCCGGGGAAGGAGCAGCCAGGTGAGAATGATGGTCAAGGCACCGGTCGAGAGGGAGAGCATCGCGACTGTCGGCGTGCGCCCCCGCAGCTCCAACCCGGGCAACAGCGCCATGAAACACCCGAGCAAAAGCAGGGCGCACAGGATCGGGACCAGCTGGGCGGCGGCCGCGTAGCTGGGGCCCGCCAGGAGCGCGACAATGGGATGGGAAAGATCCGAGATCAAAATCCATGCGGTGAGGCCGAGGAATGCCAGCATACGCATCGTGGAGGCGAGCCACTCCCTGCTGCCCGGCTCGCCGTGCCGTGCGTAGATCACCGGCGAGACCGCCATTTGGAAGGCACTTGCGGCCAGTCCCAGGATGGTGCTGATCCTCATGGCCAAGCCGAATCGCCCGGCGTCTTCGAGCCCGACATGTTGGGCCACCAAGATGCGTCCGGCTTGGCTGGAGGCGAGCAAGCCGAGCGTGGAGACTACGAGCGGGAGGGAAAAGGAGGATAGGCGTCGGAACACCCGCCAATCCCAAACAGGCCGCAGCTCGCCCTCAGTGACAAGAACCACAAACGCCAGACTGCAGAGACTTCCTCCGGCTTGGGCGGACAACACCGACGCGGCCGCACGGTTCCATTTCAGGAGCAACAGCACAGTCAGGCCGGCAGTCGTTAGGCTGGCGACGAGGACCGCGCCAAGATATGAGGACGGTCTCAAGGACCAACGCAAATGGCGGATGGCCACAGCCTGGGCTCCGGAACAAACCAGTGCTAGCACCGCGCCGAGCCAGATCGCGGGCCCGCCTGGCAGCAGATCTGCAAAGGCGGGCACGAACGCTGCCAGAAGGACGACGCAGAGCCCAACCACAGCCAGAGAGGAAGTACAGAACACGAGCGTGGTCGCCCCGATGGCTCGCCGCTCGGCTGGCGAGCGCGCTTCCGGCAGGAAACGGGCAAGCCCCTGAGGAAGTTCCAGGGTGGCGATGCTCGTCGCGATGAGGAGCAGGGCTGAACAAAGCTCGACGAGACCGTATTCCTTCGGCCCAAGCAGGCGCGTGGTGAAAGGCAGTAGCATCATCCCGACTGCGCCGGGGGCGGCCACGGCGAGCATGTACAGGAATCCATCGGCGAGGAGCCTTCTCATCGGGCTATCGGTATGGAGAATCTCCGATGCGAGAGAGGATTTCTCGTTCGAGAGACGGATTGTGAGCGATGCCCAAGGCGGAGGCCCCGTGCCGCGCGATGATGGCGGCGCAGGCTGCCAACACGCTCTCCTCCGGGCTTCCCCAACCCTGCCAATAAGTAACGGCCGCTGGGTCGCTACGCCAGTCGGGCGGAAAGTCCCCGGTGATGATCCGGAGAAATTTCTTGGCGACCGCCACCGAGCTCCAGTGTTCGTGGACGAAAGCCAGGTTCTCGGCGGCGGTGCGGCTGCGCAGGGCCTGATCGCGGATCATGTTCTCGATCAGGGCCGGCACTTTGTCCGGCACTACGTAGTGGGTATGGGGCATCCCCGAGGCGGGCAGGTGCGTGGCGATTGCCTCGGATCCATAGCCGCCAACAACCACGGCAGTGCCCAAGGATGCTGATTCGGTGCCAAGCCCTGCAAGTGGGATGTCCGAATAGAGCTCATCGAGCACGAGATCCGCGTCCGCCACGGCACGCAGGACCTCGCCGTTGGGCAGATCGGTGAGTTCCCGGTAGTCGGTTTCAATCCCGAGGACGTTCAGACGCGCAATTTCGCGGCGAAATACGGCGGAGCCTTTCTGCAGCGGTCTGGTGGGAGCATGAACGATTCGCAACGGCCCCGGACGCCGTGGCTGCATCTGCCCGGCTTCATGGGGAGCGGAGGCGAAGGGGTGGCCGATCTGCAGGTGGTTGACAAAGGGGCGCTGCAGAAACTGCGCGCTCAGTGGGTGGCAGACAATCTCGTCGGCATAGCGTTCGATGCGACCCAGGATAGCGAGTTGCCGTCGCGTTTCCCGCACGATTGCGTCGACGCAGGGAGCGTCCGGCCCGAGGGTATAGAGGCCGGACATCCAGGCTGGCCGACTGTCGCTTCCATTGAGCACAAAGATCAGGCGCTTGCGAAAGAGGCGGAGCAAGGGAAGCTCACGACAGCGGAAGAAGCTCATCGCAAAGCCCAAAACAAAGACGTCGCAGCAGAGAAGCCCGGCTGCGAGCGCGGCTACTCGGAGGGGCAGCAATAACAGCTGGCGCAGGAAATTCGATATCCCGGCAGGGCCGGGGATTCTCACGGAGGCGGCCCGGTGGACAGCCCGTTCCAGCCAAGTCGCGTCGGATCCCGGGCGGTAGCGAGCATAGGGGTTGTAGAGGAAGGAGAAGAACCAAGTCTTCACGCCGGCGGCAGCGAGTCCCTCGCGCAGCCCCGAATAATAGCTCGCGACGTCACAGGGAGCGATGCAGACGCGCCGAGGCGGGCGAAACGACGGGCGCACTACCACGTCACGTCCTCCGCTGCAGCGGCTGCTACGGGCGCTCCCCAAGACGGCGTGTGACCCCTAAACTCGGCTCCCCGATAGGGCAGGCAATATTTCATGTAGAAGCTCTTCGGAACTCGGTTCATTCGATAGAGCATCCAGAAGAGAGGGCGCATCCGCTCAAAGGTCGCCTTGTAATTGGGGTAATCACGGTAGGTGCGCTTCGGCAACGTCATGACCTCTTCCCATTGGGAATCAGAATAGCCGAGACGCGTGCGCACGTATTCAACCAGGCGGGGATCGTAAATAGGGGGGGTGTCGAGTTCCTTGGCTGCCTGGGCACGTTGCATCTGGCCCGACCAGACCAGGGCGCAATGGCCCAAAAGACGGCCGTCAATGCCCCACCGCCGCGGCCAGAAGTAGGTGTGGAAGAATGCGGTGAACCGGTTCTCGAGGTGGTGGCCCCCGTACCACTGCCAGTCGAATTCACGAGCCAGCAGCTCCTTGGTGCGTTCCTTTTGGTAGTCGAGATAATAGAGGGGACGAATCTTCACCAAGCGCTTGGCGATGGTCCAGCGAAGGAAGCTGGTGAGGGGCATGTTGGGGTAAGTGCGCATGGCCAACCGCCCAAACCGGCGGTGAACCTCGCGGATGTAGCGGCCGTCCATGTAGAGCCAGCCCAGAGGGCAGATCCCCTCGGTGCGGTACGAATGCCCCTCGAAGATGTAGCGGATGCCGAACTGCTCGCAGGCCTTGTTCAGGACCACGGCCAGACCGAGGTCGGTGGGAGCCTCCGCGTCGGGGGTTCCCGCGGCCAGGAATGCACGATAGATGTCGTCGTACTCGTCGTTGTTCACGACGTAGGTATGCAGATCGATCTTGAGGCGGCTGAGCACCCGCTGGATGTTTTCGACCGCGATGCGCGAGTTCCAGGTGTTGTCGAAGTGCACAGCGAGCGGCCTTAATCCCAGCTGCTTGGCCAGCACCAGCATGTAGGAAGAGTCGCAGCCTCCGCTGACGCCAACGGCGACGTCGTACTTTTTCCCCTGGCCCGCGCGCCGGATCTGCTCGGCGATGCCTTCGAGGATGCGCCCGCCCTCGTTCCCACGGGGGTATTCGCGTTCAAGTTCGTCGAGAGTCCGGCAGTAGTTGCAGACACCCCGCTCATCGAAGGAGATGATCGGAACGTTGTGGGTGCCATAAAGGCAGCGCGTGCAGACGCGCCGGCCTTCCGTGCTTTGGGCAGGCCCGTTCTGGACCGATCGCGAGGATCCCGAGTCACCGGACTGAACCGCGAAGGGCGGTCGAGTGTCGGGCAGGTCGAACGCGCGCCGCCGCTCCGCGGGGGTAGGGTAGCTGATCAGAACGGCCCGGTTGCCGCCGTAGTAGACAAACAGGCTTCCCGCCGCGCAGGCCTGGGCCCCGGAATGGCGCATGACCTGCGCGCAATCCCCCAGGCTTCCCGCCCCTCCGTTCGCAATAATGGGAATGTCGACCGCAGACGCGACCTGCCTGGTTAACTCAAGGTCGTAGCCTTTCATCGTGCCATCGCGCACGGTGGAAGTCAGCAGGATTTCACCCGCCCCCGCCTCCTGCATGGCGAGGGCAAATTCGACGGGATGTCGACCGGTGTCGACCTCTGCACCTTGTGTGCAGACCGTCCATTTGCCAGGCCCTGATTCGCGCGCATCGACGGAGACGACGACGGCCTGACTGCCGAATTCGAGCGAGGCCTCCCTTACCAGGGAAGAGTTGGCGACCGCCGCGCTGTTGAGGACAATCTTCTCCACCCCTCTGCGGAGAATGCGGCGCATTTGATCCAGGCTGGAGACGCCGCCGCCATAGGCGATCGGCATGAAACATTCCGAGGCGAGGCGCTCGATCAGGGTGAAGTCAGGCTCGCGGCGGTGTTTGGTCGCGACGATGTCGAGAAACACCAATTCATCGACCTCCTTCTCGTTGAAAATGAGAATGGCGTTGCGTGGATCCCCTATGTAGGCCGGATTGGAGAATCCCACCGTCTTGACGAGGGCTCCGTCCTGGAGAAGCAGGCAAGGGATGATGCGTGGGATCACAAAGAATGGAAGTTGCGCATGACCTGCATCCCGTAGCGGTGGCTCTTCTCCGGGTGAAATTG
>Ga0182021_10010690_pt1 | contig 10884 bp, 8 predicted proteins | sample 612E3MmetaG_FD_120493 | JGI IMG/M metagenome (GOLD analysis project Ga0182021, IMG submission 120493) | Permafrost microbial communities from Stordalen Mire, Sweden - 612E3M metaG (Illumina Assembly) | ecosystem: Environmental > Terrestrial > Soil > Wetlands > Permafrost | place: Sweden...
GTCATTGCTTCCATTCGCTTTAAGTAGTATTATTATTCCCGTCTTTTGATAAGCCGAGGTTGATGAACGACCTCGGCTTCCCTTTATTAAATTCGGAAATTGAATTTTGAGTCCTGTTGACTCTAGTGGTTCACTCCCGCATCCGGGAGCGAAGGAATTCGCAACAAGCCGCCCCCGTGTTCTGGGATGGCTCCGTAGTGCAGCAATTCTCGATGGTGACTGGGGCACCAGCGTTGCGTATGTAATGGGTATTGGTTTCTTCAATGCCGGCTACCGAAGTTTTTGGCACCTCTCTTTCATGATGGTATTCATGACGATTGTTGCCCTCAATTATATTACTATTTGTCGCCTCTATCCTCATGGCGGTGGGGTTTATAGTTCTGTATACCATCGATCCAAGATGCTTGCTGTTATCGGCGCCTTACTCCTTTCTGCAGATTATGTCGTGACAGCATCTCTTTCTGTACTCGACGGGTGTCACTATATGGGACTCGGCTCCACTCATGCTGCATTGATTGCTGTCGCTTTCATTGCCTTAATTGGAGGAATTAACTGGTTTGGTCCCAAACATTCTGGTGGACTTGCTTTGCTTATTTCCGCGTTTACACTTATCACATTGTTGGTGATTGTCTTCTTCTCGGCTCCGACAGCAGTACATTCAGCAAATATCCAGCCGTTGGAAGGCGGTCTTTTCCATAATTGGGGAATCTTTGTAACCTTTATTCTGAGTCTATCAGGGATCGAAGCTATCTCAAATATGACCGGTCTGATGAAAGACCCCCAGCGCGATTCCCGCCGTGCCATCGTCTCAGTTCTCATTAAAGTCGTCATTCTTAATGTTTTTTTAGGCCTTGCTATGGTAGCAGTGCAAGGGTTGGTGCCGGGTGATCATCGGGATGACATGCTGCGGTTTTTAGGAGAACATTATGTAGGTCAATGGTTTGGTATAGTTGTAGCGCTTTCACTTGGTGTCCTTCTCGTTTCTGCCGGCAATACGGCAATCAACGACCTGATTTCTATTCAGTTCCTCATGGCGGTCGATAAGGAGTTGCCTGGTTTTTTACGTAAGCTCAACCGTCATGGTGTGCCGATCTGGCCGTTAATAATAGCAACGTCGGTACCAATTATAGTGCTTATAATAATTTCAGATGTTGAACAACTTTCTCATTTGTACGCAATAGGGTTGGTGGGGGCAATGACTATCAACTTGGGTTCCACCGCTACGGATAAGACCGTAAGTATGAAGCCGCAAGTGAAAATTCTTATGGTTATTTCCGCTGCGGTGATGCTTCTTATCGAACTGTCTATTGTTATTGAAAAGCACCAAGCTACCATTTATGCAGGTCTCATACTCTTTGTAGGGCTTAGTGCCCGCTATTTCATGCAGCGCAAAAAATTAGCCGCACCAATTCCGGCTGAGATGTCAGTAACGCTGTCCCCTACTCGGAAACGCCGGCGAACATCTATTCCTTCTGCCAAATATCTGCTTGCGTTGAAGGATGTCAACGATCGATTGTTAAAATTTGCCGTCGATGAGGCGAAACAACGAGGTGCTTTACTATTCATTCTTCGAGTGAAGGAGATTGCTGTCGGCGCCCTGCCGGAACGGATAGAAATGAAAGTGAATGGCGAAGAGGAACATATCGAAACTATTTGTTCAGCTTCCGGCATAGATTATCAGATAATTTCTATTCCTAGTTATGAAGTTGGGTACACCATTGCCGAACAAGCTGCAACATTTGGTGTTGACCGAGTAATTATGGGAGCTACGAAACGCAGTGTTTTGGAGAGTATGCTCAGAGGCAGTGTCATGCGCTCTCTCAATGCGTTGCTGCCAGAAGAAGTTCAACTTGTCATCTTCGGCGGTTAATATTCATTCATCTTGTTTTTATTTTCCCAAACCCTTAGCGCGGAGTTTGATGATCGATGGTACAGACATCTCTTGAACAAGGATCAGGGAAGGATCAGAATGAACTTTCTCGCTGCTTGGGGCTGACATCGGCGATTATGATTGTTATTGGGTCGGTTGTCGGTTCTGGAATTTTTCTGACGCCGTCCAATATCGCTGCTGCAGTCCAGGTCCCTGGTGTCATGCTCTTTGTCTGGATCCTCACGGGACTCCTGACGCTTGCCGGTGCATTGACCAATGCAGAAATTGCCAGTCGCATCACCGATGCCGGCGGTCAGTATGTCTTTTTCCGTGTTCTCTATAGTGATATAATTGCATTCCTTTACGGTTGGACGACCTTCATTGTGTATCAAACAGGATCTATAGCAGCAATTGCTGTTGCATTCGCAAAGTATTTTGGTTTTTTCATCAACCTCCCTCATTTTTCTCCATCGCTTGAAGCATGGCAGCTTCCTCTTATAGGCAACATCCATCCTTTTGCAGATATTGGAGTGAAACTCGTGGCGATTTCGGCGATTATGTTTCTTGCAGTCATCAATTACTTCGGCGTACAATTTGGCGGCTTTGTACAGAATGTATTCACCTTTTTGAAAGTAGCAGCTATCGGCGGTATTGTATTCCTGGGATTTACATTTGGAAAGGGGAGTGTAGAACATTTCTTTCCGCTCTGGGGGAGCCCTTCTTCAGGCACTCTGCTGTCAGCGATTGGTGTAGCAATGATCGCAACGCTTTGGTCCTATGACGGCTGGAACAGTTTGACGTATCTTGCAGGAGAAGTAAAAGATCCCCAGAAAACAATTCCACGAGCGTTGATCATTGGAACGATTGTCGTTATCATCATTTATGCAGTAACAAATTTAGCATATCTTTATGTCCTGCCGATCGAAGAGATTGCAAAATCTAATTTGGTTGCGGCAGATGTGATGGAAAAAGTTTTTAGCGGCTATGGCGGTGCGATCATCTCGTTGTGCGTCATGGTCTCGACATTCGGAACGGTGAACGGAACATCCATGACGACTGCACGCGTCTATTTTGCGATGGCAAAGGATAAGCTTTTCTTTTCGGGATTCAGCAACGTCCATCCGAATTACAAAACTCCGGGCAGATCGCTGATGATCCAGGGGGTGTGGGCCTCGCTTCTGACATTGACGGGAACGTATGATCAGTTATTCACCTATGTCATCTTCGCAGGGTGGATATTTTTTGCGCTTGGTGCCGGCGCAATATTCATTCTACGGAAAAGAATGCCTGATGCAAATCGAGGTTTCCGTGTGCCGGGCTATCCGTATGTTCCCACTGCATTCATTATCGTTGCAACTTGGTTTGTGGTGAATACGCTACTGGTGCAGACCGCCGATTCTGTAGTAGGTCTCCTCTTGCTTCTTGTAGGAATTCCTTTCTATCTTTATTGGAAACGACAAATGAATCAAGAAGTTCTTTCGAGAAAGCAGTCCTAATGCATTCTATCCTTCTATGGATTGGATTTAATCTTTTCGTATTATTTCTTTTAACGATTGACTTGAAAGTATTAAATCGCAATCCGCATGAGATTAGTATTAAAGAATCATTGATGTGGAGCGGAGTCTGGATTGGTTTATCGCTTCTCTTCAATATTGGAGTTTATTTCTGGTTAGGCCGGGAGTCTGCGCTGCAATTTTTTACCGGATACTTGATTGAAAAATCTTTGAGCATTGATAATCTGTTCGTTTTTCTGCTTCTCTTTTCGTACTTCAAAGTTCCGACAAGATACCAGCATAAGGTTCTCTATTGGGGGATTTTGGGCGCGTTGGTCATGCGTGGCTTACTCATCATTCTTGGTGCCGCATTAATTACTCGATTTCATTGGATCCTGTATATCTTCGGATTATTTCTTGTTATTACCGGAATCAAGATGGCATTGCAGGATGAAAAACAGGAAGTACATCCGGAACGTAATATCGTTGTTCGATTCTTTAAAAAATTCTTTCCAGTCGTACCCGGGTACCATGAAGAAAAGTTTTTTATAAAGACAAATGGGAAACGCTATGGCACGCTTCTCTTCATAGCGTTAATCGTCATAGAAACAACAGATTTGCTTTTTGCGGTTGATTCCATCCCGGCAATATTTGCTATCACACAAGATTCGTTCATTATATATACTTCCAACGTGTTTGCCATACTTGGGCTGCGATCGCTCTACTTCGCTCTCGCAGGCATCATAGATTTATTCTTCTACCTTCGGCATGGATTGTCGGTTGTTTTAACGTTCATAGGATTGAAAATGTTGTTCATGGGATATGTGAATATTCCAATCGGAGTGGCGCTGGGGGTGGTGGGAACTGTTTTATTCATTGCAGTTGCCGCCTCAATGATGAGGGCAAGAACTCAAAAGAAAAATTTGTAACGAGCCTACATTAATCTCAACTGCAAGCTCATCAACACTGTTGTTTTTCCAAAACCAAAATAAAGAGTGACCCATGTTGATTTCACTCTGGTCAGATTGATTTCCGCTTTTCGAAACTTCTGATATGTCGCCGGCCCCGGATTGTTTATTTGTATTTTTGGGTTTCTTTGTTCTTATACTCAAGGATAACGTCGCGTGATTTAATAATGGCGATCGAGGCTTTGTCAATTGCGTTCTTGAGCATGTCAATATTGCCTTCCAGCTTCTTCATCATCTCCTCAGGATTATTTTGAAGTGTAGGCTGCATTCCTTCGTCTTCGCTTGCTTTGTATGATGCCGTAATGAGTTCTTGAGTAGCATGGACATCAATTGCCATACTCATGGCAATTGGGTCCCGACGGTTGGCGAGTGCTTCGATCTGCCAGGTCAACTTGCTCAATTCGGACATTTTCGAAAAAAGTTGTTGCTGCAGCTGGAATAATTCCAACTGTAATGTCCCAACCTTTTTGATTTGATCGTTCGATTTACCGCAGCCTGAAAGTGTTACGGCCGTTATGAAAAAGATGATGAAAAATGTAAAAGCTGTTTTCATGGTGTCTCCATTAAAATATAAACGCCCGACCAGGCGATCGGGCGTTCGCCGTTCATGCCATCAACAGCAGAGATTCGTTACTTCATAAGTACCATTTTGATCATCTTCTGGAATGATTGTCCGTTCTTTCCTTGTCCAGCAATCTGTGCAAAGTACACACCACTGCTCACGCGTGAGGCATCAAATGATACCGAATAAGAACCCGCTTCTTTCATTCCGTCTACTAGTGTTGATATTTCACGCCCAAGAACATCGAATACCTTTAGCGTTACGTTACTAGCGACCGGCAATTGATAGTTAATCAAGGTTGCCGGGTTGAAAGGATTGGGATAGTTCTGAGTGAGAGCATACGCTTCAGGAATTGAATTGATGGTTTTTGTTACACCCACAGTTTTACCCCACCATAAAAGTGAACCAACTGCTTGACCGCCGGTTGCTGCGGTATAAATCGATGCAGTTATCGGATATTTACAATCAAGTGAATCTGTGAGATAAACATAACTGACACGGTTCATATCAGGAGCATTTGAATTACCCACTTTGGTTTTATTTCCACCACTTGGAGATCTATACCAAGTCATCGAGGCGGTCATAACCGCAGGAACATTGTTCACATCCGCTGTTGTCGCCTGGAAGGCAATAAGGGAATCTGTGCCTATTTTCTTGCTAATGTGCCAGGGTAATGGGGATGGCAATTTAAGGGCTGGATTTGCACCTGCATTAGCCCACCACGTAGCAAGGGTTGGTGTAATGCGATAATAATTATTCTTGATTGTCCAGGTTGTTGGTATTGCTTGTCCAGCTGTATCGGGTTTAGCATTTAGTAACGTCATTCTTGGTTGTCCATTCATTGGATTAAGCTCACGATTGTCTCCCATCTCAGCCTGACGTACAACATCCGTATCATCTCCATATGCCCAGGGATTAACAAATAAATTATTTGTTATAGAAAATTGTCCTTGCGTGTAACCGAAAGACAACAATCCATGGAATGACGCTGAATTGACGCAGGTATTATGGTCAAACTTCATGTATCTTATCGGTGCAGTGCTGCTATAGTGACGAATAATACGATCTTGATTATTGACAAATGTATTGTTCACAACGATCAACGAGTCAACCGATCCATTGCGGCAATCAATTGCTCTTCCGTTGCCGAGATCAGAAAACAAGCGAGACCCCATATTTGCAAAAGTCGAATTTGTCACTTTCACCGTTCGTGGAGCACTATTGAGACGAAGAATACCCTGACCGCAATTTGCTAAAATACAGCTATCAATTGCAATGTTGCATCCAGCTGCAGTCGTGAGAAGTATCTCTTCATTTATTGTACCAAGCGCAGACGGAGTTACAGTTTCATCATATCCACTAATTTGGAGATTCGATAGCCAAACATTTCCTGCTATTTGAACTAAATTATTAACCTGAGTACCCGTAGGGCCCAATATTAGGAAAATTGTAGCAGGATATCCCGAACGACTCGTACCGGTTCCTGTTAATTGACCATATGACGATCTCATTCTTAATGTCCAGCCGACATTATTAATAGCCCCATTTGCTTGATATACTTGATCGCGAGCAAGTACATAGGTTGTATTATCGGCGGTGCCGCGGCTCGCTGAGTCGGCAGCAATGAATTCATTCAAATATTTGCCTCCCGCTGCCTTTGTGGGTACATTGACAATGCGGGCTGTTTGCGCATCGGCAATAAAACTGAGAACTGCGATGATAATAAAACTATAGAATAATTGTTTCATTGTACATCCTCCTGATAATGATTGATGAATGATTGATTTATAAACCTACCTGCACTCCTAAGTCCGCCGTTAGACCATAATTTACACTTGTATTCGGAAGTGTCCATCCGTTGATCCTATTATTTACAGAAGTACTCTCATCAACATTCGTTAAATTGTTTATATTGAGCATCAAGGCTATTTTATTTGTAATTTGTTGTTTGAGTGATAGATCCCATCTATTTAAACTATTAGTAACTACGTCGGTTCTTCCATCGGCCGAGTATTGGCTCGTATATTCACTCTGGAAAAAGAGAGAAATGCGTGCAGAAAAACCGCCGATATCATAGCCAAGCGCTGCATTGCCGAAGAATTCCGGTTGTCCTTCTAATTTGGTTTTTAAATCAAAATATCTAGGCACAGGTTTTGGTGAATACCCAATAATAATGCCTTGTCTGTTTGTCGTCGGTAACCAAACTGTATCGTCGTTTAAAAACGCCCGGATAGTTGTTTCCGATCGAATAAATGAAAAGTTATATGAGATAACAAAATTCTTCAAGATGCCTGGAAGAAAACTAGTATGCAAATCATGAGTAATTTCAAGTCCCCATACCTTTGTAGGTTGTGAAGAACTATAGGGATAGAAGATATAGTAGCCTTGTACTACGTTGAATGGATCTTTCCATTTTATTCCCACACTATCGAGATACTTTTGTCCATTTTGAGTGACGGCGCCATCTATCTGCACTTGATTTGCATAGTGGAACATATCTCGAATATCTTTATAAAAAGCAGAGATAGTAAATAATCCTATCGTGTTGCCAAAAAAGGATGTGTTCATTTCATAATTCCAGGCTTTTGCGTCTGGAATATCTGGATCACCTACGATCATCGAAGTTCCGTATTGTCCTGGAACACCCTTAGGTAAAGCTGTAGCTGACGTTCGTGCGATCATTTGATTCAGCCTGAAATTGAAATCGGGCCTTGCCAATGCTCTATATGCTGCAGCACGCATATTCATGAAATCAAAGAGCTTCACTGTCAACTGTGCATTCGGGAGCCAAATAGTTTCTGTGTGTGTAGCAGATGTATCTTTTAAAGGGCCACTCACCGTAGGATACCCTGCTAGTGCCGTCGGCGAGAATTTCGATGCGTAATCATTATTTTCAGATTCTACCCTGACACCGGCAATGAAAGTTATATCTTGTCCGAAATTCAGAGTGTTCATGAGATAACCGGCTGCAACGCGTTCTTCAATATTATACCCTTGAGCTGCTATCTCATTATCCACCGAATACTCGAGTGTTGAGCCCCTAATTCCATTTTTATTGATGTCGTACCAAGCGCGTAAATACTTATCGCTTATCATTGGATAAAGCCGATATTTATTATAAAGATTTCGTTCCGACGGTTGTGGGTCTAGAAACCAGGACAGAAGTACTGAACTACCATCTATTATATTATCATTTTGAAAAAGTGTGCCGGCAAAATTCTTTGGCACTATTGATCCGTCGGATAACTGCGAGTTTCCAAATGCTTTATTGGTTTCATAATTCGAAGTCAATTGTTGATCATCTTTTGATCGAATCTTGTCTCTATATTTTCCTCCGATCTTTATTTCATCGGACAATGAATTTCCGATCGCAAATTGCTTACTCAAATCAATATGAGCAGTCTTTTCCTTATCAAGGCTTGCTTCCTGGCGATAATAGGACCATACCATATACGCTGCCGTAAAATTATTCTTAGCATTCTGGATGAATGAGTCTAGTGGTCCTTTTGGATTTTGGGGGAAAGCATCCATGCCTGAAGTGATAACACCATTGACGACATTCGTTGGTTCAACGAAATCAGTATAATAGTCGTATGGATAATCAGATTTGGATTGAGAGAAAGAAACTCCCCAATCTGCTGTAATACCGAACAGATGATTTTTAGCGTTAATAGAGCTGTTAAAATTTGAAATTTCTTGTTCCTGATCTCTAATGAAATACAAAGGTCCAAGGCTCAAATCAGACGGGTAATTTCTATTATATGTAATAAAATCTCGAGTAGTTTTATTATAGATGTTGCTGATTTTTATAGATCCATCATCCGGCGTGTTTATATCGAAAATAACGCTGCCACCACCTCTTTGTCTTATTTCATGGACATATTGCAATGTAAAATTTGTTAAAGCGTAATCTGTGTTAGTGTTGCGCGTAAAATCATATGTCATATTAGTGCTTTCACTGGTCCTATCTCTTTTCTCAAGATTGCCGGATATCTGTACACCAAGCACATCATTGAAAAATCGCTCGCCGTACTTTGCAGAAAAATCATACTGGCCATAGGTCTTATCCAGATTCTCATAAGCGCCTTTTGCATTTATCTGAACGAATCGCTCCGCCGGAGCATTTGGTGTTACGAGATTTACCGAGCCGGCTATTGCATCTGCATCTTTATCCGGTGTTAATGCTTTGTAGAGCTCTATACCGGCCAATGAACCTTGAGACATCATGCTTAAGTCGACACCTCTGGTATCGGCTTCTGTTGCAGGTATTTTAACTCCATCTATTGTAACATTGCTGAATCCGGCGCTCATACCTCGCAGAACAATTTGTTTTGCTTCTCCGCCCGAACGTTGTAATGCAACCCCAGGTAAACGCCCTATGGCTTCTGCAGCATTTGCATCCGGCAATTCTTTGATCTTCTCTGTCGATACAACATTGACCATGGTAGTTGCCGTCAGCTGTTGGTTAATAGCTGCTTGTTGGCCGCGTGCTTGTGCGGTAACAACAACTTCTTCCCCTTGAATAACTGTTGGCTTCAATTGAAATTTTCTTGATACATCCCGCCCTCTTGAAAAAATTATTGTCTCGATCAGTGGTTCATATCCAACACACGATATTTTTACATCAAAAGATCGTTCAGGGATTCCGAAGATCAGAAACTTCCCGTCGATATCCGTCGCTGCACCTAACGAAGTGCCTTGTATAGTCACGTTTACTCCAATGAGCGGCTCATTATTTGAGATATCCGTTACGGTACCTTTTAAGGTCGCTTGTCCGAATGCAATGATCGGCACAAAGATGGTAAAAAACAGAATTCTTTTTAAAGAGAATAATACTGGCATAGTACACTACTCCTTACTATAATTGATCTCGAATATTGGAATTTTTTAAATTGAGTTGACAATAGAATCGTTTTTCAATTGGTGCATAAGACACCCCTTGATACATTAAAAAAATACTTCTTCTGTTATTACCTTGTAGAAATTTCGTATTATAAAATCAAGCGATCTATACACAATACGACATCTTAAGTATTTTTTAAAACGTTAAAAAATGAAGAAGTGTACCTGAAAAAAATAGCACCGTTAGAAGGGTATGCCACCTTCAAAGATACACAATTAAGAGTTGTAATTTTACTGTACTTATAATATCGTTGCTAATATTGTAAGTTTTAATATATTTGTCAAGTATTTTTAAAACCAAAAGAATGTTTTCTCCGTATATCAACCAATTTATGGCGAGATTTCCCGGTTCAATAACCATTTTTATCCGCTAAACGGTTCAAAGGTGGCTTTGAAGTCCCTGGCTCATTCGTCGGGAAAGTCAGGACAGGCAAACCGATGAATACGTATGTTTCTATTTTGGTTCCCAAGAGAGTGTCATGAGATTAAATATTTTGTTCATCGGATATTCTTTTTAAGGATGTTGTCAGACGGTAAGGGGGCAGGAGAAAACATGAAATCGTGAAAGGAATATCCTATAAGTTGCCAATCATCGCTATGATATTAATCAATATACAGAGTATAGTCACTCATATCGTAAGCCGCTCCTTCATCGAACAGTCTGATGTGACAAATGTTTTCCTCTAAACGAAAAAGGCACACAAGCTTTTTGCTGTGTGCCTTTGTGAATCTACATCAAAATAACTATTCGCAATAATGAAGGGAGTTCTTTTAAACTTTAGAAACGTTCACTGCTTGCAGGCCCTTCGGTCCTGTCTGGACTTCGAATTGCACCTTGTCGCCATCGTTCAGGGTTTTGTACCCATCACCAACTATCGATTTGTAATGGACGAATACATCTTCGCCATTTGCGCGAGAAATAAATCCAAAGCCCTTAGCTCCATTGAACCATTTGACTGTTCCTTCTTCCATGGAACAAATCCTTTCCTAAAAAGTTACCCCGATCAACCGTCGGGTCGGTGTACACTGCTGATACCGACTCTTGCGAAAAACATCAACGAACATTGGTGCCAATTGGTGGATGTTCGA
>Ga0182021_10010691_pt1 | contig 10884 bp, 6 predicted proteins | sample 612E3MmetaG_FD_120493 | JGI IMG/M metagenome (GOLD analysis project Ga0182021, IMG submission 120493) | Permafrost microbial communities from Stordalen Mire, Sweden - 612E3M metaG (Illumina Assembly) | ecosystem: Environmental > Terrestrial > Soil > Wetlands > Permafrost | place: Sweden...
ACGGCGACCATCACCAACAGCGCCGCCACAAGCGCGGGCGGGTCCTACCCGATCACGATCACCGCCTCCAACGGCGTCACCCCGGCCGCGACCCAGAGCTTCACGCTCGTGGTCAACCAGGCGCCCGCCATCACGAGTGCCAACACCGTTACCTTCCCTGCCGGAGGCGGTTCGCCCGACTTCACGGTCACCGCCACCGGGTACCCGGGTGGCCCCACCCTCACCCTCAAGGAGACGGGCACCCTGCCTTCCGGGGTCAACTTCACTGACAACGGGAACGGCACGGCGACCATCACCAACAGCGCCGCCACAAGCGCGGGCGGGTCCTACCCGATCACGATCACCGCCTCCAACGGCGTCACCCCTGCCGCGACCCAGAGCTTCACGCTGACCGTCGATCAGGCTCCGGCCATCACGAGCGCCCCGACCGACATCGTCCCGGCCGGCACGGCGTTCACCTACAGCGTGACCACCACCGGCAATCCGACCGCCACGATCACCAACGCCACTTTCGGGACATGCAGCCTGTCGACTCTGCCCGGCACGGTGTCGTTCACAGACAACGGAGACGGCACCGCCACGATCTCCGGCACGCCTGTGGACGGCGACGCCGGCACGTACACGCTGTGCCTCAACGCCGACAACGGCGTCTCGCCGGCGGCCACGCAGCAGTTCACGCTCGTGATAACCGCTCCGGGAGCGCCCTTCGACGCCACCCCGCAGAACGGCAGCCCGGTAGCGGCCAATATCCAGATCAACACCGGGAGCAAGAGCTTCGTCGACTTCACGACCTCGGGCGCTCCCGGCAGCACCGAGACCGTGAATTGGGACACGACGCAGGGCACCGGCACCTACAACGCCACCGCTGTTCTGACCTGGGTCGTCCCCGTCTGCACGCCAGGCATCGGCCCGGCGCCGGAGTGCGGTCCCACGGACATCGCCTTCACGGTCAACGGCACCCCGCAGGCCCAGACCTTCTGCCTGGCGAGCACGCCGCCGAGCGACCCGACCTCCAGCAGCTGGTGCACTACGAACATCACCTACGCCTTCCTCGACCCGGGGCACACCGGGAAGGCGACTGAGACCCAGATCACCGAGACCTGGAACGGCCAGGGCGACCCGACCTGGTCCCGAGGCTGATAAGCGGCGGCCTCTCGCCCTAGGCCGCTCAGCCCACGGGGCTGCGGCCGAGGGCAGGAACGGCGATTATGCCGAGTTGGCCGAGGAGCGTTTCCCGCTCCTCGGCCAGTGCCGGCGGCTCGTCCCCGCCCACCAGCGAGCGGCGCAAACTGAGGAGCACGACCAGGTCGTAGTAGGAGCCCGCTTCGCGGGCGGCGGGAAGTGACCGGTCGATCCTCTCGACAAGGCCGCTCCTGTCTCCCATGATGGCGAGGGCGCTGGCCTCGACGCGATCGAGGAGGACGCCCGTCGGCGTCCCCTCGAGCACCGATCCGGCCCGGTTACGCGCCCCTGCCAGCACTTCGAGGGCCTCCGCGCTGCGTCCGGCGAGGACGTGCGCCTCGGCGAGGAAACCCCGCGCGTCGAGCGCCAGCGGGCCTCCGGCGGCGTCGGCAAGCTCTATCGCCCGCTCGAAGTGGCCGAGAGCCTCATCGTCAAAGCCGCGCTCGGCGGCGACCCGGCCCAGCTGGGTGATGGCGAACAGCTCCTGGGTGGCATACCCCAGGCTCTGCACCGTTCTCGTCGCCCGACGGAGCGCCGCGTAAGCCTCGTCGAGCCGCCCCTGGTTGGCGTTGAGCTCCCCGAGGTTCAAGTCGGCGACTGCCTCGCCACCCACGTCGCCGGCGCGGCGCGCCACCTCTGCCGCCCGGCTGTAGAGGCTGGCGGCGTCGTCCCAGCGGCCCTGGAAATAGGTGACGGCGCCGAGGTTGGCGAGGGTCGCCGCCACCCATGTCAGGTCGCCGAGCCCTTCGTAGATCTCGAGGGCCGAGGCGAGGTGCTGAGCCTCGCCGATGCGGCCCAAGGAGGTGAGCGCTTCGTCCATGATGCTGTAGGCCGTCGCCAGGGCCCTCAGCTCGCCGGATTCAGGTGCCCGCTCGATCACCCGGCGGCACAGGTCCAAGGCGTCGTCGAAGCGCCCCTGCCGCGCACGGATCTCCGCCTCGCTCGCAAGCAGCCGCGCTTGGACGGCAACGGCTTCACGGCCGGCGTTACCTTCCAGTCCGCCGAGAGCGCGGTGCAGGAGCCGAATGGCCGAGCCGTACCGCCGTTCGCGCTCGCCCACGACGCCGGCGCGGAGGCGGACGTAGGCGGCCCACGCCAGGCGGTCCTCCGCGACCAGGGACGCAGCCCGTCGATAGGCGTCCTCGGCCCGGCGGTAGTACCCGAGGCGGACGTGGGCGTCCCCGAGATCGCTCCAGACCATGGCGACCTCGGCGGCAGAAAGGCCGGAGACATACCGGGCCGCCTCGATCGCCCGTTCCAGGTGGACCGTGACCTCGCCGGGGGCGAACATCTCCTTGGCATGCTCACCGGCGAGGCGTGCGTACCGCCAGGTCTCGTCCCACAGCTGTGCACGGGAAAAATGCAGCGAGAGCGCGTCCACCGGGACCTCGGGACCGGCGGCGGCGCGGCGCTCGATCGCCCGGGCCGCCAGGCTGTGCAGCTCCCGCCGGCGCTTGTAGGGCAGGCTCTCGTAGGCGGCCTCTCTCAAAAGGGCGTGACGGAAGTGCATGCGCCCGTCTCCGGCGCCGACGAGGTAGTCGCTCAGGTCCCGACGCACGGCGTCGTCGAGGTCGAGCTGCCCTTCCTCGAGCACGTCCGCCAGCAGCCTTTCCTCGAAGCTCTGCCCGAGGACCGCCGCGTGCCGCAGCACCTGGCGGGCAAGGGGCGGGAGGGTGTCGATGGCGGTGTTCGCCACAGCGTCGAGCGACTCGGGGAGAGACGCGACCCCGTCGGATCGGGCCACGCGCACGAGCTCCTCCAAAAAGAGCGGGTTACCTCCCGCCCGCGCCACGATGGCGTCGCTCTCGTGCGGCTTCAGCGCCGCGGCGGCGGTGGCCGCCTCGATGAGCTCATGGGCGGGCTCCCCTTGCAGTGGCTGCAGCTCGATGGTCTCGTCTGCGACTGGTCGGAACCCGCGGACGCCCGGCCGGCGGGTGAGGACGACCAGCCAGCGCCTGCTCGATGCGGCGGCGAGAAGCCGCTCGGCCAGGCCCGCCGTCGCCTCGTCGAACCAGTGGGCGTCCTCGACGAGGACGAGCAGGGTCCGGTCGATGAAGGTGTCGTAGAGCTGGACGAGGAGATCCGCGGTGCGGTCCCGGCGGAACTCCGGCGTGATGGCGGCGCTCTCGGCCGTGTCGGCGAGCTCGAGATCCGTCAGCGGCGCCAGCAGCGGTGCGAACGGTGCCGCGTCCGGACCGAGCCCGGCGACGAGATCGGTCAGCTGTTTGGCGGCGAGCTCCGAGTCGTCGGTGGAGACGCCGAGCAGCCCGCGCAGTGATCGCCGGAAAGGCAGGTAGGACGTGCCCTCGCCGTAGGGCTCGCCCTGCAAGAGGAGCAGGAACGCCTCCGGGTGCCGGGTGCGCAGCTCGTCGACGAGACGGCTCTTGCCGAGTCCGCGGTCTGCCTCGATGAGCACAACACGGCCGTGCCCGGTCTCGGCCGACGAGAAGGCTCTCTCGAGTATCTCGCTCTCGGCCTGCCGGCCGACGAAGGGCAATGTGGACCGCACCTCGGGGTTGACTCCCTGCGCCCGCCCGAGGGCATAGGCCTGCACGGGAGCGCTCTTGCCCTTGACGTTGAAGGGCGGCACCGACTCGGTGACGAACAGCGTATGCGACCGATTCAAGACGTCCGCCGTCGAGAAGATGGCGCCCGGCGAGGCGGCCGCCATGAGCCGGGCGGCGAGATTGACCGTGTCGCCCATGATCGTGAAGGTGCGGCGGAACTCGGCCCCGATCTCGCCCGCGAAGACGTGGCCCCGGTTGACGCCGATCTGCACCGAGAGACGCAACGGGCGGTCCGCTATGGCCCGCACGGCGCGCAGCATGCGCCCTTCGTCATCGTCGCCGGCCGTTGGCACGCCGGTGACGAGGATGATCTTGCCCCCGTTGGCATCGAGGTCGCTCGCGAGAAACGTGACCTTTTCCGCGTCGACCGCCTCCTGCACCGCCACGACCGTCTCCTGCAGCACCTCGGCCGTCGCCTCCGGGCCTTCACGGGCGAGCAGGTCGTCGACGCCCTTGTACTTGATGAACGCAACGGTGGCCAGCCGATGCTCGGACTCGATCGCGCCCGACCCGAGATGGGTCCGTAGAGCCACGGGCAGACGCGTGGCGACCTCGTCCCGTGGCACCGCCCGCATCGGTATCGGGCCCGGGCCGCCGCTCACGATGCGCCGTGCGCGCACCAGCAAGCCTTCGCCCTTCGCCGCCCCGAGGGTGGCCGGCGGGAGCGCGGCGGCCACGGCCGGGCTCACGACGATCTCTCCGGCCTCGGCGATCTGCTCCATCCTCACCGTCCCGGACGCCGCCGGGCCGGAGATGAGCAGTTCCCGATGGGAGCCTCCGACCATGAAGAGGTTGACCGTCCCGCTGTGGATGCCCACCGACATCCGCAGGTTTATGCGTCCAGCGGCCAATGGAGCCTTCTGGGCATCGCGGAGGGCGGCCTGCATGGCCACGGCCGAATTGACGGCGCACAGCTGGTGGTCGGTGCCCGGGAACAGCAGGAGGAGGGCGTCCCCACCGAACTTGAGAAGACTGCCTCCCTGGTCCGCGGCAATGGCGAGCATGCGGGAGAAGACGTGGTGCAGGACCTCGGTCAGCTGTTCGGTCCCGACGCGGCCCCGTCGGGCGAGGCGCTCGGAAAGAGCCGTGAAGCCGGAGATGTCGACGAAGCACAGGGAGGCGTCGAGTTCGCGCCACAGCTTGCCGGGCGAGGTGAGATCCCACTCCACCGCCGGTCTCGGCAGATATGGGTCGAGGTCGCTGACTTTAGCCACCACCCTCCCCACCTCCCCACACGACTCCGGCTACGAGTGCGAAGGCTACCGGGATCCGTGTCCTCCGTTGCCTCGTTCCTCAGCCCAAGAGGAGAGGGACGTGACACGGCTCTGGCGTCGCTCCGATTGAAGCTTTCCGGCTTGGCTGCGCGAGAGTCTGATCATGACCCCCGACAACCGCGTCCAGCACCCACCCTTCGCCTCCAAGATCATGTCCGCCGACGACGCTGCCGCGCTCATCGCGAAGGGCGCCACTATCGGGATGAGCGGCTTCACGGGCTCGGGCTACCCGAAGGCCGTGCCCGAGGCCCTCGCCCGGCGCATCGCCGAGGCCAAGCAGCACGACGAGCACTTCGCCGTCAGCGTCTGGACCGGGGCCTCGACCGGGCCCGACCTCGACGGGGCGCTGGCCGCGGTCGACGGCATCGACCTGCGCATGCCCTACCAGGGAGACCCAGTCACCCGCGCCAAGATCAACGCCGGGCTGATGGACTACCTCGACGTGCACTTGAGCCACGTCGCCCAAATGGTCTGGGAGGGGTTCTTCGGTCATCTCGACCTCGCCGTCGTCGAGGTGGCGGGCGTCACCACCGACGGCCAGCTGATCCCGTCCTCGTCGATCGGCAACAACAAGACCTGGCTCGACCTCGCCGACCGGGTCATCCTCGAGGTGAACTCGTGGCAGCCCCTTGAGCTCGAAGGCATGCACGACGTCTACTACGGCACTGCTCTGCCCCCGAACCGCAAGCCCGTGCAGATACTGAGACCGACCGACCGGATCGGGGTCCCCTATCTGCAGTGCGATCCCGACAAGGTCGTGGCCGTTGTCCTCACAGACGCGCCGGACCGCAACACCGAGTTCAAGGCGGTCGACGACGAGTCGAAGCAGATAGCCGGACAGATCCTCGAGTTCCTCGAGTTCGAGGTCAACAACGACCGCCTGCCCCGAGCGCTGCTGCCTCTCCAGTCCGGCGTCGGCAACATCGCCAACGCCGTCCTCGCCGGCCTCGACGGCGGCCCGTTCCACCCCCTCACCGCCTACACCGAGGTGATCCAGGACGGGATGCTCGCCATGCTGCGCTCCGGCACGATGGTGTCCGCATCTGCGACGGCTTTCTCCTTGAGCCAAGCCGGCATCGCGGAGCTGCGCGACAACCTCGCCGACTACCGGGAGCGCATCGTGCTCCGCCCGCAGGAGATCAGCAACCACCCGGAGGTCATCCGTCGCCTGGGCTGTCTCGCCATCAACGGCATGATCGAGGCCGACCTCTACGGCAACGTCAACTCGACCCATGTCATGGGATCGTCCATCCAGAACGGCATCGGCGGCTCGGGCGACTTCGCCCGCAACGCCTACATCTCCTTTTTCGTCGCTCCCTCCATGGCAAAGGCCGGAGCGATCTCGCGCATCGTGCCGATGGTCAGCCACGTCGACCACACCGAGCACGACGTGCACGTCATCGTCACCGAGCAGGGTCTGGCGGATCTGCGCGGCCTCCCGCCGCGAAAGCGCGCCCGCCAGGTGATCGACCGCTGCGTGCACCCCGACTACCGGGCCGCGCTGGAGGACTACTTCGACCGGGCCCTCGCGACGGCCCCCGGCAAGCACACGCCCCATATTCTCAGCGAGGCGCTCTCGTGGCACGACCGCTATCTGCGCGAGGGGACCATGCGGGCGGGCTGAGGCGACCATGCGGGCGGGCTCGGTCGGAGCGGTGGGCTGCGGCGCCACGGGACGTCCGTGACGCGCAAGGCTAAGCGGTACTGCAGGGGGGAAAGTCCTCCGACCGCTTGAAGGAGATCCCGATGGAACGTCTTTGCTTCGTACTTCCGATCGTGCCCGGCACCGAAGTCGAGTTCGACAGCCGCCACGCGGAGCTCTGGCCCGACATGGCCTCGGCCATGCGGGAGGCCGGATACGGCAACTACACCCTGTTTCGCCGCGAGCAGACCGTCATCGGGTACGCGGAGTGCCACCCGGACGTCGCATCAGCCGCCGGGAAGATGGCCGGGACGGAGGTGGCTGCCCGCTGGGGCGAGTCGATGGCCGGGATCGTCGAGGACTCGCCCGGCCTCACGCACTACGAAGAGGTCTGGCACCTGCCCGAGTGAGGGGCCGGTGGTTCGCCGGCACGCTCGCCGCCGGCCGGATCCGGGGCTCAGCGCGGCCGACCGAAGTCCACGTGCGCCGGGAGTCCCGATGCTGCGCTCGCATAGGCCGCCTCGATCAGCTCGACGGTGGCGGCGCCGAGCTCGCCCGGTGAGCGGTTGATCGCGTCACGCTCCTGCACGAGATCGATGAGGGCGTTGGGCGGGCCGTCGCAGTTGTAGAGACCGGCGTCGGGCGGGAGCGGCGGCTGCTCGTCCGCGCCGGAGGTGTTCCAGAGGCGGACGTAGTCCCGGCAGTAGTCGAGGTGGATCTGGCCCTCGGTCCCGAAGATGCGGATCTCGAGCTCGTGGCGCAGCGCGGCGCCGAGATGGTGTGCCATCCCGGAGACGGTGCCGACGGCGCCGCCGGTGAACTCCACGGCGATGGCGTCATAGAGCTCGATGCCCGTGTCTCCGCCGCCCGCCACCAAGCCGTGCACGGTCTTCGCCCGGATCCCCGCCAGGCCGAGCGCCAGTCCGAGGGCGTGGGGAAGCGCCGCCTGCGCGTATCCGCCGCCGGAGATCTGCCTCGAGGTCCACGTGGCCGTATCGGCCCGGTCGTTCGGGTCGCCCGTCGAGCTCAGGGAGGCGCCGAGCAACAGCTCGCGTATGCCCGAGTCCATGTGCACGCTCATGCCTGTCACATCGCCGATGCCGTGGGTGTCGAGGAGCTCCCGTGCGGCGACATAGGTCGGCAGGTAGTTCCAGCCGAAGGAGATGACGAGGTGCAAACGGGCGGCCTGGGCCCGCTCGACGAGGTCCCAGGCGTCGGCGGAGGTGACCGTCACGGGCTTCTCGAGCAGGACGTGACAGCCGGCGTCGAGGGCGGCGCGGGCGTGCTCGTGGTGGAGATAGGCGGGGCTCGAGACGATGCAGGCGTCGACACCCGCGTCCAGGACTTCTCGGTAGTCCTCGGTGGCGATGGCGAAGCCGAACTGATCCGCCACCGCCTTCACCTCGGCCTCCCCCGTCCGGCACACCGCCACGAACTCCACGTCCTGCGACCGCCGGGCGAGCACCGGGAGATGGGACGTGGTCGCCCAGACACCGGCACCGATCACTCCGATTCGAACCTTGCCCATATGCTGTCGGCTCCTTGCCTAGAGGCCCTGCGACGAAGCCCAGATTCCCGACATCCCCGGCGGCCCGCGGTGCCTCAGCCCGCCGTCGGCGCGGAGGCGGGCGTGGCCGGCGGCAGCTCGGCGACGCTGACCCAGCCCGCCCGTGCCGCCACGAGCCGGCGGAGCGAGTTCGCCACGAGGGCCACCGAGGCGAGCTGCGGGTTGAGTCCCGGCACGATCTCCATGTGGACGGGCGTGCTCGATCCGACAGTGATGCTGTCGCGAGGCGCGAGGCCGAGGTCGGCCGGGTCGAGGTGCCCGGTGAACAGCGCCGTGAACCAGGGCTTGCCGGCGACGACGGCCGTGTAGTGCTGGCGGAAGCCGGCGGTGAGCCCCGGCGGGGTGCTGCCGTGCGGCCGCTCGTAGAGGCGGTCTCCGAGCACCGGCGTCATCACCCGGTCGATCCGCTCGATGGAGACGCCGAGGCCGCCGGCGACGACGTTCATCGACTGCGGGAAGCCGATATGGCCCGTGATGTCCCCGCGCGCGACGAGCCGCTCGAACTCGTCCAGCTCGTAACCGATGCCGAGGCGGGCGAGGATCGTCTCGCTGAACCCCGAGAGGTTGACGACCCGCTCCACCTCGATCGAGGCGACGTCCCAGCAGGGGCCTGTCGCAGTGAGCACGAGGGCGTCGAAGGCGTAGCCGGGGTTCACCCCGCCGCCGAGGATCGAGACGCCGTGCTCGCGGGCGAGGGCGTCGAGGTCCGTTGCCAGCTCGCCGTGCGCCCTCCAGGGAAAGGCCGCCTCCTCCGCCGTCGTGAGCACGTTCGACCCGTGCTCGAGGGCGAGACGGATGTCCGGTGCGACCTGTTCGAGGAACGAGGTCGTGGCGATCACGACCACGTCCGCGCCGGAGGTGAGGGCCGCCTCGCGCCCGTCCCTCCCGAAAACGCCGACCACCTCGTAGCCGTCCCTGCGCGACAGCACCTCCGCCGCCGAGCGCGACACGCTGCCGGCCCCGTAGAAGGCGACCTTCACGATGTCTCGGCCCAGCAGAGGAGGCGCCGCGGATTGTCCCGGGTGATCTGGCCGGCGAGGCCGGGCTCGGCGCCGAGGAGCTCGAAGATCGGGAGCACGTTGCTCGGGATGTGGGCGTAGCCGAAGCCGCCCCAGTCCGGCAGCTGCATCTTCATGCAGACGTCGTGGCTCATCAACAGCTGCGCGGCATAGCCACGACCGGCCAGGTCCATGATCGCCTGCACCCGCCGGGTGTCGGTCGGCATGTGGAGGAAATTGCCGGCGTTCCAGATCGGGAATCCGAAGAGGTCGAACTCCACGTAGAGCCCGAGCCGGAGCGCCCGCACGTGGTCGCCGAGGTCGTCGAGGTCGTAGTCCATGTGCGAGACGGCGACGCGGCTCAGGTCCCTGCCCGTCCGCTCCAGGAAGTCCAGCAGGGGCGGCACCGGGCGCCGGCCGGTGACGTGGATCCAGATCGGTGCGCCTGTGAGGTCCTGGGCCCGTAGGGCCGCGCTGAGGACGAGGAGCTCGTCGGGATGGGGCGGCGGGGAGATGCCGATCTCGCCGATGACTCCGCAGCGCGACTCCCCGTCGACCGGGGCGGTGAGCTCGGCGACGAACTCGGCGGCGAGGTCCTCCTCGCTCCGGCCCGCCACCCGGCCCTTGTGGGCCCGCTCGACGTAGTAGCCGGTGGCGGCGACGACGTTCACTCCCGTGGCAGTCGAGATGGTGCGAAGACGGGCTAGGTCCCGCCCCATGCCGGTCGGCGTCAGCTCGACGATCGTGCCCCCGCCGGCCTCGCGGTAGCGGAGGAGCGCGGCCGCAGACGCGACATCGTCGTCCATGACGATGTTCTCGGCGATCGAGCGCGGCGCGAGCCGGGCCTGGGGCAGGGTCTTGAGGGTGAGGGCCGCGTCAGGGTCGTACTCCGGGCCCGTGGCGAGATGCACCCGGTTGTCCACGGTCAGGTGCTCGTGGGGGAGCACGAATCCGAGGTTGTCGGCGTCGACGACACCGAGGACCGTGACTGCACCGAGACCGCTCACCAGGTCCACCTCCCGTTCATGCTGACGTCGCGTCCGTTACCGGGGCGGGAACGGTTGCCAGCTCCAGCTTCGGCGGCTCCGGATAGTGACAGGCCCAGGAGTGCGCCGGGTCCCACTCCACAAGGGGCGGGTCCTCGGCCGCGCAGCGTTCCTGGGCATTCGGGCACCGCGACCTGTAGGCGCACCCGACGACGCGATGGGTGAGATCCGGCAGCTCCCCCACGACCTCGATCCGCGTTCGGGTCCGCTCGTAGGTCGGGTCCGGGACGGGGATGGCCGAGATGAGCCCGGCAGTGTAGGGGTGGCGGGGGCTCGTGAACAGCTCCTCGGCGTCAGCAACCTCGACGATGCGGCCGGCGTGCATGACCGCGACGCGCTCGCAGACGTTGCGCACCATGGAGAGGTCGTGCGATATGTGGATGCAGGTGAGGTCGCCCTCGTCCTGGACGTCGGAAAGAAGGTTGAGCACCTGGCCTCTCGCCGACATGTCGAGGGAAGCCACCGCCTCGTCGGCCACGAGCAGCCGCGGCTTGGTCGTGAGCGCCCGGGCGATGGCGACCCGCTGGCGCTCCCCACCCGACAGCTGAGACGGCAGCCGCTCGGCCTTCTCGCCCAGCCCGACCCTCCCCAGCGCGTCGAGCGCCCGG
>Ga0182021_10010692_pt1 | contig 10884 bp, 11 predicted proteins | sample 612E3MmetaG_FD_120493 | JGI IMG/M metagenome (GOLD analysis project Ga0182021, IMG submission 120493) | Permafrost microbial communities from Stordalen Mire, Sweden - 612E3M metaG (Illumina Assembly) | ecosystem: Environmental > Terrestrial > Soil > Wetlands > Permafrost | place: Sweden...
CGCGACGTACGGACGCCGGTGACGCGACCGTCCTCGGTGACCAGCTCGTCGATCGGCGACGAGAGGCGTACCTCCACGCCGAGCTTCAGAGCCACCTGGAGGAGCGACGCGGTGACGGCCGCGCCCATGCCGACCGCCTTCTGGCGGCGCACCAGCGTGCCGACCGTGCGGGCGAGCACCTTCGCCCCGCGGGCCAGCCCGCCCTGGGTGGACCATGCCCGGCTCAGGAGCCAGAAGTCGTCTGTCATCACAGGACCCGGCACCCCCGCCTGCCCCCGGGACGTGGCCCACCACGTCCCGATGTTGCGGACGTCGAACGGCTGCACCTCGATGGCCCGGCCGATCTTTCCGCCCTTCAGCTCGGGGTAGTAGTCCGGATAGTCGGCGGCGCGCGCGAAGCGGACACCGAGGCGCTCGGCGAGGTTGACGAATCCCGCGACCCCGTCCACGAAGGCTTCCTTGCGAGCCCGTGACGTAGCCCGTCCGGCGTCCCCCACAGTCGCCTCGAGATACGTCAGGGCTTCCTCCCGTGAGTCGCTGACCCCGTCCCGGCTCATCAAGGGGTTGTTCGGCAACCAAAGACCACCGCCGGACATGGCGCTGCTCCCACCCCATCGGTCGGTGCTCTCCAGCATGATCACGGTCATCCCGGCATCCGCTGCTGTCACTGCCGCAGCGAGTGCCGCAACGCCGGTGCCCCCCACGACGACGTCGTACGTCTCGTCCCACTGCCCGTTCATAGCAAGGTCTCCATCTGGATCCCGGGCCCCATTGCCCGGCACTCCAGTTTCAGGATGCTCGCATCGGATGGCAGTCGCAGCCAGAACGTCGGAATGCTCCCGAAGGGTCTCACAGCGGCGAGCTACGGCCCGAAATCCTTGCCCGGGCAGAGCTCAGCGGTCGCCCTCGGTGGGCTGGTTCGTCTGCTGCGGAGTCCCGTTGACGCAGCTGGCCCTCAGCTCGGTCCCCTGGCCGACGCGCTGGAAGTTGACGTCGATGCGGTCCGTGCCGCGCTTCTCGGTCTCGAAACGCCACCCGTCCTGGGGGGAGGCGTAGACCAACGTGATGTCCTGTGCCTGGCATGAGACCGACACCGTCCCTCCGGTCACCGTCCAGGTCTTGACCACGGGGGTCGCGGCGACCGTGGGCGCGGAGGTCGAAGGCTTCGCGGTGGTTCGAGTCGCGGTCGTCGACGGCGGGCTCGTGGGCTTGGTCGTCGCCGAGGGGCTCCCCGACGGGTCGTCCGACGGGTCGTCGGAGGCTGATGCCGTGGTCGACGGGGTCGGTGTCTCTGTCACAGCGGTTGACGCCGAGGTCGCCGCTGCGGTCGCCGTGGCGGCCTGGAGCCGCTCCGAGACCTGAGGCGCCGAGAGGATGTTCGTGGACGCGCCGTCGTTGAAGACCGCCACGGCCTGCCAGACGACGAAGCTCGTCACAGCGGTCGCGAGCACCCACGAAGCCGCAGCAATGCCTGCGATTCGCCGTCGGGATGTCTTCGCCACGCGCCAATCCTGACGTATGACGCGGAAAGGCCCGGTTAAGGAGCCGAGAAAATCCGTCCGGACGGGCCACGACACGCCCCGTCGCACAGCCGGATGCCATAGCGTCAAGGCGTGTCCAACGTGCTCATCATCGAGGACGACGCGACGATCCGTACCGCCGAGATCCGCGCCCTCAACGCCAGAGGACACTCGACGATGTCCACATCCACCGCTCTCGAGGGACTGCAGCAGATCATCGCGCAGACCCCCGACGTCGTCCTGCTCGACCTCGGCCTCCCCGATCTCGACGGGCAGGCCCTGCTGGCCATGATCCGCGCCGTGAGCACGGTCCCCGTCATCGTCGTCAGCGCGCGCGACGACGGACCGGAGATCGTGGCCGCACTGGACGCCGGTGCCGACGACTACCTCGTGAAGCCCTTCGCGGCGGACCAGCTCGAAGCCCGGATCCGCGCCGTGCTGAGACGGGTCGAGGTCGACCAACCGACCGGACCGGTCACCGTGGGCGGCCTGGTCATCGACGAGCGGGCCAGGACCTGCTCCCTCGACGGTACGGAGCTGGAGCTCAGCCCCAAGGAGTTCGACCTCCTGCTGTACCTGTCTCAGCGCCCCGGAGTCGTCATCTCCAAGCGGGAGATCCTCGCCGAGGTCTGGCACCTCCCGTACGGCGGGGCTGACAAGACGGTGGACGTCCACCTCCACTGGCTGCGCCGCAAGCTCGGCGAGTCGGCCGATGCCCCGGTCTACCTTCACCGCGTGCGCGGCGTGGGAGTGAAGCTGGTCGCCCCCTCGTGAGAACCCTGCTCGTGCGGTACGGGCTGGCGGTGACTTCGATCGTCCTCATCGCCTTCCTGCTGCCGCTCGGATTCATGGCCCAGTCCCTCACGGAGGAACGGGCCATCGCCGCAGGACGGCAGGATGCTCAGCAGGTCGCGTTGTTCACCGACGATCCCGTACGCCTGCTCGCCACTCTCGCCGACGTCAACACCGGGGACCGCCTCACCACCGTCTTCACGCCGGGCGACGAGGTCCTCGGAGCACCAGCGGCCATCTCCGCGTCGGTACAGCTCGCACGCACGGGTCGGGCGTTCACGGCGAACACCGCGGGAGGCGCCGAGGTCCTCGTACCCGTCGCCGGTAGCGGCGGTGTCACCGTGGTGCGCACGTTCGTGCCGGACAGCCAGCTCCGCGCCGGCGTGTACAGGGCGTGGGCCATCCTGCTGGGCGTCGGACTGGCGCTGCTGCTCGTGACCGCGCTCGCCGGCTACCGCATCGCGTCCGGACTCTCGCGATCCGTCAGCGATCTCGCCGACGTCGCGCAACGGCTGGGAGCCGGGGAGCTCACGGCACGTGTCGAACCGTCCGGGCCGTCAGAAGTCCGATCCGTCGGCAACGTGCTGAACGAGCTGGGCGAGCAGGTCGAGAACCTCCTCGCCGACGAGCGCGAGCTGATCGCCGACCTGTCGCACCGGCTGCGGACCCCGATCACCGCGCTGCGGCTCGACACCGACGCGCTCGCGGAGCCGGAGGAGCGGGAGCGCATGGACGCCCACGTCGCGGATCTCGTCACGGCCGTCGACACCGTCATCGAGGCGGCCAGGTCCCATCGGCGCCGCGCGCCCGTACGGTGCGATGCCGCGCAGGTCGTACGGGACCGTGCGAAGTTCTGGTCCGTGCTCGCGGCGTCCCAGGACCGGCCGTTCACCCTCGAGGTCTGCGACGCGACCGCAACAGTGGCCGCCAGCGCTTCGGGGCTCGGAGCAGGCCTGGACGTGATCCTCGACAACGTCTTCAAGCACACCGAGTCAGGCACGCCGTTCTCCTTGTCGGTGTCCGCGGACAAGCAGTCCGTGAAGATCACCGTGGCGGACAAAGGGCCGGGCATGCCGGACGAGCAGCTCGCGGGCCGCGGCCGGTCCGGCACAGGGTCCACCGGCATCGGCATGGACGTCGCGCGTCGAACCGCCGAGAACGCCGGCGGGAGCATCGAGCTGGGGACCGGTCTGAGAGGACACGGTCTGGCGGTCACGCTGCGGCTGCCCAGGGTCTTAGCCGAGCCTTAGTCGTCGATTGCCCCGGCCCTGTTGCAAGTCCCGCGACAGTACGTGATGTAGCGACGCGATAACTGGCGTCCGACAACGTGAAGGGATCCCATGCACCGGATCATCCGTACGGCCCTCGCCGCAATGGGCGCCACCGTGGTCGTTGCCGGAGGAAGCCTCGGGGTGGCCTACGCCACCGCGCCTGCCTCCGACCCGGCAAAGACCTCCTCGGCGGCCGACTCCGACCAGGTGGCCGCGCTGAACAAGCAGGCCGACGACCTCCTGGCCAAGATCGCGACGCTCGAGAAGGAGCTAGCGACCACGCCGACGGCGACCTCGTCTCCCGCGGAGCTGACGAAGCAGGAGGTCACGACCACCAGCCCGACGATCTACTCCGCCTCACGGTCCATTCGGACGACTTCGCCAACCGCGCCCCCCTCAACCGCCTCGACCGTCGCCTCCTCGGCGCCCCAGAGAACTGGCGAGAGGGACTCGCAGAACGGAAACACCAATGACTGATCCCACGAAGGCCGCTCGCCGGGTGGCCGCCCTGACCCTCATCCCCGCGTCGGTCGCCGTGTTCGGCGCCGGGCTCGCCTGGGCGAACAGCCACGACCCGAACGCGTCGTCGTCCACGGACACCTCGTCCGGCACGTCCAGCGACCCTCAGCTCGCCGCGGCCCAGGCGAAGGTCGACGACGCGCAGGCGAAGCTCGCCAAGCTGCAGGCCGAGGTCGATGGCCGTAGCGCCGATGCGGCGAGCGCGGATGCCGCAGCCGCGAGCGCACAGGCAACTCAGACTGCAGCCGGGGCCGCCACGACCCCTGCCGGTGCAGCCACGACAGCAGCGGCCAAGGCGGCAGCCACACAGGCCAAGGCCGCAGCGGCTCCGAAGGCGCCAGTGGTGGTCGCGGCACCTGCCGCTCCTGTGGTGCAAACCGTGACGAAGGCCTCCAAGAAGCCATGACCGTGAGCACCGAGATCGCCGTCACGTTCACGTCGATGGCCTCCGACATCGAGATCCGGGTCGTCGACCCGGCTCCCGATGCGCAGGAGGCTGTTGGGCGTGCCGTGGCGGCGATCGGTGCTATCGCCACACACCTCACCCGGTTCGATCCCGAGTCAGCTTTGTCGAAGGTGAACCGCGCTCCCGGCGGCTGGCACGAGGTTCCTCCCGTACTGGCCGAGGCAATCTCGGCCGCGCATGGCGCCCACCGCATCACGCAGGGACTGTTCGACCCGCGCGTCGGCGGCACGCTCGCCGCCTGGGGCTACGACAAGACGTACGAACGGATCGAGTCGGCGTCGACCGGCACGACGCCGTGGGACATCGAAATCCACCGCACCCGCCGCGGTGCCCCTACGCCGCAGGCGACGTGGGAGCCGCAGGTCCTCGGCAACCTCGTCAACCTCGGTGGCACCCCCATAGACCTCGGTGGGATCGGCAAAGGCCTGGCGGTGCGTCACGCGGCCGCTGAGCTCGCGGACGCCGGAGGCTCGGTCCTCGTCGACGCCGGCGGCGACGAGTGGCTGGCCGGGCCGGGTCCCGATGGCGACGGCTGGAAGGTCGGCGTCGAGGATCCCCTGGGCCGCGACGAGCACGTCCTCGTCCTCGCCGTGATCGACCTCGGCGTCGCCACCAGCTCGATCGCACGGCAGCGGTGGACCGTACGAGGGGTGCCCGTGCACCACCTCGTCGACCCCCGCACCAACACCCCCGGCGGCGCGGGACTCGCAGCCGTCACCGTGCTCCACCCCGATCCGGCGTGGGCTGAGGTGTGGTCGAAGACCCTGTACCTCACGGGCGCAGCGGACATCGCCGCCTCAGCAGCCTCGCTCGACCTCGCAGCCGCGTGGGTCACCGTCGACGGCGAGATCGGGCTCTCCGACGCCATCCGTCCCTTCGTTCTTTGGCAGGTCAGCAGATGAAGACAGTTCTCTGGACAGTGGCCGGGCTCGTCGCCCTGGCCCTCGGCGTCGGGAGCGTTGCGCTCGTCCTGCCGGTGGCCCGGAAGGCCCTGGACGGCCAGATGGGAACCTGGATCCTGGGTCGTGCGGCCGGCGTGGCCTCGTACACGCTTCTGCTCCTGCTCGTCGTCACCGGCCTGGTGCTCTCCCACCCCTGGGGCCGCTACCTGCGTCTGCCGTCTCCGCGGACCAGGATCACGATCCACGCGACGCTGTCCCTGTTCACCCTCGTGTTCGTCGTGCTGCATCTCGTGGTGCTGGCCCTCGACCCGTGGGCCAAGGTGGGATGGATCGGCGCCCTGCTGCCCTTCGCGTCCGAGTACCGGCCGCTGGCCGTCAGCCTGGGCGTGCTCGCGCTGTGGGCCGGGATCATCACTGGCGTCTCCGCACGGTTCGCCGGCCGCTTCATGGGCCGTCACTGGTGGCCGATCCACAAGGTCGCCGCCGTACTGCTCGTGATGGTCTGGGCGCACAGCGTGTTCGCCGGCTCGGACGTCCTGGCGCTCACCGTCTTCTACATCGCGACGGGCCTGTTCGTCGTGGCCCTGGCCGTGACCCGCTACGCGGCGCGCACTCCCTCCGACCTGGTCGACCACCTCACGGACTCCCTGGAGAGCAGCACCCCGACTCCCGCCGGATCGCGGAGCAGCCGATGACCCTCACGACCACACGCGTGGTGACCGACACCCTGCTCACCGGTCCTGTCACGCTCCAGCCCTCGGGTCCCGCGGACAGCATCACGCCGAGCGTGCGCGAGTCGTACGACGACCACGTGCTGCGGTTCGGGCCGCGTCCGGACGTGTCGGCAGCCCTGCTGGCCCGCATCGAGCGCGAGGGTCTCCTGGGGCACGGCGGAGCGTTCGTACCGGTCGGCGTGAAGTGGCGGTCGGCCCTGCTTCGCAAGGGACCGCTGACGGTCGTCGCGAACGCCGCCGAGAGCGAGCCGCTGGCCGGCAAGGACGGGACCCTCATCCGGCAGCGTCCGCACCTCGTCCTCGACGGACTGATGATCACCGCGCAGGCCCTCGGGGCCGACCGCGCGATCATCTGGCTGCACGGGGACGACGTCACCGGTCGGAAGGCGTTCGAGGAGGCCTTCCGCGATCGCGGCTGGTCGGGCCGCGAGGTGCCCGTGGAGATCATCGACGGCCCTGTCCACTACCTCGCCGGCGAGGCGCAGGCGATCACCCGCGCCACCTCGGGCGGCCCGGCGCTGCCGTTCCCGCGGCGGGCCGTCACCGACCCGTACGCGCCGCAGACGATCGTCCACAACGTCGAGACGCTCGCTCGCCTGGCGCTCATCGCCCGTGAGCTGCCCAACCCGTCGACCCGCCTTCTCACCGTTCTCGGTGCGCAGCGGATGGTCGTCGAGGTCGCGCGGTCGACGACGATCGAGCAGGTGCTCATCCAGCTGGGCTGGAAGGTCGCGCCGCAGGCCGTGCTGCTCGGCGGCTACGCGGGGATCTGGGCGAGATGGGACGACGTCGCCGCGCTCGAGGTCGACGAGAAGTCGATGAAGGCGGCCAAGCTGACGCTGGGGGCCGGCGTGATGGTGCCGCTCGCCGACGACGCATGCGGCGTACGGGTCACGTCCGAGCTCGTCACGTACCTGGCCTCGATGAGTGCGCGCCAGTGCGGACCGTGCCTGTTCGGCATGCCGGCGCTCGCCGAGCACTGGACGAAGCTGGCAGACGAGGACGGCGACCGCCGTACGATCGACCGGCTGCGAGCCGACATCGCGGCTGTCGAGGGGCGCGGCGGATGCCGCCACCCCGACGGCGCGACCCGGCTCAGCAACTCCGCGCTCGAGACGTTCTCGGCCCACCTCGGCGCGCACGTGTCGGGGATGCGCTGCCGTCACCGCAGCTACGTGTCGCTCCCCGGGACGTCACGGTGAGCGCCATCGAGAAGCCGGCTCGTCACAAGAAGCACTCCGGCCAGCGGCTGCGCGTGGATCCCGTCGTGTGCGACGGGATCGGCACGTGCGCGATGGCCGCCAGCGGCATCATCCACCTCGATCGCTGGGGCTATCCCGTGGTGCCCACGGGCGAGCTACCGGTTCGCAGCATGGGGCAGGCCAAGCGAGCGGTGAACGCCTGTCCGCGCCAGGCGCTCTTCCTCGAAGCCGTCGACTGACCGTTTCGTCAGAGCCCGGCCTGCTCCCCCACGATGGCCAGGAACAGCGCCTCGGCCAGAGCCGCCTTGGCGAAGTCGCCGAGATGCAGGCTCTCGTTCGGTCCGTGCATGCGCGAGTCGGGGTCGCACACGGCGGTGAGCAGGATCGTCGCGCCGGGGTACTCGCGCTGGAAGTCGGCCGCCATGGGGATCGAGCCTCCCTGCCCCATGTGGACCGGCTCGACCCCGTACGCCTCGGTGAACGCAGCCGTCGCGGCGGCGGCGATCTCGCCCTCGACAGGCAGAACGCCCGGATCGCCCGCGCTGCCGCGGGTGACGGTGACCTTGGCACCCCACGGAGCGTGGCTCTCCAGATGGTCGACCAGGCGGTCGAGCGCCTCGCTCGCGCGCTGGCCCGGCGGGACACGCAGGCTGACTTTCGCCCGTGCCTTCGGGAACAGGGTGTTCGACGCGTCGGCCACGCTGGGGGCGTCGATGCCGATGACCGTGATCGCCGGCTGCGACCAGATGCGGGACGTGATGGACCCGGTGCCGAGGTAGGAGACGCCGTCGAGCACGCCCGACTCGGTCCGGAACCGGTCCTCGGGGTAGACGAGGTCCGAGTCGGCCGCCGCGACGAGGCCGTCGACCGCGACGCTGCCGTCGTCGTGGTGAAGCGTCGCGAGCAGGCGGCACAGCGAGGTGACCGCGTCGGGGAGCACCCCGCCGTACTGCCCCGAGTGGATCGCGTGGTCCAGCGTCGCGACGTCGACGACGCAGTCGCAGACGCCGCGAAGAGAGGTCGTGAACGCAGGGACGCCGACGTCCCAGTTGCCCGAGTCCGTGATCACGTACGCGTCGGCGCGGAGCTGCTCGGAGTGCGCGGCGATGATCGACCCCAAGCTGGGCGAGCCGATCTCCTCCTCGCCCTCGATGAAGACGGTGACGCCGACGGGCAGCTCGCCGCCGAACGCGCGGAGAGCAGCGAGATGTACGCCGATGCCGCCCTTGTCGTCGGCCGCTCCCCTGCCGAACAACCGGTCGCCGCGGCGGGTGGCCTCGAAGCCAGGCGTCTCCCAGATGGCGGGGTCACCGACGGGCTGTACGTCGTGATGTGCGTACAGGCACACGCGCGGCGCGCCGGCAGGTCCCTCGAAGCGGCCGATCACGGCAGGCTTGCCGCCCTCGCGAACGATCTGTACGTCGGGACACCCCAGCTCGGCGAGGTGGTCCGCCACCGCCTGCGCCGTCGCCTCCACGTCGCCGTCGTGCTCGGGCTGCGAGCTCACAGAAGGGATCGCGACGAGCCGTACGACATCGTCGATGGCACGCGGAACCTGCAGGGCGACAGCGCCGGCGAGATCAGAGAAGCGGGTGGCGAGATCAGACATGGGCTGACCCTATCGCCGGACCACCAGCAGGTACCGAGCCTCCCCGGCGGGGTGCCCACCGGCGTCGGGGCCTGTCGAGCGACGTTTTCAGGCCTATGAATGCGCGAGATCTGCAACCCAGGCACTGACGCGAAGCTCTTCGGCATATGACGCCCCGAAGCGACCTCGTAACCCGAACAACTTCGCTCCGGGGCGACGGGGCGCGAGCCGACGCTGCATAGGCCGAACGAGTTCGCGCCCGGGAGACCTGCTTGTCTTGGCTGATTCCTCGCGGTACACCTCGTAACGTGGACCTCATGGACACCACGAGTACGTTCATCGTCACGGAATTCACGCCATCCGATCAGGATCTCGACGTCGAGACGGCGCTACCGACGGGGCTGGCGATGATCACGAAGCGGTTCTCGGGGGCCATCGAGGGTCACTCGCAGGCGATGTTCTGCTCGGCCTTCGACCCGACGCACGGCGGCACGTACGTAGCGCTGGAGTCGTTCGACGGTCAGGTCGACGGGCGCCGCGGCTCCTTCTCGTTCGCGCACGCGGCCACCACGGGGCCGGACGGCGGGCGGGCCGACGGCTGGTTCACGATCGTCGCCGGGTCCGGTACGGGCGAGCTGGCCCTGATCCACGGCACCGGCGACATCGTCATCGACGACAACGGGACGCACCATCTGACGTTGTCGTACGAGATCGGCTGAGCTCTTCCCACCCCCGAGCGCCGGGAGCCGGAGGACACCTGACACGATCATGGCCAAGGAAATTCGCCGTGCCCGGGAAGAAGGATGCCGCATGTACATCCCGCAGGTCTCACATGGCCGCCCACGCCGAGCAGCGCTCGCCGGTGTCGTCACCCTCGCGCTCGTCCTGACGGGATGCGCCACCACCGGCGTCCTCCCCACGACGACCACCACGCCGACGACGTCGACCAGCGCCGCCACGACCCCAGCAACCGCCTCAGCCATACCCTCCGCGTCACCGTCCGCCACCCCGCAGACCGTGACCCTCGTCGCGAACGGCGACCTGCTCTGGCACAACACGGTGTGGATGTCCGCGCAGAAGGAGGCGAAACGTACGGGCAAGGGCATCGACGGGTTCGACTTCGACCCCATGTTCGCCGCGCTCAAGCCGATCATCACGGGAGCGGACGTCGCGATCTGCCACGAGGAGGTGCCGTTCTCGGCGAAGGGCGGCCCGTACAAGAACTACCCCGTGTTCGCCGCACCGCCCGAGATCGCGACCTGGATCAAGTCGATGGGCTGGGACGCCTGCACCAACGCGTCCAACCACTCGGTCGATGCAGGAGTAGCCGGCCTCATCCGTACCGACACCGACCTCGAGCAGGCCGGCGTCGACCACGTGGGTACGTTCCGGAGCGCGGCCGAGCGTGCCGTCCCCGTCATCTACACGACGGCTAGCGGTGTGAAGGTCGGCATCGTCTCCGGCACGTACGGGCTCAACGGCTTCGTCCTTCCGGCCGACCAGCAGTGGGCGGTGTCGTTCATGACGGCCGACAACATCCTGGCCCAGGCCAAGGCGGCGCGGCAGGCGGGTGCCGACATCGTCGTCGTCGACATGCACGACGGCAACGAGTACCAGGTGCAGCCCACCGCCGAGCAGGTCTCGCTGGCCAAGGCGCTGACCGCGTCCGACGACGTCGACCTCGTCATCGGCGAGCACGTCCACGTCATCCAGCCGATCACCAAGGTCAACGGCAAGTGGGTCGTGTACGGGATGGGCAACCTCATGGCGCAGCAGCCGACGAACCTGCCGAGGACGTACGAGGGGTTGACGGTGCGGTTCACGTTCACCGGCACCATCGGCGGCCGCTTCTCGGTGAGCAAGGCCGAGTACATCGGCACGAACTTCACC
>Ga0182021_10010693_pt1 | contig 10882 bp, 15 predicted proteins | sample 612E3MmetaG_FD_120493 | JGI IMG/M metagenome (GOLD analysis project Ga0182021, IMG submission 120493) | Permafrost microbial communities from Stordalen Mire, Sweden - 612E3M metaG (Illumina Assembly) | ecosystem: Environmental > Terrestrial > Soil > Wetlands > Permafrost | place: Sweden...
AAGCGGCACTTTTTCTATTTCCTGCACCCGGTCGTAGCCATAGTAACCGAGAAATCCTCCTGCAAATCCCTGTTGTTCCCGGATTGCAATGTTCCGGTACTGGCGCGAGTATTCCTCCAGCACATCGATGACTTTTCCGCGCCGCTGTTCTTTCTTTGTTCCGGATTCGATTTCAATCAGATCACTTTTTGCTTTGATCAGCAGCAGCGGGTCGGTGCCGACAAACGAGTAGCGCCCTATCTTTTCATCGGGCTCCACACTCTCCAGGAGAAATGAAGGAAAGAGGTTGGAACGGAGGCTCAGGTAGATCGATACTGGCGTGTGCAGATCGGCAAGCATTGTTTCCACAAGCGGGATGACCGAATATGTCTGTGCAAGTTCTTTAAATTCTTCTTCTGTAATCATTATGACCATCCATAAAATAAAAAACCCTTCCAGGGTTGATCCGGGAAGGGTTAAGATACAATCTTCGTATGCTTATGAGTTAACTATCCGATTTCATACCTGTTCGTTTGGATACACTATTGCGCCACCACCAACGGTTGATTGAAGAGACGATATGTTGAACGGATTGTGACATACTTTACGTTAGTAATATACATGATCCGAGGAAAGAAGTCAAGAGCCGAGATGAAAAATTTTGCTGATTATTAAAAATTTTAACTATCGTTCAACAAATTCTGCTAACAGCGATTGTCATATTCAAGTAAAAAGTTTTGTTTGACCATAATCTTTTTGTGTCGGTGGATAAAACACACCGATGATAACAAATGGATTCGGCCCAACATTGTGATATTGCTTTGTTGTGCCGACAAATAAATACAGATCTTTCTTGCTCAGAAACTCCTCAAAATACTTCTTACGCACAAGCTTGTTGGCTTCTGTTTCATCTCCACCCACCTGTTTCAGACAATTCCAATAGAGCGCACCAATTTCCCAATCTTCAATCATCAGTGTACGAGGTTTTGTTTCACCATCGCATAAAAATCGATAGGAATATTTGTATGGCAATTTATCGACGATCTTACGGAGAATACCTTCGCCTTTCTTGTCGATTTCGAATAAGTCGTATTGTTCATAATTGGCAATCCATTGTTCTTTCCACGTGCGTGTATCTTCTTCGATGATAAAATCGACAATCTCGCAAGGTTGAAATGTAGCTAATGATTTTTTGCTTCTCCTTTCGCAAGAGAAATTAAATGGTCAAAAGAAGTGAAGACTTCCTGCAGAATATACTTTTTTCTCTCAGCCCATTCATGTTCTGTTCCTATTTTACCAAGAATCTGTATGTGTGAAGCATCGGACTTCGGCTTATAGCTTTCCGGTCTGAAATCGCTTGTATTACGAACAAGATCAACTTGAATCCATTCGTATTTTTCAAACTTTTTTTCTTGGGGAAGTGATCGGAACGGGATGGGGTAAATACGAATCCATCTGCCGTCCTCTAAAACGCCGGCTGTGCATACGAGCTCTTCATACTTGTTTGAAGAAAGCGGGTATGTTTTTACTGTAATGAGCATTTTGGCGCGATCAATACTCTCCGGCAGGTACATTATGTTCTCCCCCATTGGGTTTTTAAATATGATTAATTGGGATGCTCCAATTTCTGCTTGATTGAATATATTCGGTAATTTTGTGTCTATGACACGATTCTGGATTGGCTTCAAAACAGGTTAATGCGACTCGTCTGTGTTCACTGATAAGCTGCTTGATCCGGTTTAATTCATCTTCGTGATGCGGTAGTGATTCAGATGCGTATTTCTTGAACAGTATCTTGTAGTCTTTTTCTGTTTCAAGATTTTTCCGCTGCGACGATTCAATACCCAATGCAGGGATGTGTTCATATTCGATTCCAGCGCGATGAAGATAATCCCGGAACCGTGTTTTGCTGAATCCATATTTCATCGAAATGGGATTCCTGCGGACATCGACAACAAGTGCACGTTATTCTGGATCAATGTATTAATGTAGGAATCTATAGTTTTTCCTTCATAGCCGACAGTCATCAGGCAAATACTCTGGTCAGGATTGGCAGCGGACTCGACAGCCCGAAGTTCTCGCGCGTTCAAAATATTTTCTTTATTTCGCTCCTGATTGCAAAATAGGGATGGTTTATATAGACATGATGAACAAGATTTTTTCCACGCAGATTCTTCATTCGTTTTGCAAACGATACTATTCGGCTTTGCTCATCCGAGTCGACATTGCCAAGATGCGTTTGTCGGTTCTTCAGTTTGAAACTGTCACAATCGGCAAGGAATCCCTGCTTTGTCAGAACCCGCTTATCCTGATACGAAAGAAAACTGAAACAGCCGAATTTATACGGGAAGAAGTCATAATAATTCTTTCCGCTTTCAGCGCAGTAGGCAAATAATAACTTCTCCATATCGGTGCTTTTCAATTCACCGCCGCATGCTTCAAGCAACGCAAGTAATATTTTTCTGCGGGTGAACATAACTTCTACAACGTATGATAAGATAATTGAGGATTAGTTACTTTTCGAGAATCTTCTTTTACAGATTTTATTTTTGTTTGAACAATATTTTCATGCTAGTGATGGATGTCTGCAAACCCGTAACTTAATATCACGCTCATGACGAGAATACCCGCAAAAAATAAAAGTACAGTCCATTTCTTGGAATTTGATATTTTCCCCCCTCTGAATAATATATAACCTATGATCAGGTTAAACAAACCCCATAACACATTCACTGTCGGGGATGATAAACCTTTACCGGGCGGATGAGCAAAAGGCGTGGGGAAAGCTTCACCAGAAATACCGTGGATAAAGTGAGGAACTATATTTGCAATAAACATACCTGCAAAAAAACATGCAATGTAATGATACCATTTCATGACAATACCCTCCTTCTTGAGTTTTTATAATTTAAGAACATTTTTTCTTTGTTTACACAATAGGCTCATGTAGATTATCTCCCGTAGCGTGTATTATATTTTACTGGTCGATATGTAGTACCATCTAAGAATGTCATAGTGATTGAATCCCATGGACGTGCTAACCATAATTTATTCTCTGGTTGATATTCTTTCTGTAGACTCGTCAAAGAGTCTTGGAGAGACTCACTAACATTATAAATATGTTTTTCTCCTTGAAGTGTCAGTACAGAAATTCGACTTCTTACAATAGTCTCAGTCTCATATGCCCATTCCCAATGTAGTCGATAACGAAACGCAAGAGCTGAGACTACCAGAAGAATAAAAAAAACTCTCGTTCCTGATATTTTAGCATTTCGGAAATATTTATTCTTATAAAGTAATAATATTGACATTATTAAAAGAATTAACAATGATAGCAACTTCCAATGTTGTGGACAAACAATTATAACTATGAGAAAAAGAAAACAAAATATTATCATAAGAGATATGACGAAACGAAACCAACTAATATTCTCAAACCAATTCGGAACTTTTAATCCACGTATTAAGCACATTATAAACATAGTCATGATAAAAAAAGCTGAAACAATAAACCCTCCATACCTTGCCCGATGTTTACTTACATTCATTTCATATTGATCAACAATCGAACCATATCGTTCTGGATACTTATTAGTCAATCTGTAAGATTCCGACGCATAAAAATCGTAAATTTTAGAAAGTATAATACTGTCCTTATTATTAGATTTTTCATTTTTTAAATAAAAAGATTTTAGAGTATCTAACACTAGATTGGATTCTTTAGATGTATAGGATTTGATTTTAGAGGTATCCAAGTTAACGGCTAGCATTGTCGAAACAACAGCTAAATCGTAAGGTGGCTCTTGTTCTATAAGTAAATCCTTCCATGATGAATTAAAAGTAGCATTGGCAACAGCATCAAAAACATCGCTTATCATTACAAAAAGCCAAATTGATGCAATGACAAATACAACAGGAGTAAGAACATTTAATTTGAATTTATTTAAGAATTCTGAAAAAGGTTTAACTTTCCTAGATGAATTAAGCACTAATATTCTAAAAGAGAACTCCTGCCAAGATCGCTTAAATGAAACGTTAGGAAAACACCAAATGACAAGAGGCAGAACAATGATCAATACAAAGAAGACAGGTGCGGCTTTTGCATAAATTGCCTGAAATGTGTTCCATATTTCATTTAGATTCATAAAATCCTCAACGAATTATTGAATTGTTTAACCAGCACTCGATCACATTCATTTCATAACTCTTGTCAGCACCTCATCGATATCCAGCACCGAGAGTTCTTCATCTTTGTTAACGATTGGAGGCTTTTCAAGAACTGTCATCGGCGATCCCCTCTGGTAATTATGGCTGGTTCGGGATTTTTCTTACTATAAATATACACGATTTACGGTGGGAGGGCAAGAATTAGTTTTACGCAAATTCTATATGGTTTTTTCGCAATGCCATTTATTTTATAAAATATGGCTCTGGTTATCGACTCAACGCGGAAGGGAAGGAGCGGTTTAATAACTCATCTCAAAGATGGGTTCCACACCTAAAACAGCAAAAAGGGTTGCTCAATACACCTCTTGTATATGCCAATGAGCACTCTTGATGCGATATTACAATATGTGCTCTTCTCGAATTTCAACAGTAACCAATTCCGGTTTTCCGTAAAGGTTCGAGTAGAATCCACTCGACTGAGAGACAGCAACTACAATCTGATACTGATACGCTTCCGTAATTTTATCGTTCAGAGATCTGACAATCTGTCGAATTTCATCGGCAAGCTTTTCTTTCGATTGATCGTTCATACCATCGACTCCTTCCTTGATGTTTGTCTATTTTCATTCGAACGCTTTAAATTCTCTTAAAAGGATTTGCTTGATCTGCGCAATGCGTTTTGCACTTCTTCGTTTTCCGGAAAAAAGAAGAGATACGTACGATCGGTTTATGTTTAGGCGCCGGGCAATTTCTGCCTGATTTACCAACAGCTTGATTTTGGCGAAGTTCTTTGTCATGTTTGGCTTAGTAAACGATCGTTGACGCTGTGAAAAGCATAATAATATTTATTATCAATGTCAAGAAAAAAAGTAATAAAAAATATTGTAGCGATGGGATTGGTTGAAAAAGGCAAACGCTTAGAGTCCTGGTGGAAATCGAAGGGGTGGAGTAAAGCAGAATTTGCTCAGCAAATGGATATTTGGCCGCAAAACGTCAATAAGTATTTTTCCGGTGAGCTTGATCCGACAAACCTCATAGAGCAATTGATGAAAGAAGATTGCGATGTTGTCTGGATTATTGATGGTAAGTCTGAAAAAGAACCGCGGGGAATGGTAGCGGAACCGTCTGCTGAATATGGTAAAAAAAGGGATAGAATTCCCGAAGGAATGAGTGACCAAACAAGGGGACGCGTGAAAAAACTTATTAAGCTCCTTGAGTCAAGACCGGAGAAAACAGACGAAGAAATGTTGGACCTTCTCATTAAAACAATGGAAGTAAGGCAAAAGAAAAAAGGGAAACATCGATGAGATGCAAAGGATAGGATTAATACGATTGGAGATTTATTTCCAACGTATTTCACGTACGCTCGTCATTTAGAATTTTCTCGTAGAATTCACTCATTCCAAAAAACCAGCGCAATCCATTTCCTCAGCTTATACGTCGTTTGCCTTAACACTTTATTTTCTTAATATATCCAGGATTAGTTCAAGAGTTAAGCTCCTTCTTGGCAAAAGTTGGATATCCCATTTTATCGCCGTGATGTCATGCCGCGTGTGGTTCTTTTAGATTCTCTCCCCTCTTCGTATCGTCCAGAAATCATCCGATAGGTTCCGGTTGGATACATAATCGTACGGAATTGTGAAATATCCTTTTTGTCCCCAACCGGTTCCCCAGGAGTTGCGGACGATGAATCGCCGTTGTGTTTCATCATATCCTACGGCGAGTACTGCGTGTCCGCCGATGGAGCGTTCGTCCGGCTGCGGCATCTGCACAAGGCCGGTCTTTGCAACTTCCTGCGACTCGAAACTTTCGTACACCGTAAAACCGAAGACGAACGGAAAACCTTCAGCAAGACATCTCCGCATTTCGTCAAGTGTCAGAATGCGACGGTACGAAGTAATCTGGTGATCCAGCGCTTCTTTGTAACAGGTGGGACCCGGTTTCACGGCAAACTTTGAAATGATATAGGGCCATTTTTTTTCTGCGCAGACCCCTTGATGCTTCAACGTTTTGATTCCGTCACGAATCATTGCTCCTGAATCCGATTTGACGGAACCTTCGAGTGCGCGTTCATTGTAATAAATGAACAGCCGGCTTACGTTCACAAACGGAACACGATCCTTTTCTTCAAGAAATTCCAATGCACCGGCAAGAGCATTGCCGGTACAGCTTCCGAGATTTCCCTGGTTCTCCACAGGTGAGCACGTGGAACGTAAATCCACGTGCTGTGGAATTTCCAGTGTTACAGGGCGTACCGCACCGTAGAGAAAATCGCGTTGATCGGGTAAATCCGGTATCCAACCGTAGCGAAGTTTTTGTAAAGAACAGGTTTTAGGGCAGGAAACAGTTTTATGCTTTACCATAAGATCCTCCTTGTTAAAACGTTGAGTGAAAGGCGCAGAATTATTTAAATACTTATATAATACCCCATTCTGTCTCATGAACAGACAGGTTATCTCGAAGATACATACTGTTTATTCCTTTTTGGGTCTGATACCCCGAAGCTTTCTTCGTTAAAGATGAGATGTTTTTCACAGTGATACCTCGCAGCTCGCTGCGAGATAGTTCATTCATTGACAATTCGTTTGATTGTTTGGCGCTTCATCGCAGAGTTCCTTAATTCTCTTCAAGAAAAACATTTGAAGAATGTCTTACTGGGATAAAATCTTCCGATGACACTGTGCGAAGAAATTAACCTTTGGCTACAGCAATAGCAACCCCTCCTATCCTTTTCTTTCATCCATTTTGGATCTACCGTTTGATTTGAAACACTTTACCAGTTATAGAGAAAAAGGAGTTCTTTTGTATGCTTATGATAGAAAGGAAAGAGATGGAGTCCGCACAGAACGATGTAAAAGCGGACTCCATCATTGTGAGGCGAGTACTACTTACTTAATTCCAGATTTAATGTGATCGTAACATCCTGTCCGACTATAAGTCCGCCTGTTTCTACGGTTTTACTCCATTTTAAATTATAATCAAACCGATTAACCGTTGTTGTTGCTTTCCATGCCGAGAGCAAACCTTTATCTGTTTTGAGTGTTCCGTTCAAGACTGCATCGAATGTCACTTGTTTTGTCACATCGCGCATCGTGAGATCGCCGGTGATTTTATATTTGTTATCATCGAGTTTTTCAAATTTTGTGCTTTTGAATTTGATTTCTGGAAATTTTTCGGCATTGAAAAAATCATCCGATTTCAAGTGCTTATCCCGAGTATCGTTGTCTGTGTTGATACTCGCAACTTGAATAGTGCTTTCTACAGTCGCGTCCGAAAAGTCTTCTTTATCGGATTTCAGGACGACCGAAAAATTCTTAAAGTTACCCGATACATTGGAAATAACCATATGCCGCACGCTAAATGTGACACTGGAATGGACTTTGTCAAACTTCCATTCATATTGTGCTGTTAGGAGTGCAGTCACAGCAAAGATGGCAAAAAATACAGCTATTAATTTTTTCATGGCAGAACCTCAATAATTAATGATTAATTGGGAATAAGTGATTAATTGGGTTGAAATACATTTAAAGTTTTGCGAATAGTTAGTTCATAGAAAAATGCATTGGTGTATAGACTGGATTATTATGGAACATCAACTCGACAATTTCGTACTGCATAAATTTGTACAATGGCATCATCCTGAGCGTTGTCTCAACAGCTTCCGATGATGTTGCTAGGAGTGTTATCCACAATGTTTCTCGATCCGATGACAGACTATAACTTGTCAGAATTCCTTTTTCCATCAACCTGCTCACTTCGGTTCGCTGACTCGGAATGAGAGATGCAAATTCTTCGTTAAACGATACGAGAAATTTTACGATGATCATGTATTCATTCATATATATTTACTCATTTTGAGATTGTGACTAAATCTTCGATTCTCATTGCTGGCATGCTTTGCTGTAATCATTGATTTGGTAATTGTTACATCAGTGAATGTGCCAGCAACATAAACACAGCTCCCAGCAGCGCGAAATTTTTTAAAAAGTTCACCATTTCAGACATTTTTGCTTGTGCATCTTGGATCTTCCAAAATTGATGCATGATCAAAGTAACAGGAACGAGAAATAAGATCAGAGAAGCCAGGCCGGCGACGATGAAAATGTTGAACATGACACTCAGGCCGCCAATGAGAAGCAGCAATCCAGAGAATGCTACCGATAATGTAGGCAGAGGAGCACCTTTGGATTTTGCATAGCCAGCCATCATTTCAAGCTTTGTAAAGTGATTTATGCCCCCAAGAATGAAATAACCTCCAAATAGTATCCTTCCGATATATAAAAGTGCCGTTTCCATGGTGAACCTCCTTTTCTATTTATTGAGTACATTTATTTTGTTTTCTTTTTTACGCTGGGCTAGTTTAAGAGTTTCCTGAATCAATAAATGCAGTTGATTCATGAGTTTCGAATCAACCAGCGAACCATCAGGGAGAAAAGCTTCGAGTGCTGAGCGAATAAATATTTGCGGCTGAGGTACAAGTTCAACATTTAACGCTGCGAGGACTTGTCGTAGATGGATCTGTGCGCGAAGTGTGCCATTCAAACCATTTGATGCACCAAATACAGCCGCTGCTTTTCCTGAAAAAGGATTTGTTTTATCGGAAGCCCAGTCAATGGCATTTTTTAATGGTCCGGGTATAGAATAATTATATTCAGGAGTTGCGATCAAGAGAACGTCTGCCGCTTCAATTGCCTGTTTAAGTGTAACAACAGATTCAGGAAATCTATGTGTCCGCAAGTCTTCATCGAATACCGGTAGTGCAAGTGTTTTTAAATCCATTTCTCGAACATCCGCGCCCAACTCAAACGCTATCTTCTTTGCAATCTGAAGAGCTTTCCGATTCAATGATTCCGATCTTAAACTTCCGGCTATTGCGAGAATATGTATTGGTTGCATTGTCATATTGCTGTCATGAATGTATTATAGAGAACACTGATTGAAGTTTAAAAGTTTCAAATTTCAAACATTAGTTTATAAAAAAGCTAATGAACAGTTCTTAATTCTGTACCGAGTTTTTTCAGGAGAGAGCCAAGTTCCGTTTGTTCTGTTTCTGTGAGCACGGATGCCAATTTTGCCACGTACTCCGCATGCTGAATAAAAATCCGGTTAAACAAAAGTTTGCCTTTTGGCGTTAATTGCACATAAAATGCACGCCTATCTTTTTTGCTGACGGATCGCCGTACGATTCCCTCTTTTTCCAGATTATCCACGACAACAGTCATATTGCCGCCGCTGACAAGATGCTTTTTGGTTAGATCGCCAATGAGCATGGTACCCAGGTGTCCGAGACATTCAACGACACCAAATTGTGCCGGTGTTAATCCGGCTGTACGAATATTTGCCGCAGTTAAATGGCTGAATGTGTCGTGCGCCCGTGCCAATTTTACCCAGAGAGAGAGGGCAAGATCGATTTTCTTTCCATATTGTTTCGCGGTTTTCATTGTTTCTCCTTTGAATTCAAAATATCCAACAGCAAGATACTTCGGATAGTTCCCGATGGCAAGGAAATAATAGACAATCAGTTATTAATGGGATTATCAACAAAAAGGAGCGAGGGAAGCCCCGCTCCTTTCATTTATCAAAAGAATGGAATCTTTATGCTTTATTTGTGGCAAAGACACGCACCGGCAAAACCATACAATTCAATGCCGCAAATTGTAGGCGCCGCTGGATTGCATACGCTGTTTCGTTGTGAAGAATCCGTTGGTACCAATGTTCGCGTTCAAAAACCAGTTTACCGGCAAAAAAGAGCGAACGTGGAAACTCTTTTGAAACCTGTACCGATAATTTCTCCATTTCTTCTATAACGTCGGTTCCTTCGGCAATTCGGTAATCAGAGTTGTACCCCAATTGATTTGCAAACTTGACGTATTTTTCAAGATGTTTTATCTGTTCTTCCCTCATCTCGTCCAATTCATTCTTTCCCTTCAAAGTGCTTGCATCTAAACTCACGACAGAAATAAAAATCATATTTTTGAAGTGATTCGGGAAAAGGCGCTGGATGGAAAGAAACGAATGAATTCCCAATCCGCCGTATTCCTTCACCATGAGGACGGCTGTAGTTGCATTAGGGATAGTTTTTATTTGAACCCACCCTTCCATTGTCGGGATATCCGTAAGAACATCATCCAGTCTTTTGAGGTGCTCTCCAACTTTGTTATAATGGCGCTTGACTTTGAGACAGAGCAGAATAAGGAGGGTTGTTATAACTAATGTTACCCACCCGCCGACTGCGAACTTTTCAATAACGCTCACGGTCAAGATTGAAAGACACATTACAAGACCGATTAAGTGAATTATTATATGTTTCGACCAATCGGGATATTTTTCGCGATTCTTGATCCAATATCTGACCATTCCCATTTCCGAGAGTGAAAAAGTCAAGAAAACATTAATTGAATACATAAGCACAAGTGTCGATGTATTACCTTTGGTAACTACCAAAGTAAGAATGGCCGCACCTGAAATGAGAGCCACTCCATTTTGCATTGTTAATCGCTCAGAAAGCGAAGCAAACCTGCGCGGCAACCATGAGTCTGTTGCCATATTCCCCATGACGCGCGGGCCGTCGATAAATCCGGCTTGTGCAGCGACAAATAATAGGGCTGCTTCAGAAGCAAGCGTAATAACTACAAAGAGCCAACCGATCGGTAATCCGCCAAGAGACCAGTTCCCGGCAAATCGATCCAGCAATACGGCATTCATTGTCTTACCAGAAACCGGTTCCACGTTGAAG
>Ga0182021_10010694_pt1 | contig 10881 bp, 6 predicted proteins | sample 612E3MmetaG_FD_120493 | JGI IMG/M metagenome (GOLD analysis project Ga0182021, IMG submission 120493) | Permafrost microbial communities from Stordalen Mire, Sweden - 612E3M metaG (Illumina Assembly) | ecosystem: Environmental > Terrestrial > Soil > Wetlands > Permafrost | place: Sweden...
CCAAAAGCACTCGTTGACATTGGCCCCCAATACGAAATATTAGCTCTGAACTCACCCGGGCTCGTGCCATCTTTTCTTATCACATCGGTTATTGTATTTCTACCCCATGTCGTTGTAGCTGGGGCCCAACCGCCAGGGCCTGTTAATCCTATTCCTGTATATGATACGCCATCAAGGGATACACGAGTTTGAGTATAGAATACAACTCCCTGAAGAGTATTATTTATTTTTTTCTGGCCGCTTTCATCAATAATACCTGTATTTTTTAACGTATATTCATAAATATAATAGTTATTGTTATATTGTTGAGAAAAAGACAATACCTTCCTTGTTACAGACACTCCAATACTTGTATGAAATCTGTTTATCATCACTCTATCTGCGAACTGAGTATTATCTGTTTTATCAATATTATCATCATAGTCACGCGCAGAACCACGTGCATTATCTACATAGACATTCGGATGCGGAAATTTGCCGGATAATGTTAATTCATCTGCGAAAATCTCCGTTCCTGAATATATTGCATCTTTTCCAGCGCAAACGACCTTATATTGATAATTGGCATTTGAAACCGGATCGAGAAAATTCTTTGTGCCAATCCACAACGCCTTCGCCGCCTTTACACCCTTCATTCTAGTATTAAATTCATTCGGCCAGCATAGCCCGTCAATTTGATCGACGGCAATATATGTTTGCCTATCCCTTCTTCCAAATTCGATCTCTGCTCCCAAATTTGAGAACCAAGAACGTAACGCACTTGTCGACAGCCATTTTATTTGCTGCGATTCCGTTCCTGTAACCTGTGCATGGAGCTGCTGAAAATTTATAATTGTAAGCACAGAATAAAAACAGAAAGCAATTGCAATTTTTCCCAAATAAGTTCTCACTTCATTCATATTACATCTCATCATCGTTATTCCTTATTTATAAATTAAATGATAAATTTATTCCGAAGAAAATTTGCCTCGGATCCAAGAAGTTTACTGAGTTGTCATTGGGCATATCAATATAAGCTTTATCATCTAAGATTTTTTTCATATCGCCGCTCGGCACTACTGACCAACCACCATTTACATATTTCATGTATTGTTTCGTTGGTGTATTATAATATATTGCGGTAGGATGGATTTGAAGAATATTTTCTGTATACACATTACCACTTTGTTCTATCGGCTGGAAAGCAACGCCATCTTTTCGATAATCACCAATTCGATCGCTGCCAGGAATATTATCATACGCAGTACTCGACGGCAGATGTAACGATTGGAAATAAAATTGCTGATCGAAACTATCATAGAATCCTTTACCCGACAACCTTTCAATATTAAACAGATTCCTTATTTCCATGAAAACCATCAAATTAAATTTTCCAAAATTAAATGATTTATTTATCCGGAGGTCCATATTAAAATAATCTGAACATTGAACGTTAGGAATATTTGTATAATCCGTTGAACTGTTCGGATTATAATTTATCCATGCACCGGCACGCCAATCTCCTAAAACATTTACAGACCAACCGTCCAAAGGTTTGATCCCTGCAAAATTTGGCCCAAAATCTTTAGGTGTTAAGAATGTGACGCTCGCTCGTGCATGCGGCTGAGGAACCGGCTTTTGTTGATATAAGGTTTGAGTTGTTTGGTCTAATTGCCTTTGCACAGCCGGATCATCGTTGATAGCAGCTTGTCCGAATGCACCATTGGTAGTAACCTGATATGTATACGTGAGCAAGCCCCTCACCCAATCGCCTTCGGATTTTCTGAGTGTTACTTCAAACCCTCTTGTATCCGCATAATTATTATTTGTAGCTATAGTATAACCGACACCCTTCAGATCACTTGTATAATTCGTATATCCTTGCACGTCTGAAATGTCTCTGTAATAAGCTTGAATTTGTAACAAGTAGTTATTAAAGAGAACATGGTCATACCCTAATTCATATGCAATTGTTCTTGCTTGAACTAAGTTGGGATCGCCCATATTCGATGCACTACCAGTAGCTCCACGGCCAATTCTGAATATTTCCTGGTAGGAAGGTAATTCTTTAAAGTGCCCGTAGTTAAAATACAATTTTGAATTTTCTGTGATAGGATGAGATATACCTATTCGCGGGCTGAAAGCAACATCAACACGGGCTTTCTGCTGGGGATAAGTATTTTTTGAATTATAAGCACTCGAATAATATGCTTGATCAAATGGATCAACCGCGACCCATTCCGTATTGGGATTGCTGACATCCATTCTCAAGCCAACATTGGCTACAAATCCGTACATTTCTATTTTATCCTGCACATACGAAGCAAACTGATAAGGTTTCCAATCTTCATTAACAGCATTCAGACCGCCAAACCCAGGAACAACTTCTTTATAATCTAATTTCAGATCATAAGTATTAAATTCAACTCCAAACTTAACCATATTTGATTTGTTCACTTGACTTGTCAAATCAAATTTTGCTGTATACGAATTGACAACACTAGAATCGATTAATTCGCCTGAGTGACCTCCCAAGAACATACCTGAAATGGGAGAATTAGCCGAAGAAGTGCTATACCCGTATGGAGCTTCATCGACAAAATAACCAGGCACAACTTCATAAATTTTTGCAGTATCTCGAGCAGTTGTTGGACCTGCCTGATATTTCCTGCTCACATGCTCCACGCTCACTTCATAAAATGTGTTAGAGTTAATAGCTTGAGTAAATTTTCCAGCTAATGTAAGATAATTTACTGTAACGCCGCTGTACCACCCATCGGAATAAATTTTGCTGTCCCTTTGGTCAGTAAGCACTTGTGCAATTGATATTGGCGAATTGAAATATCCAGTAGGATTATATGGTAAAACCCCATTAGCAATTCCAAACGCCGTAGGATTATTTAAATAATTCTCTTCAGTATTCATGCCGGTGGTGTACAATGCACCGGTCGAAGCAGTGAGCATCAATTTAGAATCTTTACTGATGTCTGAATTTATTTTCATCGACCAGTCATAGTTTTTGTAATCATCTCGGGTAAGAGGAATAAGAAACATCTGCCTGTCCATAATAAAACTTGTAAAGAATCGAAGATTGCCCAAAGACGCACCAATGAATGGCACGGGGCCGCCTAAACTCGCATCAATATTATAATCGGGTTGATTGGTCACTGGCCTTCTTCTATGTTCCCATTCCCATACACGTTGACATGCGGCAGGAGAAAGATCATTCGTCGGATCGTTATCCGCTAAAAGCCTTTGAGAGACAGCATTCCAACCTTCAAAAGTAGGATATTGCCGCTGGGTGTAATAATCCCAGTTGCCATTCTTTGTCCCCGTCCAACATACTGCAGGATCTAAATAGGGTTTATTCCACATAGAATTTGGATCGTAAACAGAAATTCCAAAGTTCTTAGGAGCAGGAGGGCTCACTTTCACTTGTACTGCACCAGAATATTTAGCAGTACCTCCTTCTTTTCCGACAATATTTATAATACCTGATTGGACCTGTCCATACTCTGCATTAAATCCTCCTTTTTCAACTGCAACCTCTTCAATGGAAGTTAAGGCAACTGAAGAAATAGGACTATTGTTTCTTGGATCACGTCGTGTAATACCATCAACTTGTAAAAGCAATTGATCTGAACTGCCTCCTCTAATAACCATGCCATCTTCAACACCTGCTTGCAAGCCAACAACTTGATCAATGGAGGAAACAGGAAGGGATTCAATTTCTTCCGGCTGCATAGAAGCTACACTCGTGGATACGTCCTTTTTAACGACGTTTCTTTCTGCAATGACTTCAACAACTCCTGCTTCAATTGCTTGAGACACCATTTCAACGTTAACCGTTGCAGTCTGATCTATAAGAACACGTATTTCATTCACAACGACCATAGAATAACCGACCATACTCGCGGTAATAGTATGAACACCGGGTGGAACAGATAAAATTGCATAGTACCCATCGATATCTGTGGCTGCCCCCAGAGACGTTCCTTTAACAACAACGTTGATACCAATGAGCGGTTCATTGGTTTCTTTATCCACAACTCTTCCTGCTATTTTGCCTGTTGTCCCCGCTAAAACAATATTTACCGTCAATATAAATAAAAAGACAAAGTAAATAAGAACTCGGTATTTATCCGATGACATAGACTTACTCCTTATAAAAAATTCTTTTTTTTGTTCTCTATCAGATTGCAACAGTGACAGCACACAACAGCCATAATATTACGTTGGCTGGTAGTATAAAAAACCGTTATATGAAAGTCAAGCTTTTTTTACTCACCTATACCCTTTTTTTCGTTTCTCTTTTTATCTGTATAATTTTTTTTAATTCAATTATTGCTCACTCATAAAAAAATTCGATTGCTGAACTGAGCGTCTCTTCTAAACTTGCAACAGGTGTAATGCTCGAAAAATCGTTTTTAACGAGTTTTATACAGCCCTCTCCCTTACAAATAACCTTTTCTATTTACACAATATCTGTACCAAATAAAAATCAGGTATTTTCTGCCAGAGTCAATAATGAGTCGTAAAAGAATTATTATGTTAATAACGATAGTATTATCAACTAAATAATTAACATTGAAGAATGAACTGTAAGAAAAAACTCGCTATTGGAGAGCGGAGCACTTCTGAGTATAAAGATACATTAGTTTTTTAATCCAAGTTCTTTACACATCCTATGAAAATTGGGAGGAGCGAGACCGAGTTTTCGAGCCGCTTCTGCATCAGACGAAGAATGTTTACGGATAAATGTGAAGTATTTTCTTCTAAAAATACTTTCCATCTCTCGCAACGAAGAAGTTTTTTCAGAATCCTGAAAGAATACTGCATTACTGTCGGTATACTGCTGAGACAGTGGATGAAGAGGCAGTACTTCTCTAATAATTTCAGGGGTAATAATATTTTCTTCGCGGAGGAGAAGTCTTTGTACGATATTCTTAATCTCTCGGACATTGCCCGGCCAATCATATCTCTTCAAGACATCAAAAGCAGTTTCCTCCGTGATAGGAGTCGGCCTGATCATATCAATACTCATTTGACGCATGAAGTGTTCCCAGAGAACGAGAATATCTTCGGGCCTCTCTTTGAGAGGAGGTGTGTAGAGAGGGACAACATGTAAACGATAAAAGAGGTCCTCACGAAATCTCCCGATAGCAATTTCTTGTTGCAACACTTTGTTCGTTGCAGCAAGAATTCGTACATCCACCTTCACCTTTTCTCCTGTTCTTCCGATTTTTTCAATCTCACCATCTTGGATGACCCTCAATAATTTAACCTGTGCAACGAGCGGAAGTTCTGCTACTTCATCAAGAAAGATTGTGCCGTGATTGGCTTGTTCAAAAAGCCCTCGCTTGTTTGCATTTGCACCTGTAAAAGCACCTTTCTCGTAACCGAACAATTCGCTTTCTATCAATTCATCAGGAATACTGCCACAATTAATAGTAATAAAATTCTCTAGTTTTCTTTTACTTTCATAATGAATATTGATCGCAACCAGCTCTTTCCCTGTACCTGACGGGCCTGAAATCAACACCGTCGCATCCGTTACTGCCAACTGTTTGATTTGTGCTCGGATCTTCTGGACTTGTTCTGATACCCCAAGAATTTTTGTTCGAGAGAGCATACCTTCGACATTTCGCAGCAATTTCTTTTCCGACCGTGATTTTTCACTCTCGAGCTTTTTCCTTTGATACGCGTTAAAGATGCTCAGGATGAAGTCGGTTGGTTGATAAATATAGTCCTCGATATCGCTGGGATACTTTGTACAGTACCAAAATGCTCCCGCCTGAAGAATTCTATTCGCGAAATCAAAGTCCGTGATATTGACAGTCATTTTCGTAATAACGATGATTTGATGAGAAGGCGCTATCCGTTTAATTGCCCTTATCAGCGCTTCTCCCATAGTACCGCCGGCAATCTGGAGGTCCATAATCACTACATCATAGTGCTCATAGTGCTGCTCAAAGAGTTCTAACGCTGAATCACCATTCGAGACGACATCGCGAATTTCAATTTGATGCTCGAAAGGCTTGAGCGTATTTCGCACTCGGCGCACATCAAACTCTTCATCCTCAATAAGTAACACTTGTATACGTTCATCAGTTGACATACTATCTCTTTTCTTCTCTTCTTAGTGTTGTGCTATAAAAATAAATTTACAGCCTCCGGCTGGCAGGTTTTCTGCATCGATCTTCCAGCCGAAGCGCTGCGTCGCAAGTTCATACGCTATATAACAACCATATCCAGAATGTTCCTTGCCCGGCAGCGTGCTGGAGGTTACTTGTTCTTGGAATATTTTCTTGACACCACTCCCATCGCTTTCTAAAAGATCCGGGCGAATTCCTGTTCCATTATCCGCGATCGTTATAATCGATTGCCTCAGCGCAGGATCGTATTCTGTTTTAATGGTGACGACTTTATTCTCTACGCCTGCATGATCCACACTATTCTGGATAATTGGTTCAAGCACTTCCCAAATAACATATTCATTGATGGCTACTTCAGGCATCATGGGATCAAGTAGGAGTTCGAACTTCACTGCCGGCCGGTTATCCGACACTCGCTGAAAAATGTTTTCCACAATAAATTGAATGCCCTCGTTCACGTTCGTTCTAAACAGCGGGCTTCGAATAGTCTGGATGGGAGGATCATACCATTTCATGTCATAGATCACTCGGGCAATGAAGCTGGCGTATTTGCCGATCCGGTTCTTTATCATACTGATGTTTTCAGCCGTTAAGCTTCGCAGATCCTCTTTAATAAACCCAACAATTTTTTCAGCTTTATGGTGAGTATGATAGATTCGCTTCGTAAAAAGCATTTCTTTTTGATGATTGATTTGTTCTGCCAAATGTAATTTCTGTTCTTCAAATAACAACCGCTGTACTTCGTTCCGCTCGGTAAGAGTCCGTGTCGAGATATAGAACATCGCAAGTAGTCCTACAATGATAAGGGCGGAATATACCAATGCTGTCTGACTATAGTTCTTCGACATTTCATCGGTCAGGAACATAAGATCGGGAGTTGTTTTCATATAGACTGCACCCACAAATTCTCCCCGCGGAACAAATGGAATAAAAACATGGAATATCTGCTCCCGCTCTACAATCGTGTAGGTTTGTTCTCTTTTGCGAAGAGTATCCTGTACTGACTGGAACAATTGAATTGCTTCAGCGTGTTTGCTATCAGAACTTTGAATCCTTTTCGTCTCTCCGAACAAATAATCATACAACTGTTTTCCATCATCGATAGCGATGACTGCGTTTCCGTGCGGAATAAGGATAGACACACCTTGAACGTTTTTATCCAACAATTGCTGGCTAAAAATGATATTAAAATCCTGAATGATTTTCCGTTCTTCGCTGCTAGAAAGTTTTTCCTTCGACCCTTTCGATTCTAAAAGCATTTCGATGGAAGTGGTGGTCAGATTGGCAATACGCTCAGCAGCGTCCTGCTGATACCATTGCTGAGATTTGATAAATACTTTCTGGAGTGAATTCTGATTCATGAAGAGAACTATAAATTGGAAAACAATCAGCACCAGTGCAATGACTGTGATATGCCGGATTTCAATCCGATATTTATGATATCGATCCCTGAACCGTCGAGAATTTTTCTGGTTCACTTTCGTCATTTAATCAGTACTTCGTTGGAATGAATGAGTTCATCGGTGCGAGTAAGAGCTTCCTTTACTGACAATTCTCGTTTAATTGCAAGATGCGAAAAATGAGAAATAATGTCTGAGACTTTTGTGTATTCCACAAGCGCAGGACGATGGAACCCGTTACGGAGCAGTTGATGGAAAAATGCCAATTCACTGTGAGTGTTTAGGAATACACTATCTTGATAAACAGAATTGATTGCAGGTAAATATCCGGTGCGTTCGAAAATCATCCGTTGAATTGTTTCGCTTTGAAAGAACCGAATAAATTCAATTGCGGCTTCTTTTTTCGTCGAAGATTTTGACACCATCAAATTCCAGCCGCCAAATACGGAAGTTGACGGCCTTCCTTCGAAATGGGGTAAAGGAGCTTTAGCAATGTATTGAAGTTTTGCCGTATCAGAGTAAGAAGTGCGAAAGCTTTGAACAAAGTCAGGCCAACTCCGTAAAAAAACGGCATCGTGGTCAAGCATGTACTCATTACACAGAAATTCATCGAAGTCTATTACTTCTGGAGGAGTCGTCCCATCTTTCACAAAGTCCACCATCATCTGAAGGGATTTCACTGCAGGCGGAGAGAGTACTGGGAAGGTGTTCGCCTTCAAAAAATCCGGATCTCGACCGACCGCCAATTCAAGGAAATTACAGACCAGGCCTTCGAAGTCCTTTGCCGGAAATATAAAAAATGGCTTCTTCATATGCTCGAGCCGTTTGTGGAGCTGCGCCATTTCTTTCCAGGAAATTGATTCTTGGAGCCGCTTCTCGATGGCAGCTCCATCGGGTAACATGCGAATAATATCCCTACGGTAGTACATAAGACCTATATCGAGATACATCGGCATGGCGACCAGCATTCCTTCGAACATACACGACCGCATTGCGTCCGGCAGCAATCGACGTTTTTCATCGTCGGAAAAATAGGAATCCAACGGTTCACACCATTTTACAAATCGCGGTACCCAAATCAAATCAACAGCAAAAATATCAAGCTTTTCACTTTTGCTGCGAAGCGACCGCGTAAGCAACTCTTTCCGTTCGTTCGTACTGAATTTAGAGAATGGCAGATTGACCGGAATTACTTCAATCTTTCCCGAGTAGAGGCGATTAAACTCGTCGATGGCAACCTGATGTGATGGGGATATATTATCAGCATAGTACAACTTGACAGGTTGATTCTTCTCTCCTGGTTTAAAAGCATCGAAGACTGTCGAATGCCAGCTTATGCCAACGATAACTGCAACAATAAACAATACTGAAGCATAAATATATCTTTTTCGCATAAGAAGATTTTGTTATTTATGTAACAATACTTGCTTTCAAGCTAAGTTGCATTTAATAAACCTACAAGGACCATAGTATTTTTAATATACATCGCTGATCATTCTCTTGCTTAAAATTTTTATAACTTCTTTAGCCAATCCTTGAAATTTATAATTTCCAAATATCCAACGAGTGAAAACAATTTATCTTCCTCGTCTTTTTCCGTATTTGTGAAGAGCGTTCTATGAGAAAGAAAAGGATGAAACAAAAAGATAGTTCTTACTACAAGCAGCGAGAAATTACACCCTTTAAATAAAAGATTACTCGCTTCAAAGAGTTTCACGCTTTTCGTTGATAAGATATTTAGCGGCGACCATTTCAATAGTGCACGGAGATGGCAGTCCTTTATAGATTAACCGTAATGCTTCAAGATCCGAGGACCAGACATAATCGCCGGGTGCAAGTAAGCAGACACTGCCCGGTTCATGTTTCATAGAAAGCTTTTTATCGTTGAAATAATAATGTTCCTCGTTGACTTCAGAGGGATATGCATGCATAAGCGGGGGAATATCGCTTGGCTTAAACCAGAGCTTAATTTCTCGTTCAGCCTCAGTATCTGTTGCGGATGCATGAATAAGATTATCGATTCGCTGACCGACGATATTACCGGCAGCATCTTTAAGTGGAACGATTGTACCTAAAGCACGAATGCATCCCGGCCTTTTCTCCCTGGCTTCATGAGGATTTGTTGGACCGGCAATTGCTCGTATCTTTACGATTGCCCCCGGGCCTTGAAAAACGAATGCTATCACTCTTCTTTTCCAAGGATCGTTCGGATAGTGTGCGAGTCCCATGAGATAATCTATAAGTGCCGGAAAAAAAACCTTGCCTCTATGTTCGGCATAATGCTGATCGGCTAACATTCTACTCACCTGAACAATCTTAGCGCCGGCAAAACGCAGTCCAGAGTGAAATTCTGAAAGCTGAGACAGCACATATCCTGTTAACGAATTTTTGAGAGCATCCGGTTTGATGAGCACGAGTGTTTGTTCAAGTTCTTCTTTATTCATAATCAAAGCGCCTTTCTTTCACCATATTCCTCTGTTAGTTCTTTTATGTTCAAATTACACGTATGTAATATACGCATCTATCATTTCACTTGACAGCTTGAACATATGCAATAAAGTTCCATTCTTCTCATACCACTGCTTGCGTGATGCATTCTTCTGGACAAATCAAACTTACCTATCCCGAATTCTTTTTTCAGGGAGCGCCTGATTAGGCAGCAAGTATGCTAATTATAGAAATCTATATTTGCGGATGAGGATATTTGTGCATAAAGCTTTCCCGATGTGCTATCAATTATCCGCGTCGATAGACCATAGCCATTGACCTTATTAAACACAAACACTTCTCTTAATAAACTTTGCTTAAAAAAAAGTGACCGACATTTCCAGAGTCTGCCATTAACTGAAAGGCAAGTGCCCAAGGCGTTCCTCTGATAATTATGAATCAGCCCTTTTTGCATCAAACCGGGTAACGTATCAACAGCAAAATGCATAGCAATCCTTTTTTCTTCAGAATTACTTCTGTTAATAGCAAATATCGGACATATGGTACTCTGCTGAATTTCAACTTTTGCATCGGTCAATGGTTTACCCAATTGTCGAAAGACAATAACGATAATAAAAACCATCAAGCACAAAGATGCAGCATCTAATATTATTTTTAGGGACTTGAGGATGTTTTTCTTTTCCATAAAGAATTATCCCAAAAAACTGGTTTCCAAACGGACGGCAGCTAGGTCTTGATTCGACTTAGAGTCGAATCGAGGCTCCCATACAATAATACTAATTAGTAAACGATAACCCATCACCAGCCATGCTTAAAGTACCAACGCCTGCCTGCCGGCAGACAGGATTATTGATGAGTTGAGAAAAGCCAGCAAGCCAATCTTATTGCATCGAAACCTA
>Ga0182021_10010696_pt1 | contig 10880 bp, 11 predicted proteins | sample 612E3MmetaG_FD_120493 | JGI IMG/M metagenome (GOLD analysis project Ga0182021, IMG submission 120493) | Permafrost microbial communities from Stordalen Mire, Sweden - 612E3M metaG (Illumina Assembly) | ecosystem: Environmental > Terrestrial > Soil > Wetlands > Permafrost | place: Sweden...
ATGCGTCTGCAGGATTAACGTTTTGCCTTTAGGCGCCGCTGCTCTTGCCGGAACCAGTTTGCCAATCGATCGCGGTATCACGGCCAAGATGTTAAATTTTCCGGTCGTCAGTAAAAACAGTATGGACACGGTTGCGGACAGGGATTTTATCGCTGAATTTATTTTTACGGCGTCGCTGACAATGATGCATCTGAGCCGTTTTTGTGAAGATCTGATTTTATGGTCTTCATCCGAATTTGGTTTTGTCGAAATATCCGATGCCTATACGACCGGCAGCAGCATCATGCCGCAGAAGAAAAATCCCGATGTGGCCGAGTTGATTAGAGGGAAAACGGCCAGGATTTACGGTGATCTTTTCGCGATAATGACTCTTCTGAAAGGGTTACCCATGACTTATAACCGGGATTTGCAGGAAGATAAAGAACCTTTGTTTGACGCAGTAGACACGGTAAAGGATTGTCTGATCATATTCACGGAAATGATTAAACATACAAAGTTTAATGCCGAGAAGATGCATGCTGCAGCTTCGGGAGGATATTCCACGGCAACTGATGTCGCGGAGTATCTGGTTAAAAAAGGAATACCGTTCCGCAGGGCGCACGAAATTGTCGGGCGGATAGTCGCTTATTGTCTGAAGAATAAAAAAGAATTGGAAGATTTAACCTTAAAAGAATATCAGACATTTGACAAAATATTCGCAGATGATATTCATAAAAAAATAAAACCGGAAGAAGCGGTTAATTCGCGTAAACATTCGGGTGGAACGGCAACCAAAACAGTACAGCAGAGGATAAGAGAATTTGAAAAGAATCTCGGTAAAATATAGCGTACTTGCCTGTTTCATTATAATTGCTAATTTCACCGGTTGCGGGGTGAAAGGGAATCCTGTTATTTTATCAACAGTGCCGGGTAATGGGAAGGTTGTACAAAATTTTAAAGCCGCTGTTTCCGATAATGCGGTGATATTAAAATGTGATTTCTACGGTAAAGACTTAAAAATTAATTCTATTGCCTTAGAAAAAAGCGAAGTCGGCAGTGCCGGAAATGAATGTAAAAATTGTCCGAGGACATTCGAGCGCATCAATCAAGTATCGCTGAAAGAAATAAAACAGGACAGGAACGGATACGGCACTTATAATTTCACGGACGGAAAAGTTACACATGGAATAACTTACAATTACCGGTTATTGCTTTGTGACGACTTTAATAATTGTTTGGAAAATGCTATAATAGAAATGACTTTTAAATGAAGAACTTTTTAAAGGAGGCCTCTTTTATGTTTAAGGGCGCAATGGTCGCTATTGTTACACCTTTTAAGAATAATAAAATAGATGAGGAAGCTTTTCGCGAACTCATCGAATTTCAGATTACCAATGGTACGGATGCTATTGTCCCTTGCGGTACTACGGGTGAGTCGGCAACTCTTTCTCATGAAGAGCACGACCGGGTTATCGAGATTACCATTGACGCTGTGAAAAAGAGAGTGCCGGTCATTGCCGGTACGGGATCAAATAACACTGCTGAAGCTTTGCGTTTAACCAAACACGCCTATGAAGCAGGCGCCGATGGAACTCTCATTGTGTGTCCGTATTATAATCGCCCCACTCAAGAGGGTCTTTATCAGCATTTTAAAGTCATAGCCGAAAGCGTTCCAATTCCGATAATACCTTATAATATACCCAGTCGTACGGGAGTTAATCTTCTGCCGGAAATGGTCGCAAAACTGTCAAAGATAAAGAATATAGTAGGCGTCAAAGAGGCATCCGGATCTATTAAACAAATGAGTGATGTTATTAATCTTTGCGACAAAGATTTTGCAGTTTTATCAGGCGATGATATATTTACACTGCCCATGATGGCTATTGGCGGTGCCGGTATTATTTCAGTTATCTCCAATGTGGCACCGGCGGATATGGCGGGACTGGTTGATGCCGTTTTCTCGGGTGATATGACGAGGGCTAATGCTTTGCATTATAAGATGACCGATCTGATTGACGCTCTTTTTATAGAGGTTAATCCTATTCCTGTTAAAGCCGCTCTGTCATTAATGGGAAAAATTAAATGCGAATACAGATTGCCTCTTTGTAAAATGGCTGATGCTAATTTTGAAAAATTAAAAAAAGTCATGATTAATTATGGCTTGATTTAATTATTTCACCGTAACAAATATTAAAGGAGATTATTTTATGGTCAAGGCCGTGGTTACCGGAGCCGCCGGAAGAATGGGCGGCAAAATTATCAGCCTTATTTCCTCATCAGAAGCTATCAGTGTTGTTGGAGCAGTTGAATTATCCGGACATCCTATCATCGGCCGTGATATCGGTCAGGGTTTGGGACTGGGTAATACCGGCATACTTGTTTGCGATAAATTATCTGATTGTATTGAAAAAGCTGATGTTGTCATCGATTTCACAAATCATGAAGCTTCTCTTAATTATTTAAAGGTAGCCCATGAAAAAAATCGCGCCATTGTTATCGGTTCCACCGGTTTTTCTCCCGATGAAGTGCGACAGATAAAAGAATTGGCAAAAAACACTCGTTGTGTATTAACTCCCAACATGAGCGTTGGAGTAAACGTGATGTTGAAAGTTATCGAATATTGCGCGGGAATCCTTAAGGATGATTACGATGTTGAAATAATTGAAGCTCATCATCATTTAAAAAAAGACGCCCCCAGCGGAACAGCAATGCAAATGGCGAAAGTAATTGCCGACAAATTGGGGCGTGATATGGATAAATCTCTGGTTTATTCACGTCGAGGTTTGATTGGTGAAAGAACTAAAAAAGAAATAGGCATGCAAACTGTCCGCGCGGGAGATATTGTAGGCGACCATACGGTTATTTTTGGCGGAGTAGGAGAAAGACTGGAATTTATTCATCGTGCCCACAGTCGCGATAATTTTGCCAAAGGAGCGATTCGCGCAGCGCAATGGATTGTGAATCAGAAAAACGGATTGTATGATATGCAGGATGTTTTAGGACTGCGTGATAAGAATTAAAAGGTTTTTTAATATTTGGACGGCATTATCTGTTATATTGGAATTGGTTCCAATCTTGGAAATTCTTTAAAAAATTGCCAGCATGCTATAGAAATTCTTTCCCGTGCAAAAGGGATTGAGTTAACAACCATTTCTTCTTTTTACAAAACAGAGCCAGTTGGGATAGAGAACCAGGATTATTTCATAAATGCAGTTATTGAAATAAAGACAGAGCTTTCTCCGCGGACACTCTTACAGACGTTGCAAAATATCGAAAATGATATGGGGCGTCTGAGGGACGTTAAAGGCGGTCCGAGAATCATTGACCTTGATGTGCTTTTTTACGGTCAGAATGAGATTAGCGAGCGGGATTTAATAATTCCTCATCCTGAAATTCATAGAAGACGTTTTGTCTTGGAACCGCTTTGTGAAATAGCTTCCTATTTTATTCATCCTTCATTTGGAGTATCCATTCGCGGGCTGAAAGATCGATTGAGTGACAATAAAATAGTGGAGATAATAGAAGAAGAATAAATCATTAGGGAGAAAGATTGTGATTCGTTTTTTTATATTCATAATATTAATATATTTGTTGTATAAAATTATAAATGAGGTTAAACAATCAAAACAGGAAAAGAACGAAAATTATCAATATAAATCAACCAACGTCGGCGGAGAGGATTTGATGGAAGATCCTGTTTGTCATACCTATGTTCCTTTAAGCCAGGCATATAAAAAAGAAATATCAGGTAAAGATTATTACTTTTGCAGTAAACAATGCAGTGATAAATACACGTTAGAAAAAAATAATTGATTTTTGCCAGAGGAGAAATTATGAAATTTTTTATTGATACCGCTAATATTGAAGAAATAAAACAAGCAAACGCTCTGGGGATGGTTGACGGTGTTACGACGAATCCATCGCTGATTGCCAAAGAAAAAAAAGGATTCGATTCTGTTGTTAAAGAGATACTTAAAATTGTAAAAGGACCGGTTAGTCTGGAAGTTATCAGCAACGAAGCGAAGGGGATGTTTTTGGAAGGCAAAAAGCTGGCGCGTTTGGGCAATAATGTTGTCATTAAAGTTCCTCTCTCCACTGAAGGATTGAAGGCGACAAGAATGTTTGCAGACGCCGGTATTGATGTAAATCAGACTTTGATATTTTCTCCCCTGCAGGCGCTGATGGCGGCGAAAGCAGGCGCCCGTTATGTCAGTCCTTTCGTCGGCCGGCTGGATGATATTGCTCATGACGGTATGGAAATTGTGGATCAGATTATCACCATCTATGAAAACTATTGTTACGAAACGGAAGTTATCGTTGCGAGCATCCGCCATCCGCGGCATGTCCTGGATGCCGCTTTGATGGGCGCCGATATTGCGACTATTCCTTTTAAGGTTATCGCTCAATTAGTTTACCATCCGCTGACTGAAAAAGGAATAGAAACTTTTTTAAATGACTGGAAAAAGGTGCCCCAAAAATAGACTAAGTAAACAGGCTGGTTTTTATAAAGGCATTATAAATGATTTCAAGACATGAAACCTTCAATCTGCCCAACACGATAACGTTATTGAGAATTAGTGTCGTTCCGTTTCTTTTCTTCCTGCTGGCATCGCCGGGCGAATTCTGGAGCATGATCATAGCGATATTATTTGTTATCGCTTCAGTTACAGATTTCCTTGATGGTTACATTGCCAGAAAATATCAAATGATTACAACAATGGGTAAATTTCTTGATCCCATTGCCGATAAGATTATTGTCAACACAGCAATGATTTTGATGATTCCTATCGGCCGTATACCGGCGTGGATTGTTGCCGTAACCATTGTTCGGGATTTGATTGTCGACGTAATAAGAAGTATCGCATCTTCCGAAGGCATTTATATCCAAGCCAGCATTTTAGGAAAACAGAAGACTCTAGCGCAGATTATAGCAGTGACCGCGCTGATGATTCATTTTTCTTTTTTTGGTATTGATGCCCATATTGTTGGAACGGTGATTCTCTATATCGCTTTTTTTCTTACGATTTACTCAGGCATCGATTACTTTATCAAATTGTACCAGAGCATAGAGAATTAATGTTTCTAACTTTCTTTTAAATCTATTCTTATTTTGACTGTTTTCAAAAAAATAGATTATTTTATAAATAATTTATTATTTTCATTGACAAGAAATATCTATTTGTTATAGTCACGCCGTTTTAATGAGCGGGCGTAACTCAGTGGTAGAGTGCTACCTTGCCAAGGTAGACGTCGACGGTTCAAATCCGTTCGCCCGCTCCATTTTATTTTTTATGGCGGCATAGCCAAGTGGCTAAGGCAGCGGTCTGCAAAACCGTTATTCCCCGGTTCAAGTCCGGGTGCCGCCTCCAATAAAATTGAGGAGTTTACTTTTTTGCGCAAAGTAGCTCCTTTTTTGTTTTATTATTAATGATATGATATAGTTACATGATGAATGAAAGCATAAAAAATGTTTATTTTCAGGTCTTTACCTTCATATTTATAACTAATACTTAAAATAGTATTCATTATTGACTAATAGTTTAAACAATGATATCATAACTTTTCATTATGGAAAGGCAGGCAAAAAATAAAATGTTTAAAGTAGGCGATCTGGCGGTATATCCGGCACATGGTGTCGGAGTCATTGAAGCCATTGAAAACAAAGAAGTAATGGGTAAAAAGCAATCCTTTTATGTTATGAAAATTATGGGTAATGGGATGAAGATAATGATACCCATGATGAGCGTGAAAGCGGTCGGCTTGCGAGAAATAATTTTAGAAAAAGAAATTCCCAAAGTATATGAAATTCTGCGTAACAAAGACGTAACGATAGATAAGCAAACCTGGAATAAGCGATACAGAGAGTATTTGGAAAGAATAAAAACAGGTTCAGTATTTGAAATTGCGAGTGTTTTACGTGATTTGTTTATTTTAAAAAGTGATAAAAATCTTTCTTTCGGGGAAAGAAAGATGATGGATACAGCCAAAAATTTGCTGGTCAAAGAAATATCCGTTGCTACCAATGCTCAGGAATCGGAAGTAGAGCACAATTTGCAGAAGATTTTTACGGTCCAGTAATTAAAATTCACTTTACAAATCTTAATGACAGCTCTTTGAAAATTGAAAATGGGCAGATTACTTTTCCTTTTTAAAGGAAACCGTAAATTTTGCCTCCAAAAATTTTAATTTAATATTCATAATTGGAAAAAATTTATATTCATAAAAAATAATACATTTTTATTATAAATAGAAAGGAGGTGAAATGGTTGATCATTAGAATTATTTTAATTTTTGCGTGTTCTATCAGCGGTTATGCTATAGCGTATTATACTTCCGCAGATTCTTATTTGATCTTAAAATCAATTGCCGGCTTTATCATTGGATTATTAATCGCATTAATAGTTATAAAAATTGAGCAAGATATTCGTAAATTATCTTTAAAAGTTATTGTCGGCGGCGTAGCAGGGATGATAGTTGGTCTCCTGATCGCTTTGATATTTAGTTTTGGTTTGAGTTTTGTCAGTAAAATAAGGGAAAATGAGCAGGCCGTTCCCTGGGTTTATTTGCTTATTACGGGAATATTCAGTTACATGGGTCTTGTTTTAGGTTCAAAAAAGGTAGAAGAATTTAATTTTGCCCGCATTGATTCTAAAACTGTCCATGATCATCGCATTCTGGATACAAGTGTAATCATTGAAGGAAGAATCGCTGATATTTGTGATAGCGGATTCATCGAAGGGGCTCTGATTGTTCCCCGTTTTGTTTTGAATGAATTACAACTTGTGGCAGATTCTTCCGATTCGATGAAAAGATTGCGGGGAAGGCGCGGCTTGGACGTTCTCAATCATTTGCAGAAGAGCTCAAATGTTAATATTGAAATAGTTGAACAGGATTTCCCCAAAATCAAGGGAGTTGACGGCAAGCTCGTAGCTTTAGCCAAGCAACTCAATGCCAAGCTTTTAACCAACGATTATAATCTGAACAAAGTTGCGGAACTGCAGGGCGTTCGAGTTTTGAACATCAATGAACTGGCCAACGCCATGAAGCCGGTCGTGCTTCCTGGCGAGCAGATGACTGTCAAGATAGTTCGTGAAGGCAAGGAAGCTGGTCAGGGCGTTGCCTATCTTGATGACGGAACAATGATTATTGTGGACAATGCTCAGAAATTAGTTAATATGAACGTTAAAGTTGTGGTGACCAGTGTTCTGCAAACAACAGCAGGACGGATGATTTTTTCAGAATTGAAAGAAGCTTCCTAAAGTAAATGCAAAAAAATAATTGTTTAAAAAAGCCCGGGATAATAATTCCCCGGGCTTTTTTTATGACTATTCCATTTTTAAAATAAAAATGCTATCAAATCAATGAAACACTCAGGAAGTGATTAATGAAAACAGTTGCCGTAATTCCTGCCGGCGGAGCGGGAAAAAGATTAAAATCTCACATAGCCAAACAGTATCTATTGCTGGATTCCTTACCGGTATTGGTCCATACGCTTAAAGTGTTTCAAAAATCAAAGGGAATAGATGAAATTATTTTAGCTTTGCCACCGGAGGATTTGGTTTATATACAACAGGAGTTAGCGGAGAAATACGGTTTAACAAAAGTGATCAAGGCCGTTGCGGGCGGTAATGAAAGGCAGGATTCAGTTAAAAACTGTCTTAGTGCCATAAAGGGAGAATGCGATTTTGTGGTTATCCATGACGCGGTGCGCCCGTTTGTCACTGAGGAATTAATTGAACGGGTTGTTGAGACCGCCAAAGCAACGGGCGCGGCCATAGCCGGTGTCAAAACAAAAGACACCATAAAAGAAATTAATGAAGACAAGATAGTAGCGGCTACAGTTCCGAGGAATAATTTATGGCTGGCGCAAACACCTCAGGTGTTTGACTATGCACTTTTAAAAGAAGCATACCGGTTGGCCTATGACCAAAATTATTACGGCACTGACGACGCTTCTTTAATAGAGCGAATGGGAAAAGAAGTAACCATGGTGGAAAGTTCTTATGAGAATATCAAAATCACAACCAATGAAGATATGCGGATGGCAGATGCTCTGATGAAACAAAGAAACAAAGTTGGTTTGCGCAGTGGCTTCGGCTATGATAGCCACAGATTTGCCGCGGACAGAAAACTCGTCTTAGGCGGCGTGGAGATTCCTTTTGATAAAGGATTATGCGGGCATTCCGACGCCGACGCGCTTATTCACGCGATTTGCGACGCTCTGTTAGGAGCCGCAGGTGCGGGTGATATTGGAAGGCATTTTCCTGATACGGATCCTGAATATAAAAATATTTCCAGCATAATTCTTCTGGAAAGAGTAAAGAAAATAATCGGAACGAAGGGAATTATTATCAATAACATTGATGCCACCGTTGTGATGGAAACGCCAAAGCTGGCGCCTTTTGCCGATCAGATAGTCTCCAATGTTGCCCGAATTCTTAATATTCCCGCTAATTGCGTGAATATAAAAGCCAAAACAAATGAAGGCATGGGCTTTACCGGAAAGAATGAAGGAGTGGCTGTTTTCGCTATTGCAGCAGTTACAGAAAGGAAAAGTGATGGCTCCAAAGCCTAGAGTGAGATTTGCGCCTTCTCCCACGGGAGAACTTCATGTGGGGAACGCGCGAACCGCGCTGTTTAACTGGATGTTTGCCCGTCATCATGGCGGATCTTTTATTTTGCGCATTGAAGATACGGATGAATCACGCAGCGCCCTTTCTTATCAGATAAGTCTGCTTGATGAATTAAACTGGCTTGGCTTGGATTGGGATGAAGGGCCGCAAATGGAGGGTAATTATACCCAGTTGGATTCAACAGGATATCGAGGCGGCAAGGAAGAGGCGACGCAGGCGTATAACCTAAAGGTCACGCGTGTTACAATACGTCGAGGAGCCGATGACGATGCCAACAAAGATAGCCGAATGAAGGCAACGGGGTATGGTCCATACAAACAGAGCGAACGCCTCGATCTTTACAACAACCATCTACAGAAACTCATCGATGCCGACCTCGTATATCCCTGCTACTGCACGGAGGAAGAGTTGGAAGAAGAACGGCAGAATCTGATTTTAAGCAAGCGCATGCCGCGCTATATGGGTAAATGCAGAAAACTTTCAAAAGAAGAAAGAAAACTCAGAGAAAACGAGGGAAGAAAACCTTCAATCCGCTTTAGAGTCCAGCCGCAAACAATTGAATTTGACGATTTAATTCGTGGGCAGATGAAATTTGAGGCGGATGCCATAGGTGATTTTATTATTGTCCGATCCAATGGCATGCCCGCCTATAATTTCGCTGTTGTTATTGACGATCATTTAATGAATATAACCCATGTAATTCGCGGCGAGGATCATCTTTCCAATACCGCTTTGCAGATTATGCTCTATAAGGCTTTTGGCTTTGAGCCGCCGGTATTCGCGCATCATTCGTTAATTTTGGGCAAAGACCGCACCAAACTCAGCAAAAGGCACGGTTCTGTTTCCATAGGTGAATTCCGCAGACAGGGAATTTTGCCGGAGGCAATGATTAATTATCTGGCGCTTTTGGGAAGCTCATTTACTGATGCTCGGGAAGTACTGTCCCGTGAGGAAATGATTGAAGGATTTGCATTGGAGCGCGCCTCCAAAAGCGGCGCGATATTTGATGAAGAAAAACTCCGCTGGCTTAACGCTATTTATATCAGAAACTGCAAAACCGATGATTTAATCGAACGGCTGAAACCATTTCTCGAACAGTCAGGTTTTAAAAGTGAAATCATGAGTTCGGAATGGTTCAAACAGGTTATTGAACTTGTGAAGACGGATTTAATCACCCTTGTGGAAATTGAAAGCCATATAAGCATATTTTTTGATGATAAATACAAACTCAGCTCTGAAGCCGAAGAAATGCTAGCCAATGATACGGCCCGCAAGGTCGTGAGAACTTTTACAGAATATCTGGCTACTCATGATGCCGAACTGCAGAATATTTATTCCTCCGCGGTAAAATATACCAAAGAAAAAACCGGCGCAAAAGGCAAAGAATTATTCATGCCTATTCGCGCGGCGATTACCGGAAAAATTCACGGCCCGGAACTGGACAAAGTTTTTGCTGTTTTGGGTAAAGACGTTTCTTTGCGTAGACTTAATCTTTTAAATTTATAATATGCTTAATTTTCCATACGAGTCTTGGGAATAAGTATCTTCACTTTATCAATCATACTTATCAGCGAAGCTATGCAGAAAAAAGGTAAAAGCCAAATTATACGGCTTCCGTATCGATCGTGCGGCGCGGATAATGTGCCGGTAATAAACGAGCTAATTATATACGCAAAAAAAATTGAGACCAGAAGAAGTACCGGTAGATATTGTTGATGTTTCATAAAAGTGAAAAACATTACAGCTGAAATTAGCAAGCTTAAAAAAATTACCGTAAGGTGAATACTATTGAACACGTTCAAAGATAACCGATTTAAATTTTGCCTGGAGTTCGCATAGGCCTGGAAATCGCCTGGATAATATTCTTTGATTTTATCAGTAGGATAGGGATTGTCAATATAGGAGATGATTCCATACCGATTATTAACCATGAAGAACTGCAGAACGGTATTTCTGAGAGAATTCTTAATTATTAAAAACGGATAATTGAGTAAAGTTTTTTTAACGATTTCTGTTCCTTCCTGACGATATCCGTTTATCCACCCGACCTTGCGAAAAGGGCTTTCCGCAGGCCAAAGAAAATTATCGGAATTGTCGGGTAATTGGTCAAGGTAGGCGCAAAGTTTGTATTTTCTTTCCGGACAAGACTCCTTAAGATATTTTATCGCCTCACCATCAGCGATGAACCTCGCTAGAAGATATGAATAGCCGTCGGGAGAGAAGGTAAGGGCACCTTGCATTCGGTAGTTGTTGGCTATAATGAGTATA
>Ga0182021_10010698_pt1 | contig 10878 bp, 7 predicted proteins | sample 612E3MmetaG_FD_120493 | JGI IMG/M metagenome (GOLD analysis project Ga0182021, IMG submission 120493) | Permafrost microbial communities from Stordalen Mire, Sweden - 612E3M metaG (Illumina Assembly) | ecosystem: Environmental > Terrestrial > Soil > Wetlands > Permafrost | place: Sweden...
AAATATTTTAATCGAAATATGACGATACAAAATTGCATCCTAATTCATAAGGATTTCCTAAAAAGCGAACCGGAAAGTATTAAGATTTTATAAATATTTTCTGAAAAGAAAATACCTCAAACCCCCAAACGGGGACATAAGAATAAGGATTAAAGAAGTAAGAATAACAAACAATGGAACAGCGAAGTAAGAAGATCTGAATTCTGCATTCGTTTGTTCAAATGTTATGACTTCTGATATGTAAGTCTTATCCTTCCACCCTTATCGGGAAAATGACAATAGGAATACCAAATTTAAAGAATCTCTTCTGAATGGAAAAGATAGTATGATTATGCAATATTTTAGACAGGTAGAATGTCTTTGAAAACACCAGTTGTCCTCCAAAGAAAGCCGCACCCGACAATCTGGGTCTTATTCTTTTGACAATTCTATATATTTCATTCACAGGGTCGGTTCCAATTGTCCAGATACTCTTGCCGTACAGACCAAACTGATTAGCGATAGTAACATATTTATCTCCGTCTTCTTTTACCTGCCTCTTAAAATGTTCCAATTCTATTGTGCCCCTGTAAATTTTGGAATTAAGAAGCCCGATCCTGATAAAAACAATATTGCTGTAAACACCCTTGAAGTTTTCAAGAATGCGTAAAAATGTATACAATCCCGTCCCGCCAAAACCGCTTACTAAAATAATTGCTGTCTTGCCTTCTTTATTGAATCTGACTTTTTTAATGTTTCTGTCTTCACAGGGACGCTGTCCGATCAGCAATTCCATTTCCCTGAAAGCACTTAATCTCAGTTTCTGGAGTTTTACTGCAGTTCTGAAATAATGTCGTTTAATATTTATTGCCAACAGTATCAGAAAACCGGTGATGACCAAAGTAACCCAACCGCCCTGCCTGAATTTCAGAATAACTACGGAGACAAGAATAAATGACGTGAGGAAAAGGCCAATGCCATTAATAGTTAATTTTCGTTTCCAGGGTATCGCCTTACCTCGCATCTGCCACCAATGCTTCACCATTCCTACTTGAGAAATGGTAAACGTTATGAAAACATTTATACTATAGAGAACTACCAGCAATGCAACTGAACCTTTGGATATTACCATCAGGATAAGCGCTCCGATACCCATTAACAAAACTCCGTTCATTGTTACAAGCCTGTCGCTGAGAGAGGCAAATCTTTTAGGTAGCCAATGATCTATTGCCATGTTAGCCATAATTCTGGGGCCATCAATGAATCCTGTTTGTGCAGCCACCAGTAATAATGCAGCCTCTGAAATCAGGGTAGTAAGAACAAAGCTTCTGGACCAGAATGGTCCCCATCCGGCTGTCAGATTATCAAACAACACAGCATTCAAAGTTTTGTGAGTATCGAGTTGCACATTAAAAAGCATGTAGCAGATCATAAGACCTAAAACCATAAACGACAAGGATATAACCATCAGGAACATGGTTTTTCTGGCTGTAGCAACTTTTGGTTCCCTTAGAATGGGCATGCCATTACTGACAGCTTCAATTCCGGTATATGTTCCTGCTCCCATGCTGTACGCCCTTAGGATTATGAAGAATGTGGCAAAAAAACCAACCTGGTCGACAGTTGAGTGGATTTCGTGTGTGGTCTGACTGGCGACAGCAGCAAAATTGGAGGAGTGGATAAAAATGCCGTACAAAATAGCTATTACATGAGTAGTTATAAAGACTATAAAGATTGGTGTAAGGGAAAGCACTGATTCCTTTACTCCTCTTAAGTTTAAGAGTATTAGAAAGCATACTCCGGTGATGGCAAAAGGAAGCTTATATGGTAGCCAGGCAACCGGGAAAAAACTAAAGAGAGCATCGGCACCACTCGACACAGAAAGTGTAATTGTTAGTACATAGTCTATTATCAGGGCAGAACCTGAAACCATTCCAGTTGAGGGTGATAAAAGTTTACTTCCCACCAGATATCCCCCTCCACCATGCGGAAAAAGACGAACAATCTGGTTGTAACTGGAGCTTATGATTACTATTGTAAATACTGTACCAAGCGCTACAAAGATTGCCAGACTGGGATGCCCAAGCAAATTGCGGTACGCCTCCTCCGGACCGTAGCATGATGATGATATTCCATCAGCTCCTAAACCAATCCATGCAAAAAATGCAACTAAAGTCAACTTATGAAATAATCCTTTGTCCTGGATAGTCTTGGCCCTGCCAATGAATGTATTTTTTAATCTCTCACCAAACGAAAATCCGTCTGTGGCTTCCTCCATCTCCCTTCTGGTCATACTCCGGTATTAGGTAAATTCAGCTGCAGATTTTAATAAATAGAAATGCATTAATTAAGATCGCGCGAAATTAGTCAAAACTCTTTAAGAAATGTATAAAGAATGCCAAAGATTATATAAATATTTTATAAAGACTGTCTTCTTCTATAAGCTAAGTTGAGGCTCAAAGGCTTAAAGGCTTAAAGGCGCAATGGCACAAGGGCGCAAAGGCGTAAAGGTGTAAGGACACAATGCCGTTGAGCCGTTGAGCCGTTGAGCCGTTGAGCCGTTATTCCATTTAGCCTTTTAAATAAGCAACAAGTAACAACCGGACACCATTGCAGTTTATATCATTTGTTATTACATTTGTTATAATAACCTAATAACCATAAATATGCCAGTTTTTACAAGAACTACCAAAAACCTCATATTAAAAATTGATGAATTTTTTGATGATATTGATCTCGGGCTTCTGGTATTCAAAGAAGGTATAAAATCATACCTTGATAAAGACATGGAAGCATTCAGAAGGCATCTTCAGAAGGTTGATCAACTAGAAAATAATGCTGACAGGCTTCAGCGTGAAATTGAAAATGAGATGATTACCCATTCAATTTTGCCTCAGCACAGATCCGAGGTCAGTACTCTGATTGATGAACTTGATGAAATTATAGATGCTCTGAAAAGTTCGCTTAATGAAATTAACATAGAGTTGCCTGATATTCCTTCATCACTTAATAAGAACTTCATTAGTATTACAGAGACTTCCGTAAATGCTGCTGAAGAACTCATCCCTGCAGCCAGACTCTATTTTAAAGCCCCATATACTGTAAGGGAGAAGTTATTGAAGGTCTATTATTTTGAGAGTGAAACAGATAAGCTGGCATTCGGTGCAAAAAGGATTATTTTTCAGGAAATGAATGAACTGGATCTTGCACATAAAGCTCATTTAAGATATATAATTCATCATATAGAGAATATTTCCGATCTGGCCCAGAAAGCTGCGGACCTGCTTTCAGGGATGGCGATTAAGATTGTAATGTAGCAGGGTGAAGGGTGCTGGGTATGGTCTAGTGGTATTGGTACTGGGTACTGGGTACTGGGTACTGGGTACTGGGTACTGGGTACTGGGTACTAGGTACTGGGTGCTGGACAATAAGATTAAAGTGAGAAAATGAAACACAAGGAACGAACAAACCAGTAACAAGCAACTAGTACCTAGTACCGAGTACCCATTAATAAATGTTAGTGAATTTTGAGCAAGAACAGACTATCTAAAAGATTATGATTTTATTCTTCCTGACAAGTGGCCTTTTCCTGGGTTGGTCTCTCGGAGCAAATGATGCCTCCCATATCTTTGGTTCTGCTGTTGGTTCAAAAATGGTGTCATTCCGAAAAGCAGCCATAATAGCTTCAGTCTTTTTTATTCTTGGTGCGGTTATCCAGGGATCAGGGACATCTCATACTCTGGATAAACTTGGTTCTGTTAATGCAATTGGAGGTTCATTTACACTCGCTTTTGCTGCTGCCATTACGATTTACATGATGACAAAGTTTGCACTGCCTATTTCTACCACACAGGCAATTGTCGGTGCAATAATCGGCTGGAACTTTTTTACCGGCAATCATACTGACAGCAAAACTCTGGAAAGGATAGTTTCTGCATGGATCGCAGGTCCGGTTATTGGTGCAGCTTTTGCAATATTATTATACATCAGTGTAAAGAAATTCAAAAGATCGGCAAAGATCCATCTCATCAGATTTGAATCATATATAAAGACCGGGCTCATCCTGGTTGGTGCATTTGGAGCGTATAGTCTTGGCGCTAACAATATAGCCAACGTGATGGGGGTATTTGTACCGGCTTTTCATCTGAATGATCTTAACCTATGGATCATCACGCTTAATTCAAGCCAGCAACTCTTTCTTATTGGCGGTATTGCCTGCGCAACCGGGATTCTCACCTATTCATATAAGGTCATGAATACAATAGGTAATAACATTCTTGAACTTTCTTCAGAAGCGGCGCTTGTAGTAGTTCTGGCTCAGGCACTCGTTTTATTCATTTTTTCATCAACAGGACTATCCAACCTGTTTATTAATGCAGGACTTCCTCCCATTCCCATGGTCCCTGTTTCAAGTTCACAGGTAATAGTAGGCTGCATACTTGGAATTGGACTTTATAAAGGTGCCAGAAATATCAATTTCAAAGTTCTGGGAGAAATTGGTCTGGCCTGGATTATTTCTCCTGTTGCATCGGGGTTGCTGACATTTTTCCTGCTTTTTTTTATGAAAAATGTCTTTGGTCTTAATGTTGGAACCGCTGCTAATGAATCTTCGCCTGCCATGGATCAGACAACCAGTCTTACAACTATTGGTCAGGCTGATGCTTCAAATATAATTAAATATCTTCTTTTTGGTTTATTCGTCTTCGGAACAATCGGAATAATCTTTTATATCCTGCTTGAGAACAAAAAGAAAAGGGAAATGCAGAGATCGGAGGAGAAGTTCTGGAAGAATATGAAGTGAGTTTTGCCCCCTGCCCGCTTCGGAGGGACAGAGGGGTCACAGAAACGAATAATTCCTCCCATACTCCATCATCTGCCCCAGGTAGTCATTTACATATTCTACCTCAACGTCGGCAATCTCTCCATTGTTATTAAAAACAGGAATCAGTTTTGGATTGACAAAACCGCTGTAGGGAGCTAAATTAAGCTTATCATAGCGTCTCAGAATTTCTTCATGCAGATCAGGGTCAATTTTCACTCCATAATTTTCAATAATCTTCTTCCCGGCCTCAAAATCACCTTCAGACTTAATTCTCTGGATCTCTTTGAGCAAATCTCCAAAAAGTTTTTTCAGCAAAAAATAATCATTGATCCTGACAAAAGTTTTGCCATTGTTCTTGAATAGTTCAACTACATTATTCACTCTGCCCTTCTCATAAACCCATTGGCATATTGCAGACCGGTTGCGCATGTGCGCCTCCTCAATATATTTCCCGGGTTTTATGCGTACGATCTGAGTTAGCAAACCATTGCGCAGATATGAGTCATACGACGCTTTTGCTGCATCTTCTCCGGGAAGAAGGCCAAGTTCAATCAATTTATGATCCATAATATAATAAAGGGCAAAAAGATCTGCCCTTGCTTCTTCAAGAGCTGATGCATAATTCTTCAGAGAATTTGGATCGGTGCCAGCTGCCAGCTTTCCGCTTGCATGCCCTACACATTCATGAAGATCAGTATGAAGAGCATCCGCCAGTGTGCCATATTTTTTTACCCTTTCTACCTCAGCCTTGTCTGATGCGAATTCTTCAAGGAAACCATTTCCCTGTGAAGATTTATCGTGTGCTTCCGAAATATTTGCAAGCGTAACTGATTTTGAACCAACCTCTTTCCTGATCCAATCAGCATTAGGCAGGTTTATTCCTAACGGAGAAACCGGATAACACTCACCACCCAGCATCGCAATATTAATAACTTTTGCGGCCACCCCGGTGACTTTTTCCTTCTTATATTTTGAATCAACCGGAGAATTGTCTTCGAACCATTGGGCATTGGCTGTAATTATTCTGCTCCTTTTAGTGGCATCAATATCAGTATAATTTACTATTGCCTCCCAGGTTGCTTTCATTCCCAACGGATCACTGTATGTCTCAATAAAACCATTATTGAAATCTACACCAGGTTCGCCGTCTTTTACCCACTGTATATTAAATTCATCCCAGAGTTTAAGATCACCTGTCTTATAAAAACCAATAAGCAGCTCAATTGCTTTCCTTTGACCCTCTGAATCGGAACAACTCATTGCTTTTTCAAGCCAGAAAATGATCCGGTCAATAACGGTGCCATACAAACCACCTGATTTATAAACCATTTCAATGACAGTTCCGTTCTTTTTAATGAGTTTCGAATTTAGTCCTAATGAGATGGGGTTAACATCATCAGGGTCGGTTTTCCCGGCATAAAAAGTTTCAACTTCCTTTTGGGTCACACCTTCGTACATATTTATTGCAGATTCTGCAACAATGTCGGCTCCCTCACTCCGTTCGATTTTCCTGCTGAAAAGTTTATCATCAAAAAGAAGGGGAACGAGTGATGAGATCAGCTGATCCCTGGTCTCTTTGTCATGCAGTGGAAGTTTTTCCGGATCAGTTCCTTTTAACAGAGCTGAAAAATAGTCTGCATCAAAACCGGGCTTAAGCTTATCATTTGAGTAATGGTGATGAATTCCGTTTGCGAAGAACACCCTTTTAAGATAAATAAGGAAGAATTTAAATTGCGTAGATGTTCTGTCCCCTGAATAGCTATCGAGAATTGCTTCCAGTGTCTTCCTGATCTTCAGATTAAATCTGAAGTTCTGATCCCACACAATATCCCTGCCTGAAAGAGCAGCCTGACTCATATAAAAAATGAATTTTTTTTGTTTAAGTGTAAGTAATTCGAAACCAGGAACCTTATACTTAAGTACTCTCATATCTTCAAACTGATCAACAAAATATTTAAAATCGTCATGACTCTCCATTGATAACTTGTTTTAATTAATAATACGCAAATTTATTAAAACTAAAAATAAATTCCTTTGTGTACCTTAGTGGTAAGCAAAACCCATCAGCCACAAAGGAACACAAAGAGAAGATGAACACAATGAGATTATTTTACAAAACACTTATATGAACAAAATTAATGAGAACTTAAGATCCGGGTTAATCCGGAATTCAGATGAAAAAACTAAACTGTCTGGTGAGCGATACTTTAAAGAAAAAGTCAGGCTTTATGGAATCAAATCCGCTGTTGTAGTCAAAATCAGCAATGACTTTTTTAAACTGATTCAGGATAAAAACAAATCAAATATTTTCCTTTTGTGCGAAGAATTATGGAAATCAGGAATCTTGGAAGAATCATTTGTAGCATGCGACTGGTCATATAAGATCAAAAAACAATATGAACGGACTGATTTTAAGGTATTTGAAAAATGGGTGGAAGAATATGTAAATAACTGGGCAGCATGTGATACGCTTTGTAATCATACAGTAGGAACAATAGTCGAAATGTATCCGGACCTGATATCCGGACTCAAAAAATGGGCAAAATCAGGGAACAGATGGGTAAAACGCGGATCGTCGGTATCGCTTATAGTGCCGGCCAGACGGGGACTATTCCTGGAAGACATCTTTGAAATTGCTGACATACTGCATGCTGATAAAGACGACATGGTACAAAAAGGATATGGCTGGATGCTGAAAGCAGCAAGCCAGGCGCATCAGAAGGAAGTATTTGATTATGTCATAAGTAAAAAGACTACTATGCCAAGAACCGCTCTAAGATATGCTATCGAAAAGATGCCTGTCGAATTAAGAGCAACTGCAATGACAAAGTAGATAATTACCACTATTCTCCTCACTTAAATATCTGAAAAAATGAGCCTGATGCATTCATTTTTGTTTCTTTTCCTGATGGTTTTTATGACTTCAAATCATTCGTTAAAAGAAAATCAGCAAGAACTCAATAAAACCAATTCCAGAGAAGGATCAATCACAATAAACGGGACAAAATTAAACTACAGTGTTGAAGGAAAAGGGAGACCCTGCCTTGTTATTGGTTCATCAATATATTATCCCAGAACATTCTCGAAAGAGTTGCGAAATCATTTTCAGTTTTATTTTGCAGATATGAGATGGTTTGCAAAAAGCTATTCCCCCGTTAAGCTTGAAGAATTTACACTGCAAAACATTGTAGATGACATTGATAAGATAATATCTGAGCTCAAGCTGAAAAAAGTTATCATCATGGGACATTCCATACACGGAACGATAGCATTTGAATATGCCAGAAAGCACCCTGACAAAGTCTCACATATAGTCATGCTAGGCTCTCCAAATTATCAGACAAACCAGGAACAGGAAAATGCAATTAATAAATTATGGGAATCCGCATCGGCTGAAAGAAAAGAAATCCAGAACAGGAACTGGAAAATACTGGCCGGAATGAAGAATTTATCTTCAGCACAATCAGCAATAGAGACCTATTGTTTAATGAGCCCGGAATACTGGTTTGATCCCACATATGATGCACACTGGTTATGGGCAGATATGACATTGAATACGGATATCCTGGATCATTTGTATAACAGTATTTTTTCAAATTATTATATGTTTAAAGATGGCCGGAACGTTCCTGTTCCAACCCTGGTAGTCTTAGGAAGATTCGATTACGTTGATCCGGCAACACTTTGGGATGAAGATTATGGAATACCCGGACTTACCATTAAAATTTTTGAAAATAGCGGTCACACACCTCAACTAGAGGAAAGCGAACTATTTGATAAAGTGTTAGTTGAGTGGTTAAACACAAGCAAATAGGTTCAATTTTCTTATAGGGACAAATTATTACTGATCATCAGGTCAATTTTTCTAACTTTGCACAAAATTTTAATATCATGAAAGCTAACCTGATATTTTTTCTTTTTTTCCTGATTCCGGTAACTATTTCAGCTCAGGACAGGGTTACCGGGCATGACTTTGCCACAAGATCGGAAGTTATTGCCCGTAACGGGATGGCTGCCACTAGCCAGCCTCTTGCAACTCAGGTTGCTCTTGACATTCTGAAAAAAGGAGGCACGGCTATTGATGCTGCGATAGCAGCCGATGCGATGCTCGGATTAGTTGAACCGACTGGGGCCGGGATCGGAGGAGATTTGTTTGCAATAATATGGAGTGCAGATAAAGGTAAGTTATATGGATTGAATGGACGCGGCAGATCACCCCGTTCTCTTAAGCTCGAATATTTCAAAGAAAACAGATACGAATTTATACCATCTTATGGTCCGCTGCCCGTCTCAGTTCCGGGTTGTGTAGACGGCTGGTTTGAAATGCATGATATGTTCGGACACTTGCCTATGAGGGATCTGCTTCAACCCGCAATCAGCTATGCCAGGGAGGGATTTCCGGTGACGGAGGTCATTGCAGATGCACTCAAACATGGAACTGAATTACTGAAGGAATATCCGAACATTAAAGAGGTCTATATGCCCTCAGGAAAGGCTCCCTCGAAGGGAGAAATCTTCAGGAATCCTCTTCTGGCTAACACCCTGGAAAAGATACAAAAAGGAGGCAGATATGAATTTTACCGTGGATCGATTGCCAGGGAAATTGCAGCTTTTATGAAAAAACAGGGAGGATTTCTCTCCTATGATGATCTTTACAGGCACCATTCAGAATGGGTTGAACCTATCAGCACTACTTACCGGGGATATGAGGTTTGGGAACTTCCTCCAAATGGGCAGGGAATTGCAGCCCTGCAGATGCTCAACATCCTTGAAGGCTTTGACATCGCCGCAATGGGTTTTGGTTCTGCGGAGTATATTCATGTCTTCACTGAGGCAAAAAAGCTCGCCTTTGAGGACCGGGCAAAATATTATGCTGATCCATTTTTCTATAAAACACCTGTAACGCAGCTTCTGTCAAAAAAATATGCCGCTGACAGAAGGAAACTTATCGACAGGGAGAAAGCCGCAAAGATCTATGACCCGGGAAGAATTGAGGCCGCCAATACAATCTATCTTACAGTAGCTGACAAATTTGGCAACATGGTTTCTCTTATCCAGAGCAACTACAGGGGCATGGGTTCCGGAATGTGCCCGGACGGTCTTGGGTTTGTTTTGCAGGACAGGGGAGAAATGTTCTCTTTGGAGGAAGGTCATAATAATGTATACGCACCCGGCAAGCGACCTTTTCATACAATAATCCCTGCATTCATAACAAAAAATAAAAAACCCTGGATCAGTTTTGGAGTAATGGGAGGCGATATGCAGCCTCAGGGGCATGCTCAGATTGTTATTAATCTGATTGATTTTAAAATGAATCTCCAGGAAGCCGGCGATGCTCCGAGGATACATCACATCGGATCATCCGAACCAACCGGTCAGCAGATGACAAATGGCGGAATTCTGCTTCTTGAAAGCGGCTTTCGTACTGAAGTCATTCAGAAATTAATGTCAATGGGGCACACCATACAATGGGATCTGGGAGGTTATGGCGGTTACCAGGCAATAATGTGGGATGACAAAAACAAGGTCTGGTTCGGGGCCTCTGAATCAAGGAAGGACGGACAGGCATCTGGATACTAAACGGCTCAGGGCTCAGGGCAAAGGGCTCAGGGCTTAATTCCGAGAAGATCCAACACCCCATTGATAAAGGTAAGCGGATGTACAGGATTTCCGGGTATGTACAGATCTATGTGATTCCGTTCGATAAATCGTCTGTCAATGGCACGCGTCCCTTCAAATATACCACCACTGACAGCATCCGTTCCAGCCAGAATAATTATTTTAGGTGAAGGTATTGCCTCATATGTAATCTTCAGTGGCTCAGCCATATTCTTCGAAATCGGACCGGTTATGACAATCCCGTCTGCATGACGTGGTGATGCAACAAATTCGATTCCATACCTCCCGATATCAAAATTTACATTTCCGGAGGCGTTCAATTCAAGTTCAGTGCTGTTATCACCACCTGCCGATACCTGTCTGAGTTTCAGGGAGCCTTTGAAAATTTTCCTGATTTCTTTTCTGACAAGGTCACTATTAAGACTGATCGGCGAATTAACACCTTCAGTGATAATTAA